>LNFM01001964.1_pt1 | contig 44593 bp, 45 predicted proteins | sample 596031 | NCBI WGS metagenome assembly LNFM01 (sample SAMN04254537, study PRJNA301005) | activated carbon metagenome | isolation source: dual media filters at the Ann Arbor, Michigan drinking water treatment plant | place: USA: Ann Arbor
CGCGGATAGCCTTCCACGATGACGGTGCCGGCGGCGATGAACAGAAAGCCGAACAGCAGTTGCCAGGCGGCGTTGGACAGTGGCGCAATCGTCGTCTTCACCCACTTCAGGTAGACGGTGGCGAAAGCCCAGCTCAGCGCGCAGGCCAGCGAATACATGACGAAAGGCGGGAAGCCGTCGGCAAACAGCGGCCACGCCAGCACCACGATGCCGGTCACGCACAGGCCGAAGGCGAACAGGCCGATCCGGTTCATCCTCTCGCCCAGCATCAGGCGGCCGAGCAGGGTGGCCCAGATCGGCATCGAATAGGTGATGATCACGGCGCGTGAGGTGGCGCCGTTGAGTTGGGCGAAGGCGGACAGGATCTGGAACGCCGCGACGTTGAAGAATCCCGCCACCATGACGTGTACCGCCTCGCCGCGGGGGATGCGCAGGTCGTAGCCGCCCATCCTGGCGGCGGCAAACAACGTCGCCGCGCCGATGGCGGAACCGGCAAAGCGCAGGCTCCACGGCGATATCTCCTGCAGCGCCACCGCAGCGGCGATCCAGTTCAGGCCCCAGGCAAAGGCCAGCAGGACGACCAGAAATCTGGCCGTTCCGGCGCCCTCGGCCCTGGCGGTCACATGCGGCATTGTGTCTTGGCCCCGGCGGTCGTCCTGGTTCCGGTGCGACACCGCGCGGTTCCAAGATCGCGCAACCTAATGCGGCGGCGGCGCTCTGGCGAGGCATGGCTGCGATGCGATTTGGCCGCCGCGGACTGGCGCCAAGCCACCGTTTTATCTAGGGTTGCCTTGTTGCACCGCCGTTGCCGCTGTGTTAGCTAGCGCCTCGATCTCAGGGTGTTCCCGCGGGCTTCCGCGACGTCCTCGGAGATCGGAATTCCCTCTTGGATTCCAATACGTTGCGCCGCCTGACTGCGACGGCGTCCGGCCTGTGAATTGAAGTAACCGAAAAGAGCGTCAGGTGGCTGGCAAAGACCCAATTGTTTCCGGCATGGCCGGCCGATACGGCAACGCTTTGTTCGAGCTCGCGCTCGACAACAAGGCGACCGACGCCGTCAAAACCGATCTCGACCGGTTCGATGCGCTGATCGCGGACAACGCCGATCTCAACCGCATGGTGCGCAGCCCGGTGTTCGGCGCCGACGAGCAGCTCAAGGCGCTCGGCGCCATTCTCGAGAAGGCCGGCATTTCCGGCCTCGCCGCCAATTTCCTGCGCGTCATCACCGCCAACCGCCGCCTGTTCGCGGTGCGCGAGATGATCCGCGCCTACCGCACGCTGGTCGCGCGGCACAAAGGCGAGGTCATCGCCGAGGTGACCGTCGCCGAACCGCTCAACGACAAGAATGCCGACGCGCTCAAGGGCGCTCTCAAATCGGTTACCGGCGGCAAAGACATTGACATGAACGTCAAGGTCGACCCCGCCATCATCGGCGGCCTGATCGTCAAGGTCGGCAGCCGCATGGTCGATAGTTCGCTCCGCACGAAGCTCAATGCGATCAAGTTCGCGATGAAAGAGGCACGCTGATGGATATCCGCGCCGCAGAAATTTCCGCCATCCTCAAAGAGCAGATCAAGAACTTCGGCCAGGAAGCCGAAGTCTCCGAAGTCGGCCAGGTGCTGTCCGTCGGTGACGGTATCGCCCGCGTCTACGGTCTCGACAACGTCCAGGCGGGCGAAATGGTCGAGTTCGAGAACGGCGTGCGCGGCATGGCGCTGAACCTCGAAACCGACAACGTCGGTATCGTTATTTTCGGCGCCGACCGTGAAATCATGGAAGGCCAGACCGTCAAGCGCACCGGCGACATCGTCGACGTGCCGGTCGGCAAGGGCCTGCTCGGCCGCGTCGTCGACGCCCTCGGCAATCCGATCGACGGCAAGGGCCCGATCGTCTCGACCGAGCGCAAGCGCGTCGACGTCAAGGCGCCCGGCATCATCCCGCGCAAGTCGGTGAGCGAGCCGATGGCGACCGGCCTCAAGGCGATCGACGCCCTGATCCCGATCGGCCGCGGCCAGCGCGAACTGATCATCGGCGACCGTCAGACCGGCAAGACCGCGATCGCGCTCGACACCATTCTGAACCAGAAGCCGCTGAACGCGCAGCCCGACGAGAAGATCAAGCTGTACTGCGTCTACGTCGCGGTCGGCCAGAAGCGCTCCACCGTCGCCCAGTTCGTCAAGGTGCTGGAAGAGCAGGGCGCGCTGGAATACTCGATCGTCATCGCCGCCACCGCGTCCGATCCGGCGCCGATGCAGTTCCTGGCGCCGTTCTCCGGCTGCACCATGGGCGAATATTTCCGCGACAACGGCATGCACGCCGTCATCATCTACGACGATCTGTCCAAGCAGGCGGTTGCCTATCGCCAGATGTCGCTGCTGCTGCGCCGTCCGCCGGGCCGCGAAGCCTATCCGGGCGACGTGTTCTATCTGCACTCGCGCCTGCTCGAGCGCGCCGCCAAGATGAACGACGAAATGGGCAGCGGCTCGCTGACTGCGCTGCCGGTCATCGAGACGCAGGCCAACGACGTGTCGGCCTACATTCCGACCAACGTGATCTCGATCACCGACGGCCAGATCTTCCTCGAGACCGATCTGTTCTATCAGGGCATCCGCCCGGCGGTGAACGTCGGTCTGTCGGTGTCGCGCGTCGGCTCGGCCGCGCAGACCAAGGCGATGAAGAAGGTCGCCGGCAAGATCAAGGGCGAGCTGGCGCAGTACCGCGAAATGGCGGCCTTCGCGCAGTTCGGTTCCGATCTCGATGCCACCACCCAGCGCATGCTGGCGCGCGGCGCGCGCCTGACCGAGCTTCTGAAGCAGGCGCAGTTCTCGCCGCTGAAGATGGAAGAGCAGGTCGCGGTGATCTACGCCGGCGTCAACGGCTACCTCGACAAGTTCGATGTCTCGCGCGTGCGCGATTTCGAGAACGGTCTGCTGTCGCTGCTGCGCGGCAAGCATCTCGATCTGCTCGACTCGATCCGCAAGAGCGGCGACCTGTCGAAGGACGACGAGGCCAAGCTCAAGGACGTGGTCGACGGCTACGCCAAGAGCTTTACCTAACTCCTGATCCTCGGGCACCGTGCCCGCCTAAGCGAGATGCCCGGCACAAGGCCGGGCATGACAAAAGACAGAGACGGCTAAGGGCGACTGAGCAGATATGGCCAGCCTCAAGGACATGCGCGTTCGCATCGCCTCTACCAAGGCGACGCAGAAGATCACCAAGGCCATGCAGATGGTCGCGGCCTCGAAGCTGCGCCGCGCCGAAGCGGCGGCGCAGGCAGCGCGGCCGTTCGCCGAGCGCATGGACCGCGTGCTCGGCAATATCGCGGCGGCGGTGGCCGGCAGCGATTCGGCGCCGCGTCTGCTTGCCGGCACCGGCGCCGACCAGGTGCACCTGCTGGTCGTCTGCACCGCCGAGCGTGGCCTGTGCGGCGCCTTCAACTCCTCGATCGTGCGAAAGGCGCGCGAGCACGCCAATGCGCTGCTCGGGCAGGGCAAGGAAATCAAGATTCTCTGCGTCGGCCGCAAGGGCGCCGACCAGCTGCGCCGGCAGTTCGCCCGCTACATCATCGAGGTGGTGGAGCTGCGCGGCGTCAAGCAGATCGGCTTCGCCCAGGCGCAGATGGTGGCCGACAAGATCGTTGCCCGCTTCGAGAACAATGAATTCGACGTCTGCACGCTGTTCTTCTCGCGCTTCAAGTCGGTGATCGCGCAGATCCCGACCGCGCTGCAGGTGATCCCGCCGGTGTTCGAGCCGGTCGTGGAAGCCGCGCCCGTGTCGACCGCGGCCTCCGCCGTTTACGAGTACGAGCCCGAGGAAGAAGAAATCCTCACCGATCTCCTGCCGCGCAACCTGTCGGTTCAGGTGTTCCGCGCGCTGCTCGAGAACGCGGCTTCCGAACAGGGCGCCCGCATGAGCGCCATGGACAACGCGACCCGCAACGCCGGTGAAATGATCCGCAAGCAGACGCTTACCTATAACCGCACGCGCCAGGCGATGATCACCAAGGAACTGATCGAGATCATCTCCGGCGCCGAAGCGCTTTAATCAGAGTAACGAGGACGACATGGCCACACCGCAGAACGCAACCGGCAAGATCACCCAGGTCATCGGCGCCGTCGTCGACGTGCAGTTCGAAGGCGACCTGCCGGCGATTTTGAACGCGCTCGAGACCAAGAACGGCGACAACCGGCTGGTGCTCGAAGTCGCGCAGCATCTCGGCGAATCGACGGTGCGGACCATCTCGATGGACATCACCGAGGGTCTGGTGCGCGGCCAGGCGGTCACCGACACCGGCAAGCCGATCGCGGTGCCGGTCGGCCCGGGCCTGCTCGGCCGCATCATCAACGTCATCGGCGAGCCGATCGACGAAGCCGGCCCGGTGCAGTCCGAAGAGCGCCGTCCGATTCACGCGGAAGCGCCGACCTACACCGACCAGTCGACCGAAGCGAACATCCTGGTCACCGGCATCAAGGTCGTCGATCTGCTGGCGCCTTACGCCAAGGGCGGCAAGATCGGCCTGTTCGGCGGCGCCGGCGTCGGCAAGACCGTGCTGATCCAGGAACTCATCAACAACATCGCCAAGGCGCACGGCGGCTATTCGGTGTTCGCCGGCGTCGGCGAGCGGACCCGCGAAGGCAACGATCTCTATCACGAGTTCATCGAATCCGGCGTCAACAAGAAGGGCGGCGGCGAAGGCTCGAAGTGCGCGCTGGTGTTCGGCCAGATGAACGAGCCGCCGGGCGCCCGCGCCCGCGTCGGCCTGACCGGTCTGACCCTGTCGGAGTATTTCCGCGACCAGGGCCAGGACGTGCTGTTCTTCGTCGACAACATTTTCCGCTTCACGCAGGCGGGCTCCGAAGTGTCGGCGCTGCTCGGCCGCATCCCGTCGGCGGTGGGTTATCAGCCGACGCTGGCGACCGACATGGGCGCGCTGCAGGAACGTATCACCACCACCACCAAGGGCTCGATCACCTCGGTGCAGGCCATTTACGTGCCGGCCGACGACTTGACCGATCCGGCGCCTGCGACCTCGTTCGCCCACTTGGACGCGACCACCGTGCTGTCGCGCGATATCGCCGCCAAGGGCATCTATCCGGCGGTGGATCCGCTCGACTCGACCTCGCGCATGCTGTCGCCGCTGATCGTCGGCGAAGAGCACTACGCGGTCGCCCGTCAGGTGCAGCAGGTGCTTCAGCGCTACAAGGCGCTGCAGGACATCATCGCCATTCTCGGCATGGATGAGTTGTCGGAAGAGGACAAGCTCGCGGTGTCGCGCGCGCGCAAGATCGAGCGCTTCCTGTCGCAGCCGTTCTTCGTCGCCGAAGTGTTCACCGGCGCGCCGGGCAAGCTGGTCGATCTCGCCGACACCATCAAGGGCTTCAAGGGCCTGGTCGAAGGCAAGTACGATCACCTGCCGGAGGCCGCCTTCTACATGGTCGGCAACATCGAAGAAGCCGTCGAGAAGGGCAAGAAGCTCGCGGCGGAAGCGGCTTAGTTTCTTCCTACCCTCCCCTTTGTGGGGAGGGTCGACGGCCTGAGCGAAGCGAAGGCTGTCGGGGTGGGGGGCTTTTCGCCGTACCTCCTCCCCAACCCTCCCCCACAAGGGGGGAGGGAGCAGAGAGTTCGGAGCAAGTCATCATGGCCACATTCCAATTCGATCTGGTTTCGCCGGAAAAGCTGCTGTTCTCCGGCGAGGTCGAGCAGGTGGATCTGCCCGGCGTCGAAGGCGATTTCGGCGTGCTGGCCGGTCATGCGCCGTTCGTCACGACGCTGCGCCCCGGCATCATGACCGTGCGCGGCCCCCAGGGCGAACAGAAGATCGTGGTGCTCGGCGGCTTTGCCGAAGTCTCGGTCACCGGCCTGACGGTGCTGGCGGACCTCGCCGACACCGTGGCCGACATCGACCGCGCCATGATCACGGAGCGGATCGGCGAGCTCGAGCAGCGCATCCAGAAGTCCGATCCGGGCGCCGCGCTCGACCGGCTGATCACGCGGCTCGATCACTTCAAGGAAGTCGATCGCCACATCACCGGCACGGCGATGCACTAGTTATTGCGGGGGCGCGTCCCGCTCCCCGCTCGTCCCCGCGAAAGCGGGGACCCAGAGCCACAAAATTTTTCGCTATTCTCGTCTCTGGATTCCCGCTTGCGCGGGAATGAACGGCGCTTGCGGCTGACGTTGCGCCTCAGCCGGCCACCGGCACCTTCTGCGGCGACGTCTCGGTCGCGCCGTCGACGCTGGCGTGCAGGTGCGCCACCAGTTTTTCGTCAAGGTTCAGGCGTGCCGCCAGCAGCGCCAGGTAGGCCCGTTCGGACGGGTTATCGACATCGATCGCCAGCAGCGACACCGTGTAGATCTCGGCGGCTTCCTCCGGCGATCGCGCCGCCTTGGCGACGGCATCGACATCGAGCGGCTTGCGCAACTCGTCCATGACGAAAACCTTGTCGTCGGCATCGACGTTCATGCGGTCCATCTGGGCGAAGATGCTGGCCTGCTCGGCGGCGTCGATGTGGCCGTCGGCCTTGGCGGCGGCGATCATGGCGCGGAGCAGGTGGCGCCCGAGTGACTGCTGGTCGGCCTCAGAGCTGGGATTGAATGGCGTATCGGCCGGGGGCGGCAGCAACGGCACACTGGCCGCCGTGGCCGGCGTGGCAGCCTTGCCGGCCTGATAGTTCTGGTAGGCGCGGTACGCCAGCGCACCGGCGACCGCCATGCCGCCATAGGTCAACGCGTTGCCGGCGAGCTTGCGGCCACTCTTGGACCCGAGCAGCAGGCCGGCGAGGCCGCCGGTGACGGCACCGCCGCCGAAGCCGCCGAGCATCCCGGTGGCGCGCTGCAACAGGTCTCCTGAACCGCCAGCGCCGCCGCCGAAAGCCCCACCACCAAATCCGCCACCTTGGCCCTGCGGACCCTGTGCGCCCATGAACTGATCAAGCAACCGCTTTGCGTCAAACATTGTGAGTCCCTGTGTCATGCCCCGCCGGTCAATTGGGTTTCGGACCGGGGCGTTCCAAGGCCGCACGCTGCGGCGCAATGTCGCTAAATATTGGCGGTGGCGAACGGCTGGAACTCGCGCACGACCCGTTCGTAGACAGGCCGCTTGAAGGGCACCACCAGTTCGGGGAGTTCGCTGAGAGCCACCCAGCGCCAGTCGATGAATTCCGGATCGTGACCGCCACCGGGATGAGCGATGTCGATTTCGGCATCGGCGCCGGTGAAGCGCAGCGCGTACCAGCGCTGCTTCTGGCCGCGATACTTCCCCTGCCAGGCGTCGCCCAGGATATCGCGCGGTATGTCGTAACTCAGCCAGTCCGGTACCGCGCCGAGCTTCTCGACCGAACGAATGCTGGTTTCCTCAAACAGTTCACGCAAGGCCGCCTGATAAGGCTCTTCATTCTCGTCGATGCCGCCTTGCGGCATCTGCCAGACATGCGTGGCATCGATGTGCTCGGGCCCGCTGGCGCGGCGGCCGACGAACACCAGGCCCGCGCGATTGAAAACGGTGACGCCGACGCAGGGACGGTAGGGCAGGGAGTCGTAGTCGGGCATGGTTGGGAACCGGTGAGACGAGGCGAATGGCGAACAGGGAGTAGGGAGTAGCGAAGAGGAGTCAACCGGGTTTCTACACCCGGTCCGCTGTTCTCTCTCAACTCGACTTCGCCTTCACCGCCACCATGCTGATCGGCACCAGCACGAAGCCGCGGCTCTCCACCTTCCTCGCCCACTCGGCAATGCGCGAAATGGTGGACGGTTGCGCGGTGGCCAGCCCGACGGCAGAGCCGTTCTCGCGCGCCGCCATCTCAAGGCGCGTCAGCGCGCGATCGATCTCGACGGGGGTCGGCGTCGCGTCGAGTACGATATCGGTCTTGGCGAAGGGAAGGTTGCTGCTGCGGGCGATTTGACCGGCAACGCTGCGCGGCGAGGCGCCGTCGTCGACGTAGATCAGGCCGCGCCGGGCGGCGTCGCGCAGCACCGGCCCCAGCGCCGCCTCCGATGATGTGAAGCGCGCGCCCATGGTGCCGGCGATGCCGACATAGCCTTCGAACCGGCTCATCAGCCAATGCAGCCGGTCGAGGTTCTGGTCGGCCGTCAGCGAGGTCAAGAGCGTCTGCGGGCCGGGATCGTTGTCGGGAAAATCGAAAGGCTCCATCGGAACCTGCAACAGGACTTCGTGCTTCTCGGCGCGCGCGCGTTCGGCCAGCTTTTGCAGATCGGCGCCGTAGGGCGCGACCGCGAACGTCACCGGCGCTGGCAGCTTCGTGAAGGCTTCGGCGGTCCCCGAGGCGCTGATGCCGACCCCGGCGATGACGATGGCAATGCGCGGCGCGCCCTTGCGGTCGGCGGGAAGTTCGCGCGGCTGCGCGTAGACCGCCGACGGATGTGCCCCATCGGCCGCGATCTTCGGGATCGCGCCGTGCCGCGTTGTCTCCAGCATTTTCGTGTCGGCTGGCGGCTTCGGCGCGAGGCTGCTCGAATTGCCGGGGATCACCACCTCCTGGCTCTTGCCGCTGGAGCCGTCGATGATGGTGATGGTTTTACTGCCGGGCGGCGGCGTCGCCTTGGTTGCTTCCGCCTTGGCCTCAGGCGTGACCTGGGCCGGGCCGTCGTAGCGCGAGTGTTCCTTGCCGTCGCCGGCGGTTTTCGACGCAGTCTCTGTGGGCGTTTTGGTGGGCACCAGTGCGACCGGCTCGCCGCCCAGCGGGTCGTTGACCAAGGCGGCCCACGACACCACCAGCAACCCGAACAGGCCCAAGATGCCGGCCAAAACTTGCGGCAGTGCCAGCCGTCGCTTCGGCGGCCTGGCGGGTCGGTCCTGGCCGAGCGGGGCGTTCAGGTCATCCGGCGGCACGGCGTCTATCCCTTGCGAATCATCGCCCGAAGTCTAGCACGCGGCAACTGCGTTCCCCGCTGCGGCTCACCGCCAACGAAAAACGGGGCGGCCCTTCGGCCGCCCCGTTCGATACGCCGCGTATGCCGGCGTCTAGTTCGGGACCGCAACCTTGGCGCTCGGCGGGAAGGCCGCGTTCTGCTGGGTGCCCCGCAGCAGGTCCATCGCCAGGTTGAGCGCCTTGTCGTCCTTCTGCTCCGGCGGAATGTAGGACTGCGAGCCGGTCTCTTCCTTGCCGGTATCGCCCTTGAGGTGGCCGCGCAGCGAGGCCTCACCTTTGGTGTCGGTCTTGCTCTTCAGCTCATCGGGGACATCCTGCAGCACCTCGATGTCGGGGGTGATGCCCTTGGCCTGGATCGAGCGGCCGGACGGCGTGTAATACCGCGCCGTGGTCAGCCGCAGCGCGCCGCTGCCGGAGCCGAGCGGGATGATGGTCTGCACCGAACCCTTGCCGAACGAACGGGTGCCGATGACGGTGGTCCGCTTGTGGTCCTGCAATGCGCCGGCGACGATTTCCGAGGCTGAGGCCGAACCGCCATTGATCAGCACGATGATCGGCTTGTTCTTGGTGAGGTCGCCCGGCCGCGCGTTGAAGCGCTGCGTCTCCTCGGCATTGCGGCCGCGGGTGGAAACGATCTCGCCTTTCTGCAGGAACGCATCCGACACCGAGATCGCCTGGTCGAGCAGGCCGCCCGGATTGTTGCGCATGTCGAGGATGTAGCCCTTGAGCTTGTCATCGCTGATCTTGGCGGTGATGTCGGAAATGGCCTTCTTCAGACCGTCGGTGGTCTGCTCGTTGAATTGGCTCAAGCGGATGTAGCCGATGTCCTCGCCTTCGATCCGCGAGCGCACCGCACGAACGCGGATGACGTCGCGGGTGATCGATAGCTCGATCGGCTTCTCGGCGCCCTTGCGGGTGATGGTGAGCTTGATCTTGGTGTTGACCAGGCCGCGCATTTTTTCGACGGCCTGGTTCAGGGTCAGACCCTGCACCTGCTCGCCGTCGAGCTGCGTGATGATGTCGTTGGCCATGACGCCGGCCTTGGCGGCGGGCGTATCGTCGATCGGCGCCACCACCTTGATCAGGCCGTCTTCCATGGTGACTTCGATGCCGAGACCGCCGAACTCGCCGCGGGTCTGCACCTGCATGTCGCGGAAGCTCTTGGGGTCCATGTAGCTGGAATGCGGATCGAGACCGGCCAGCATGCCGTTGATCGCGGTTTCCACCAGTTTGCTGTCGTCCGGCTTCTCGACGTAGTCGGCGCGCACGCGCTCAAACACGTCGCCGAACAGATTGAGCTGCCGGTAGGTATCGGCCACGGCGGCCTTGGCGGTGGTGATATAAATCGTCCGGGGCTGCACCACGAGCAGCGTCGCCGCTACACCTGCTGCCGCTCCGAGCAGAATGAGTGAGGTCTTGCGCATCATCCGCGAACCTTTTCACCTTCGCCAGCCGCCCACCATGGGCCTGGATCGACGGGAGTCCCGTCCTTACGAAACTCAATATACAGCACCGGTTGGCTTGAACCCGTCGCGAGGACAGCAGCGATATGGGAACTGTTCCCCATCACCGCAACAGGTTCTCCGGTCAGCACGAACTGCCCGAGATCAACTGATATCCGATCCATCCCAGCGAGCAAGATATGATAGCCGCCGCCGGCGTTAAGGATCAAGAGTTGTCCGTAGGAGCGGAACGGTCCGGCATACACGACCCAGCCATCGGCGGGCGCGGTTACCTGCGCTCCGGATCGGGTGGCAATGGAAATGCCCCGTTCAACCCCGCCGTTGCGATCGGCAGCACCGAAAGTCCTTAGTTTGACGCCGTTAACCGGTACCGGAACCCGTCCGCGCAAGGATGCGAAGGCCACCGCGGGGGCCAGCCGGCCGGGATCGCGGAATGCCGACAAAGCGGGCCGGGAATCGCTGCGGGCCGCCTCGCGCGCTGCGCGGGTGGCGGGGTCGAGGCCCAGTTCGAGGCGGGCGATCAATTCTTTGAGAGTATCGACCTGACGGCCCAGATCGGCGGCCCGGCTGCGCTCGGCTTCGAGCGCCTGCTCGCGCTCGGCCTGCAACTTTTGCCGTTCATCGACCAAAGCGGCCATGCGGTTGCGCTCGGTGCCGAGCGAGGCCATCTCGGCGCTCAGCCGCTCACGCTCGGCGGCGATCTTCTTGCGCACGTCGAGCAGCCCGGCGAGATCGCTCGCCAGCGCCTCGACCTCCTGCCGCATCTCCGGCAGCACGGCGCCCAGCACCATCGCCGTGCGCACGGACTGCAGCGCATCTTCGGGACTGGCGATCAGCGCCGGCGGGGGCCTGCGGCCGATGCGCTGCAGCGCCGCCAGCACTTCGCCGATCACGGCACGGCGGCCCTCGAGCGATTTGCGGATGCCGGCTTCGGTGGCGTCGAGCGGTTGCAGACGCGTTTGCGTGGCTTCGATCTTGTCTTCGACGCCGCGCAGGCGCGCGGCGGTGTCGATCAGGTCCTGGTTGAGCTTGCGGCGGTCCGCGCCGATCTTCTCGATTTCGGCACGGAGTGCGGCTGCGGTTTCGGCCGACTTGCGCTGCTCTTCAGCGGCGGCCTTCAACTCCAGTTCGTGCTGGGTAAGGGCATCACGCTGGTCCGCGCGTTCGGCCTGGGCAAACTGGACCGGCGCCTGCTGCGCGGCCGCCGGCAGCCCGGGAACGGCGAGCGCAAGAACGGCAATCAGCGCGGCGTGCGGATGAGGACCGCTGAGTGGGCGATTCATTCCGGTCACGTTACGCCTGGAGGTTCCAACGGCAAGTTCATTCTGCCGCAGCATGCCGGGCGAATGAGACCAATGTGGGACACGGGCGGCGGGCGCTCACGCCCGGTGGTACGGGTGACCGGTCAAGATCGTGGTGGCGCGGTACAGCTGCTCCAGCAGCAGCACCCGCACCAGCTGATGCGGCCAGGTCGCGGCGCCAAAAGACAATCGCAAATCGGCCTTGTCGCGCAGGCTCGGCGCCAGACCGTCAGCACCGCCGATCATGAACACCACTGCGGGCCGGTCATTGCCGCGCCAGGTCGCGAGTTGGGTGGCGAACGCCGCGCTGTCGAGCGCCTTGCCGGTGACGTCGAGCAGGACGACCGCGGCCTTGTCCGGAATGATGGTGGCCAGCGCGATCGATTCCTCGAGCCTGCGCTTGGCCGGATCCTCGGCGCGGCTTTCGCGGATCTCGATGACTTCGACGTCGCGCCAGTTGAGCTGACGCCCGGTCTGCGCCGCGCGCTTGCGATAGCGCTCGGAAAGATCGGTTTCCGGCCCCTGCTTCAGGCGTCCAACGGCGGCGACGATTATGCGCATCGTGCCGCCAGTCTATCAGCTCGGACGCTGGCCGTCCGTATTGGCGGCCTGCCACATCTTCTCGAGGCTGTAGAAGTTGCGCACTTCCGGCCGGAACACATGAACGATTACATCGCCCGCATCGATCAGCACCCAGTCACCCTGGCGCAGGCCTTCGACGCGGATGCCGGTGACGCCGGCCGCTTTCAGGCTTTTGACGACGTTGTCGGCGATGGCGGCGACGTGGACGTTCGAACGGCCGGAGGTGACGACCATGTAGTCGCCGATCGAGGTTTTACCGGAGAGGTCGATGGTGACGTTGTCCTCGGCCTTCATGTCTTCGAGTTGCGCGAGGACGATGCGCATCGTCTCCTTGGCACTTGGGCGCACAGGCGCGGCCTTGGCGACGGCTTCGGGCGCGCGGCGCGCCGCCCGAGAGGTGGCAGTTGTTGGCAGGGGGTGCTGTCCTTTTTCGTATCCACCCGGACGCGTGCCGGGGTCATGCGCAAGATAGCTACTTGCCGGTCTTCTTGCCACCCTTGCGCGTGGCCTTGGGTGACGGCTCCGGTTCAGGCGCCGGAGTTCCGGGCCGGTCGCGCAAGGCCCGCAGCGCCGTCGAGGATAGAGGCGACTTCAACCCGTGCAGGAAGGCCCAGGCGGGCGGCCGGCGGCCGGGCAGGGAGGGCGCCGCGTGTTCCGGAATACGCGCGTGGTTGAGCGCCTGGCCGGCCGGGCTGGCGCCGGCGTAGAGGCTCGGGCCCAGCCGGTCGACCACAACGATCGGCACCAGTTTAGCGATGCCGCGCCAGCGCTGCCAGCGGTGAAAGCTGCGCAGGTTGTCGGCGCCCATGACCCAGACGAAATGGACGCCGGGGCAGCGCGTGATCAGCCACTGGATGGTGTCGTAGGTAAAGCGGGTGTTGATGGTCGCCTCGATGCCGGTGACATCGATGCGGGGATGATCGGTCAGCGCACGCGCGGCGGCGATGCGCTCGGCAAGCGGCGCCAGGCCCCGCGTGTTCTTCAGCGGATTGCCGGGCGTCACCAGCCACCAGACACGGTCGAGCCGCAGCCGCTTCATCGCCAGCAGCGTGGCTTCGAGATGGGCCTGGTGCGGCGGATCGAACGTTCCGCCGAACAGGCCAATTCTCATGCCGGGCGCGTGTGGAGGGAGCACGCGCTCGGGGTGGGCGGGTCTTTGAAATGTCACGGCCTGATCTGACCGTTTCCGCGGATGCGATATTTGAACGTGGTGAGTTGCTCGGCGCCGACCGGGCCGCGCGCGTGCAGCCGTCCGGTGGCGATGCCGATCTCGGCGCCGAAGCCGAACTCGCCGCCGTCGGCGAATTGCGTCGAGGCATTGTGCAGCACGATCGCCGAGTCGACCTCAGCGAGGAATTTTTCGGCGGCGGCTGCGTCATCTGTGATGATCGCGTCGGTGTGGTTCGAGCCGTAGCGCGCGATATGGGCGATCGCCGCATCAACCCCGTCCACCACCTTCACGGCGAGGATGGCGTCGAGAAACTCGGTGCCCCAGTCGGACTCGGCGGCCGGTTTGACGCGGCCATCGACGGCCTGCGCGGTCTTGTCGCCGCGGATTTCGCAGCCGGCGTCGAGCAGCATCGCGATCAGCGGCTTGAGGTGGGTCGGCGCTACCGCGCGATCGACCAGCAGCGTTTCGACGGCGCCGCACACGCCGGTGCGCCGCATCTTGGCGTTCAGCACGATGGTCTTGGCCATGTCGAGCGCGGCCGCCTTGTCGATAAAAATATGCACGACGCCTTCGAGATGGGCGAACACCGGCACCCGGGCTTCGGCCTGTACGCGGGCCACCAGGCTCTTGCCGCCGCGCGGCACGATGACATCGATGTTGCCATCGAGGCCGCCCAGCATTTGTCCGACCGCGGCACGGTCGCGGGTCGGCACCAGCTGGATCGTGGCTTCGGGCAGGCCGGCCTCGCGCAGGCCTTCGGTCAGCGCGGCGTGAATCGCGCGGCTGGAGCGGGTCGAGTCGGAGCCGCCGCGCAGGATCGCGGCATTGCCGGACTTGAGGCACAGCGCGCCGGCGTCGGCGGTGACGTTGGGGCGGCTCTCGTAGATGATGCCGATGACGCCGAGCGGCACGCGCACGCGCTCGATGGTCATGCCGTTCGGGCGTGTCCAGGATTCCGTGATCTTCCCGACCGGATCGGGCAGGCCACGCACGGTCTCGATGCCGGCGGCGATGGCCTCGACCCGGTCTTCGTTCAGCGCCAGCCGGTCGATCAGCGCGCTGGACGCGCCGGCGGCGCGGGTCTCGGCCAGGTCCTCGGCATTGGCGGCCAGAATCGCGGATTTCTGCGCCCGGACGGCTGCCGCCATCAGGTCGAGAGCGCGGTCCTTCTGCGCGGCCGGGCTCAGCGCCAGCGCACGGGCGGCAGCGCGCGCCTGCCGGCCGATGTCAGCCATGGCGGCGGCAATATCGCCGGTCCCTTCGATACTTTTCAACGGCGCGGTCATGGTCGCAAACTGCCTCTTGCCGCCCGGATGATGCCTAACCCCCGAGCAGTGCTGGTTTTCCTACCACGGCTGGGTTCCAGCCGCGAGGTGCACCGGGGTGCGACATGCCTGCCCGGCCCTCTGGGGATAGCGTGGATAAGTAGGGCCTGCGCGCAACCCATAGCAGTAGCTTCACATTGTCAATTCAGGGTAGCGGCAGCAGGAGGTGGTCCATGGCATATTCGATGAGCCGGCTTCCCAGCCGGTTTCCGGTTGGGACCAAATTCGTGATCGAAGGCCCGCGCCGTGAAGGCCAGGCGCAGGTCTTCACCCGCTATCTCGAATTTCCCGACGGCACGCACATTGCGTTGCCGAAGCGTTCGGCGCCGCGCAAGGCATTGGTGCCGAAATCAGCGCCGGTGACCCGCAAGCGCCGCGTCGCCGCAGCACGCTAAGCAGGCTATCGAGACGCAACGCGCGCTCATCGCTGCCGGTGGTGGGTACGCAAGTGTGATTCAATCATTGGATGGCGCCGCACACGGAAACCCCGGCCTCCGGGGGCCGGGGTTAACGGGCGATCGGTCAATCGCCTCTGGTACGCAAGCTCGCCTGAGCCGTGTGTCTCGTCGCTGGCATGATAACGCACAATGCGCGCGGCGGTTCCGCCGTCATTCGCCGCCGAGCACCAGATCGTCGCGGTGAATCATTTCAGTGCGGCCGGCGTAACCGAGGATGGTCATCACATCGGCCGATGAGCGTCCCTTGATCTTGTCGGCGTCGTCGGCGTCATAGGCGATCAGGCCGCGGCCGGCTTCGTGACCGTCAGGCCCGCGCACGATCACGGCGTCGCCGCGCCCGAACGTGCCCTCAACCTTGACGACGCCGGCCGGCAGCAGGCTCTTGCCCAGCCGCAATGCCTTGACCGCTCCGGCATCGATGGTCAGCGCACCGCGCGGCTCCAGCGAACCGGCGATCCATTTCTTGCGCGCGGTAACCGGATTGGCCGGCGTCAAGAACCACGTGCAGGGCCCACCCTGCATGATCGCCTGCAACGGATTCGGCACGCGGCCCGACGCGATCACCATGTGCGTGCCGGCGGTGGTGGCGATTTTGCCGGCCTCGATCTTGGTCACCATGCCGCCGCGCGACAACTCGGAGCCGCTGGCGCCGGCCATCGCCTCGATGGCAGCCGTGATGCGCGGCACCACCGGCACCAGGCTGGCATTGCTCCCGGCGGTCGGCGGCTTGTCGTACAGCCCGTCGATGTCGGACAGCAGCACCAGCAGATCGGCGCTGGTCATGGTGGCCACGCGTGCCGCGAGGCGGTCATTGTCGCCATACCGGATCTCGGTGGTGGCGACGGTGTCGTTCTCGTTGATCACCGGCACCGCGCGCCATTCCAGCAGCTTGTCGATGGTTTCGCGGGCGTTGAGATAGCGGCGCCGCTCCTCGGTGTCGCCGAGCGTCAGCAGCACCTGGCCGGCGGCGATATTGTGCGCGCCGAGCACCTCGGCCCAGCAGCGCGCCAGCGCGATCTGGCCGACCGCGGCGGCGGCCTGCGCTTCCTCCAGCCGCAGCGCGCCGCGCGGCAGCTTGAGCACAGCGCGGCCGAGGGCAATGGCGCCGGACGAGACCACCAGCACGTCGCGCTTGTCGGCATGCAAGGCGGCGATGTCGGACACCAGAGACACCAGCCAGTCACGTTTCAGCCCGCCGGCGGCAGAATCCACCAGAAGCGAGGAGCCGACCTTGATGACGATGCGGCGGAAATCTTTGAGGGACGGCGTTTTGGACATGACCCCGGTCAGCGGACGTGTTGAAGCGCCGGGGTGTAGCACGGGTTTTGGCGGGGCGTCAGGGGCGCAACCAAACGCCGGGTCGCGGAAAATCAGGGCCGATGCGGCGCAGCCGCCTTGGCGGCGCGACGGCGCGCTTCATGCTGGTCCTGCCAGCGGGTGAGGACCACGATCACCATCGCAACAAAAAGGATGAAAACCGGGCCGAGCAGCGCCATGACCTGAAGAGTCGTCATTCCTGAAGCCTCCCAAGAATGCCTCGTCCTATCCAATGTAATAAGACGCCGATCACGACGCAAACCACCACAAGAACCGCCACGTAAGGGCCCTGCACCGGCAGCGGCGAGATTCCCCATGCCAAAGCTGCGAGTGGCGCGAAGCCACCGGCTGCGACCAGTGCGGTCGCCAGCGAATTGAACAAGGTCGCGGTTAGCTTTGTCCGCTCGTTATGGATCAGACTCACGGCCAGGACCCGGTACTCAGGACTGCGGACCCATGAGAACACAAAGGGAACGTCCGGTCAATGCGGACGCGGCGTTACGCTGCCGGCTTCGGCCGCGTCCGTCCGGCGGGGCTGGTCCGGGGAGCGCGGCGGCGCTTTGGCTTGGCAGCGGTGCTGCCCTGCGGGACATAGGTGCCCAGGTCCTTGGCTGACGGCACCAGTTCGATCAGCCGGGCCGGAATATCGACCATGCCGCCGCTGAATATCCTGTTACGCAGGGCGGCGCGCGCGACGAGGACGCCAATGTTGAAGGCCACCGCGGCGCTGGTCTTGGGGTTACGGCGCACCACGCCGGACAGGATACCGAGCAATACATTCTGCCTTGCCGCCATTGGTATGCGCGCCCCGTGATGATCGCCGGGGAAAGAATACTTGGCGCGGCCCTTGGTTCCCGACCGCTGGCGCGAACTATCGGAGGGGCAACGGCATCGCAACCTTGGCTTCCTTGCGCCGCGCCGCCAGTTGCATTGACGGATCGGGCTTGGTGCTGGCGGCCGGCTTGGCGGAGCCTGCCTGCTTCGACGCGGTCTTGCCGGCGTCCTTGGCCGCTGCCTTCGCCCCAGCGCGGCCGGGCTCAGGGTTGGCGATCTTCAGATCGGCCATCTTCAGATCGGCGACGCGAATGATCATCTGCTTGCGCTTGTCCGGCGTGACGGTCACCGCGGGCGCGGCTGCCGTCCCGGTCTTCGCGGTCTTCTTGTCGCGGGCCGGGGGCGCAGCCGCCTGCTTGTCCTTGCCGGATGGCTTGGCCTCCGCCACGCGGCTCGCGGAGGGTTTAACTTTCTCCGCCGATGCTGCCGGGGTCTTCGCGGCCGCAGCGATCATCAAATCGGCCGGCGGCGTGCGCGTCGGCGGCAACGGAATCTCCGCGGCACCGTCCCAGGCATACAAGGCCGCGGTCTGCTGGCACGGCGCGCGGCGCGGCACACTCATCTCGGCGCCGCTGGCGCTGGCGACGGTCCACGTTTCGGCCGGCTTGCCGGTCACGATCTTGACGTAGCCCTGCGTCTCCTCCGGCAGCTTGCCCTTCTTGGCGAGCCAGTCCTGGATACGCTTGGGGCCGGCATTGTAGGCGGCGGCGGCAAGGCCCAGATTGCCGAACTGCCCAATCAGTTCGCGCAGCAGCCGCGCCGAGGCCGGAATCGCCTGTAGCGGATCGAACGGGTTGTCGAGACCCATGCCGGCGGCGGTGGCGGGCATGAACTGGGCAATACCCTCGGCGCCTGCATGGCTCACGACATGCGCCTGAAATCCGCTTTCCTGAAACAGCAGCCTGATGAAGAACGGCACCGGCAGATCGTTGGTCTGCGCGGCGTAGGCGAGCGTGTCGCAGATCTCGTCATGGGAGCGTTCGACGACCGGCCGCTTGATCGGCGGCAGCGGCACCGCGGTGACGACCTCGACCTGCAAACTTTCGGTGATGTCGTGCTGCGGAATCCCGACCGGCGCGGTCAATGCCGTGGTATTGGTGAGCGTTGTCGATACCGGCGGCGGCACGGCGGCAGCCGGTATCTTCTCGATGACGGAATGCGCCGGCATATCATCCGAGGGCGCGAGCGCGATCCTGATCGGTGCGGCGGCGACCTTGGTGTCCGGCGCGCCCGTGAATGGGTCGATGAAATGTTTCGAATTCGAGCCGGCAGGTCCCGACCACGCCATCAGACACACGCAAGCGGGAAGGAACAGCTGCCGCATTCTTCTAATTCTCCGTCAGCCTCAGGAGGTCCGCGGCCGCAAGATGATGATGGGAGGCATCCCCCTACCCTGAAACTTCCAATGAAAACACGACTGATTTTAGGACAGCTTGAGGCCACACCGAGATATTGAAGCGAATTTGCCCTATCGTCGCCGCAGTTCCGGTAGTTGCGCCGATCCCGGTGCGCGCGCATCGCGATCTCGATAAAGATAAAGGCCCTAGCGGCCGTGAATGAAAGTTCCGAGATGGTGGCGCACAACAGCGACCGCGAACTCGCCGGCCAGGAGTTCTTATCCGGCGGCGGCGAACTTGGCGCGCTGACGCGCGCATTCGACTGGGCCGGTACGCCGCTCGGTCCGCCCGCCGGATGGCCACAAAGTCTGAAGACGGCCATCCGCATCTTGCTCAGCAGCCAGCACCCGATGTTCCTCTGGTGGGGACCGGAACTGATTCAGTTCTATAACGACGCCTACCGGCAGACGCTCGGCCCCGAGCGGCATCCGGGCGCGCTCGGCCAGCGTGGCCGCGATTGCTGGCAGGAAATCTGGCATATCATCGGACCGCAGATCGACTACGTCATGGCTGGCAAGGGCGCCACCTGGCATGTCGATGAGCTGGTGCCGGTCACGCGTTACGGGCGGCGCGAGGATGTGTGGTGGACCTACGGCTACAGCCCGATCGACGACGCCAACACGGTCGGCGGCGTCCTCGTGGTCTGCACCGACGTTACGGCGCAGCACAACCTGACCGATGAACTGCGCCGGGCCAATCTGCGGCTGGCCGATGAAGGCAACAGCCTGCGGTCGCTTTTCAATCAGGCGCCCGGGTTCATGTGCCTTTTGAACGGACCGGATCACGTATTCGAACTGGCGAACGCGTCCTACCTTCAATTGGTCGGTCAACGCGATCTCGTCGGCAAAAAGGCGCGCGAGGTGTTTCCGGAGCTGGAAGGGCAACAGTTTTTCGACCTGCTCGATAATGTTTACAGGTCCGGCGAACCCTACGTCGGCCGGCGGGTGCCCATCGGCTTTATGACCGGGCCTGAGGGCTCGCTTGATCGGCGCTATGTCGACTTCGTCTATCAGCCGATCACCGATGGAAGCGGCGCGGTCACCGGCATTTTTGTTGAAGGCAGCGATGTCACCGATCATGTGCGGGCCGAGGAGCAGCAGCAGTTGCTGATCCGCGAACTGCATCATCGCGTCAAGAACACGCTGGCGACCGTGCAGGCCATTCTCGGATCGACCGCGCGTTCGTCGCTCAGCATTGAAGATTTTCACGAGGCCTTTGCCGGGCGCATTGTCGCGCTCGGCAAGACGCACTCGATGTTGACCGACAACGAGCACCAGCTCGTCTCGGTGGCCGAACTGTTGCGGCTCGAGTTGCAGCCCTACGATGATGGCCAGCGAATCCAGCTTCATGGCCCAGACGTGAAATTGCCGGTTCATCTGGCGGTGCCGGTTGGCATGGGCTTTCACGAACTCACCACCAACGCCGCCAAATACGGCGCGCTGTCAGAACAGGGCGGTACGCTCAGCGTGGACTGGAGCGTCGATGGCACTGAGGATGGTCCGATCCTTCATATTGCGTGGACGGAGCAGGGCGGTCCGCCTGTCGAGCCGCCGACGCGCGAAGGCTTCGGCTCCCGCCTGTTGAGCAAGGTTCTGACCGCGCAGGCGCAGGCGAAGGTGACGATGGACTTCGCCCCGGGCGGACTGAGGGCGACAATCGTGCTGCCGGTCGATCAGCAGGGCGCGTCATAATATCACCCTGCTGCGATAATCCCATAACGAGACGAAATAATTGCATCTGGCGGTATTCAAGTATGGCGGCTGAATGACTCGGCCGGCTGCACGGGTTGGCTCGTCGCCGCGCGCTTGGCATAATCGAGTTTCCAATGTCGTTTATTGTGTATTTTTTTGTCCTCGCGATCACCGCCAGCAGCGTGCTGTTCGGGATGGATTGGCTGTCGGCGCCGATGTCGCCGATGCCGCAAGGCAAACCGGCAATTCAGACTGCCAACCTACCGGTGCCGGTCAAGGCCGCGGCCAAACCGGCGCCCGTTGTCGCGCAGGCGGTGGCTCCTGTCGCGGCCCCGCCGCCGGTGTCGGTCGCGCCGCCTGCTGCGGTCGCCGCGTCGCCCGCCCCTATGACACCGGCTGTGGTCGCGGAACCCGGGCCCGTTGCGCCGCCGGTTGCGGCTACGACACAGCCCGCCGAAATTCAGCCGATCGTGGCTGAGCCACCCGCCGCACCGCCGCCGCGATGCGACGTGAATGCGTGTGAGGCGGCCTACCGTTCTTTCACCGCGTCGGACTGCACCTACCAGCCGTCGAACGGTCCGCGCCGCCTCTGCACACGGGGCAATCCGCCACGGCTGGCGGTGGATTCGTCTGTCGCGGCGACCGCGCGCGCCCAGTCCTGCAACGTCAACGCCTGCGCCGCCGCCTACGGTTCGTTCGACGCGTCGGACTGCACCTACCAGCCTTTCGGCGGGCCGCGCCGGGTTTGCACCCGATAGGAAAACGCTAACCAAACGTGACCGCCGAGTTTCACGCCCGGCAGGAACCGCGCTAACGATGCCGCGTTAACGCCCGACAATCATCAGCCGACAGGATGGGGCGATGCAGTTTCTGGTCTATTTCGCCGTATTGGCGGTCACCATCGCCGGAGCGGCCCTCGGCCTCGACGCGCTAACAGCGCCGCCGCCAGAACTGAAGCAAAAGATTGCCGCAAACGCGTCGGCGCCAAAACCGCGGCAGATTCCGATTGAGCGCGCGTCCCCGCCCGCCACAGTCGCCCCCGTCGATGAAACTGTGACAACGGCGGTCCCGGTTGCCCCGGCGCCAGCCGTCGTTGCGGCTCCTGCGGCACCGGCGGAAGCTTCTGGAGCGCCGGTTCCGGTGGCCACCGTGCAGCCGGTTCCGGCCGCGCCGGCGCCCGAACCCGTCGCCACCGTCGAGACGCCGGCCGCTGCCGTCGCTTCGGCACAGCTCACTTCCACCGCCGCAGCTACGGCCAACAGCTGCAATGTGCAGGCCTGCGCCGCTGCCTACCGTTCGTTCCGTGAGTCGGACTGCACTTATCAGCCGTTCGAGGGTGAGCGCCGGATATGCGAGCGCACTGCGCAGGACACGATCGCCGTATCGCGCCCGCCCGAGATGGCGCGGCCGGCCGAACTGCGCAATGAATGGACGGCGCGCAGCAACGGCCGGCGCGATGCCGAACTGCGCGCGGTCGAGCGCCGGGTGCGCGAACTGACCGACGACGAGTTTGACGCGCCGGTGTATGCGCGGCCGAGCCGTCGGGTCATCGTCGTCGAGACGCCGTATGGCGAGGAATATGTGACGCCAGAGTCGTACAGCCGCCGCTGGCAGAGCCCCGGCTGGCGCTAGGCTTTCAAGCGACCGACAGCAGGGCCTGGCTGAGTGCCGGCACGCGCTCGATGGAGGCGACGTAACCGGCCAGGACTCCGTCCACCATGGCGTTGAGCGAAAACGCCGCCGCGACGCGGGCGCGCAGCTTTTGTGCCGGCTCAGTCAATGCAGCGGGTGCGCGGAGCGCGCGCCGGATGGTCTCGGCCAAGACCGTCGGATCTCCCGGCGTCATCAACGCGTCCGATTGCGGTCCGTAGATTTCGGGAATGCCGCCTACGCCCGTCGTGATCAACGGTTTGCCGGCGGCAGCGGCTTCCAGGACGACATAGGGCAGCGACTCGGCGCGCGATGGAATTACCATCACGCGGCCATGCGCCATGGCGTCGCGGGCCGCCATCGGCGGCAGGAAGCGAATGGCGTGTTCAAGGTTCAGGCGGGAAACCTGGGCGCGCAGGGCGGCTTCTTCCGGACCGGAGCCGACCAGTGTTGCGGTGACCGCGCTGTCGTTCTGGCGCAGGCTGGCGATGGCATCGATCAGGACGTCGATGCCTTTGACGCGCCGGAGTTCGCCGAGGAAGACGAGATCGGTGGCGTCGGCCGCCGGCGGTACCGGTTCGAATTCGTTGGCGGCCACGCCGTTGTGAACCACCCGCACCTCGCCGTCGGGCGCGCCGATGCGTTCACTGAAGATCCGGGCGCTGTAGGCGCTCTCGAACAGATAAAGATCGCCGCGTGCCATCAGCAGCCGCTCGGCGCCGAGATAGGCCTTGCCGGTCGTCGACGCCGGATCGAGGAGAAGACTGCCGCCGTGCGGTGTGTAGGCACGGATCGCCGGCTTCCGCGCAAAGGCGAGACGGGCAAAGGCGCCGCCTTTGGCGCCGTGGCCGTGAATGACGTCGGGCCGTGTCTTGCGCACACGGTTGACGACATGCAGCGCGGCGGTCAGGTCGCGGGGGCCGAGCGAGCGGGGGATCGGCGTACGGCTGAGACCAAGCGCAAGCTTGGGCGCGAGAGCGGCGAAGGTATCGCGCGACCGGCTGTCACCCGTCATGCTGTCGGCGATGATGCCGACACGATGGCCGCGGGCGATCTGGCCTTCGACCAGATCGGTCACATGCCGGAACAGCCCGCCGACCGGCGCGCGCAGCACGTGCAAAATATTCAGACTGAGCATCAGACGCCATGGGGCTGGAGGCCGTGTCCTTCCCATATGGGATCAGCCGCGCATGGCGCTATGGGGTCGCAGCAATCTTAGATATTCAGCATTAATGGACGCTGCCGAAATACCTCCCGAGCGCATTAACCGGCGTCAATATCTGGTTCAGATTGTGCCGGTGCGTTCGGAACACCAGCGCTGCCATTGGCCGGCGTAGGCCGCTTCCATGCGACGCGCAAACCCCTGCGCGTCGCAGAGTGACGACGCAACGAGGCGCGCGCGCAAACCGCGACGCAGATCATTCAGCCGTTGCGGGTCGGCGGCGAGCCTCAGCGCGGTCTCGACATAGTCATCGATGGAACTGGCAATCCATTCCTCAAGTCCGGCCTGCGTCAGCAGGCTGGCGCCGACGCGCGCCGCGTGGCGGTCGCCCTTCAGAGTCACAACGGGCACGCCCATCCACAGCGCCTCGCAGGTCGTGGTGGTGCCGTTGTACGGAAACGGATCGAGCGCGATGTCGATGCGGTCGTAGAGCGACAGATGCGCCGCGCTGCCCGGCAGCCACGCCATCAGCTCAATACGGTCCGGCGCGATGCCGCGGTTGCCCAGCTGCATCAGAAAGGAGTCGCGGGTGCCGGGATCGGCGAAGGATTTGCCCTTCAGCAGCAGGCGCGCCGAAGGCATCCGGGTCAGCAATTGGGCCCAGACGTCGAACGTCGCCGCCGACACCTTGGCCGGGTTGTTGAACGAGCCGAACGTGATGGCACCGGATGTCAGGCACGGCGGCGGCGCGGGCTCCGGCGCGTCTTGGGCGCCGCCATAGCAGAGAAAGCCGCCGGGCAGCCGCAGCAGTGTCTCGCTGGCAAAGGCATCGGCGCCGGCGGGATCGGTGACCGCATCGACGATGCGGTAGTCGATCGCGCGCAACCCGGTGGTGTTCGAATAGCCCAGCCATGTCGCCTGCACCGGCGCCGGCTTTTGCGCAAAGACGCGCAGCCGATTATGCGCGGTGTGGCCGGCCAGATCGACGAGGATGTCGATGCCGTCGGCGCGGATGCGCGCGGCGAGGGCGTCATCCGTCATGCCCACCGTCGACAGCCAGTGATCGCTCAGCCCCTGCAGGCGCGCGGTGACCGCATCGGGCCGGGCCACGTCGGCATAACAGAACAACTCGACCGCCTGCCGGTCATGGGCTTCGAACAGCGGCGTGACGAAATAGGCCACCGAATGGGCGCGGAAATCCGGCGACACGTAGCCGATCTTCAGCCGCCGCGCCGGATCTGGATCGTTGGCGTAAGCGTTCGCGGCCGGCGAGGGGCGGCCAAAGCGCCGATCCCAATCGCAGTGCGCTGAGAACACCTGTTCGGGTGTCTGGCGATCATCGTAATTGAGACAGAACAGGAGATTCGAACATGTGTCTGAATCGCCGGGCCGCAGCGCAATCGCCCGCGCGTAAGCGGCGGCGGCGTCGTCAAGCCGGCCTTGGCCCATCCGCACGATGCCGAGATTGCCGTGCGCGGCGGCGTGGCCGGCATCGCGGCGAAGCGCTTCGCTGTACGCATCCGCGGCGTCATCGAGCCGGCCGCTGGCCTTCAGCGCATTGCCAAGATTATAGAAGACGTCGGCCGAGTCCGGCTTGAGCGCAATCGCCTGACGATGAGCAACGAGCGCCTCGTCGAAGCGGCCCAGATCGGCCAGCACGTTGCCCAGATTGGAACGAGCCTCGGCGAAGCGCGGGTTGATGCGCAGCGCCTCATGATAGGCGGCAGCAGCCTCATCGAGTTGGCCCTGAACCCTCCGCGCATTGCCGAGATTGTAATGGGTCTCGGCGATGCCCGGATTGATGCCCAGCGCCTGGCTGAACGCAGCCGCCGCCTCGTCGATCGCGCCGCGCTCCAGCAGCGCAGCGCCGAGGCTCGCACAGGCGATGCCGAGATTGGCCTGCGCGCGGGCGTGATCGGGGTTGACGCGAAGCGCTTCCGTGTAAGCGGCGACGGCATCGCCGGGGCGGCCGCGTGCCATCAGCGCGTTGCCGAGATTGTAATGCGCTTCCGGATAATCCGGCCTGAGCGCAAGAAGGCGCGCATAGGCGGCGATGGCGTCGTCGGCCTTGCCCTGCTGGCGCAAGGCGACGGCGAGGTTGAAAGCGGCGTCGGCATGGTCGGGCTGCGCTGCCAGCACGCCGCAGTACGCGGCTTCCGCCTCCGCCAGTCGGCCGGCCTGATGGTGCTGAAGCGCCGCCACAAAGGCGCCGGCGGCGGCCTGCGGCGGTGGCTTTCTCTCGGCGGTGCGGCGTTGCTGGCGGTTCATGAATTTGCGCTTTGGGCGCACTGAATTAGGCTGTGTCCATGATCACACTGACTGATTCGATGGATTCGCGCACGGCGCCGGCGGCCGATACCGACGGCATCAAGCTGCATATCGGCGGCCGGGAGCGGCGCGACGGCTGGATGATCCTCGACGCGCTGCCGGGGCCGGCCGTCGACCGCGTCGGCAACTGCACGGATTTGTCATTCCTGCCCGACGCCAGCTGCGCCGAGGTCTATGCCTCGCACGTGCTGGAGCATCTCGGCTACGACAGCGAACTGCCGAAAACCCTGGCCGGCATCTACCGTGTGCTCAAGCCGGGCGGGCGCCTGCGCGCCGCGGTGCCGGATCTCGAGGTGCTCTGCCGGCTGTTTCTCGAGCCGTCACTCGATGGCAACGGCCGCTTCCACGTGATGCGGATGATGTTCGGCGGCCGCACCACGCCCTACGACGCACATTTTGTTGGCCTGAACTTCGAGTTCTTCCAGGCCTTCCTGCAGGAAACCGGCTTCCGCGAGGTCAAGCGCGTGAAGGAATTCGGCCTGTTCCAGGACACCAGCACGCTGCTGTTCGGCAATGTGCCGATCAGCCTGAACGTCGAGGCGTGGAAGTAGTTACTTCACCTCTCCCACAGGTCGGGTGAGGGGTTATGGCCTGTCGAGGGTCACTTGCCCCCTCACCCCAATCCTCTCCCCCAAGGGGAGAGGGAGTCAGACCCAGCCTCGATCTAATACAAGACCACCGAGCGGATCGACTTGCCTTCGTGCATCAGGTCGAAGGCGTCGTTGATCTTGTCGAGCGGCATGGTGTGGGTGATCAGGTCGTCGATATTGATCTTGCCGTCCATGTACCAGTCGACGATCTTCGGCACGTCGGTGCGGCCGCGCGCGCCGCCGAAGGCGGTGCCCTTCCAGACCCGGCCGGTAACCAGCTGGAACGGCCGCGTGGCGATTTCCTTGCCCGAGGCCGCCACGCCGATGATGATCGACTCGCCCCAGCCGCGGTGGCAGCATTCCAGCGCCTGACGCATCACATCGACATTGCCGATGCACTCGAACGAGAAGTCGGCGCCGCCGCCGGTCAGGTCGACGATGGCCTGCACGACCTTGTCGTTGCCGACTTCGGACGGATTGACGAAATGCGTCATGCCGAATTTCTTGGCCATCTCGACGCGCGCCGGATTGAGATCGACGCCGATGATCTTGTCGGCGCCGACCATGCGCGCCGCCTGCACCACGTTGAGGCCGATGCCGCCGAGGCCGAACACCGCGACATTGGCGCCGGGCCAGACCTTGGCGGTGTTGATGACGGCGCCGACGCCGGTGGTGACGCCGCAGCCGATGTAGCAGATTTTGTCGAACGGCGCGTCCTCGCGCACCTTCGCCAGCGCGATCTCGGGCAGCACGGTGAAGTTGGCGAAGGTCGAGCAGCCCATGTAGTGGAACACCGGGTCGCCGTCGCAGCGGAAGCGCGACGTGCCGTCGGGCATCACGCCCTTGCCCTGCGTGGCGCGGATCGAGGTGCAGAGGTTCGAGCGCTGCGACAGGCAGGTTTTGCACTGCCGGCACTCCGGCGTGTAGAGCGGGATGACGTGATCGCCGACCTTCAGCGAGGTCACGCCGGGGCCGATCTCGCGGACGATGCCGGCGCCTTCGTGTCCGAGGATGGCCGGGAAGATGCCCTCAGGGTCGGCGCCCGACAGCGTGTACAGGTCGGTGTGGCAGACGCCCGTCGCCATCACCTCCACCATCACCTCGCCGGCCTTCGGCCCTTCGATGTCGATGGTCTCGACGGTGAGCGGGGCTCCGGCTTTCCAGGCAACGGCGGCGCGGGTTTTCATGGTGGGCTCCGATCACTGCGTCATGCATGGCCATAGCCCGTCGGACGACGGGCGTAAACGCCCTAATGCGCCGGGCATCACGACTGACTGATATGCATCTATAAAGACGTGGATGTCCGGGACAAGCCCGGCCATGACGAAGACCGAACACCTTCATCGACCCGGAGGTGCGAGGGTAAGGAGGCTCTACGGCTGCCACGCCTCTTCTGCCGGCTCATCCGCCGGCGCGGCGTCGTCGCGGGTGTTGCCGATCACCTTGAACAGCGCGCGCAGCACTTCGGGCACGCCCTTGCGCGAAGCCGACGACAGCAGCAGTGGCGTCTTCCTGCTCGCCTTCTTCAGCCTTGCGGTCTGAGTCTTGATCGCTTCCGGCGTCATGGCGTCGATCTTGGTCAGCGCGACGATTTCCGGTTTGTCCTCGAGCCCGTTGGCATAGGCGTCGAGTTCGGCGCGTACCGTCTTGTAGTCGGCGCCGGCATCCTCGCCGGTGCCGTCGACCAGATGCAGAATGACGCGGCAGCGCTCGGTATGGCCGAGGAAACGGTCGCCCAAGCCGACGCCTTCATGGGCGCCTTCGATCAGGCCGGGCAGATCGGCCAGCACGAATTCGCGCTCGTCGACGCGCACGACACCGAGCTGCGGGTGCAGCGTGGTGAACGGATAGTCGGCAATCTTCGGTTTGGCCGCCGTCACGGTGGCGAGAAAGGTGGACTTGCCGGCGTTCGGCAGGCCGATCAGCCCGGCGTCGGCGATCAGCTTCAGCCGCAGCCGTATGGTGCGCTCTTCGGCCGGCTGGCCGGGATTGGCCTTGCGCGGCGCCTGGTTGGTGGCCGACTTGAAATAGGCGTTGCCGAAGCCGCCATTGCCGCCTTTGGCGACGCGCATCGTCTGCCCGACCTCGGTGAAGTCGAACAGCAGCGTCTCGCCGTCTTCCTCGTAGACCTGGGTGCCGACCGGGACCTTGAGCACGCGATCTTTGCCGTTGGCGCCGTGGCGGTCTTTGCCCATGCCGTTGCCGCCGCGCTCCGCCTTGAAGTGCTGCTGGAAGCGGTAATCGATCAGCGTATTGAGGCCGTTGACGGCTTCGATGATGACATCGCCGCCGCGCCCGCCGTCGCCGCCGCTGGGGCCGCCAAACTCGATGAACTTTTCGCGCCGGAACGCGATGCAGCCGTTACCGCCCGCGCCGGACTCAATGTAAACCTTGGCTTCGTCGAGGAATTTCATGTCAATCAACTGACTTTCTTGGAGCGCTTGGGCTCGGTCACCGCGCGCTCAATGGCGTGGCGGATATAGCGCTGATAAGGCACGCCCTCGCGCTTGGCCTTGGCACGGACGGCATCAAGCAGGCCTTCCGAGAGGCGGAGATTGATGCTTTTTTCTTTAGGACGGATTTCAAACTGCATTGGCTTGAACTGAGAAAAGTCCAGGTCGGATAGATCCTGCTCGAGGAAAGCCTCCGCTTCCTCATCGGTTTTAAAGACCGGGACTTTCCAGAGCTTAGGAGTTTTCTGCTTCATAGCCGTCGATCTCTTCCCTGTGCATATATCGGGCGCTCAATGGACGGATCAGGCGCATTCCATTTTTGACCCGGATGGTGAACACCACGAATAAGGCGCGGCCGCGATCCGTGCGCCCGACGGCCATCAGCCGGTTTTCAATTCGGGAGTGACGCAGGTCGGGGGCCATTTTAGGGCTCCCCCGCAGAAACGCCTCGATTTCCGCAATCGAGACGCCATGCTTCTGGCATTTGTCCCGGTTGCCGGCATCCCAATCGAAGCCGTCGGCTGCGATGCTCATCCGATCTGATATAGGCATTTGCCTATACAAATGTCAACGGGCCGGCCGCGCGGCGCTTGCCGCTGGAGGCCGGTGTGCGTTGGCTATATACCCTTTGCGCCATGTCTGCGCGCCTTCCCCTTATCTCCCACGCCAACGCCATGGCCGGCATCGCCCTGATGCTGATCGGTATTTTCTTCTTTGCGCTGAACGATGCGCTGGGGAAATGGCTGGTCGCGACCTATTCGGTCGGCCAGTTGCTGCTGATCCGCAGCGTGGCCGGGCTGGTGTTCCTGGCGCCGTTCATCCATCGCGAGGGCTGGCGCCCGTTCCGCGAGGCACCGCGGCCGCTGGTGCAATGGCTGCGGCCGCTGTTCGGCACCGTCGAGGTAGCCTGTTTCTACTGGGCGCTGGCCTATATGCCGCTTGCCGATGTGATGACGTTCTACCTCGCCGGCCCGATCTATGTGACCGCGGTGTCGCCCTGGCTGCTCGGAGAGCACGTCGGCTGGAGGCGCTGGCTCGCGGTCATTGGCGGTTTTGTCGGCGTCATGATTGCGCTCGGTCCCAACGCGGGATCGATGACGCCGGCGGCGCTGGTCGCCCTTGTCGGCAGCTTCTCGTTCTCGCTGCTGATGATCTGCACGCGGCTGGTGCGCGGCACCTCCGACATCGTGCTGGTGACGACGCAGACGGTGGGCGCGCTGATCTTCGGCGCGATCGTGGCGCCCTTCACCTGGGTGGCGCTGAACTGGAGCGACACTGGCCTGCTAGCGCTGCTTGGCGTCACCGCGATGGTGGCGCATATCTGCGTCAATCGCTCGCTCAAGCTGGCGCCGGCGTCGGTGGTCGTGCCCTATCAGTATTCGACCATCTTCTGGGCGATCATTCTCGGCTTTATCTTCTTTGGCGACGTGCCGGGGCCGGCGATGCTGACCGGCGCCACCATCATCATCGCCGCCGGCTTCTACATCTTCCTGCGGGAGCGGGCGCTGAAGAAGCCGGTGGCGATGGACGACCCGCCGTGAGCGGCGGGTCGCGCGTCGTTCAGGACACCCGCTTCATGCGGCCCCAGGTCTTGAGCGCCGACCAGATGCCGCGCTCCAGCCGGAAGCGGTCGATCGGCGCCGACGAGTTGATGGCGCGGATGCGGTAGAGACCGACGCCGGTCCACTGGAAGCCGCATTTCTCCAGCACGCGGCGCGAGGCCGGGTTAGTGACGCGCGCACCGGCCTGCAGCGCGTCATGGCCCAGATCGGTGAATGCGTAATCGATGGTCGCGTGCAGCGCCTCGGTGGCGTAGCCTTTGCCCCAATAGGGCACGCCGAGCCAGTAGCCGAGCTCAGGCGTCGACTCGTGCGGGACAATTCCGCAGGCGCCGATGACGGTGTCGTCACGCAGCGTGATCAGAAACACGGCTTCGCCGTCGGCCTTGTTGGCGCCGGCAATGAAGCCCTCGGCATCCGATGCCTTGTACGGATGCGGAATGCGCGCGGTGTTGTCGGCGATGCGGCGGTCGTTGGCGAGGGCCGCTACCGGTTTAGTGTCCTCGAGGCGCGGCGCGCGCAGGATCAGCCGCTTGGTCTCAAGGACGGGGATACTGCCTTCTCTGAACGTCTCTCTCGGAATTTCTTCCAGCAAGGTCATGACACGGGCTCCAGGGTTTCAAATGCGACAAGGGCAAATGCGAAGAGGGGGAGACGGTCACCCGTCTCCCCCTCTCGGAGCCTGGAAGCCCCGCCGGTTCGACTGAATGACCGGCGGACCTCGATTTTTGGTCTACCGTTTTACTCGGCCGCTGCTTCCATCATCGGTACGATGGAGACGTAGGTGCGGCCTTTGGCTTTAGCTGCGAACTGTACTTTTCCGTCGACGAGCGCGAACAGCGTGTGGTCTTTGCCCATGCCGACATTGCGGCCGGGATGCCACGTGGTGCCGCGCTGGCGCACGAGGATATTGCCGGCGATTGCGGCCTGGCCGCCCGACTTCTTCAAGCCAAGGCGACGGCCCGCGCTGTCGCGGCCGTTGCGTGAAGATCCGCCTGCTTTTTTATGTGCCATCGTGGTCTCTCGAATTTCTGACTAACTGATACACCGATTCCGTAACGGAATCATCTCACTTTTTCTTAGCCTTGGCCGCGGGCTTTTTCGCGGCGGGCTTGGCGGCCCGGGCCGGCTTCTTTGCCGGCTTTTTGGCGGCCTTCTTGGGGGCGCCCTCGGCCTCGCCTTCGGCCGCTTCCGGCTTCGGCTTGGCTTCGCGCTTGGGCCGCGGCGGCGGCTCCTTCGACGGCTTGGCACCGTCCATGAGGATCTCGGTGATGCGGATCACGGAGAAATCATGCCGGTAGCCGCGCTTGCGGCGCGAATTCTTGCGCCGGCGCTTTTTGAAGGCGATGACCTTGTCGCCACGGGTGTGCTGAAGCACCTCGCCGGCCACCATCGCGCCCGCCACCGTCGGCAGGCCGAGCTGGGGGGTATCGCCCCCGAGCAGCAGCACTTCGCCGAACTCGATCACCTGGCCGGGCTCGGCCGCGACGCGGTCGATCCGGATCACATCTTCGGCGGCAACGCGGTACTGTTTGCCACCGGCTTTAATGACTGCGAACATCGTTCTTCTCTCGTGTTCATACCGGTCTCGGACCATTCCGGAGCGGCTTCTTCCAGTCGGTTATTGTGTGTATTTTCAGAGGCTTAAAGCCATCTGACACAAACATAAACGAACACGCGGACCGTCAGGGTCCGCGCCGGCCCAGCTTATGGCGGGGAAGGGGGCATAATGTCAAGAAAAGCCGCCAATTTGGCTGCGCGACCGCTGGCGGCAGGCCGTGGCCGGACCGGCCGAAAAGGTCCGAAATTCGGCCTCCGGGCGGGCGCGCAATTAATTTCCTGGGCCGGTCCCGGCGTGTTCCATGCCTCGCTTGTAGATCTCCCGACAGGCGCAGCCGCGTCCACGACCGTCTCCCGCCAAGGCAGCCGCATATAAAATGCCGTTGCCCTTGTCTGTCCGGGCCCGCTTGTTTAGATAGCGCCGTCCGCGCGGCCCCTCGGGGTTTGCAAAGGCTCCGGAGAGGTGGCTGAGCGGTTGAAAGCACCGCACTCGAAATGCGGCATAGGTGCAAGCCTATCGGGGGTTCGAATCCCTCCCTCTCCGCCAGATCTTGCTTAAGTCATTGAACTCGTAAAGTTGTTGTTAGTTCACCAACTTGGTGCTGCCCGATTGGTACATACGGGTGGTGCACATGACCTTGGCAATGTCTCGTCCCTGGAAGCATCCCAATAGTGCGGAGCCTGTGGCGAGATCCGGCCCAGTCGATTGACCTAATCGGGCGGGCAGGTTGCGCATCTGCGTTCTCAAGGAAACTGCAGAGGACCCACCAAAATCCGTTTTAGTACTTCACGATGTGGCGGGCGGCTTAGCTGACGTTCGTCCAAGAGACAGAGCGCGGCGTTGACTGCGATGCGAATTAAGGCCCCCTACGTTTCAGAGGAGCCAGGCATGCAAGCGATTACGACAATCGGTCTCGACATCGCCAAGTCGGTTTTCCAGGTACACGGCATTGATGCGCAAGGCGAAGTCATCATCCGCCGGCAGCTGAAGCGCCGCTACGTCTTGGCTTTCTTCCAGAAGCTGCCGGCATGCTGGCTGGCATCGTACGTGTGCGTCATCGCAAATGGTCACGCGAAGCCCCGATGAAGAGCTGCGCATCCTAGCAGATTTATGGGTTCACCGCCTAATGGGCTCGATCTCAAGAGTTTCTCTAAGAGATGTCGACACGAGCTCGGCGCGGCGTTTTTTTGAGCTAGCGGGTAGGGGCTGGTGCTGTCGATCCTCGTACTACCAGCGACGGTCTCAATACCACATCAGCATTCCCTGCGTTTCCAGACATCAGGCCTGCTAACATACGCGCAGCTTCAATGCCCATGTCACGTAGCCGAAGATTTACAGTTGTGAGCGCTGGGCGCACCAATCCGCTGAATGCAGTGTTGTTGTAGCCAGTGACCGAAATCTCGTCTGGGCATTTCAGGCCGAGCTCCGATAGAGCTTCGTAGCACCCGATTGCAAGGAGGTCGTTGGCTGCCACGATCGCAGTAACGCGTTTATTTCTTTTTAAAAGGGAGAGGCACGCAACTTTGCCCGCCTCCACGGAAAAGCTCTTTGCTTCGACGACGGGACCCAACTTTGCACCCGCAAGCATCTCTTGGTGGGCCAATCTAAAGCCTCGTAGACGGAGCGATCCGGTGGATAGCACGCTGGGACCTGCGAGGTGGGCGATATTAGTATGGCCGAGAGCAACAAGATGTTCGAACGCGAGATGAATGCCTTTGAGGTCATCATGCAAGACGGCGGGGGTTCGACCCGTACTATCAGTACGATTGATCAGAACGACCGGAACGCGGCCATTGAGCAAGCTACCTGTAACCGGCTCATCAAGCGTGGCCGTCGCGATGATTAGGCCGTCCACTTGTCGCTCGCTCAGTCCGGCAAGGATTCGTCTTTGCTGCTGATCATCGTTCGCCGTGTGACCGATGATGGTCATGTATCCCGATTTTTGAAACTCGGCGTCTATTCCCTCAAGGATCGGTGGGAACAGCATGCTGCCAAGATCCGGCACGATGACCCCCACTACCTTTGAGCGGCCAGTGCGCAACGATGATGCTGCCGCGTTCGCATGGTAGCCAAGGCGGTGCGCCGCCTCTTGCACCTTCTTGGCAAGCTGAGGCTTTACGAGCCGGCGCGTCGCGGGGTTCAGTGCGCGCGACACTGTCGAGAAGTGCACGCCCGCCGCATCTGCGACCTGCCGTATTGTCACGCTCGTGCTTTTCAGGGGGGTCATTCAGCCACCGCGCGGGCAGTTGCCTGTGTTTGAGGCGACAATTGCTGCAAATGTTTGCATTATTATAGCAGAAATAATTTGAAAAAGCCAATTCTACGGCCAATAATGCCATTGCAAACGTTTGCAGCCACTTGTAAAAAGAGGTCGAAAATGACGTTTCGTCAGTGCCTTGTTCAATCTGTTGTCGTCCTTGCCGCGCTTACAATAAGCGGTGCTTCGCAAGCAGAAAGTGGTTCATGGCCGTCTCGCCCCATTCGCGTCGTCGTCCCGATCGGTGCCGGCAGCGCGATCGACATCATCCCGCGAGCGATTTTAGACGAGGTTTCGAAGCAAGTAGGCCAACCCATCGTCATCGAAAATCGACCTGGTGCTGGCACCATCGTCGGGACCGTTGCGGTGTCAAAAGCGAGCCCGGATGGGTACACACTGCTCTCGACGTCGGGAGCGCTGACAATCGCCGAAGTGACCGCCGAAAACCCTCAATTCCAGACGACCAGGGATTTCGTCGGGATAGGCACCTACGGCACCATGGCCAACGTTCTCGTTATCGCTCCGTCCAAGGGCATTCGTTCGGTTAAGGAGTTGGTTGATAAGGGCAAGGCCGCTCCCGGATTGTTGAACTACGGAACGGCAGGCGTTGGCACTCCAAGTTTTTTCAACGCTGTCAGATTTTTGTCGAGCGCAGGGATCCAAGCGCAACCGGTGCCTTTCAAGGGCGCGACTGAAGCCGTTACCGAGGTCATGACAGGTCGCATCGATTTCTATTTTATGCCTCTTCTTCCGGCGCTGTCTCTGATCAAGGATGGAAAACTGTTGCCACTGGCTGTAAGCGGGAGTCGAAGGTCGGCCCTTCTTCCCGACGTTCCGACGACGGTCGAGGCTGGATATCCGGGCTCTTCTTATAACTTCTGGATCGGCATGGTCGCGCCTTCCAAGACGGACAAATCGATCGTCGATCGGATGCATGGTGAAATAGAACGCGCCGTGGCTAAGCCGGAGTTGGCTGCTAAACTGAAAGGCTTCGGTCTCGACATCGAGACGATGGCGCCCGCGCAATTTGATCAAATGCTCAAAGCCGAGGTGGAAACGAATGCGCATTTGTTAAGGGCGGCGGGTCCCGGTTTGAAAAAGTAAACGTCGTCCAGATCCACCAAGTGGGCAATTCGGACAAACAGGGAGATTGTTATGGGTGATAGCTATCCGGTTGTGAAAGTTGCTGCGGTACAAGCAGCCTCCGTTTTTCTCGATCGCGAAGGGTCGGTAGAAAAGGCGTGCCGGCTGATCCGAGAAGCGGGGAGCAAGGGCGCAAAGGTCATCGCCTTTCCGGAAGGCTTCATTCCCGCACACCCGGTTTGGTATCACCACCATCCGGCCACAGGAACAATCGCCAATAAGCTCGCAGTCGAATTATTCAAAAACTCAGTTGAGGTGCCCGGGCCGCAAACGGATGCACTATGTGCCGCGGCCGCAGAGGCTGGAGCCTATGTCATCGTCGGCGTGTGCGAAAAGATGCCAAACACCATGGGCACCATGTACAATTCGCAGCTTTTCATCAGCCCGACCGGCGTACTCATTGGGAAGCACCAAAAGATCATGCCGACGGTCGGTGAGCGCCTTGTGCACACAGGCGGTCACGGAGATACCTTTGGCGCTTTCCAAAGTGAATTCGGCCCGATGAGCGGTCTGATATGCGGAGAAAACTCCAATCCGCTCGCGGTTTTCGCGCTGACGGCCGAAGGCTCGCGCATCCACGTTATGAGCTGGCCAAACCACTTCCCAACGAGCGGCGATCCGCTGCGCAATCGCGTATCGGTTGATTCACAGGCTTTCGCCCAGATGACAAAGGCCTTTGTGATCTCCGCCTGCGGGACCGTCGACGAGCAAACGATTGCAAAGCTGCAACCGTCCCCGGACGGGGACAAGTTTCTCCGCAGCCCGGATTGCTGTGGCGGCAGCGTGATTGTTGCACCGAACGGCCGCATTATTGCCGGACCGATGGGTGCAGAAGAGGGCATCCTTTATGCCGAATGCGATCTGGAGCTGGCGATCAGCATGAAGTTGCGCCATGATTTCGCGGGACATTATAATCGGCCCGATATCTTTCACCTGCAGATCAACCGTTCCGCGCCTCAGATATACAGCGTTCATGGCAATCAGCCGGCTTCGCTTGCCGCAAGGGCCGAGACGCTGACCTTGTCATCTGCGCCGGTACCGTTACTGCCGCAGCCGAAGGCTGAAGATCTGTAAAGGGTGTGGAGTTCTAACGCGGCTTCACGTGGGTCCTTGCATCGTCTTCGGCTATTGAGACATTTCAGCCGCTATCCGACTGGCGAATTGCGTTGCCGTCATCGGTCACGGTACGCCCCCCAAGCTTGCAAAACGATCTAAAATGGTGAGGCGGCGATGATCTTCGCCGCCTCACCATGCAGGGCCTCGGCGAGCCTAGTTGGGTGCCGCGCGGCAGACCGTGTGAAACGGCTCGCTCAAGATGCCCCCGCGCCGAGATCGTTAGATCCGAGCTGACAAATCAATGCCTATCGTCCGTACGCCGTCTAAACATCCGTCGCGCATGATACGGCGACGCCGCCAAACGTGTTCGGATTGACCCTTTCGCCCGAACACTGGACTGGTACACAAAGCGGCGGAAGGCAGCCACGAGACCTCTGATTTACTGGCATTTCTTGCAACGAAGGGAAAATCCCTCCCTCTCCGCCAGCCCCATAACCTGATAAGCGGATGCTCGTGTTGGCGAGCCACGGCGTCGCCTCTGAAGGCCGGACGATGGCCAGGTTTTTCACCTAAACGTCATTGGAGGGAGGCTTCTGGCCTGTGTAGGTTTTCCAGCGCCGCCAGAGAGGGTGAACATGAATTCGGTCTCGTCCATTGCTGCACGCCTGCTGCTGACCATCGCAATCATGGCCGGCACCGCCCTGTCCGCGTCGGCCCAGGAAAAGCTCCGCTTCGCGGTCGGGCCGTTTCAGCCGACAGCCTCCGACACGAAAAAGGCCTACGAGCCATTCTTCAAACATCTCGCCACGCAACTCGGCCGCGATTACGAACTGGTCGTGACCACCGATTGGGCCGGCATCGCCATTGCACTGGCCAACAAACAGGTCGACATCGCCTGGATGGGCCCGTGGGGTTATGTGCTTGCCAATAACGAGGGCGGCGGCGAGGCCATCGCGACGGTGAAGTACAATGGCAAGCCCAGCTATCATTCGATTATCGTGTCGCGGCCCGACGTGACGATCGCCAAGTGGCCGGACGATGCCAAGGGTCTGCGGCTGTCGCTGGCGGATGCGGGTTCAACCTCCGGCTGGCTCATCCCCACGCATTACTTCAAGTCCATTGGCATCGACCCCAAGACCTATTTTCAGTACCGGGATGGCGCTTCGCACGCAGCGCAAATTCTGTCGGTCATCAACGGGCAGGTCGACCTTGCCTCTGACTTCGACCGCAACATGAACGTCTTCCTCGAGCGTGGCACCTTCAAAGCCGACCAGATCAAGGTGGTGTGGACATCCCCGCCGTTGCCGAACGATCCCCTGGTGGTGCGCGACGGCTTCGATCCGGCGCTCATCAAGAAAGTTCAGGAGGCCGTGCTGGCCATCACGGAAGAACAGGCGCTGACGCTGATGCCCAAGAACTATACCGGTTGGGTTGCGGCGAATCACGCCGATTACAAAACCATCGAAGATGCGGGGGTCGCCGTCGGACGGCTCAAGCCCAAGACGGTGATGAAGTAGACCGGGTGTACGAGACCTTTCCGGACAGTGCGCGACGTCATCGGAAGCTCGGCGACCGCCTGCGGTTTGCCGGGCTTCTCTGCGTCGGGGTGGCGCTTTACGTCATTTGTCTTCGCGTCGCCGAGGTTGACCTCGGCAAGCTCTGGGCCGGATTGCCGCGCCTTGCGAACTGGGCCGCGCGGGCCTGGCCGCCTGACTTTTCCGAGATCGGCATCCTCACCTATCGCGCGGCGGAAACCGTCGCCATGGGAACGGTCGGCACCTCGTTCGGTGTGTTGCTGGCGATACCGGTCTGCCTTCTGGCGGCCCGCAACGTCACGTCGTCGCGCTGGCTCTCGATTCCCGCGCGGGGTCTGCTCAACGCGCTGCGCGGCATCGACAGCTTTGTCTTCGCCCTCATCTTTGTTGCGGCCGTCGGGCTGGGGCCTTTCGCCGGCGTTCTCGGCGTGGCGCTGCACTCCGCCGGCTCGATCGCCAAGCTCTGGTCGGAAAGCATCGAGACGGCAGTGCCCGGTCCCATCGAAGCGGTGACGATGTCGGGCGCGGGCCGCCTTAAAGTCATCCGCTACGCCCTCATTCCCGACGTGCTGCCAAGCCTGTCCTCAATCACCCTGTATATGTGGGAATGGAGCGTGCGGGCCTCCACCGTGCTGGGCGTCGTCGGCGCCGGCGGCATTGGACAGGAACTGAAGAACAGCGTCGATCTGCTGCAGTTCGATCGCGTGTTCACGATCATCATCCTGGTGCTGGCGATGGTGACGGCGATCGATGCGATCAGCGCCTGGCTGCGCCGGAGGCTGGTTTGACGCCGCTCCTGGCCGCCGTCGATCTGTCGAAATCCTATGGCGCGCGTCTCGCTTTGGACGGCGCTGCGCTCTCGGTTCGGGCCGGTGAGTTTGTCGCGGTTCTCGGCCCCAGCGGCGCCGGCAAGTCGACCTTGTTCCGGTGCCTGACGCGCCTGACCGAGCCGGATCGGGGCGAGGTGTTCATCGCCGGTGCGCCGCTGCATGCTTTGCGCGGCCGCAAACTTGCGCAGGCGCGCCGCAACATCGGCGTGGTCTTCCAGCAGTTCAACCTCATCCGCCGGCTGTCGGCGATCGATAATGTGCTGGCGGGCCGGCTGGCGGGCGCGCCGCTGTGGCGCGTGATGGCGCGCAGCTTTGCGGCGGCAGACGAGGCCATTGCCATCGATGCGCTCCGCCAGGTCGATCTCGGCGAGCACATCGACCAGCGCGCCGACACGCTGTCCGGCGGTCAGCAGCAGCGCGTGGCCATCGCCCGCGCCATCGCGCAACAGAGCCGGATCATTCTGGCCGATGAGCCGGTGGCGAGCCTCGATCCCGACACTGCGATCGCGATACTGACGTTGCTCCACGGGCTGACACGATCGTCGAATGTCGCCGTCGTCTGCTCGCTGCATCAGCCGCAACTGGCCGAGCGGTTTGCCGACCGCATCCTGAGCATGGAGGCGGGCCGCCTGTCATAAGCGCCCAGCGCTCAGGCGCCGGCCGCCACCGGCCTCAGCTTGTAAAACCCGACGTCGATCGCGGCGTTGCGGAAGCCGACCTCGCAGTAGCAGAGGTAGTATTCCCACATCCGCTTGAACGAGGCGTCGAAGCCAAGGCGTTCGATCTCCGGCCACGCCGCGAGGAAGCGCTCGCGCCACATCGCCAGGGTCCGTGCGTAACTCTGGCCGAACGGCTGGTGCACGACCAGTTCGAGGCCGGCGCGCGCGGCCTGGCGACGGATGATGTCGACGGTCGGCAGCACGCCGCCAGGGAAAATGTAGCGCTGGATGAAGTCCGGCTGGTTGCGGTACTTGGCGAAGCGGTCTTCGGCGATGGTGATGGCCTGTAGCAGCACCGTGCCTTTTTGCGTCAGCGCCTGGCGCAGCTTGCCGAAATAGGCCGGCCAGTATTGCTCGCCGACCGCCTCGATCATCTCGATCGAGACGATGCGGTCATATTGCTCGGCGACATCGCGGTAGTCCTGCAGCCGCGCCTCGAAACGCCCGGTGTCCTTGCCGCCGAGGCGCTGCTCGACAAAGGCCAGTTGCTCGGCCGACAGGGTGATGCCGGTGACGTGGCAGCGCGGCAGCAGGCGCTCCATCACCGCGCCCCAGCCGCAGCCGATCTCCAGCACGCGTTCGCCGCCATTGATGTCGAGCAGGTCGACGATGCGGTCGAGCTTGGCGTTCTGCGCCGCCTCGATCGACTGGCCGGCCTGCGAAAACAGCGCCGAGGAATAGTTCATCGTGCGGTCGAGCCACAGCGAATAGAACGCGTTGCCGAGGTCGTAATGCTGGGCGATGTTGCGGCGGCTGCCGCCGCGCGTGTTGCGCCGTCGCCAGTGCTGCCAGCGCGACAGCAGGCGGTGCGCAGCGGTGCCGGAAATCGCGTGCTGCATGCTGGTTTCGTTCCGCGCGCCGAATTCCAGAAACGCGATCAGGTTCGGCGTCCACCAGTCGCCGTCGATGAAGGACTCGGCGAAGGCCAGTTCGCCGCCGGCGATCAGGCGCCACACCGTGCGCCAGCGACGGATGACGAGTTTGGCGCTCGGGCCTGCGTTCGGCGCCTGCCGGTGCAGCGTGTCGCCATTGGGCAGCACGATGGTGATTTGGCCGAACTGGATCTGCGTCAGAAGCCGTTCCAGTTGCCGGACCAGAATGGGTTTGCTGCGCGCGGTGGTGCGTCCGGCGTCCGATCGAAGGGCGCGGATGTCAGACATGGCGACCTCCATAGACAGACGGCGGCAGGTTCTGATGGGGCACGACGGTCAGCGTGGCGGGCGCCGGCGGGCGCGGCCGCAGCCGCATGCCCTTGATCCAGAGCTTCAGCGCTTCCCAGTGAATGCCGGCGACGACCTTGAGCGTCATCAGCGGGAAGGCGAAAAATTTCCGCAGCAGAACGGCATCGGTCAGCGCGTGGCGCGTGCCGGCGAGCGAGGCGGTGATTACCGGGCCGGTGGCGTCGGAGCCTTCGATCACCAGCGCAATACGCTCGGCCGGCAATTGAACGCGGAAGCCGTAGGCGATCTCCATATCCATGAACGGCGAGACGTAGAACGCCTTCAGGCAGCGCTGCGCCAGCGCCTTGTCGGCGCCGTTCTCGACCGGAATGAGGTAAGTGTGCCGCTCGCCGAATGTGTTGTGCACTTGGTAGAGCAGCGCGGTGAGCGCGCCGTCGCGGTGATAGCAGTAGTAGACGCTGATCGGATTGAAGACAAAGCCGAGAATGCGCGGCATGCACAACAGGCGGATGCGCCCGCCATCGAGCGTCAGGCCGGCGGCGTCGAGATGGCGCTCGACCTGCGTGCGCAAGGGTATCGCCGAGCCGTCGCCGTGATCGGCATTATAGAAGCCGAACAGGTTGAAGCGCTCATGCGAGAAGAAGCGCAGCGTTTTTCCGAGCGCGGGGATTTCGTCGAGGTCGAGCAGCGCCCAGAACACGCGGTAGCGCAGCCTGTGCTCACGCGGCTTGAAGCGGCGGTGCATGACCGTGCCGGCGTAGAGGCAGGAGGCGGTCATGCCACCGGCTCCGATTCCGGCGCCGTACGTTCGGTGTCGATATGGATGCGGCCGGATTCGTTGGCGACGTCCCACGGCCGCCGCACGCCACCCAGAGCTTCGGCAACCGCAAGCCCGGATTGCAGGCCGTCTTCGTGAAACCCGGCGCCGAAATAGGCGCCGCAGAACCAGGTGCGGTTCTGTCCCTGCAGCGACCACAGCCGGCGCTGCGCATTGAGCGCGGCGGCGTCGAGCAACGGATGCTCGTAGATTTCGGAGTGAAAGATGGTGCCGGCGTGTGGTGGCCGCTCAGGGTTGAGCGTGACGAACATCTGCGTCTCGGATTGAATCCGTTGCAACCGGTTCATCCAATAGGTGACCGTCACGCCGTCGGCGCCGCCATTGCGGCCCCCGACATAATTCCAGCTCGACCAGACCGCCCGGCGCCGCGGCATCAACCCCTCGTCGCAATGCAGGACCGCAAGATTGCGGCTGTAGCGGAACGGCGTCAACAGGGTGCGTTCCTGGTGGGACGGGTGGGCGAGCAGCGCCAGCGCCTGGTCGGCGTGGGTCGCCATAACCACGTGGTCGTAACGGGAAATGTCGCCGTCGGCGGTCTCGATATCGACGCCGTCGTCGTGGCGGCGAATGGCGGCGATATCGGCATTGATCCGGATCCGCTCGGCATAGGGCTCGGTCAGGCGCTCGACATAGGACCGGCTGCCGCCGCGCACGGTGCGCCAGACCGGACGGTCGGTGAGCTTGAGCAGGCCGTGATTGTCCTGGAACCGGATGAAAGCGGCGGCGGGGTAATCCAGCATCGCCTGCGCCGGCGCCGACCAGATGGCGGCCGCCATCGGCAGCAAATGGTCGTCGCGGAAGGCGGCGCCGTAGCCGCCGAGTTTGAGGTAGTCGCCCAGCGTGGCCTGGTGGCCCAGCCGCCCCATGTCGGTGGGAGCATCGCGGTAGAACCGGCGCAGGTCGAGCAGCATCGACCAGAACCTGGGGCTTAAAACGTTGCGCTTCTGCGCGAACAGGGTGGCCAGGTTGCCGCCGGAGTATTCCAGCTTGCCCTGGTCCAGAGATACCGCCAGCGACATCTCGGACGCGTCGGTCGGCACCTGGAGGTATTTAAATAGTGCCGTGAGGTTCGGGTAGGTTTGCTCGTTGTAGACAATGAAGCCGGTATCCACGGGAACGATCCCGTGCGGGGTCCGGGCATCGACCGTATTGCTGTGGCCGCCGATCCGGTCGGCGCGCTCGTAGACAGTTACTTCATGCCTGGAAGACAGCAGCCAGGCCGCCGCCATACCCGATATTCCGGTGCCAACGACCGCGACTTTAAGGGGGGTGGAAGGTCTGTCCTGCATCGTTCCGCCCCGGTTGGCCGCTGAATGTTGGTGTAATACGGGTCAGATGTCCGGGTGGATCACCGTGATCCAAATCGGCCCCGCTGCCGTATAGTTCACATGCAGGCAGTCGCTCACAGGGACGATCTCAGCGGGACCGCCGTAGCGCTATGGCGGCTCCTGGAAGCAGGTACATTGACCGACAAGCCCCCACCAATGCCGACTGTCGTTAAAGGCGCTAAATCGTCCGCTGACCTGGCCGCCCTGATCGAGGCCGTGGCGGCCGATCAGGATCGCGCCGCGTTTGCCGCGTTGTTCGATTACTTTGCCCCGCGCATCAAGGGCTTCCTGATCCGCGGCAATACCCCGCCGGCCGCCGCCGAGGAACTGGCGCAGGAGGCGATGCTGACGGTGTGGCGCAAGGCGGCGCAGTTCGACCGCAACCGCGCCGGGGCCTCAGCCTGGATTTTCACCATCGCGCGCAACTTGCGCATCGATGTCGCGCGCCGCGACCAGCGGGCCCGCCTGCTCGACCTTGAAGTTGAGGACGATCTGGAACAACCGGCACCGCCGGACGCTTTATTGCTCGCCGTCGAGCGCGAAAGCCGCGTCCAGGCTGCGTTGCAGGCGCTGTCCGACGACCAGATGCGCGTGGTGCGGCTGTCGTTTTTCGAAGGCAAGCCGCACGCCGATATTGCGAACGAACTCGAACTCCCGCTGGGGACGGTCAAGTCCAGGATCCGTCTGGCGATGAACCGGATGCGCGAATTGCTGGGTGATCTGACATGAGCCGACATCATCCCAAGGACACGACGCTGGCCGACTTCGCCGCCGGCACGCTCGACGAGGGCCGCAGCCTGGTGATTGCGACGCATCTGGCGCTGTGCGGCCAGTGCCGCGGCTTCGTCGCGGCGCTCGAGGACGTGGGCGGTGCGATGCTCGAGCAGATTGCGCCGGTCGCCCTGTCGGACGGCGCGTCAGCGCGTGTGCTCGACCGGCTGGCGCCGCGCTCCCTTGCGCCAAAAGCGCCGACCGCGCCGAAAATTTGGGCGGCGGACCGCGACGAATTGCTCGGCTATCGTCTCGGACCCTGGCGCTGGGTATCGCCCGGTCTGCACTATCGCGCGGTCGATGTGCCGGCGGCGAAAGATTCGCGGGTGTTCATGCTGAAAGCAGCGCCCGGCCTCAAACTGCCGTCGCATCTGCACACCGGCACCGAACTGACCTGCGTGCTGGCCGGCGCCTTCATTCATGAAGGCGGCCGCTACGGCGCCGGCGATTGCGACGACGCCGACCATGACGACGCCCACAGCCCGGTGATCGACGCGGGCGAAGAATGCGTGTGCCTGGTCGCCATGCAGGGGCAGATCAAATTCACCAGCATTCTCGGCCGCATGATCCAGCCGTTCATCCGCCTGTGATGATCGCGCGCAACCGGACTGCATTATGACGCTTGTCGAGTTCTTCGTTGGGTTGATCGCTATTTCGCTCGCGTTGTCGGCGATCATGACCGGGGCGTGGCTGATCCAGCAGCGCACCGGCAATTCCGGCTGGGTCGATACTGTGTGGACCTTTGGTGTGGGCGCGGTCGGCGCCGCCGTCGCGCTGGCCCCCGTGGGCGCCGAAGGCGTGCAGCCGCGGCAGATCGTGGTCGCGGCGTTCGCCGCGATCTGGGCGGCGCGGCTCGGGCTGCACATTGCCAGCCGCAGCGCGAAAATATCCGACGATCCGCGCTACGCCGACCTGATCAAAGGGTGGGGCAGCGACGCGCGCCGTCAGATGTTCATCTTGTTGCAGAAGCAGGCGGTGGTGAGCATTCCGCTGGCGCTGTCGATGTTTGTCGCGGCGCATCATCCGGCGCCCGGCCTCACGGTGCAGGATTTCCTCGCCATCGCGGTGATGGCGATCGCGGTTCTGGGTGAAGGCGTCGCCGACTGGCAGCTGCAGACCTTCAAGGCCAATCCCGCCAACAAAGGCGGCATCAACGATGTCGGCCTGTGGCGCTGGTCGCGGCATCCGAATTACTTCTTCGAGAC
>LNFM01001965.1_pt1 | contig 44592 bp, 43 predicted proteins | sample 596031 | NCBI WGS metagenome assembly LNFM01 (sample SAMN04254537, study PRJNA301005) | activated carbon metagenome | isolation source: dual media filters at the Ann Arbor, Michigan drinking water treatment plant | place: USA: Ann Arbor
AAATATCTCCGCGCTGAGTGAGACTCAAATCGCGGGCCTGAGTCAGACGCAGGTCGGCAGCCTGTCCGATGATCAAATCGTGGCATATCTGCGGCTATAGTCATTCATTGATGGATAAAACTAGCAGGAAGACAAAATGTCCCAGCAGAACTCCGATCTCATAACAGCAGATTTTGCCATGGAATCCCTTAACAATATTGTTACAGAAGCGAGTCGGGTAGGCGAACGAGCGGCGGCCGAGAATATTTATTGTAAGTGGGTAAAAGCAAATCCCGAACATCCCCAACTCTACATTGCGCTGTTCAACCAGGCGTGTCTACTCAGCGACATGGGACGCATCGATGCTGCGATAAGGGTTCTGGATAGAGCCTTGGGTCTCAATCCTGATTTTCTCCCGGCGCGGATCAACCTTGGAACATTACATGAGAAAATGGGGGCGGCGAATGTCGCCCTGCAGCAATGGGGCGATGTCACGCAACGGCTGGCGGCAGTAACCGGGGCCTCCATCTCATACAAGGTCACGGCCCTCAGGCAGGCGGCGCGCCTGCTGCTCGAGCACCAACGCCTGGGCCCGGCAGAAGCCGTTATGCGGCAAAGCCTTGAACTGGTGCCAACGCAGCGAGATATTATCGAACAATTCATGGCGGTGCGTCTTGCTCAATGCTGCTGGCCTTCTGCCCAGGGGTGGGAGGGCATGAGCAAGCGAGATTTACTTCGGGGAATCAGCCCGCTCTCGCTTCTGGCCTATACTGATGATCCTTTCATGCAACTTGGTCTCGCCCACAAGAGCGCCCAGGTGCTTGTCGACGAGCGCGCTGACCTTTTGCGTCATGACCGTCGAAATGCTCCAATTCCAGCGGATCGGCGTCTGCGCATCGGTTACGTTTCTTCGGACATTCGTGATCACGCGATAGGTACCCTAATGGCAGAAGTCTGGGAGCTGCATGACCGTGAGAATTTTGAGGTCTTCGTTTATTATTCAGGCCCGGCATCAAACAGTGAAATTCAGCTGCGCGCTCGTGGGCATATTGAGCATTGGACAGACATTCGGCATCTTTCTGACGATAATGCTGCCGCCCGGATCGCATTTGACAGCATTGATATACTAATCGATATGAATGGATTTACCAGAGATGCAAGAACCGGTATATTTGCCCGCCGCCCCGCACCAGTACAAATCAATTGGCTCGGCTACCCAGGCACCATGGGGACGTCATATCACCATTATATAATCGCTGATAAATGGATTATTCCAAAAAAATCGGAACTATATTATTCAGAACACGTATTGCGTTTGCCGTGTTATCAACCCAATGATCGAAAGCGGAGCGTCGCTCCGACCCCAACGCGGGAGGCCGCCGGCCTGCCCGCCACGGGCTTTGTATTCTGCTGCTTCAACGCGTCCCAGAAATTGCGAAGGCCTAATGTTGAGCGCTGGCTCGATATCCTGACTGCCGTACCGGGAAGCGTTTTGTGGCTGCTCGACGGCGGCGAGGACATGCGCCGCAATCTTCAGGACTTCGCGGTGTCCCGCAACATCGCAAGCGACAGGCTGATTTTTGCGCCGAAACTGGCGAATCAAAATCATCTCGCACGATATCGACTGGCTGACCTGGTTTTGGATAGCGCTCCTTATGGCGCTCACACCACCGCTTCGGACGCGTTGTGGATGGGCGTTCCTGTGCTGACCTTGTCGGGCCGCAGTTTTGCCTCGCGGGTATGTGGCAGCTTGGTGCGGGCAGCAGGCACACCGGATATGGTGTGCACATCGCCCGACGCTTTTGTGGAACGCGCCATTTTCCTTGCGCAGGCCCCCAGTGCTTTGCAAAAGACCCGCCGTAACCTTGCAGTGCGGCGAAGCACCTGTGACCTTTTTGACATGGAGAAGTTGGTTGCAAGCCTGGAGGGCCTCTTCCGCTACGTATCACAGCGTCATCAGCAAGGACTGACGCCGTCGCCAAGGCTGAGTAACCTTGAAACGTATTTAGAAATCGGACTTGGTCTAGAGCATGAGGAGTCCGAATTGCTTGCGATGAGTAATTATCTTGAGTATTATCGCTCAGAAATTATAAATTGTAGGCCAAATTATTTTTTTGGCATTGATTTTAGAAGTAAAAGATATAATGCAACTGCCGCATAATCCATAACAAATCAGTTAGAAAATTGTAGATGGATGGTTTAGCAAAAATCTACACGGCCCTTTATCCCTAAGGCATCACCAATAAGGGCGACGCGACGTTTAATAGCGTCGCCTGGGAAAACGCCCTTGTTTTTTTCGAGTATGAGTATGAATTCTTGAGGGCTTTTTTGGATTTTTGTGTTGGATAATATTTTAGGTATTCCAGCGGACAACGTGAACGCCAATTTGAATAACAATCCAATTTGAACAGCAAGTTCCTGGTCTCGTAATTTGAGTAAAGTCAACGTCCTTTCAATAAAAATATCGGAAATTCTGGCATCGTACCTAATGGCTATTGTCGTCGCAAGAAATGCTCTTGTGCGATGGTCTAAATTTGCTCCATTTTGGAGTAATATTCGATTAAAACTTTGTTCAGCGCGGTAATCGGGATGGTCATGGCGGCCGACATCGCAGAGATATGTGGCCGATTTCAATAAAATTATCTCGTGATCAGTTAAGTTCAGATCAATTTCAGACATCCATGACGCAAGTGCGCGGGCAAAATTGTCGTTGCGGCCCCATCGATTGCCAAGTTCCATTGATGCGCTAATAACCGGATCTGCTTTGTGCGTTGATTCACTGAGAAACGCGCTATACCAACCCTCTCGCAGGCCATGCGCGCTAAACACCAAAGATTTAGGGCGAAAACTGCGAACCAACTGCCGAATTATTGTACTCACCAACGGCAAGTCATCGACGCGTTTCGATGAAATGTATTGCATTCTCTCGCGATGTCGCGATTTTAAAGCTATGGTTTTTTGCAAATAATTTCGAGCGACATCGGTCTTTATTGTGTAGTTATGAATAACTGATAGGGGATAGGAAGTCTCTGAAATGTGCCATTTGGCGAAGGCGCGAAACCCACCTCCAACAAGAAACAGAGATTCGCATTCATCGCCATTTATCCATGGCACTGAACCAATTTGATCAATTAAAATATTTTTTGATTCATTTAGAATTCCATTTGACATTTCACCTAATCTGATAGTTCCAACGGGTAGTGAGACAATTTCTAAAACATCGCCGTCATGAACCCGTATTAGTTCTAGCGATCCGCCACCTAAGTCAGCAATTACGCCAGAAGCCTTCGGGGTGCCGAGCAAAACGCCGGCAGCAGAGATCGCGCCTTCCTCACTGCCGGTCAAAACAGTGATTCTAGTATCCGGGACAATTTTTTGGAGCCTCAATAAAAACTTCGCGCCGTCACTTGCTTCTCGGACTGCAGCTGTAGCTAAGATCTCTAATCTGTCAGCATTGAATCCGTCTGAAATAAATTTATAACGAGAAATTATCATGATTGCGTCATCAACGGCACCAGAGTTCAGGGTTCCGGTAAAACTAAGGCCTTTAGCAAGTCCAACAATCAATTTTTCATTAAAAATAATGTGTGGGTTTAGAGAAAGCCCTTCAAATATTACCAGCCTAATTGAATTCGAGCCTAAGTCTATAACAGCTAGCCGCATTTTTTTTTCAGCCATGGTCCAGATTCTGCCGGGTGAATGGTTTGGTAATATTCAGCATGATCGAAAACAAAAAATTGAGCAATTTACGATCAAAAACGAACTTGCCGTGAAATTTTTAATTTCAGTAGGTGAATATTTATTCATTAATGTTGACGCCGTATTGCGGGGGGGGGTGAAAAATCTTAATCGAGGAACAAAAACTGACGGACGTTGTACGCTGCTGCTGAGTTGGGAGTGATCAGGATAATGGATCCTTGATGGCCTTTTATGATTGAAATGGCAACAAGCCTGCCCGTCTCATTCGTCCCGGTGCGCGAAGGATCGCGGGAGAAAATTGCGAGGCGCGGGTTACGCTCTTCTGAACATCACGGCGTTCCCGCGCTCCTCATCCCAATCAAGCGCGTTCATCCCCCAAAGCCGCTCAGGCCGCAATGCGCGGCGTGACGTTCGGCAGGCTGGCCATGTCAAACCCGTGAAACAAGGACAAGAAAGTGAATGGATTAGCCTCCCATTTTTTATAGATTACATTATTTATATCTTTTCTCGTATCAAACCAGCCAAACCGCGTTGAGCCGACGGCGCCCTGTCGGTTCCAAACCATTTGAATCCCGCATTGATCGATCCAACGGGTCACATCCGGTGCCGCCAACATCGCTTCAAGAAATTCCCGCAGTGCTCCGGCAAATTCTAGCCCGGATGGGCTCGGACGGATTAAAAGAAGATTCGCCGTTATATGACTTCCAAAACTAACGCTGTCAGCATTACGATTCATAACCACGTCATCTGCGGCATGTCGTTCTAGCAAATCCGATACCCCTTTTTGTAGTACAACATCGATGTCAGAAATAATTATTGCCTTCTCTGTAATTTTTAAGAAATATTCAGCCAATGAAAAGCGCTTGCTCTGCAAATGGGCGGCCGGCCAAGCTCTGGGGCCATCGCTGTCGTGACATTGTGTCAAAACAGTCTTGGCGTTAAATTTGCAGCCTGAGTAAAATATATTTGAATTTAATATTCCTATTTCGCTGGCCAGCACACTGAGGCGCTCTCGTCCTCCAATCACATGAACAACAGCCAGATACGGAACATCAGTATTTGCAATCACTGAATTTAGGTAGGCGCGGCCATAAAGCCGAAGGTAGGCCTCGTCAGCCGCCACCACGAATACCAGCTTGGCTTCACGCCAGGCCGCCCGGCGGCGCAGCCGCGACACCGTTTTTGGACGCCCCTCACAATCGCAAAACGTGATCTCACCTGGCGGCGGCAGCCCGGCATCCTTAGCTGAGAGTGCTGCCGGGTCCGCCGCAGCGACAAGGCTCCGGTAATGCATCATCCAATGCCTGGTCGCGGTATCGTCCTCAGTTGTCGGGTCGATACGCGCCGCCATCGCTGCTAGCCCGGCCAGCTGAGCCCGAGCATCATCATCCATCGGCTGAAGCAGCATCAGGCTTGCCGCGCGATGCGCCTCGTACAGTCGGCGCAGAGGATGCAGAACGCCCTCGAATGACATCGCAATCACCCGCCTGCTTTTTGCTTCCGCCCTCGCATTGCCAGCGGCCGCATAAGCATCGGCAAGTGCCAGATGGGCCAAAGGCTCCTGAGGTTCCCGCGCTACCAGCGCAGAGGCGAAGCACTGCGCCCGGCGCGAATGCCCGAGCGCAAGGTTGCAACCCAGGGCGGCGCGCAAGAACTCCAGATGGTCAGGCCGAACAGCGGCCAGGCCCGCAGCAAGCCGCTCGGCCCCTATGTGGTCCCCTGCCTGATGCAGGCTCGCGTAGCGCTCAGTTGCCAGCGTAACGCAGCGGGCGACGCGCGGCCCAGAGGCTGCCTGCCACGCGCTGAGCGCCTCGAGCGCGAGATCCAGCGCTCCCCGCGCGGTTTCGCCCTCAACCAGACGTTCCCATGCAGCATCATCCGCCGGAGCGATGCGCACCCTTCGCCAAAGCGCCGATAGCGGTTCCACCGCGGCGGTTCCGGCGCCAATCGCAACGCCCATGGCGTCGATCGCGACCGACATGTCGTTTGGCCATTCCGCCAGAACGCCATCCGGCAGGTTCGTGATGGCATAGCCCTCCCCCTGGAGAGACGATGACACCATCGCGAGCTCCCCTTCCGGCCAGGCGGGATGGGTGCAGTGAATGATTCGTGTTCGACGCCGATGCAACCCGAGGCCCGTCAGCAGAGCCATAGTGCTACCAGCCCCGTGAATGCTGAGGACATCCACCACACCCACAGCTTCCCGGTGCAGGAGTTGGTCGAGGTTCCGCTCCCAGTCCGTCTCGCATGCCACATGCCGACGATTGACGGTATCGCTGCGCGCCGTGCCGTCACCCGGAACCAGCACAATTTCTTCGAACAGTCCCGCTTGCATCATTGCCAGGATCGTGGGTGACGATGGCTTGGGCGCCACCCCAAGGCGCAAAACCACGATGGGCATGCGTCCCATTCCCATATCCTGGCTGCAACCGGCCATCCTGGCCCCCTCCCGCGTTGAATCGCCGCCTCGAGAGCGGATGCGGAAAGGATGCGGGATATGTCCTAACGCCAAGTTTACCCGCCTGCGACCAATGCCGCGCGCTTTGCGCAAAACGGGTCGCGCGCCCCAGCAGGCAGGATGTTGCCAAGACTGTGCATCCGCGTCGCCATCTGGGTAGCAATACGACATGTCCAGCACCTCAGCACACCATCGGGGCGCGCGAGACCCTCACCCACAAGAGTGGATCGCCTTCGCAAGGGCCCCATGCGCCCATTCAACCCGGCTCAGCAAACCGGCACGTCTCCGGGCCAAAGCGGCCTCTCATCGCCACGGAAACGCCTTGTTAACGCGGTTCGCGGCAGAATGAACCAGGGCGCCGCCACGCGGCCGGCGCATCGCCAAAAGGGCCAATGCCATGAAGCATCTCCGTCAACGCGTCCTCGTCACGGGCGGCGCAGGCTTTGTCGGCTCGCACCTTTGCGAACGCCTGCTCGACAGCGGTGCCAGCGTGCTGTGCGTGGACAATTTCTTCACCGGCACGCGGGACAATGTCTCGCACCTCCTGGGCAACCCGCATTTCGAATTGCTCCGCCACGACATCACCTTTCCGCTGCATGTCGAATTGGACGCCATCTACAATCTGGCCTGCCCCGCATCCCCCGTGCATTACCAGCATGACCCGGTGGCGACGACGAAGGTCTCGGTCCTCGGCTCGTTGAACATGCTGGGCTTGGCGAAGCGCACGCGGGCAAAAATCCTGCAGGCCTCCACCAGCGAGGTCTATGGCGACCCCTCCATTCACCCCCAGCCGGAGGCCTATTGGGGCAATGTGAACCCGATCGGTCCGCGCTCCTGCTACGACGAAGGCAAGCGCTGTGCCGAAACGCTGTTCTTCGATTATCATCGGCAGCATCAGGTCGACATCAAGGTGGCCCGCATCTTCAACACCTATGGGCCCCGGATGCATCCCAATGACGGCCGGGTGGTCTCCAACTTCATCGTGCAGGCCATCACGGGGCAGGACATCACGATCTATGGCGATGGCAGCCAGACCCGCTCATTCTGCTACGTCGATGATCTGGTCGATGGCCTCGTCCGCTTCATGGACAGCGGGCATGACGTCAACGGGCCGATCAATCTCGGCACGCCCGAGGAATTCTCGATGATCGAGTTGGCCCACCTCGTGCTGGAACTCTGCGGCTCCCGCTCGCGCCTGGTGCAGCGGCCGCTTCCCACCGATGATCCGCGTCAGCGGCGCCCTGACATCACCCAGGCGCGGCGCCTGCTGAACTGGTCCCCCACGACGCGGCTAACCGAAGGCTTGCAGCGCACCATCGCCTATTTCCGCGGAACGGCGAACCGCTGGAGCGCGAGCCTGGCCCAGGCCTGACCCGCGCTCCCAATCAGGCTCAGCTCGTGCCCGGGTCCAGCCAGCCGACATTCCCATCGGCGCGCCGGTACACCACGTTCAGCGCGCTGGACGCGCTGTTGCGAAACAGCATGACCGGCAGATTGCCAAGGTCCAGCCGCATCGCCGCCTCGCCAACCGTCAGATGCATGATCTCTGTCGCGGGCTCCGCCACCACGGCCGCGTGATCGGCATCGCGGATTTCCTCCGCATGGTCTTCGGGCTCTTCCCGCAGCATGTATTCCTGCACGGTCTCGCGCGGCATTCGCTCCGTGGCCCTGCTGCGGGCATGCTCATTCACCCGTCGTCGGTACCGTCGCAGTCGCTTGCCGACATGCTCGGCTGCCTGCTCGAAGGCGCGATGGGCATCGGCGGCCTGGCCCTCACCACGCATGATCAGATTTCGCCCGGCGTGAAAGTTGATGTCGCAGGCAAAGAAGCTTCGCACCTTGCTGAAGGTCACCCGCGCCTCCATCGCATGATCGAAGTATTTTCCGGCAATCAGGCCCAGCCCATGCTCGACATGGGTGCGCAGCGCGTCGCCGGTTTCAACCTGCTTGCCAGCCACAGTGATGTGCATATTCGCGATCATCCCTTCATGTCGAAGGTCCAACCGCAGGACCGGTGGCTTTCGCCCGAGAAAGGCTAGGCCCAGGCCGATGCGGCCTTCCCTTCCTTGTCGCGCTTGCGTTGCACCGAACTTGGTATTCGCAGCGCGTCGCGGTATTTCGCCACAGTCCGACGCGCAATGTCCACACCTTCTTCGCGCAACCGTAACACAATCGCATCGTCCGACATGATCGTCGCCGCCGTCTCGGCATCGACCAGGGCCTTGATTCGGTGTCGCACTGCCGCCGCGCTCACCGATTCGCCGCCAGCGGTGCCGTTGATCGCTGTCGTGAAGAAGAATTTCAGCTCAAGCACGCCGCGCGGGGTGGCGATGTATTTGTTCGCCGTCACCCGGCTGACGGTGCTTTCGTGCATCTCCACGGTCTCCGCGACGTCGCGCAGGATCAGCGGCTTGAGGAACTCGACGCCGTGCCGGAAGAAGGCGTCCTGCCGCTGCACAATATCGGCTGCCACCTTCAGGATGGTATTGGCGCGCTGTTCCAGGCTCTTCACCAGCCAATTGGCGGTCTGCAGCTTCTCGGCCACGAAGGCCTTCTGCTCCTTGTCGGTCGTGCTGAGCATGCAGCGCGCGGCGAAACCCTGGTTGATCAGCACCCGGGGCAGGGTCTCCGGGTTCAGCTCCAGGATCCAGCTGCCATCGGGGCCGGCGCGCATCAGCACGTCGGGCTGGATCGGCGTGGCCGGCATGGCATCGAAGCCGGCGCCGGGCTTGGGGTCCAGGCGTCTGATCTCGGCGATCATGTCCGAGAGGTCCTCGGCATCGACGCCGCAGCATTCCTGCAGGCCGCGATAATCGCGCCGCGCCAGCATCGGCAAATTGTCCAGCAGCGCCCGCATCGCCGGGTCCAGCCGGTTCTTTTCCGCCAATTGGGCGGCCAGGCATTCCGCCAGGTCAGCCGCGAACATGCCGGTGGGGTCGAGCCGTTGCAGCCTCCGCCGGACCCCCTCCACCACCTCGGCCGCGCAACCCAGGCGCGCGGCCATGGCCGACACATCGACGACCAGCCGACCGGAGGGCTCCAGCATCGCCAACATCGCGCTGGCGATCAGCTGCTCCCGCGGATCGCGAAAACCCAGCCGAATCTGCTCCGACAGGTGCTCGCGCAACGTCGGACCTCGGCCGGCGAGATCCTCGATGGTCGACAGCTCATCGCCAAAATCGCGGCCTCCGCCCGCACCCAGGCCGGAGCTGAAGGGGGTGCCCTCATCATGCACATTCGACCAATCGGCATCGAGCGGCGCGGCAGCCTCCGTCGGCAGCGTATCGCCCAAGGCCGCGGCCGCGCTGTCGCTGCTGTTCAGCACCGGCAGCACATCGGCCCGCCGCAGATCCTCCATGGCCGGCTCGGCCCGCTCATCGCGCTCCAGCAGCGGGTTGCGTTCCAGCTCCTCCTCAACGAAGGCGGCCACTTCGAGATTGGAGCTCTGCAACAGCTTGATGGCCTGCCGCAGCTGCGGCGTCATCACCAGCGATTGCGATTGCCTGAGGTCGAGCCGCAAGCCGGACCGGTTTGGACCTATCGCCATGGCAAGCCCGCCGTTCTGGCGCGAAATAGGGCCATGGCGTTCAAACTACAGCGAAAATCTCTCGCCGAGGTAAACGCGGCGCACCCCTTCATGCGCCACGATATCCTTCGGGCTGCCCTCCATCAGCACCAGGCCGTCATGCAGGATATAGGCCCGGTCAATGATCTCCAGCGTCTCACGCACATTGTGCTCGGTGATCAGCACGCCGATGCCGCGATTCTTCAGGTGTTTCACCAGATCACGAATTTCGGAGACGGCGATCGGGTCGATGCCGGCCAGTGGCTCATCGAGCAGGATATAGGCCGGGTGGGTGGCCAAGGCGCGGGCGATCTCGCAGCGCCGCCGCTCGCCGCCCGAGAGCGCCAGGGCCGGCGCGCGGCGCAGATGCCCAATGCCGAATTCGGCCAGGAGATTGTCCAGCATCTCCTCCCGCCGCTCGCGGATCGGTTCCACCACCTCCAATGCCGCGCGGATATTGTCCTCCACCGAGAGGCCACGAAAAATCGAAGCCTCTTGCGGCAGATAGCCGAGCCCTAGCCGCGCGCGCCGGTACATCGGCAGCTTGGTCACGTCATGGCCGTCCATCGTCACCGTGCCCTCATCGGGCGAGACGAGGCCGGTGATCATATAGAAGGTCGTGGTCTTGCCCGCGCCATTGGGGCCGAGCAGCCCCACCGCCTCACCCCGCTTGAGGCTGAGCGACACGCCACGCACCACCGGCCGCTTGCGGTAGCGCTTCACCAGATTGGTGGCGACGAGGCCGCCCGTGCCTTCGAGGGCTTCAAGCGCGGTCATGGCTGCGTTCCTGTGGGCGGCGCCGCCCGTTGCTGCTGTTGCTGCGGCACGATCAGCCCCTGCACCCGGGCACCGGGCGCATTCACCAGGCGCGAGATGCCGGTGTTGAAATTCACCAGCGCCTCGGTGCCGTTCACCTGGTTGTCGCCGCGGGTGATGCGGACATTGCCGAGCAGGCGGGCGAGCCCGGTTTCCGCCGAATAGACGCCGCGGTCGCCGCGCACCACCTCGGTCTCGGTGCGGATCTCGACATGGCCGAAGAGCTCGACGCGGTCGATTCGGCCCGAGCCCGGCGGCGGCGGCGCGGCGCCGGGGGTGGTGCTGCGCACCGGCGCCGGCGTGCCCTCGGCTGTTAGGTAGGAGACCAGCGTATCGGCGCCGACATAGCGATTGTCGGTGGTGGTCAGCACGGCATTGCCGCGCGCCACGGCCATGCGGCGCTGGCTCCAGTATTCCAGGCTGTCACGGGCCACGATGCGCTGGTTGGGTGTGGTCAGCGTCGGTTCACGGCCGGTGAGGACCAGCACCGCCTGGTCCATGTCATAGACCGCGCGGTCGCCTGTCGCCACGTCGGTGGCGGTGGTGATGCGCACATTGCCCTCGGCCTCCAGCCGCCAGATCTCGTTGCCGCCCGACAGCGGCGAGTCGGCCGCACCCGGCGCGGCGGCGGGCTGGGTGCCGGCCTGGCTGCGGTAGCGCGCCAAAAGTCGCGCCGCATCCACCGTCACGCCATCGCGCATCGCGCGGGCATTGCCGCGGGCGATCACCACCCGCTGCTCCTGCCGCCATTCGATGCCGTCATTGCTGGTGATATCGACCGGCCCGCCCTGGGTCATGTCGATGTTCTGCGCCACCGCAGGCAGCATGAAGGCGCAGAGCAGGAACAACACGCGCCTCATTTCTGCGTGCCCTCCAGCACGGCCCGCGCCCGTCCGGTGAAGATCATGACGGCGCCGCGCTCGGTCAGCTCGAACCCCTCCGACACCACGGTCCCGAAGGGGCCCTGCGCCTGGGTCGGCCGGTCGCCACGGGCATTGCCGCCAGCGATGTCGACCGATGCCGTCTCGCTGCGGAAGCGCATGCCATTGTCGTGATAGATCGTCACATCGCCGGTGAGGTCGAGCCAGTTGCGGCCGCGATTATAGACACCATCGCGCGATTCGATCAGCAGCCAGGCGCCATCCGTCATCGTCATATCGGCGCGCGGCGCGTCGAGATCGATCACCTCCGCCCCCGCCGTCACCGGGCCGGGCTGCTGCCGGGCCAGGCGCGCGGTGACGGTATAGGGGCGGTTCAGCTCATCCAGGCCCTGGTAGAGCGGTGCCGTCACCTGCAAAGCCTCGGCCACCATGGCGGGGCCGCGGCGGAAGGACAGGCGGCCCTCCTTGCCCTCGATATCCGGCCAGAACATCAGCAGGGCGAGCAGCGTCACCGCGATGCCGGGCAGCGCCAGCTTCGCCAGCCGCACCACGGCATGGCGCCGCGCCATGCCGCGGACCGAAGGGGCGACCCGCGCGCGGGAGGGCGCCAGCATGTCGCGCCGCGAGGGCAGGGGCGTCACCGCCGCCAGCTTCGGCGGGTTGCGGGTCGCGGTGCTCACGCCACACCCGCGCGCAGCAGGTCATGTATATGCAGGATGCCGACCGGCCGCGCAGCGTCATCGACCACGAACATCGCGGTGATGCCGCGCTCGTTCATCAGGCGCAGTGCCTCGGCGGCCAGCATGTCCGGGCCGATGCTGCGCGGGTTGCGCGTCATCACCGAGCCGGCATCGCGGGCCAGCAGGTCACCACCGGCCTTCAGCGCGCGGCGAAGGTCGCCATCGGTGACGATGCCGGCCAGCCTGCCGCCGTCGAGAATGCCCAGGCATCCGAAGCGCCCCGCCGTCATTGCCACCAGCGCATCGGCCATCGGCAACCCGGGCGCGGCCACCGGCATGTCCCGATGCATGAGCTGTCCCACGCGCATCAGCTTGGCGCCCAGCTTGCCGCCGGGGTGGAAGGTGCGGAAATCGGTGGCGGTGAAGCCGCGCCGGGTGAGCAATGCCACGGCCAGCGCATCGCCCAGTGCCATCTGCATGGTGGTGCTGGTGGTGGGGGCCAGGCCCATCGGGCAGGCCTCGGGCGCCGGCGGCAGCACCAGCGCCACATCGGCATCGCGCGCCAGGCTGCTCTCCGCCCGGCCGATGATGGCGACCAGCGGCAGGCCGAAGCGCTTGCAATGCGCCACCAGGTCGGACAGCTCCGCCGTCTCGCCACTGTTGGAGAGCGCCAGCACGGCATCACCCTGGACGATCATGCCAAGGTCGCCATGGCTCGCCTCGCCGGGATGAACGAAGAGGGCCGGCGTGCCGGTCGAGGCCATGGTGGCTGCGATCTTGCGGCCGACATGGCCGGACTTGCCCATGCCCGAGACGACGACACGACCGGTGCAGCCGGCCAGCAACTCCACCGCCGCGTCGAACCGGCCATCCAGCCCCGCGGCCAGCGCGGCAAGCGCCTGCGCCTCCAGCGCCAGAACATCACGGCCCACATCCTGGTGGGAAGTTGCAACGGTTAGGTCCACGGATCGTCTATGAAGCGAGGCGGGGGGCGGGGTCAACCTTTGACTGCTCCTGGCTATACAAGAATTGTGCCATCTTCCGATCAGAACCTTTCGGAAGCCTTGATCGCCAGCTTGCAGCCCGCCTTGATGGCGGCCGAGAGCAGCCGATAGCCCGGCGTCAGCTCCGCCTCATGGGCCAGGCCGGTGTCGCGATGTTCCAGCTCCTCGGCGCGAAAGGTCTCGATCTGGTCGCGCAGCGGCGCCTCGTCCTCGCCCAGCGCCGCTGACTGGGCGGAGTAATGCTCGTCGATCGCCTCCTCCACCGCCACGGTGCAGGCCATGGCGGCGCGATGACCAAGTGCCGCGGTGGCCGCGCCCAGGGCGAAGCCGGCGACATGCCAGAAGGGCAGCAGCGCCGTCGGCCGCACCCGCCGCTCAGCGATCAGGCGGGAGAAATGGTCGAGATGGACCTGCTCCTGCGCCTGCATATGGCTGATGATCGGCTCGTATTTCGTGCCCTTCAGCACCGCCAGCTGGCCTTGGTAGATCCGCTTGGCGCCATATTCGCCGGCATGGTCGACGCGGATGACGCGTTCGAGATAGTCGCGGGGGGTGCTCATGCTGGGCGTCGTCCTCTCAGGGCCAGGGCGGCCAGTGCGAGACCATAGATGGTGTTCATCGCCGCCATGGAAAGCGGCAGGCCGGGGATGAGGAAGACGGGCTCGTCACAGGGCTTCGTGGGGGCAGGGGCCAGGCTGCGCATCAGGTCCTCGATGCTCAGCCCCTGGGCGGCCAGCGGCGCGGCGCATCCGGCCAGGGGCGAGGGCCACCATTTGAACTCCACGCCCATATGAAAGCCGCCGATCAGCGCCGAAAGCCCTGCCGCGGCCGCGACACCCAGCAGCAGCCAGGGCCGCGCGCGGGGCAGCAGGGCGGCCAACAGCGCCAGGCCGGCCGCCAGCCAATAGGGCGCCCGCTGCCACAGGCAGAGCTCGCAGGGCGCAAGGCCAAACCAGCCCTCGCTCGCCCGGGCGAAGAGAGGGGCCATGAGCGCGAGCAGAAAAACCAGAATGGCCATGCGTTTTTGTGGAATTGCCCTGGCCGCCGCGCAACCCCATGCTGCGGATTATTCGGTAAGGAAACGCAACATGCTGACGATCTGGGGCCGCAACACCTCCTCCAATGTGATGAAGGTGCTCTGGCTGTGCGACGAGCTTCTCATCCCCTACCAGCGCGAGGACGCCGGCGGCCCCTTTGGCCGCACGACCGAGGAGTTTTATCTCGCGATGAACCCGAATTCGACGGTGCCGACCATCGTCGATAGCGATGGCTATACGCTGTGGGAGAGCAACGCGATCCTGCGCTATCTCAGCGCCACCCGGGGCGATGGGAGGCTGTTTCCGGTCGAACCCCGCCTGCGCGGCGATGTCGATCGCTGGATGGACTGGCAGCAGGCCAGCCTGAACCCGCGCATGATGACGCTGTTCCTCGGCCTGATCCGCACGCCGCCGGAGAAGCGCGACATGGCCGCCATCGAGGCTGCGCGTGTGCAGGCCGTGGGCCTGTACAACATGCTGGAGAAGCAGCTGGAGGGCCGGGACTACCTCGCCGGTGGCTTCAGCATCGCCGATATCGCGATCGGCCCCTTGCTGCATCGCTGGCTGAGCCTGCCGCTGGAGCGGCCGGAGCAGCCCCGGCTGAGGGCCTGGTATGAGCGGCTGCTCACCCATCCCGGCTATGCCAAGCATTGCGCCGGGCCGCTGAGCTGATGACCACCCAGGTCCGCCACGCCGATGCCGCGGGTTTCGAACGCGGGCTTCGGGCGTTTTTTGAGTATCGCGACCTTGGCGTGCGGGGCGAGACGGCGGGGGCTTTCGGCGCCCATGTCATCCGCGCCGTGGCTGGTGAGCATCCGGAGCCGAAATGGCACCAGCATCGGCTGGATTTCCAGTTCGTGGTGGTGCTGCGCGGCTGGGTGCGCTTCGAATACGAGGATATCGGCGAGGTGCTGCTGGAAGCCGGCAGCACCGTGCTGCAGCCGCCCATGGTGAAGCACCGCGAGGTCGCGCATAGCGATGACCTGGAGCTGATCGAAATCACATCGCCGGCGGAGTTTGAGACCTTGATGGCCTGACAGCTTGCCCGCCGGCGGCGGAATGTGGCCCCGGCTCAGGCGCCAAACCCATCCGCCGTCACCCCCCGCGGCCGGGCCAGATCGTAAGCCCCGCGCGCCAGATACTGCCCGCTGCCGGGCTGCGCGTGCACCACGCCATCGCGCATCACCACCTCGCCCCGCCGGATGGTGACCACCGGCCAGCCCTTCACCTCCATGCCCTCATAGGGGGTATTGTCCACCGCATGCTGCATCAGGGCATTGGTGATGCGCACCTGCTTCATCGGGTCCCACAGCACCATGTCGGCGTCGCTGCCCGGCGCGATCACGCCCTTGCGCGGGTAGAGCCCCATGAGCTTGGCCGGGTTGGTCGCCACCAGGGCGCAGAACTGCTCCAGGCTGATCCGCCCCTTCGACACGCCCTCCGAAAAGATCACTGGCAGCCTGGCCGCGAGGCCCGGAATGCCGTTCGGAATCTCGGTGAAATCAAGGCCCGTCTTCGCCCCGGTGCTGAAGGCGCAATGGTCGGAGGTGATAACGTTCAGCGTGCCGCGGCGGATCATCTCCCAGATCTTCGCATGCTCATCCGCCCCGCGCGGCGGTGGGCTGCACATGAACAGCGCGCCATCCGGCCGCGCCATATGCGCCGCCGTCAGCGTCACATATTGCGGGCAGGTCTCGCCCCAGACTTTCAGGCCACGCGCCTGGGCGGCCGCGATCTCCGCCGCCGCCGCCTCGCAGCTCACGTGGAAGATCTGGATCGGCTGGTCGACCAGCTCGGCCAGGGCGATGGCGCGCTGCGTGGCCTCGCGCTCCACCACCGGCGGGCGTGACCAGGCGTGGTATTTCGGGTCGGTCCGCCCGGCCGCCAGCAGGTTTGCGGTGCGCCACTGGATCGCCTCATAATTCTCGCAATGCACGGTGACCAGGCAGCCGAGTTTGCGCGCCGTCTCCAGCACGCGGAGGAATTGCGCGTCAGTCAGGTGCAGCGGGTCATAGGTCAAAAAGACCTTCAGGCTGCGCACGCCCTCGGCCACGATGCGCGGCACCTCCTCCTCCATCACCGCATCGGTGGGGTCGGTGATGATCTGGTGGAAGGCGTGGTCCAGCATGCCGGTGGCGGCGCGCGCCTGGTAGTCCAGGTAGCGCTCCCAGACCCCATGGCCCTTCCATTGCGGAATGAAGCTGACCACCGAGGTGGTGCCCCCGGCGAAGGCCGAGCGCGAGGCGCTGATGAAACTCTCCTCCGAGCAGGTGCCATTGGGCCGCGGCTCCTCGATGTGGCAATGGCTGTCCACGCCGCCGGGCAACACCAGAAGGCCCGCGGCGTCGATCACCTGCTCGCCGCCCGGGATATCGGCGCCCAGCGAGACGATGCGCCCGCCCGCCACCCCCACATCGCAGCGCAGCGGGCCAAAACCCGTCGCCACCAGACCGTTCCTGATCACCAGATCGTGCATATGCGAGACTCCCCAAGCGCCAATGGCAGAATGACCATGGCGCAATCCGCGTGCAACTGCCCGCAATCGCCGCAGCCCGCCGCCACGCCAGGCCCGAAGGCCGGGCCGCACCCCATGGCCCTCCCGGCCGCAGCCATGGCAGAACCGCCGCAGGAGGACCTGCCATGCTCGACCACAAGACATTCGACCCGGCCGCTTATGTCGCCGCGGTGGCCCCCGCCATGGGGCTCCAGCTCAGCGTCGAACGCCAGGCCCGCGTGGCCGCCGCCCTCGCGCTGGTGGCCAAGGTGGGGGCTGCGGCGCTCAACCAGCCCGTGCCCGAAAGCGCCGAACCGGCGGCGATGTTCCGGCCATGAGCGCGCTGGAGAACACCCGCGCCGCCCTGGCCCGAATCGCGGCCCATGATGGCCAGGTCAATGCCTTCACCGATGTGCTGGCCGAACGCGCCCTGGCCCAGGCGGCGAAGGTTGATGCTTCGGGGCTGACCGGCCCCCTGGCAGGCCAGCCCTTCGCCGCGAAGAACCTCTTCGACCTCAAGGGCGTCCCGACGCGCGCCGGCAGCAAGATCCGCCGCACCGCGCCGCCCGCCACCGCCCACGCCACCTTGGTGGCGCGGCTGGAGGCGGCGGGCATGGTCTGCGTCGGCGCGCTGAACATGGATGAATTCGCCTATGGCTTCACCACCGAGAACAGCCATGACGGCGCATGCCACAACCCGCATGACCTGACGCGGATTGCCGGCGGCAGCAGCGGCGGATCGGGCGCCTGCGTGGCGGCGGGGATGGTGCCGGTCTCGCTCGGCACCGACACCAATGGCTCGATCCGCGTGCCGGCCTCGCTCTGCGGCGTTTTCGGCCTGAAGCCCACCTATGGGCGGCTGCCGCGCAGCGGGGCCACCCTTTTCGTTGCGGCGCTGGACCATGTCGGCCCCTTCGCCCGCGATGTGGCGACGCTGGCCGCGGTCTATGACGCGCTGCAGGGCGCCGATGCGGCCGACCCCGCCCAGGTGCCCATGCCGGTGGACCCGGTCTCGCCCGGCATGGAAGCGGGGCTTGCGGGTCTGCGCATCGGCAAGCTCGGCGGCTGGTTCGATGGCCCGCAGACCCCCGCCGCCCGCGCCGCCGTGGCCGCGGTGGCCAAGGCGCTGAACGCCAGCGGCACCGCGCTCTGGGCCGAGGCCGAGGCGACCCGGGCAGCCGCCTTCCTCATCACCTCCAGCGAGGGCGCCGGCTTCCGGCTCCCCGAACTGCGCGAACACCTGGAAGATTTCGAGCCGCTGACCCAGGACCGGCTGCTGGCCGGCGCCCTGCTGCCCGCCGCCTGGATTTTTCACGCCCAACGCGTGCGCGCCATGGGCCGGGCTGGCATGGCCGCGCTGCAGGCGGATTGGGACATCCTGATCGCCCCCGCCACCCCCACCCCCGCCACCCCCATCGGCCAGGAGATGCTGACGATGGAGGGCGTCACCATGCCGCTGCGCCCCTCGATGGGCCTCTACACCCAGCCGATCAGCGCGATCGGCCTGCCGGTGCTCACCGTGCCGCTGCAGAATGCCGAAGGCGTGCTGCCCATCGGCGTGCAGCTGATCGGCCGCCCCTGGCAGGAGGCCACGCTGTTCCGCGCCGCGCGGGTGCTGGAGCGGCTGGGATTATGCGCGGCCCCGGTGGCCCCCGCTTTCGCTGATTGACGATCTCGCTATATCTGCGGGATGGACGACGCCCATGGATGACGATTGGGAAGTACCCGACGCGCTGCAGCCCGACCCCGTGGATTACGGGTTCGACCTCCGCGCGCGGCTGGACGCGGTTGTCGCCGTCAAGGCGCTGATCCCGCCCGATGCCTTCACCGCCCAGACGCTGGGCGTGGAGCGCGAGGGCAGTGCCGTGTTGATCGACGCGCCCAATGGCCGCGGCGGGCTGTTCCTCACCATCGGCTACCTCATCACCGAGGCCGAGACGATCTGGCTGACCGCCAATAACGGCCGCGTCGTGCAGGGCCACGCCCTGGCGGTGGATGCCGAGACCGGCTTCGGCCTGATCCAGGCACTGGGCCGGCTGGACGGCATCACGCCGATGGAGCTGGGCGACAGCCAATCCCTCAAAAGCGGCGATGCGATGATCCTGGGCGCGGCCGGCGGGGCCGCCCATTCAGTGGCGGCACGAGTGGCGGCGCGCCAGCCCTTCGCCGGCTATTGGGAGTATATCCTGGAGGAGGCGATCTTCTCCGCCCCCGCCCATCCCCATTGGGGCGGCGCGGCCTGCATCGGCATTGACGGGCGGCTGCTCGGCGTCGGCTCGCTGATCCTGCAGCAGGGCGATACCGAGGGCCGAAGGCTGGACCTCAACATGGTCGTGCCCATTCAGGAGCTGACGCCCATCCTGCCCGCGCTGCTGCGCCAGGGCCGCAGCGACCGCCCGCCCTTGCCATGGCTTGGCCTGCTGGCGATGGAAGAGGAGGAGGGTGTTTCGGTTGGCAGCGTGACGCGCGGCGCGCCGGCGGACCGTGCCGGCGTGCGGCCGAAGGACCGTATCCTGGCTGTGGGTGGCGAGGGGGTGAGCGACCTGGCCACGCTCTGGCGCGCGGTGCGGGCGCAGGGCAATGCCGGCGTGCCGGTGCCGCTCCGGCTGGAGCGGGGGACGCGGGTGATGAACCTCACGCTGATGTCATCGGAGCGGCGGCTGTTTCTGAAGGCGCCGCGGCTGCACTGACGCCGCAGCGATGGAAGAGGGGATGGAATGACCCCGTCGGGTCCGTCGCTCTACCGCACCAGCAACTCACCGGCGTTCAAGGTGAAGGTCCTGGTCGGGTTGGCGCCGATTAGGCGCGTTGGTCTGACATTGCCGGTGTGTGCCGCGGTTGAGCCATGGCAGCGCGAGCCCCGGCCACCATTCCTGGTCTGCCCGTGCACCACCACCAGCGACCGGTTGGCATAGGCCGTGCCGGAGAGGACGACCGAGTGGAGGAGATCGAGGCAGCCCTCCCCCCCGGCGATTCGCTGGCCGCGATTATCCTCGACCGTGTAATTGAGTGGCCAGCCCGTCTGGTTGACCAGCGTGAGCGACCCGGTGGATTGGGCCATGGCGCTGCCTGCCGTAATTGCCGCCACGGCCATCACCGCCAGTGTTATCCTGCCATACATTGCCTACCTGCTCCCATCGAATGGCGGATCGTGCCGTCATCACATCGCCGGGCCGTGGGCTGTGCTGGCAGCGCTCAGGTCGTCGGCGCCAGCTTATCCTCGGTCCTGGTGTCGAAGTCGCTGGCGTCGTGCCGCTCCCGCAGCTGGCCCGAGGGCTCGCCCTGCACCCGGTTCACCATGCGGCCGCGCTGCGCCGCCGGACGGTCGAAGATGGTCTGCGCCCAGCGCTGGACATGGGTGTAGCTCTGCGCATCGAGGAATTTCGCCGCGTCATTGTAGCTCCAGCCCCGCACCAGCCCGCCATACCAGGGCCAGATCGCCATGTCGGCGATGGAGTATTCGGTGCCGGCGATCCATTCGCTTTCCGCCAGCCGGCGGTCCAGCACGTCGAGCTGGCGCTTCACCTCCATGGTGAAACGGTCGATGGGGTATTCCTGCTTGGTCGGCGCATAGGCGTAGAAATGCCCGAAGCCGCCGCCGAGATAGGGCGCCGAGCCCATCTGCCAGAACAGCCAGGACAGCGTCTCGGCCCGCGAGGTGCCGAGGAAGGCGCCGAACTTCTCCGCGAGATGCAGCAGGATGGCGCCCGATTCGAACACCCGCACCGGCGTGGGCCCCGAACGGTCGAGCAATGCCGGGATCTTCGAATTCGGGTTCACGCCGACAAAGCCGCTGCCGAATTGCTCGCCCTCATGGATGCGGATCAGCCAGGCGTCGTATTCGGCGCCGGTGTGGCCAGCGGCCAGCAGCTCCTCCAGCAGCAGCGTCACCTTCACGCCATTGGGCGTGCCGAGCGAATAGAGCTGGAAGGGGTGCTTGCCGACCGGCAATTCCTTCTCATGCGTCGCACCCGCGATGGGGCGGTTGATATTGGCGAAACGGCCGCCATTGCCTGGCTTCCATTCCCAGACGGCGGGGGGTGTGTAGTCAGACATGAAAGCTTTCTCCACAGCCACAACGGCCTTTTTCATTCGGGTTGACGAAGGTGAAGCCGGCACTCATCGGTTTGACCTCGTAATCCATCTCGGTGCCGATCAGGAACAAGGTGGCCTTGCGGTCGACCAGGATGGTGATGTCGCGATCGGTCACCCGCTCGTCGGTCGGCCCGGCGGCATCGACGAAGGTGAGGTCATAGGCCATGCCGGAACAGCCCTTGGTCTTGATGCCGATGCACAGCAGTTTTCCCGCCTCTGCATGGGCGTAAAGCGCGGTGAGGCGCTCGGCCGCGGCCTCCGACAGCGTCATCAGCGGCGGCAGGGCACGGGCGCGTGGCTTGTCGGTGGTGGTGGACATGGGCGCCTCCTCCTCAGAACAGGTTCATGGCGAGGCGGGAATCCTCGCTCATGCGGCTGGGGTCCCAGGGTGGGTCCCAGACGATCTCGACCTTGCAATCGGTCACGCCGGGCACCTGCCGCACGGCTTCCTCCGCCATGGCCGGCAGCTCCTGCGCCGAGGGGCAGGAGGGGGTGGTGAGCGTCATCTCCACCTTCACCGAGCCGTCATCGCCAAGCTCGATCGCGTAGACCAGGCCGAGCTCATAGATATCGACGGGGATTTCCGGGTCGAAGACGGTCTTCAGCGCGGCGATCACGCCCTCTTCCGACAGCGCGGGGTGCTGTTCGCCATCAGGCGTCCAGGTCGATACGGGGGATTCACTCACTGCTCGCCTCCTTGCCGCCGGGGTCGTCCAAGGCGTTGTTCAGGGTGTGCCAGGCCAGGGTGGCGCATTTCACCCGGCTGGGAAACTCATGCACGCCCGAGAGGGGCGCGAGCCGTTCCATGTCATCGGCCAGGCCCGCATCGCAGACGGGGCAATGGCCGGTCATGGCCAATTCGCGGAAGCCGGCACCCATCGCCTTGGCCTGGGCCGGCGACTTGCCGCGCACCGTCTCCGTCATCAGTGACGCGCTGGCCATGGAAATGGCGCAGCCGCGGCCCTGGAAGGCGGCATCGGCGATGGTGCCGTCCTCATTGAAGGCGAGCCAGAGATCCATCTTGTCGCCGCAGAGCGGGTTGTCGCCGCGGGCGTGATGGGTGGCGTTCTCCAGCCGCCGGAAATTCCGTGGCTTGCGGCCGTGGTCGAGTATCACTTCCTGGTACAGATCGCGCAGGTCATCAAACATCAGCGCGCCTCCATGGCCGAGGGCAGCAAGCCGCGCAGCGGCCTGAAGTTGCGACGCTCTCATGGCGTGTGGGGCCGCTGCTCAAGAAAAAAACCTCCGCGCCGAGACCAGCGCCTCGGCCAGATAATCGATCTCCGCCATCGTGGTGTAGAGGCCGAAGGAGGCCCGGCAGGTGCCGTTTTCCGCCCCCAGCCGCTCATGCAGGGGCTCGGCGCAATGCCGCCCCGCGCGGACCGCGATCCCGGCCCGGTCGAGCAGCGTGGAAAGGTCATGCGAATGCGCATTGTCCAGCGCGAAGGCGAAGACGCCGCCGCGATCCTGCGCCGCACCCAGGATGCGAAGCCCCTCAATGCCCGGCAGCACGGCCATGGCATGGTCGACTAGCGCACGTTCATGCGCCTCGATCGCGCCCATGCCGATCGCCTCGACATAGCGGATGGCGGCGTGCAGGCCGATGGCCTCGATGATCGGCGGCGTGCCGGCCTCGAATTTTTGCGGCGGCTCGGCCCAGGTGGAGTGGTGCAGGCCGACCGAGGCGATCATGTCGCCGCCGCCGAGGAAGGGCGGCATCACCCGCTGCAACTCGGCCTTCGCGTAGAGCACCCCGATGCCGGTCGGGCCGTACAGCTTGTGGCCGGTGAAGGCGTAGAAATCGGCATCGATCGCCTGCACATCGACGCGCCGGTGCACCGCCGCCTGACTGCCATCGAAGAGCACCTTCGCGCCCGCCTCATGCGCCATGCGGGCGATCCGTGCGGCCGGCGTCACCGTGCCCAGCACATTGGACATATGCGTCACCGCCACCAGCCCGACACGGCCATCGGCCAACAACTCGGCGAGGTGGTCGAGGTCGAGTTCGCCCGAATCGGTGATCCGGCAAATCCGCAATTCCGTGCCATGCGCGTCGCGCAGCATCTGCCAGGGGACGAGGTTGGCGTGGTGCTCCATCTCGGAGGCGATGACGGCTTGCCCCGGCTTCAGCACGCCCCGGCCAAAGCTGTGCGCGACCAGGTTCATCGCCATGGTGGAATTGGCGGTGATGATGATGTCGGCCTCGGAAGGCGCGTTGATGAAGCGCGCCACGGCGGCCCGCGCCGCCTCGTAATCGGCGGTGGCCCTCTCGCTCAGGTGATAGGCGCCGCGATGCACATTGGCATAGGCGTTCTCCATGCAGGCGACCATCGCCTGGATGACCTGGCGCGGCTTCTGGGCCGAGGCGCCGCTGTCGAGAAACACCAGCTTCCGGCCGCGATGCTCGCTGGCCAGGATGGGGAAATCGGCGCGGATCGTCTCGATGTCGAAGGGCGTGTGCGAAATTCCGTCCATCATCGCCGTTCCTGCATCCACCAGGCGGCCACCGCCTCGCCCAGCGCGGCGCGGCAGGCATCATCGCCCACGCCTTCGGTCGCTTCGGTGAGGAAGGCTTCCACCAGCATCGAACGCGCGGCGTCCTGCGGGATCCCGCGCGAGCGCAGGTAGAAGAGCTGCGCCGGGTCGAGCGCGCCGACGGTGGCGCCATGGCTGCACTTCACGTCATCGGCGTAGATTTCCAGCTGCGGCTTGCTGTCCATCTCAGCGTCTTCGGAGAGCAGCAGCGCCTGGTTCATCTGATATCCATCGGTGCGCTGGGCCGGCTTGCTGACCAGGATCTTGCCCTGGAAGACGCCGCGCGAGCGGCCCGTCAGCACCGTCTTGTAGGTCTGGCGCGAGCCGCAATCGGGGGCGGCGTGGTGGAGCACGGTGGTGGTGTCGGCGTGCTGGCCTTCGCCCACCAGCTGCGCGCCATTCATGTGGCACATCGCCTTCGGGCCATTCAGCGCGGCATGGATCTCGTTGCGCGCCAGCCTTCCGCCGGCATTGAGGGTGAAATTGTCATAGGTCGCGCCGGCGGCGATGGCGGCATGGATCGCGCTGAGATGGAATGCCGCGCGGCCCTCTCGCTGGATGCGAACATGCGACATCTCCGCCCCTTCCTCGAGGGTGATCTCGAAGACGGGGTTGTGGAGGTAGACCAACCCCGCCGCGCCATCGGCGGTGTCGAGCAAGGTCAGCTTCGCGCCACGGCCAAGGCGCAGGACATGGCGGGGATGGAAGGCGACGGCGCCATTGGCGCCGGTGACCACGCTGACCAGTTCCACCAGTCCCAGATCTTCGCCCGCCGGCACATCGAGGAACAGGCCATCCTCGAACAGCGCCGCGTTCATCGCGGTGATCGGCTGGGTCGCGGGCATTGTCAGCCCGCCCAGCATGTCCCGTGCGTCCGACAGCGGCCGCGGCGGCAATGACGACAGATCGCCACGCAACAGGCCATCGACGAAGACGAGGCGTGACGCGCCGCGCAGCGGGGGCAGGGAGGGCATGGCCAGGGCGCGGCCCTGGCTGCCGAAGCTGGCCTGGGTGACCGGGGCGAGGTCGGTGTATTTGAAGGCCTCGGCACGGCGGGTGGGCAGGCCGTGCTGGCGCAAAGCCGCCACGCCCGCCGCCCGCGCCGATGCCGCCCAGGCGGGGGTGAACATCGCCTCGGACCGGCCGATAAAGCCGGCGGCATTGTTGCTCACGATGGCGTTCATGCGGCGACCGAGGTGTAACCCGAGGCCTCGAGCTCCAGCGCCAATTCCTTGCCGCCGGATTTCACGATGCGGCCGCCCATCAGCACATGCACCCGGTCGGGCACGATGTAATCGAGCAGCCGCTGGTAATGGGTGATGATGAGGGCGGAGAAATCGGGCGCGCGCAGCGCGTTCACGCCATCGGCCACGATCTTCAGCGCATCGATGTCGAGGCCCGAATCCGTCTCATCGAGGATCGCCAGCTTCGGCCCGAGAAGCGCCATCTGCAGCACCTCGTTGCGCTTCTTCTCGCCGCCGGAGAAGCCGACATTCACGCCGCGCTTGAGCATGTCTTCGGGCATGCTCAGCTCCTTCATCCGGGCACGGGCTAGCTTGAGGAACTGCATGGCGTCCACCTCCGGCTCGCCACGGTGGCGGCGGACAGCGTTCAGCGCGGTGCGCAGGAAATTGGCATTGCCCACGCCGGGCAGTTCAACGGGATACTGAAAGGCGAGAAACACACCCGAGGCCGCGCGTTCCTCCGGCTCCATGGCCAGCAGGTCGAGCCCGTTGAAGCTGACCGAGCCACCGGTGATCTCATAGCCGTCCCGCCCGCTCAGCACATAGGAGAGCGTGGATTTGCCCGAACCATTCGGCCCCATGATGGCGTGCAGCTCGCCCGCCGGGACTTCCAGATCGATACCCCTGAGGATGGGCTTGCCGTCGATTTCCGCGGTCAGGCCTTCGATACGCAACATTTAACCAACACTCCCTTCAAGGCTGATCGCCAGCAGTTTTTGCGCTTCGACCGCGAATTCCATCGGCAGTTCCTTCAGCACCTCGCGACAAAAGCCGTTCACGATCAGCCCCACCGCCTCCTCCTGCGTCAGGCCGCGCTGGCGGCAATAGAAGAGCTGGTCCTCGGCGATGCGCGAGGTGGTGGCCTCGTGTTCGACCTTCGCCGTCATGCAGCGGTTTTCGATATAGGGCACGGTGTGGGCGCCGCATTCATCGCCGATCAGCAGCGAATCGCACTGGGTGAAGTTGCGCGCGCCCACGGCCTTGGGGCTGATCCGCACCAGGCCGCGATAGGTGTTCTGGCCGCGCCCGGCCGAGATGCCCTTGGACACGATCGTCGACTTCGTCCGCGCCCCGATATGGAACATTTTTGTGCCCGTATCGGCCTGCTGGCGGTTGTTGGTGATCGCCACCGAATAGAATTCGCCCACGCTGTCATCGCCGAGCAAAATGCAGGAGGGATACTTCCAGGTGATGGCGGAGCCGGTCTCCACCTGCGTCCAACTCACCTTGCTCCGCGCGCCTCGGCAGGCCGCGCGCTTGGTGACGAAGTTGTAGATGCCACCGCGGCCCTCGGCATCGCCGGGGTACCAGTTCTGCACGGTGGAGTATTTGATCGTCGCGTCATCCAGCAGCACCAGTTCCACCACCGCGGCATGCAGCTGGTTCTCATCGCGCATCGGCGCGGTGCAGCCTTCGAGGTAGCTGACCTTGCTGCCCTCATCGGCGATGATCAGGGTGCGCTCGAATTGCCCCGTGCTCTTCGCATTGATGCGGAAATAGGTGCTCAGCTCCATCGGGCATTTCACGCCCTTGGGAATGTAGACGAAGCTTCCATCGGTGAAGACGGCGCTGTTCAGACAGGCGAAATAATTGTCGCCCTGCGGCACCACGCTGCCGAGGTATTTTTGCACCAGCTCGGGATGTTCCTGCACCGCCTCGGAGATCGCGCAGAAGATGATGCCGTCCTTGGCCAGCCGCTCCTTGTAGGATGTCGCGACCGAGACGCTGTCGAACACCGCGTCGATGGCGATCGGCATGCGGCCCTCGGCCGGCGTATCCCCCGCGCCCTCGACGCCGGCGAGAATCGCCTGCTCGCGCAGCGGAATCCCCAGCTTGGCGTAGGTCTTCAGCAGCTCGGGATCGACCTCGTCGAGGCTTTTCGGCCCCTGCTTGTTCTTCGGCGCGGCGTAGTAATAGGCGTCCTGGTAATCAATCCTGGGATAATCGACGGCGGCCCAATCCGGCTCCTCCATCGTCTGCCAGAGAGCAAAGGCCTTCAGCCGCCATTCCAGCAGCCAGGCCGGCTCGTTCTTCTTGGCCGAGATGAAGCGGACGATATCCTCGTTCAGGCCCTTCGGCGCGAACTCCATCTCGATATCGGTCTCGAAACCCCATTTGTAGCCGCCCTCGGCGACGGACTGGACGGCTTCGATGGTCTCGGTGACGGCTGCCATTTGTGATCTGTCTCTCAGGCGTTCAGGGCAAGGGCGGGGGCGCGGCGGGCGTGATGCGGGCCGGCAAGATCGGCCACGGTGACATGGGCCAGAGCGTCGCGAATGGCACGGTTCACCGGGTCCCATCTGCCCCGCACGGGACACATGGCTTCGGCCTCGCAACCGCCCATGGCGCCATCGACGCAGGCGGTCAGCGCGATGGGCCCATCGAAGGCGACAATCACCTCGGAGAGCGGGATTTCGGCCAGCGGCCGGCCGAGGCGATAGCCGCCCCGCGCCCCGCGCAGCCCCTCGACCAACCCAGCCTGGCCCAGGATTTTCAGCACCTTGGCAACCGTGGGCTCGGCCAGGCCCGAGGTCAGCGCCAGCTCCGGCACCGCCACGACGCGGCCCTGTACCGCGGCGCGTTCCAGCCCCGCCAGCACCACCACCGCATAATCCGTCAGCTTCGAGAGCCGCAACACGGCCTGATCCTCCACCCGATGGGGCTGAAATAGGACCAGTGGCGTCAGCTTTCCAGTGGGGCCGGGCGAGATTCAGTCGCGGAAGTACAGGGCGGCCGGATTATCCACGAGAATCCGCAGCCGGGTGGCGGGTTCGGGCGCCCAGTCGGCGAGCCAATCCAGCAGCATGGCGTCATCCAGCATGTCCTCGGCGCGGGGGATCTGGGTGTGCGGCCAGTCGGTGCCCCAGACGCAGCGCTCCGGCACGGTGGCGATGAAGCGCCGGGCCAGGGCCGGCAGATCGGTCCAGGGTGCTGCGCTGGAGCGGTAGCCGGACAGCTTGACCCAGGCGCGGCCAGTGTCCAGCAACCGAAGTGCTGCCTCCACCACCGGCCCATCCGGCCCCTCGGCGGCCGGCGCGCCGGCCAAATGGTCCAGCACCACCGGCACCGGCAGCGCCGCCAGGCGGGGTGCGAGGTCGATCATCGCCGCCCCCTTGGAATAGATCTGGATGTGCCAGCCGAAGGGCGCGATGCGCCGCGCCAGGGCATCGAGTTGCTCGAGCGGCGTGCCATTGCCGCTGACGGCGTTGAAGCGCACACCGCGGGCGCCGGCGGCATGCATGGCGGCCAGGTCCGCCGCCTCATCCACCACCACCATGGCGCGGGCGTTTGCCAGCCCGAATTCAGCCACCGCATCCAGCGTTACCGCATTGTCGGTGCCATAGACGCTGGCCTGCACCACGATGGCCCGCGTCAGCCCCAGCTTTTCCGCCATGGAGCGGTAATGCGGAATGGTCGCGGGGGGCGGCGTATAGGGGCGGCGGGCATCGAGCGGGTAGCGGTCATAGGGGCCGAAGATGTGGAAATGCGCGTCGCAGGCGCCCTCGGGCGCGCGCCAGAGCGGGTTACCGGTCACGGCCAGGGCCGGGGCGCAGGTGTACATGGCGGCTTCTCCGAATTTTCTTCCCCCAGATTGCGGGGCAGGCGGGGGCGACGCAATCTGGCCCCGGAAACGCGAGGGATAGTTCCATGAAAATTGCTGTTGTCACCGGCGCCAGCGCCGGAATCGGGCGCGCCACGGCGCTGGGCCTGCTGGCCGCGGGCTATGGTGTGGCGCTGGCCGGCCGACGCCTGTCGGAACTGGAGGAGACCGCCGCCCTGGCCGGCGCCCACGCCGCCCATGCCCTGCCGGTGGCGACCGATGTGGCGGACCCTGACGCGGTCAATGCCCTTTTCGCCGCAGTGGTGCGGAAATGGGGCCGGCTGGACCTGCTGTTCAACAATGCCGGTATGGGCGTGCAGGGTTTTCTGTTCGAGGACCTGCCCTTCGAGAAGTGGCAGCAATGCGTGGCGGTGAACCTGACCGGCAGTTTCCTCTGTGCCCAGGCGGCCTTCCGCGTCATGAAGGATCAGACGCCGCGCGGCGGGCGGATCATCAACAATGGCAGCATCTCGGCCCATACCCCCAGGCCGGACAGCGCGCCCTATACCGCGACCAAGCACGCCATCACCGGCCTGACCAAGAGCATCATGCTCGATGGCCGCAAATACGACATCTGCGCCGGCCAGATCGACATCGGCAATGCCGCCACGCCGATGACGGCGCGGATGCAGAAGGGGGTGAAGCAGCCGGACGGGTCGATGAAGGTGGAGCCGACGATGGATGTGGAGAATGTGGCCCGCGCCGTGGTCTATATGGACAGCCTGGATCTCTCGGCGAATGTGCTGACAATGACGATCAAGGCGACGCATATGCCGTTTGAGGGGCGGGGGTGATTCTCCGCAGGATCGCGCAGATCGGCACCATGCGGCCGATGGCGTCGGTGGTGAAATGTCGCAGGGCGGCGCCCACCTGATCGGGCGGCGGCGGCATGGGGGTGAGCAGCGCGCCCAGCGCCAGCGCCTCCTCCCGCGCCGCCGCCTGGCCGGCGGCGATGATGGCCCGGGCATCGAGCGGCGCCAGCACCGCCCAGGCCAGGGCGAGGTAGCCCGGCCAATAGCCGAGATGGCGATACATGCTGGCGAGGATCGGCGCCGGGCCGGCGCCGATGGCGTTGAGCCGCAGCACCAGGGCGGCGGTTGCGGGCGGCAGGGCCGAGAGATCGGGCAGTGGTGGCAGCGGAAGGTTTTCCGCCGGGGACAAAGCGATCAGCACCGGCGGCGCGGCGGGGGCGAAGCCGGGCTGCAGGCTTTCCTGCAACAGGGTCAGCGCCACCAGGGCCATGGGGTTGGTGCGGTCATAGGCGCTGAGGATGGCGTTGATCGGCCCCAGGGCCTCGTCGGGCACGCCGGCGGATTGCAGGGCCTCGGGCGGGAATTCCGGCAGGGCGGGCAGCTTCAGCCGCGCCCGCAGCCGCGCCGCGGCGGCCGGCAGGTGGCCAGCCACATAAAGCGGCCGCAGGCTGCCCCAGGCCCATTCCAGCCCGCCCGGAAACACCGCGAGGTGCCGCCAGATCAAATTCACCACCCCCACGCCGAAAACGGCGCGGATATCGGCGAAGACCGCCGCCACCTCGCCCGTGGCATCGGCCTCGCGGATCGCCGGGACCGGGTCGCTGCTCATCGGCCGGTGAAATTCGGTTCGCGCTTCTCCAGCATGGCCGAGACCGCCTCACGATGGTCCTCGGTTTCATGCGCGATGGCCTGGAAGGCGGCGCTCATCTCCAGCAGGGTGGCCAGCGACGCATGCTGGCCCTCACGCAGCAGCCGCTTGGTCATGCGCAGCGCGCTGGGCGGGTTTTTCGCGACGCGCGCGGCCAGCGCCTGCGCCGCCGCCAGCAGCCCCTCATGCGGCACCACCTGCGACACCAGCCCCACCGCGCGTGCCTGCTCGGCATTCAGCGGGTCACCCGTAAAGCTCATCTCGGCCGCCACCGCATTGCCGACGATGCGCGGCAGCAGCCAGGCCCCGCCATCGCCCGGCACGATGCCGACGCGGACAAAACTCTCGGCGAAAATCGCCTTTTCCGAGGCCACGCGCATGTCGCACATGCAGGCGAGATCGAGCCCGGCGCCGATCGCCGGGCCATTCACCGCGGCGATGGTCGGCACGTTCAATTCATACAGTGCGAGCGGGATGTTCTGGATGCCGCGGCGGTAATTCTCCCGCATATCGGCCGGGCCGTGGCCGGCCATCATGCCGGTCTTGTCGCGCATGCCCTTGAGGTCGCCACCCGAGCAAAACGCCGGGTCGGCGCCGGTCAGGATCACGCAGCGGACGGTGTCATCGCGCTCGATCCGGCGGCAGGCATCGACCACGGCGTCGCAATCCTCACGCGTGCCGATGGCATTGCGTTTCTGCGGTGCGTTCAGCGTCAGCGTGACGATGTGGCCGGCCTGTTCGTAGGTGATGAAGCTCATGGAATGTCCTTTGCGGTGATGTCGGACCACAGGGCGGCGCCGCCCCGGGCGAGGACGGCCTGACCGATCTCGGCGGCCCAGGCGCGCTCGCTGCCACCCTCGTCGCGCCAGCTCCAGAGCCGGCGGGTGGTGTGGTGCAGTTCGTGATCCTCGGTGATGCCGATGGCGGCGAAGACCTGGTGCACGGTGGCCGCCGTGGTCTGCGCCGCCTCGCCGGCCACCACTTTTGCGGCGGCGATTTCGAACCAGGCGCCTTCCAGCCCCCTTGCATCCACCGCGCGGGCAGCGGTGGAAACGGCCACCGAAACGGCCGCGGCCTCGGATGCCACCACCGCCAATTGCTGCTGGATCGCCTGGAATTTTCCGAGCGCCCGGCCGAATTGCTTTCGGGTATTGGCCCAACCCACCGCCAGCGCCAGGGCGTGCTCGACGGCGCCGGCGATCAGCGCGGCGCGCAGCAGGGCCTGGCCCAGGCGGAGCGCGCGGGGGCCATGGGTATTGGGCAGCGTGCCCTCGTCCAGAAGGGGGCCGGGGGTCAGGGTGTCGCGCGCCTCGCGGGCGATGTTTTGCCCCGGGCTGGCGCTGCCGGGGGCATGCAGCGCCAGGCGGCCGGGCGCGGGCTCCAGCAACAGTTGCGCGGCGAAACGGCCGAAGGGCGCGGGCTGGCCGAAGGTCGAAAACCCGCCGCGCGGCTCGATCCCCGCCGCCGCCGCCAAGCCGTTGGCCAGCATGCATTCCGCCACCGGCGCCGGCGCGGCGTAGCGGCCGACCACCCGCCACACCGCCGCCGCATCGGCCCAGCCCAGGCCGATGCCGCCGAGTTCCTCGGGCACCAGCAGCAGCGGCAGGCCGAGGCCCTCCAGCGCCTCCCACAGCTCTTCCGGCCATTCGCCGGCCTCCAGCCGCCGCAGCGCCGCCGCGCCGGAATGCGCGGCGAGCAGACGGTCGACCTGCTCGATGATGATGCCGCGCATCCCCTCGCCCGCGCTCATCGCAGTCCCAACTCCCGCGCGATGATCCCGCGAAGAATCTCCCGCGTGCCGCCGCGCAGCGAAAACGTGGGCGCCAATTGCGTCAGATCGGCCAGCAATGCACGAAGGTCATCCGGCATCTCCTCGGGTTCCAGCAGCGCGCGGATCTGCTCGGGCAGACGCTGCTCGAAATCATTGCCGGCATCCTTGACCAGCGCTGCCTCCTGCGCCGGCGCCTCGCCGGCTTCCAGCATCCCGGCCACCGATAGCGACATGCCGCGCAGCGTGTTCAGCCGCGCCACCATGCGGCCCACCGCCACATCTCCGCCGGGCACCGGGCGCAGCGCATCCACCGCCCCCGTCAGCGCGGGCAGTGAGGAGAGGTAACGCTCCGGCCCGCTGCGCTCCAGCGCCAGTTCTTCGGTGGCCTGGGCCCAGCCCGCGCCTTCCTGGCCCAGCAGCGAATCCTCGGGGAGCATCACATCGTCGAAGGTGACCTCGTTGAAGCTCTCCTCGCCCAGCAGGTCGCGAATCGGGCGGATGGAGATGCCGGAGAGCCTGAGATCGACCAGCAGCTGCGACAGCCCGGCATGGCGCGAACCGCCCTCCGGCGCCGGGGATGTCCGCACCAGCGCGATCATCCAATCCGACAGATGCGCATTGGTGGTCCAGATTTTCCGGCCGTTCAGCTTCCAGCCACCCGGCACCCGCTCGGCCTTGGTGCGCAAGGCGGCCAGGTCGCTGCCGGCCTCGGGCTCGCTGAGGCCGATGCAGAAGGCCAGCTCACCACTGGCGATACCGGGCAGAATACGCCGCCGCTGTTCCTCCGTGCCGCGCCTGAGAAGCAACGGCCCGGATTGCCGGTCACCGATCCAATGCGCGCCCACCGGGGCGCCCACGGCCAAAAGCTCCTCCAGCACCACCACGCGCTCCAGCCCGCTGCGCTCATGCCCGCCATAGGCTTTCGGCCAGACCATGCCGATCCAGCCGCGCCGACCCAGCTCGCGCGAAAAATCGCGGTCAAATCCCATCCAGGAGCGGGCGCGAATGGCCGGCGTCCAGTCCCGCCCCGCCTCGGCCAGGAAGGCGCGCAGCTCGGCCCGCAGCCCGGCGCTGCCCGGGGGCAGGCTGGTCGTTTCAAACCGCATCGCGTTTCCCTCTTCACATCCGCCCAGGCTCCCATAGGGTGCGGGCGACATTCGTCTTGGGGAGCATCATCATGGATAAATTCGGCATGGGCCAGCCCGTCCGCCGCAAGGAGGACGTCAGGCTGCTGACCGGTCGCGGCACCTACACCGATGATCTCTCGCGGCCCAACGAGGCGCAGATGGTCATCCTCCGCAGCCCGCACGCCAATGCCCGGATCAATGCCATCGATGCCACCGCCGCGCGCGCCGCGCCGGGCGTGCTGATGGTGCTGACCGGGGCGGAGGCGGATGCCGATGGCCTCGGCCTCTTCCCCGTCATGGTCGAGGTGCCGGGCAAGGACGGCACGAAGGTTTTCGCGCCGCCGCGGAAGATCCTCCAGGCCGACCATGTGCGCTTCGTGGGGGATCCGGTGGCGGTGGTGATCGCCGAGACCCGCGCTGAGGCGCAGGACGCGGCCGAACTGATCGAGGTGGATTACGACGTCCTGCCCAGCATCACCGACACCGCCGCCGCGGCCGGGCCCGACGCCCCCCTGGTCTGGCAGGAAGCCGGCACCAACACCTGCGTGCTCTGGACCAATGGCCGGGCCGAGCAGACCGACGCCGCCTTCGCCGCCGCGGCGAAAATCTCCACCGTGCGCCTGGTGCAGAACCGCCTGATCGGCAACCCGATGGAGCCCCGCGTCGCGCTGGGCGAATACGATGCCGCGACCGGCGGCTTCACCCTCACCAGCCCGACCCAGGGCGTGGTGCGGGTGCGCGAAACCCTCGCGCAATTCATCTTCAAGGTCGACAAGACGAAGATGCGGGTGATCTCGCCCGATGTCGGCGGCGGCTTTGGCCTGCGCGGAAAACTCTTTCCGGAATCGGCCATGGTGCTCTGGGCCGCCAAACGCCTGGGCCGCCCGGTGAAATGGACCGCCGGCCGCACCGAAACCTTCATGTGCGACCCGCATGGCCGCGACCACGTGACCGAGGCCGAGATGGCCTTCGATGCCAATGCGAAAATCATGGGCATGCGGGTGCGCAGCATCGCCGCCATGGGCGCCTATCTCTCCGATTTCGGCCCGCGCATCCCCACCGTCGCCGGCGGCCGCATCAGCGGCACCGTCTATGACATGCAGAATGTGAACATGGAGGTGCGCTGCGTCTTCACCAACACGACGCCGACGGACGCCTATCGCGGCGCCGGGCGCCCCGAGACGGCCTATGTGATCGAGCGGCTGCTCGATGCCGGCGCCGGCGATTTCGGCATCCCGCGCGAAGACATCCGCGCCCGCAACTACATCCGGCAGGACCAGATCCCCTACACCAATTGCGTGGGCGTGGAGATCGACAGCGGCCATTTCGAGGAGACCCAGTCCAAGGCGCTGGAACTGGCGGATTGGGCGGGTTTTTCCGCCCGCGCGGCGGCCAGCCGGACGGCCGGCAAGCTGCGGGGCCGGGGGTTGGGCTATTTCATCGAGGCCTCGGGCGGCCAGCCCGCGGAATGGGCGCGGGTGAAGATGGAGGAGGACGGCACCGTCGCCTTGACGGTGGGCACTTTTTCGCACGGGCAGGGGCATGAGACGGCCTTCGCCCAGCTCCTGCATGACCGGCTGGGGGTGGATTTCGGCGCCGTGAAGCTGATCCAGGGCGACAGCGACGTTGTGCCCTCGGGCGGCGGCACCGGCGGCTCGCGCTCCTCGCAGATGGGCGGCGTGGCCGTCGTCCGCGCGGCCGAGATGGTCATCACCAAGGCCAAGCGCATCGCCGCCCATCTGCTCGAAGTCGGCGCCGGTGACATCGAGTTCGAGGCGGGAAAATTCCGCGTCGCCGGCACCGATCTCTCGACCGACTGGACCGCTGTGGTCGCGGCCTCGAAAAACCCGCCCGAGGGCGAAACCCCGGGCCTGGACGAACAGCTGATCTACAAGCGCGACACCGAGTGCAATTTCCCCAATGGTTGCCACGTTGCCGAGGTTGAGATCGACCCCGATACCGGCGTGGTGACGCTGGCGCGCTACGCCGCGGTCGATGATGTGGGCGTGGTGATCAACCCGATGCTGGTGCATGGCCAGTGCCATGGCGGCATCATGTCCGGCGTCGGCCAGGCGCTGCTGGAACACGCGGTGTATGACCAGGAATCCGGCCAGTTCCTCACCGCCAGCTTCCAGGATTACTGCATGCCCCGCGCCGATGACGCGCCGGACTTTTCTCTGGGCCTGAACGTCGTGCCCTGCCCGTCGAACGATCTCGGCGTGAAAGGCGCCGGCGAGGGCGGTAGCTGCGGCGCGCCGCCCGCCATCGTCTCGGCGGTCTGCGACGCGCTGGGCGTGGCCCATATCGACATGCCGGTCACGCCCGAGAAGGTATGGCGCGCGCTGGCGGCGAAGGCGGCGTGATGGCCACCGATTCAGGCCTCCGCGCGACAAGCGCGCTCCGGCCATCGGGGGCAGGTTGATGGCCACCGATTCAGGCCTCCGCGCGGCAAGCGCGCTCTGGCCATCGGGGGCAGGTTGATGGCCACCGATTCAGGCCTCCGCGCGGCAAGCGCGCTCTGGCCATCGGGGGCGGCGTGACCCAGCGCTTCATCCCCGCCACCTTCATGCGCGGCGGCTCCTCCAAGGGCGTGTTCTTCCACGCCCGCGACGTGCCGGCGGACCGTGTGGAAATGGACGCCATCCTGCTCGAGGTGCTGGGCTCGCCCGACCCCTATGGGCGGCAGTTGGATGGCATGGGCGGGGGCATTTCCTCGCTCAGCAAGGGCGTCATCATCGGCCCGCCGACCCATCCGGAGGCGGATGTGGACTACACCTTCGCCCAGGTCTCGGTCGATCAGCCGGTGGTGGATTGGAAGGGCAATTGCGGCAATCTCTCCTCGGCGGTCGGCCCCTTCGCGGTGGATGAAGGCCTGGTGCAGGTGCGCGATGGCGAGGCCCTGGTGCGCATCCACCAGGTCAATACGAAGAAGCTCATCCATGCCCGCTTTCCCGTGCAGGGCGGCCGCGCGGTGGTGACGGGTGACTATGCCATCGCCGGCGTGGCCGGCATTGGCGCGCGCATCAGGCTGGATTTCCTGGCCCCCGGCGGCACGCAATGCGGCGCCCTGCTGCCCACCGGCAACCCGCTGGATGAGATCGACGGCCTGGCCTGCACCATGATCGACGCCGCCAACCCCGCGGTGTTCTTCGCGGCCAGCGATCTGGGCCTGACCGGCACCGAATCGCCGGACGCGATCGAGGCCATTCCCGGCATGATGGATCGGCTGGACCGGTTGCGCCGCGCCGCGGGTGTGCGGATGGGACTGGCCGCGACGCCCGAAGCGGTGGGCCTCGCCTCACCGCGCATCGCCATCCTGGCGGCACCCGCCGAGGCGAGACTGCTCGATGGCACCACGCTGCCAGCGGAAAACCACGACATCCAGGTCCGCATGCTCTCCATGGGCCGGGTGCACCGCGCCGTGCCGCTGACCGGCGCGCTGCCGCTGGCCGTGGCCTGCCGCATCACCGGCAGCACAGCCCATGCGCTGTGCGGCCCCACGCCGCGCGCCGACGAGATCCGCGTGGCGCAGCCCTCCGGCGTGCTCGCCGTGGGGGCCGAGGTGCGGGCCGACAATGCCGGCTGGCATGCCGATAGCGGGGTGATTTTCCGCACCGCCCGCGCCCTGATGAAAGGTGCCGTCGCCCTGCGGGCTTGACCGGGCCTGGTCGGCGCGGTCAAGTCCTGGCCAATAAAGCTGGGAGTTCAACACTGGTGCGCCGCCGTTTTCGCGTGGGTTATGTCGGCTGGGTGCCGCATCCCGCCTTCCTGGAGACCGCCTCCCAGGACCCGGATCTCGAGATCGTTCCGATCTCCATGGACCAGCCCGAATCGGCGATGATCCAGACGCTCTCCTCCTGCCACGGCTACTACGTCATGGCGGCGCGTGACGAATTGCCGAAGGCGCTGCATGTGCACGCCGAATTGCTGTCCAAGCTGCCCAACCTGCTCGTCGCCGCCAGCTATGGCGCGGGCTACGACACCTGCGACCCGCAGGCCTGCACCGATGCCTCCGTGCTGCTGATGAACCAGGCCGGCGGCAATGCCGAGGGCGTGGCCGAGCACGCCGTGGGCATGATGCTGGCCTGCCTCAAGCGCATGCCCGAGGCCCATGCGGCCATGAAGGCCGGCACCGCGGCTGACCGCAACGCGCTGATCGGCCGCGACATCAAGGGCATGACGGTGGGGCTTGTCGGCTGCGGCAATGTCGGCCGGCGCACCGCCGAGATCCTGCAACGCGCCTTCGGCTGCAACATCCTGGCCAGCGACCCCTATGTGGAGGCTGCCGCGCTGGCGCCGCATGGCATCACCAAGGTGCCGCTGGAGATGCTGCTGATCGAGGCGGATGTCGTGAGCATGCATTGCCCCCTCACGCCCGAAACCCGCGGGATGATCGGCGCCGATGCCTTCGCGGCGATGAAGCCCGGCGTGGTCTTCGTCACCACCGCCCGCGGCTCGATCCATGACGAGGCGGCGCTGCTGGAGGCGCTGAATTCCGGCCAGGTCGCCAGCGCCGGCCTCGATGTCTGGGCGCAGGAACCGCCACCGGTGGACCACCCGCTGCTGGCCCACCCCGCGGTGATCGCCAGCCAACACACCGCGGGCGTCACCTTGCAGAGCCGGGCGAACATCACCCGCATCGCGGCACTGGCGTTTTCGGACCTCGCGGCGGGGCGCATGCCGCCGCGCATCATCAACCCGGCGGTGCTGCCGCGCTGGCGGGCGCGGTATGAGGCGGCGATGGGGCAGCCCGTCCTGTAGAGCGGGATCGGTGGAGGCGGCATCCGAAGCCCGCGCTCGAGGCAGGCTAACCGCCGGTCGCGGCCGGCCAGCGGCTGCATTGGCTCACCCGGATGGTCGGTCCGCCGCCACCGCCCTGGGCGTCCAAGACGAAGGAGATGCCACTGGGCATGGCACTAACCCCCGGGGCCGCATCGATCATGATAATCCCGGGGCTGCTGTTCCCACCCACCACCATCCGGCGCTCCGGCTGCGGCACCCGCAAGTTGGCGGGGAACCCGGTGGCCGTCACCAGCACGGAGATGCCAAAATTGGCCCGGTTCTGCAGCCGTACCGACCAGGCGGAGGAGCCGTCGGAGGCGACCTGCGTGCGCACGAGCTGCGGCATGACCGTGATACTGCCGGCACAGGAGATGGAAATCGGCCCCTGCTGCGCCGCGGCGGGCATGGCCAAGGCCAGGGGCGCAGCCGCGATGGCGGCAAGGGCGGCGTTTCGCAGTGTTGGTGTCATCACGCGTCGGTCCTCATTGGCGGGGGTGTCATGGCCCTGGCCCGTGCCAGCGATCCCCGAGGTGGAAAGGCAGCCCATCGCTGCCTTCTGACCGGACGTTAGCCGCTGATGTCGGCGCGACAAAATCGATATCGCCACTGGCGTCGATAGGCTGGGACGATCCCGCGATGGTGGCCGGGGGCGGGTGTCGGAAGAGGCCGGAAATTGCTCCCCGCGCTTGGCCGCGAGCCGCACAGTAGGAAATGCGCCCGCCATGGCCGACCCGACCCGGTCCAACACCCGCCGCTTGGCCGCCATCTGGGCGCTGACGTGGTTGGGTACGCGCGGCTGATGGACGGGCCGCGGCATCCCCCTCACCGCTCAGGCGCTCATCCTGCGCACCAGTCCCACCGCTCGGTCCATCACCAGCAGCAGCGTAAACGCCACCGCAACCAGCACACCCGAGGCCGCGGCCACCCGCACATCCAGCGCCGTCTCCATCATACCCCAGAGCCGGATGGGCAGCATGTCGGTCTGCGCCGAGGAGAGGAACAGCGACACCGGCACATTGTCCAGCGACGAGACGAAGGCGAGAAAGGCGCCCGCCGCCACACCCGGCATGATCAGTGGCAGCACCACCCGGCGAAATGTGCGCCAGGGCGAAGCGCCGAGTGCCGCACTGCTCTCCAGCAGCGCCGGGTCCAGCCCGGCGGCCGAAGCGCCGATGGTGCGCAGCGCAAACGGCCCCGCGATCATCGCGTGCCCTGCCACCAGCAGCCACAGCGAGGGCGGGAGGTGCAGCCAGGAGAAGAACATCAGCGCCGCCAGGCCGAAGGCGATGCCCGGCAGAACCAGCGGCGCCATGAAGGCGCCCTCGGCGAAGCGGGCCCAGCCGGCGCGGGAGCGCGCGATGGCCAGCGCCGCCCCGGTGGCCAGCATGGTGGCGGCGATGGCCGTGAGTGTAGCAACCAACAACGAATTGCCCGCCGCGCGATGGATCTGCGCCGAGCGCACGGGATCGAACAGCTCGTAATACCACCGCAGCGTCAGCCCCGGCGGCGGGAAGCGCAGCGCCTGGGAGGTGGTGAAGGAGGTGATCAGCACCACCAGCACCGGTCCCACCAGCACCAGCAGCCCCAGCCCCGCGAGAGCCACGATCAGCAGTGCCAGCGCCCGGTCACCGCCGGAAAACCTATGCATGCCGCGCCCCCCGCCCCAGCAACGACAGCAGGCCGGCGACCATCAACACCGAGCCCATCAGGGTCAGCGCCATCGCCGCGGCCAGCGGCCAGTCGAACACCACCATCGCGTTCTGCCAGACCAGCGCCGGCAGGTAGTTCAGCCGCCCGCCGCCGATCACGCCCTGCGAAATGAACGCCGTGCTGGCCGAGGCAAAGACCAGGGTGGCGCCCGCCAGCAGCCCCGGCAGCGCCAGCGGCAGCACCACCCGGCGCAGCGTGCGAAACAGCGAGCCGCCCAGCGAGGCCGAGGCATCGAGCAGCGCCGGGTCGATCCGCGCCATGGCGGCGATGAGCGGCAGCAGCATCAGCGGCATCTCGATCTGGGTGAGCGCGATGATCAGCCCATGCTCGGTCTGCAACAGCGGCACCGGCGTGCTGATCAGCCCCAGGCCCATCAGCGTCGCATTGATAACCCCCTCGCGCCCCAGGATGACGATCCAGGAAAAGGTCCGCACCACCACCGAGGTCAGCAGCGGCAGGACGGCGGCGATCAGGATCAGCCGCCTCAGCGCGGGCCCGGCGGCGAGGTGGAGCAGCGCCAGCGGCACCGCCAGCAGCGCCGTGGCCAGAACCGTCAGCGCCCCCAGCCGCAGCGTGTTGATGGCGGATTGGATATGGAAGGCATCGCCCACCACCTCCCGCCAGGCGCGCAGGCTGGCGCGGGTGAAATTCTCGTCGGTCGAAAACGAGGTGCCGGCCAGCAGCAGCAATGGCGCGGCGAAGAACAGAAGCTGCGCGATGCCCAACGGCAAGGCCAGGCGCCAGACACCGCGCGCTTCCATGTGCTAGTCTCGCCCCGCGAATACTGCGTCGCGCGGCGCCCTGGCGGGCATCAGCCGGCCATTTCGCGGTTGAAGCGGGCGATCCAACCCGCGCGGAGCGGGTTGATCACGGCCCAGTCATGGGTGACGAAGCGGTTGATCTCGCTGATCGAACGCATCGGCACATCCTCACCCGGTGTCACGTCCTTGTTCACCGGCACGAAGAAATACGGTGCGGCGGACAAAGCGGTCTGCACCGGCGTGCTGATCATGGTGTCGATATACTGGTAGGCCGCCGCCACGTTGCGGCTGCCCTTGGCGATATGCATGGTGGTGACGAAGGCGGCGGCGCCGCTCTCCGGCACGGCGAAGGCGATGGGCACGCCGCGCGAGCGCAGCAGCGTGACCGTGTAGGTGTTGGTGTACATCAGGTCGATCTGGCCCTGCTGGAACAGGCCAGGCATGGCTGCGGGGGCGGCCACGGCGGCCACGCTGGACTTGATGCGGCGCAGCTCGGTGAAGAGCGGATCCATATTCGCCTCGCTGCCGCCCAGCGCCTTGGCCATTTCGATCAGCGAGATCGTGCCGAAGGTGGTGCCGAAGCCGGTCAGCCCCAGCCTGGAGGCGAATTGCGGCTGGAACAGGTCGCGCCAGCCATTGGGCTTGGCGACCTTGGTCGGGTTGTAGGCGATGCCCACCACCTGGGCGGCGACGGCGGCACCCTGGGCATCGGCATAACCCTCCGGCAGCACGCCGCGGCTGGGCAGGCGGGCGGGATCGAAGCTCTCGAACAACGAAAAATCGATGCCGCTGACGCGCGGCCCGGGGTCGAGCACGAAGACATCGAAGGGCGGGGTGCCGCGGGCGGCGCGGGCCTTTGCGATCTGGTCCACCGCGAAGAGCGGGTCAAAGGCGACGGTCACATTGTGCCGGGCGCGCAATGCCGGGGCCAGGACATTGGCCAGTGCCTCATCCCAGCCGCCGGGGTAGACGGCGGCGGTCATCGCGGTCTGGGCCTGGGCGGGGAGGGGCAGGGCGGCGGCGCCCATCCCGGCGAGCAGGCCGCGGCGGTTCAACGGGGGCATGGCGTTTCTCCTTCAAGAAACAAGCGGGGCAGGGAAGAGGCTTGGACGGGCACCGGCGAGCAGGCCGATGCGTACAGCGCCCGGCGGCGGCAGCGCGCCATGGCGGGCCTGCTGCAGTTTCAGCTCCGTCGCGCCGGCCGCGACATCATGAATGACGGATGGCCCCAGCGGCAGCGACAGCCGCAACTCGGCCGGAAAGCCGCCCTCGCCGCCCTCCAGCGTCAGTTGTTCGGGCCGGGCGCAGAGCAGCACCCGCGCGCCACGGGCGAAGGTGCGGGCACTCTCCACCCGCATGACCCCACCGACATCGAGCCGGATGTCATGCGTTGGGCCCTCGACCGCCTCGACCACGCCATTGAGGCGGTTGGTGGTGCCGACGAAGCCGGCGACGAAGGCGGTGGCGGGGTTGTCGTAAAGCTCGGTCGGCGGGCCGACCTGTTCGACCTCGCCAGCATTCATCACCGCCATGCGGTCGGCCATGCTCATCGCCTCGTCCTGGTCATGGGTGACCAGGACGCAGGTGACGCCAAAGCGGCGCTGGATTCGCTTGATTTCCAGTTGCAGGTCCAGGCGCAGCGATCGATCAAGCGCGGCGAAGGGCTCGTCGAGCAGCAGGATGGAGGGTTCGATGACCAGGGCGCGGGCCAGGGCCACGCGCTGCTGCTGCCCGCCCGAGAGATTGGCCGGGCGCCGGGCGGCGAAACCCTCCATGCGCACCGCGGCCAGGGCGGCCTCGACCCGGCGGATGATTTCGTGCTTCGGCCGGCCGCGTGCCTCCAGCCCATAGGCCACGTTCTCGGCCGCCGTCATGTGCGGAAACAGCGCATAGGACTGGAAGACGATGCCCACGCCACGCTGGCCTGGCGGCAGGCCGTCGATGGCGCGGCCATCGACGGTGATGCGCCCCTGGTCAGGCCGGATGAAGCCCGCGATGCTGCGCAGCAGCGTGGTCTTGCCGCAGCCCGAAGGGCCGAGAAGCGCCAGGATCTCGCCCGGCGCGACATTCAGCGTGACATCGCGCACCGCCACGGTCTGGCCATAGCGCACGCGCACGCCCTCGATATCCAGCCGATGGCCGGCGGGGGCGAGCAGGGGGCTGACCGTCTGTGGCTGGTCTGGCATGCCTGTACCATAACAGTGCCGGGCAGACCGGCCATCGCCAAGCCGCGGCGAGTTGCCGTCGCCGCGCCGCTTGCCGCCCAAACAAGGCGCGACTGCCTTTAATTTGGGCGGGCTTGCTGGCGGCAGCGCCATCGGTCAGCGGGATTTCGCTCCGCCAGTGCCGTCAAAGCCGTGCGGGCCAGACCGCGTCAGCCCAGCACGGGTCCAGGATTGGCCGCGGGCGATGGCCGCCCCGGGTGATCCCACCCAGGGCGATGGCGCTTCAGCTCAGCAAGCCACTCCAGGACGGATCGGAGGCATCGGTGGGCGTGACCACCTGGCGTTCATTGAACCCCGCCACATCGATGCTGGAAATCCGCGCCGAATAGCCATTGCCGCGCGAATCCCTGGCCGGGCTTTCGCGGTAGAACATCAGCACGCGGCCATTGGGCGCGAAGGTCGGCCCCTCCATGCCCCAGCCCTCGGAGAGGATGCGCTCGCCCGAGCCATCGGGCCGCATCACGCCGATGGCGAAGACGCCGCGGCCGATCCGGGTGAAGGCGATGAGATCGCCGCGCGGCGACCAGACCGGCGTCGCATAGCGCCCCTGGCCGAAGGAAATCCGCCGCGCGCCCCCGCCGCCCGCATCCATGACATAGAGCTGTTGGTCGCCGCCGCGATCGGAGTTGAAGACGATCTGCGACCCATCGGGCGAGAAGCAGGGCGAGACGTCGAGCCCGCCGCCCGAGGTGAGCTGCCGCTCCCGGCGCGAGCCGACATCGACCACGAAGATATTGGCGTCCCCACCGCGCACCGCCGAGAGCACCACCGAACGCCCATCGGGCGAGAAGCGGGGCGAGAGGGTCATCCCGCCGAAATTGCCCAGCACCTCCTGCCGGCCGGATTGCACGTTGAAGAGATACACCCGCGGCTGGTTGTTGGCGTAGCTCATGAAGGCGATCTGCTGCGCATTGGGATGGAAGCGCGGCGTCAGCGCCTGGACGCTGCCATCGGTGAGGTAGCGGAAATTCTCGCCATCCTGGTCCATGATGGCGAGGCGGCGGGAGCGGCGGTCACGCGGGCCGCTCTCGGCGATGAAGGCGACGCGGGTGTTGAAATAGCCCTGCTCGCCCAATGCGCGCTGGTAGATGTCGTCGGAGATGATGTGGGCGATCTGCCGCCAGTTCGAGATGGCGGCGTTGTAGGCGGTGCCCAGCGCCTGCTGTTCCGGCAGCACGTCCCAGAGGCGGAATTCGACGCGAAGCTGGTCGCCCGAGGTGGAGACGCGGCCGGTGGTGAGGAAGGTGGTGCCGATCACCCGCCAATCCTGGAAGCGCGGTGTCGCGGCCGCGGCCTCGGGCGTCTGGATGAAGGCGGCGCGGTCGACCGGGCGGAACAGCCCGGAATTGCGCAGATTGTTGAGGATGACGCGGGCCATGTCGCGGCCCAGGCGCTGCCCGTCCGGCGTGGTGCCGGCCATGTCGGGCACCGCGATGGGCACGGGCTCGGTGCGGGCGCGGGTGATGTCGACGACGCTGCCTTGGGCGAGCGCCTGGCTGGCGGCGAGGGGGGCGAGAAGGGCGGTTCGGCGGGTGATGATGGTCATGGGCGGAAACTCCCGGGGCTGGCGGTTGGCTAGGTGCCGCAGGCGTCGTGGTCAAGGCAAGCGCGTATGGCAGGCCGTGGATGGAAACGTGCGGGATGGGGACGCGGATGCATCACCGCAGCCCCAAATCCCGCGGATTGAACCGGAACACCGTATCCCGCAGCGCCGCCAGCCGGGCCGGCGGCAGCGGCAGCGGGTTGCAGCGGGGGTCGAGCAGCGCGCGCCGCGCGGCCTCATAGACCATGCGCGCCCGCGGGTCGGAGGGCACGCCGCCATTGGGGCGCACCACCCGCACCGTGCCGCCGGCATCCACCTCCACCCGCAGCTCGACCACGATATTCTGCACCCCCGGCGCCCCGGCATCGATCGACCAGCACTCGCCGATCCGGTCCGCCAGGCCCGTGCGCTCGGCGGCCGTGAGGTTGGCGGTGCCCTGCGGCGTGCCGCCACCCTGGGCCGGCGCGCCGGCGGGGTTGGGCCGGGCGGTGGGGGCCTGTTGCTGCTGCTGGGCGGCGCGCAGCCGTTCCAACGTGTTCAGCACGCTCTGGCTGCGCTCTTGAGGGCGCTCGACGGGGGGAGTCTGGCCCGTCCCCGCCTCCTGCCGCGGCTGCGGCGGCGGCGGCACCGGGCTGGGTGGCACCGGCAGCGGCAGCGTGGGCGTGGGGCGCGGTGGGCTGGGGGTGGGCGGCGGCGTCTGCTGCGCGACCTGCGGCGTGGGCGGCCGCGGCGGCAGGGCCGAGGGGCTGGGTGCGGGCGGCGGTGGCGGCGGCGTGGGTGGGGTGGGGCGCTGCGGCTGCGGCGGGGCCGCGGCCTGGGCGGGCGCGGGTGGTGGCGGCGGCGGCGGTGGCGGTGGGGCCACGGGTTGTGGCCGCTGCGGCTCTGCCGCCTGGTCGGGGCGCGGCGGGGCCGGCACCGGGTCGGGCGCCGGGCGCGGGGCCGCGACCTCGCCCTGCGCCTGTTGC
>LNFM01004478.1_pt1 | contig 44583 bp, 38 predicted proteins | sample 596031 | NCBI WGS metagenome assembly LNFM01 (sample SAMN04254537, study PRJNA301005) | activated carbon metagenome | isolation source: dual media filters at the Ann Arbor, Michigan drinking water treatment plant | place: USA: Ann Arbor
TTCGGCATCCTGGGCCTGGCCCTCTCCTTCGGCTCGCAGGCCCTCGTGCGCGACATCGTCTCCGGCGTCTTCTTCATGCTGGAGGACGCCTTCCGCGTCGGCGAATATGTCGACACCGGCCGGCTGAAGGGCACGGTCGAGAAGATCTCGCTGCGTTCGATGCAGCTGCGCCACCAGAGCGGGCAGATCCACACCATCCCCTTCGGCCAGATCCAGCAGCTGACCAATGCCAGCCGCGACTGGGCGACGATCAAGTTCAACGTCCGGCTCGATCATTCGGCCGACATCGAACAGGCGCGCAAGACGATCAAGAAGGTGGGACTGGCCCTGCTCGAGGACCCCGAATTCGGGCCGCATTTCATCGCCCAGCTCAAGATGCAGGGCGTTGCCGACATCACCGACAGCGCCGTCGTGATCCGGCTGAAATTCACCGCCAAGCCGGCCCAGGCCTCGACGCTGCAGCGCGAGGCGCTCAAGCGGGTCTATCGGGCCCTGAACGAGGCCAAGGTGCCCTTCGCCTCGAATGCGGTGACCGTGCGCGGCGGGGAGGGCAGCTCGACCTCGGGCGCCGCCGCGATCGCCGCCGTGCCACCGCCGAGCCAGCTGGCACCGGCGGCTGGATAAGCCAGCTATCGGCGCCGCTTGGCGGCCTCGTATACGTCGGAGTGATCACGCCGACCGAGCGCGACGACGAGGACCGTGAGGACGTTATCGTCGACCCGGTAGACCAGCCGATACCCGACCTGCCTTAGCTTGATCTTGTAGTGGTGCGGCATCCCGTGCAGCGCGTCGGAAGCGACACGTGGACGGAGCAGCCGTTCGGCGAGCTTCTTCTTGAACTGGACGCGAACGGTATCGCCCAGCTTGCGCCATTCCTTCTGGGCCGAGGGCAGGAAGGCGAGGCTATAGCTCATCGAGGGTGACCGACACCCCGACCTCGTCGGCGCGAGCCTTGACGATTTCGGCGAGAGCCAAATCGTCGAGCCGCTCCAATATCGCCTCATAAGTCTCGGCGGGGACCATATAGGCCATGACGCGGTTGTGGTTCATGACGGCAACGGGCATCCCCTTGGCATCGTTAAGGACCGCACTGGGACTCTTCTTGAGTTCCGAAACGCTGACCGCATAGTCGGCCTCGACGCGCTGGACACCGGTCTTCATCCGCAAGTCCTCTCCGTAATTGACTTCAATACAGTACCTAATTCGGCACTGAAATCAATTCGGATTTTAAGAGTGCGCTGCCGTCGCCGCACGAGCAGATCAAGAAAAAGGCCGCTGCGGTGTCCCGCAGCGGCCCTTGGTTCGTCAGCCTCGGCCGGCCAGCTTGTTCCACCAGCCGCCGCGCTTCGGGCGGTCCGGATCGGGCGGGGTCAGCACCACCGCGACCGGCTCCTCGATCACCCGCAGTGCGGGGGCCGGAGCGGGCTCGGGCTCCGCGACGGGCGCGGCCTCTACCGGCGCCGGCGCTTCGGGCGCGGCAACGGCCGCGACCGGCTCCGGAGCCTCACCAGCTTCGGTGATCGGCACGACCTTCTTGCGCGAGCGGCTGCGCTTGGGCTTCTCGGCCTCGACGGGCGCGGCCTCGACCTCGGCTGCAGGAGTCTCGGCGGTGACCGTCTCAGCGGCGGCCTCGAGCGGCTGCTCCGCCTCGCCCTTCGGCTTGCGGCCACGGCGGGCGCGCTTGGGCTTCTCCTCGGCAACGGGCTCGGCCGGCTCGGTCACCGGCTCGGCGCTGGCGACAGCAGCCTCGGACGCGGTCACGCGATCCTCGGCCACGCCATCCGCGGACGCTTCCTCGCCGTCCTCGTCACCCTCGTCGTCGCCGCCATCGGCCTCGTCGCTGCCGCCGTCGAGACGCACGCCATTGGCGTCACGCTCGCCGCCACGCCGGCGCCGCCGGCGACGCCGGCGCTTGCGCCCGCCTTCGCCGCGCTCGCCCTCGGCCTTGTCCTCGCGGCCGGCGGTCGCCACGGCCTCGGTCGGGCCGACATCGTTTTCGGCGTCCTGCGCCTCGGCTTCGGCGGCTGCGTCGAGCGCGTCCTCGTCGAGATCGGACAGCACCGCTTCCGCCTTGATCGCGGACGGGACGATGCGGCCCTCATTGCCGACGAACTCGCCGCGCTCGACCTCGAAGTAGCGGGTGCCGAGCAGCGTCGCATCGGTGTTGATGGTCACGGCGATGTTGAAGCGCGCCTCCAGATCGGCGAGATGCGCGCGCTTCTGGTTGAGCACATAGAGCGCCACCTCCGGCCGCGTCCGGACATTGAGGTTGTGCGAGGCGCTCTTGATCAGCGTCTCCTCCAGCGCGCGCAGGATCTGCAGCGACACCGAGGAGGCCGAGCGCATCATGCCGGCGCCGGCGCAATGCGGGCAGGGCACGGAGGAGCTCTCGAGCACGCCGGTGCGGATGCGCTGGCGCGACATCTCGAGCAGGCCGAAGGCCGAGATGCGGCCGACCTGGATGCGGGCGCGATCGTCCTTCAGGCACTCCTTGAGCTTCTTCTCGACCGCACGGTTGTTGCGGTTCTCCTCCATGTCGATGAAGTCGATCACGATGAGACCGGCGAGGTCGCGCAGGCGCAGCTGGCGGGAGATTTCTTCCGCCGCTTCGAGATTGGTCTTGAGCGCCGTGTCCTCGATGTTGTGCTCGCGGGTCGAGCGCCCGGAGTTGATGTCGATGGCGACCAGCGCCTCGGTCTGGTTGATGACGATGTAGCCGCCGGACTTCAGCGTCACGGTGTTGGAGAACATCGCGTCGAGCTGGCTCTCGATCCCGAAGGAGGCGAAGAGCGGCGTCTGCTCGCGATAGGCCTTCACGCTCTTGGCATGGCTCGGCATGAGCATGCGCATGAAGTCCTTGGCCTCGCGATAGGCCTCGTCGCCGGCGACGTGAACCTCGTCGATGTCCTTGTTGTAGAGGTCGCGGATCGAGCGCTTGACGAGGTTGCCCTCCTCATAGACCAGCGCACGCTTTCCCACATCCGCATCAGATACTCGTAGTCGCGCCGGATCTCGACCTTGGTGCGCGAGGCGCCGGCGGTCCGCAGGATCAGGCCCATCCCCTCGGGAACCTCGAGCTCCTGGGCGATTTCCTTGAGCCGCTTGCGATCCTCGGCATTGGTGATCTTGCGCGAGATGCCGCCGCCCTTGCCGGTGTTCGGCATCAGCACCGAATAGCGGCCGGCGAGCGAGAGATAGGTGGTCAGCGCCGCGCCCTTGTTGCCGCGCTCTTCCTTGACGACCTGCACCAGGATGATCTGGCGGCGCTTGATCACCTCCTGGATCTTGTACTGGCGGCGCGAGCTGCGCTGCGGGCGCTCCGGCATGTCGTCGAGGGCGTCGCCGCCGCCGAGCTGCTCGGGCTCCTCGTGATCGCCGTCGTCATGGCCGTTCTCGTCGCCCGAATCGTCCGACTCGCCGTCGTCCCGGCCGTTGTCGTCGTCCCGGTCGCGGGCCTCGGCTGCGGGCGCATCCTCGCCGCCGGTGGTCTCGAAGGTCAGCGGCGCGGCGTTCTCGACCGAATCCTCGGACGCCGATTCGGCGATGGCGGGGGCGAACTGCTCGCCGAAGGCCGGAGCGCCCTCGCTGACCATCGCGGCTTCCTTGCCGTCGGTCTCGACGGCCTCGGCGCTGACGGTCTCGTCGATCGCGGCCTTCTTGGCGCGCCCGTCACGGTCGCCACGGCGACCACGGTCGCGGCGGCCGCGCTTCTCGCGCTTCTCCTCGTCGCGCTCGTCCTCGCGGTCGGCGCGGGCCTCGTCGGCCAGCAGCGCCTGCCGGTCGGCGACCGGAATCTGGTAGTAATCGGGATGGATCTCGGAGAAGGCGAGGAAGCCGTGACGGTTGCCGCCATACTCGACGAAGGCCGCCTGGAGCGAGGGCTCCACGCGCGTCACCTTGGCGAGATAGATGTTGCCCCGGAGAGGCTTGCGGCTGGCAGCCTCGAAATCAAATTCCTCGATCCGCGATCCGCGGACCACCACGACCCGGGTCTCTTCCGGGTGGGTGGCGTCGATGAGCATCTTGTTGGCCATAGGTACGTTCCATGGGCGCGGCCGCCAGCGATACCCGCCGGGCTGCGGACAGAGGTCCGTGGCCGCGGGCAGGGGCGCCGCGCTGAAGCCGGCGAACGCCGGCGTGTTGCAGGAGCAAAAGCCGGCGAATGCCGGCGTCTGAGACGGGGAAGTGTTCGATCGAGACAGAAGAGCGGCTCGGGAAAGCCGGCCGGGCGAAAGCCCCGGCGCAGTCCCGCAGGTATTGACGATTCACCGTTGAATTATGCGGCGTCGTATGCCCCGACATCTGTCCTGACCTGCGGCCCACCTGCCTCGGAAGGCGAGGCGCACCGCGTTTGCACGCTCGCGAGACGCTGGCCTGATGCTGTGGAACACGGGCACCGGGCGCCGGCCGTCTGCGGACGATCCATTGTGGCTGCCCTCTTGCAGTCTGACCCCGGACGCCGACGGGTCAACGGACCCGGATGCGCACCATGGGCGGCCTTGCAAGGCAACCGTCCCCATTACAGACAGGTGACCGTGATTTGCAAGTCACATCGCGTCGGAGCCGCCGTGCGGTCTGCGCAGCCCGGTTCACCGCGGGGGCGCCCCGTGGTAACGGCCTGTTAGGAAGTCGCGTCGCTATGGTTAAGCCTTGGTGACGACAGCTCGGGAAGATGGACCTGACGCCTCCTTCGCTCATGGCCGGAATTGCGGCGCGGATCCGTCGGGTCCTGCGCCCTGCGTGCCTTGGGCTCGGCATTCTCGCGGGCATTGCCGCCCTGGCACCGGCCGTCTCCAACAGTCGCCCGCAGAACGACTTTCCGGTCGCGACCGACGCCAAGCTGGAGCAGATCGGCGAAACCGTTCGACTGACCATGGCGCTGTCGCGCCCGCTCGACGTGAAGGCCTGGGTGCTCTCGGGCCCCGACCGTGTCGTGATCGATCTGCCCTCGACCAATTTCCAGGTGCAGCCTGCCGTCGCTCGCAAGAGCGTGGGCGTCGTCGGCGCCTTCCGATTCGGGCTGTTCACCACCGACCGTGCCCGCATCATCATCGAGCTCACCCAGCCGGCCGTGGTCGCCAAGGCGGAGTCACGCCCGGTGCGCGGCGGCTTCGGTGAGCTGGTCATCGAATTGCGACGCACCAGCCGCGCCGAGTTCGCGGCGGCCGTCGCGCAGGCGCCGACCCCCGAGGCCGCCCCCGCGACGGCCGCCCCGGTGCCGCCCAAGCCCACGGGCGAGACGCGCCAGACGGTCGTGATCGACCCTGGCCATGGCGGAATCGACCCCGGCGCCGTCGTCGCCGCGATCGCCGAGAAGAACGTCGTGCTCGCCTTTGGCGCGAAGCTCAAGGAGCAGCTCGAGGCCAGTGGCCGCTACCGCGTGCTGATGACCCGCGAGGACGACCGCTTCGTCCCGCTGGCGGAGCGCGTCGGCATCGCCCGGGCGGCCGGCGCCGATCTCTTCATCTCGATCCATGCCGATTCGCTGACGCAGGCCCAGGAGGTCCGCGGCGCGACGGTCTACACCGGCTCGGAACGCGCGACCGACGCCGAGGCCGCGCGCCTCGCCGCCAAGGAGAACCAGTCGGACGCGGTGGCGGGGCTGGATGCCAGCGAAGACACACAGGACGTCGCCGGGATCCTGATGGACCTCGCCAAACGCGAAACGCGGACGTTCTCCTCGGTGTTCGCGCGCAATCTGGTCGAGACGCTCGGCGGCTCGGTGAAGATGCACAAGGTCCCGCTGCGGTCGGCCGGGTTTCGCGTCCTGAGCGCGCCCGACGTGCCCTCGGTGCTGATCGAGCTCGGCTACATGTCGAGCCCCAAGGACGCCGAGCTGCTCAATTCTGCCGAATGGCGCATCAAGGCGGTGACCGCAGTCGCGGCCGCGGTCGACGGCTATTTCCTCAACGCGCGGGCGCCGGCCGGCAAGGCGGCCGACAACCGCCGGTGAGCGCGGCGCCGGCAGCGCGCGTCGCGACGAAGCGTCATGTGGTTGCGAGGCCACGGTTTGGCCATGTGGGTCATGTTATAGAGCTGATTTGAAGCGGGCCGGCCAGCTGCGATACCGGCGGTCCGCGAAGCAAGGGCCAGGGCCTGAGATGCGGTTTATCCTGCGACTTTTCGGTTGGTTGTTCGCCGCCGGCGCCATCGTCTTCGTGATTGGCGCCGCCGTCGCGGGCGGCCTGCTCTGGCACTACTCCAAGGACCTGCCCGATTCGGCGCAGCTGCGGAACTACGAGCCGCCGGTGATGACCCGCGTCCATGCCGGCGACGGCTCGCTGATCGCCGAATTCGCGCGCGAGCGGCGCCTCTATCTGCCGATCCAGGCGGTTCCTAAGCTCGTCATCGACGCCTATCTCTCGGCCGAGGACAAGAACTTCTACAAGCATGTCGGCGTCGACCCGGAAGGCCTGGTGCGCGCTGCGATCACCAACTTCCGCAACCGCTCCGCCGGGCGGCGGCCGCAGGGTGCCTCGACCATCACCCAGCAGGTGGCGAAGAACTTCCTCGTCGGCTCCGAGCAGAATATCGAGCGCAAGATTCGCGAGGCGCTGGTCGCGCTGCGAATCGAGTCGACCTATTCCAAGGACAAGATCCTCGAGCTCTACCTGAACGAGATCTATCTCGGTGCGCCGGCGCCGGGGCAGGGCAGCTATGGCATCGCCGCCGCCGCGCTCAACTATTTCGGCAAGTCGGTCCATGAGCTGAATCTGCACGAGGCCGCCTATCTCGCGGCCCTGCCGAAGGCGCCGACCGACCTGCACCCGTTCCGCAACCGCGAGCGCGCCATCGAGCGCCGCAACTACGTCATCGACCGCATGGTCGAGAACGGGTTCGTCAAGCGCGAGATCGGCGAGACCGCGAAGAAGCAGCCGCTCGGCGTCAACCCGCGGACCGTCTCGCCCAACAACATCGCCGCCGGCTATTTCGCCGAGGAGATCCGCCGCGAGCTGCAGGACCGCTATGGCGAGAAGAAGCTGCTCGAGGGCGGCCTCTCGGTGCGCGCCACCGTCGACCCCAAGATGCAGCTGATGGCGCGCAAGGCGCTCGTCGACGGCCTCGTGCGCTTCGACGAGGCGCGCGGCTGGCGCGGCGCGATCCAGAAGCTCGAGCTCTCCGCCCGCGACTGGGGCCTCGCCATCGGCGAGCTTCCGGTGCTGGGCGATGTCGCGCCCTGGCGCCTGGCCGTCGTCCTCGACGTCGCCGGCGACAGCGCCCGCCTCGGCCTGCACCCGCTGCGCGAGACCTCGGGCCACCTCAAGAATGACCGCGAGACCGTCACGCTCGGCGCCGAAGGCATCAAGTGGACGCGCCGCGCCCGCGTCTCGCAGGCCGTCGCGGTCGGCGACGTCGTCTATGTCGAGCCGATGGAGAATCGCCCGGGACAGGTGCGCCTGCGCCAGCTGCCGGAGGTCAATGGCGCGATCACCGTGATGGACCCGTTCTCGGGCCGCGTTCTGGCCATGGTCGGCGGCTTCAGCCACGACCAGTCGGAGTTCAACCGCGCCACGCAGGCGATGCGCCAGCCCGGCTCCTCGTTCAAGCCCTTCGTCTACGCCACGGCCCTGGACAACGGCTACACGCCGTCCTCGATCGTCCTCGACGCGCCCGTCGAGATCGACCAGGGCGGCGGGCTGGGCATGTGGCGGCCGGACAATTACGACGGCAAGTCGACCGGCCCGCGCACGCTGCGCTACGGCATCCAGTTCTCGAAAAACCTGATGACGGTGCGCCTCGCCAAGGATGTCGGCATGCCGCTGATCGCGGAATATGCCCGCCGCTTCGGCGTCTATGACGACATGCTGCCGGTGCTCTCGATGTCGCTGGGCGCCGGCGAGACCACGGTCATGCGCATGACCGCCGGCTACGCCATGCTCGTCAACGGTGGCAAGAAGATCCGGCCGACGCTGATCGACCGCATCCAGGACCGCTGGGGCGCGACCATCTTCCGGCACGACCAGCGCGTCTGCGAAGGCTGCAGCGCCGACAAATGGGCCGACCAGCGCGAGCCGCGCCTGATCGACAACCGCGACCAGGTGCTCGACCCGCTGACCGCCTATCAGATGGTCTCGATCATGGAGAGCGTCGTCAACGCCGGTACCGCGACGGTGGTCAAGTCGGTCGGCAAGCCGCTCGCGGGCAAGACCGGCACGACCAACGACGCCAAGGACGTCTGGTTCGTCGGCTTCTCGCCTGACCTTGCGGTCGGCGTCTACATGGGCTTCGACAAGCCGAAGTCGCTCGGCACCTCGGCCACCGCCGGCCAGTATGCCGCGCCGATCTTCCGGGACTTCATGATGGCGGCGCTCAAGGACAAGCCGGCGACGCCGTTCCGCGTTCCCGCCGGCATCAAGCTGATCCGCGTCGACCCCAAGACCGGCATGCGCTCGGGCGGCGAGGGCGGCATCCTCGAGGCCTTCAAGCCCGGAACGGCGCCGCCCGACAGCTATTCGGTCATCGGCGCGGCCGGCGACGGCCTGACGCCCTTCAGCGTCGCCCCCGGCGGCGGTCGCGCCGTCGGCTCCGGCACCGGCGGGCTCTACTGACGTCCGCTCCAGCGACGGGCCTGCCATGAGGGCGAGCATGACGGGCTCGCCCGTCATGCCGTTTACACCGGGCCCGTTCCCGCTTATCCCGACGCCAGATTCATCAAGGCCTATCGCATGCGCCCAGAAATCCAGACGCAACTCGACAACGCCAAGCAGTCGATCGGACTGCTGAGGAGGCATCTTTGACTGGGATCAAGCCCAGCGCCGCCTCGCTGAACTGAACGCCCTCTCGGAGGGCCCCGACTTCTGGAACGACGCCGACGCCGCGCAGAAGCTGATGCGCGAGCGAACCTCGCTCGAAACCCAGATCGAGGGCATCCTCAAGCTCGAGCGCGACCTCGACGACGCCCTGACCTTCATCGAGCTCGGCGAGATGGAGGATGACGCCGCCTCGATCGCCGAGGGTGAGGCCGGCATCAAGGCCGTCGAGGTCGAATCCGCGCGGCTGCAGGTCGAGACTCTGCTCTCGGGCGAGGCCGACATGCTCGACACCTATCTCGAAATCCATCCCGGCGCCGGTGGAACCGAGAGCCAGGACTGGGCCGAGATGCTGCTGCGCATGTATCGGCGCTGGGGCGAGCGGCGGAAGTTCAAGGTCGAGACGCTCGAATACCAGGATGGCGACACCGCCGGCATCAAGTCCGCGACGCTGCAGTTCAAGGGCCACAATGCCTATGGCTGGCTGAAGACGGAGAGCGGCGTGCACCGGCTGGTGCGGATCTCGCCCTTCGACTCCAATGCCCGGCGCCAGACCTCCTTCGCCTCGGTCTGGGTCTATCCCGTCGTCGACGACCGCATTGTCATCGAGATCAACGAATCGGATTGCCGGATCGACACCTACCGCGCCCAGGGAGCGGGCGGGCAGCACATCAACACCACTGATTCGGCCGTGCGCATCACGCACATCCCGTCAGGCATCGCGGTGTCCTGCCAGCAGGAGCGCTCCCAGCACAAGAACAAGGCCAAGGCCTGGGACATGCTGCGCGCGCGACTCTACGAGGTCGAGCTGAAGAAGCGCGAGGACAAGGCCAATGCCGAGCAGGCGTCCAAGACCGACATCGGCTGGGGCCACCAGATCCGCTCCTATGTGCTCCAGCCCTATCAGCTGGTGAAGGACCTGCGGACCGGCGTGGCTTCGACCGCTCCGTCCGAGGTTCTCGACGGCGCGCTCGATCCCTTCATGGAGGCCTCGCTGGCGCAGCGCGTCTACGGGACCGAAGTCGAGGTCGAGGACATCGACTGAGCCGGGCGGGCGCGTCCTGCGCGGGCTTCCCCGCAGCACGACGCGCCGCCTGGCGATTTCCGCTTTCCGGCCCGATCGACTAGCGTCCTGCCGCACTCGTCGCGGAGCCCCCCATGACGCTGCCCAACCTCATCACCGTCGCCCGGCTGCTGATGGTGCCGCTCGCGATTATGATGATCCTCGATGGGCGCTGGATGCCGGCTTTCCTCGTCTTCGCCCTGGCCGGGCTGTCCGATGCGGTCGACGGCTATCTCGCCCGCCGCTTCGCCATGGCGAGCGATCTCGGCGCCTATCTCGATCCGATTGCCGACAAGGCGCTGATCGTCTCGATCTACGTCACCCTCGCGCTCGTCGGCGCGGTTCCGTCCTGGCTCGTGGTGCTCGTGGTCTCGCGCGACGTCATGATCGTGGCGGCGGTGATCCTGTCGTGGATGATGAGCAAGCCGCTGCCGATCGCGCCGTTCCTGGTCAGCAAGCTCAACACCCTGGCCCAGCTCCTCTTTGCTGCACTGCTGCTCGGCTCGCGCGCCTTCGGCTTCGAGCCCGGGCTCGCGATCGGGATCGGCTCGGGGGTGGTGGCGCTGTTGACGCTCGCCTCGATGGCGGCCTATCTCGCCTTCTGGCTGCGCCACATGGCGGCGTGACCCCGCCACGGTGCCGTCCCCGGCACGGCGTTTCTCCGCGAGGTCTTGGAACCTTCACCCCGCCGTTCCATGTCTTGACGGCACCACCGGATCCGCGAAAGGCCAGACGATGACACTGCAACGCCAAATCGGGTTCTGGCTGCTGTCGCTGGCGGTGCTCGTGCTGTTCCTCGTCGTGTTCCGCGACGTCCTGCTGCCCTTCATCGCGGCCCTGGCGCTGGCCTATCTGCTCGATCCGCTGGCCGACCGCCTGGAGCGGATCGGGATGAGCCGGCTCGCCGCCACGATCGTCATCCTCGTGGTCTTCCTCATCATCTTCGTGCTCGCGCTGGTGCTGCTGGTGCCGCTGCTCGGCCAGCAGCTGGCGGGGCTGGTGGCGCGGCTGCCGGCGGATGCGCAGCGCCTGCAGACTCTGGTGCTGGAGCAGGGCGGCCCCTGGCTCGAGCGCTTCGGCGGCACGAAGCTCACCGAGGAGGCCCAGAACTCGCTCGGCAACCTCGTCGGCGAGGCGACCAAATGGGTCGGCAGCGTGCTGCAGTCGCTCTGGACCGGCGGCACCGCCATCGTCGGGGTGTTCTCGCTGCTCGTGCTGACGCCCGTGATCGCCTTCTACCTGCTGGTCGACTGGGACCGGATGATGACGACGGTCGATGGCTGGCTGCCGCTCGAGCACCGCGAGACGATCCGCGGCCTGCTGCAGGAGATGGACGTCGCCATCGCCGGCTTCCTGCGCGGACAGGCCCTGGTCTGCCTGCTGCTCGGCATCTTCTATGCGGTGGGCCTGACCTTGCTCGGCGTCAATTTCGGCGCCCTGATCGGCATCATCTCGGGGCTGTTGTCCTTCATTCCCTATGTCGGCTCGCTGACGGGGCTCGTGCTGTCGGTCGGCGTCGCCATCGTCCAGTTCTGGCCGGACTGGACCTGGCCGCTGGCGACCCTGGCCGTCTTCGCCGCCGGGCAGTTCCTCGAGGGCAACATCTTCCAGCCGAAATTCGTCGGCGACTCGATCGGCGTCCACCCGGTCTGGCTGATGTTCGCGCTGCTCGCCTTCGCGTGCCGCTCGCGGCGGTCATCGGCGTGCTCTGCCGCTTCGCCCTGCGGCAATACCTCGCCAGCAACATCTACCATGGCGGTGATGCGACCAAGGCCGCAGCCGTTCAGGCGCGCCTCGAGACCGATGCCTGAGCAGCCCACCCGTCCGCGCCAGCTCGCCTTCGACCTGCCGGTCGACAGCCGCCATGGTGTCGAGGACTTCCTGATCGGGCCGTCCAACGAGGCCGCCTACGGGCTGGTGGAAGCCTGGCCGCACTGGCCCGAGGCCTGGCTGCGCCTGACCGGGCCGGAGGGCGCCGGCAAGACCCATCTCGCCGCCATCTGGGCCAAGCGCGCCCATGCCTGGACCGTGCCGGCGGCGGAGGTGGTGGATGCGAAGGTGCCCCATCTGGTCTCCGGCGGGGCGCTGGTGGTCGAGGATTGCGACCGTGGGCTCGAGGACGAAGCGGCGCTGTTCCACCTGATGAACGCGGTCAAGGCGAGGGGCGGGCACCTCCTGCTGACCGCCCGGGCCGCGCCCGATCAATGGGGGCTGCGCGTGCCGGACCTGCTGTCGCGGCTGCGGCTGGCGCCGGAGGCCCGGATCGAGCCGCCCGACGACGCGCTCCTGCGCGCCGTCCTGGTCAAGCTCTTCATCGACCGCCAGCTCGTCGTCGACACCATGATCATCGAGATGCTCGCCCTGCGGATGGAGCGCTCCTTCGCGGCGGCACGCGCTCTGGTCGACCTGCTCGACAAGCTGTCGCTCGAGCGCGGGCGCCGCGTCACGCGCCCCCTCGCGGCCGAGGCGCTGGAGCACCTCTACGCCGAGGACTGAAGCCGCCTCAGCCGAGACGGCGCGGGGCCGCCTCGACGGGAAGCGCGACGAGCCGCGCATGCATCGCCTCGACCAGCAGCTCATGGGCCCTGTTGGCGATGGCGTCGAGCGACGGCGTCTTGACGAACATCGCGGCGGCCTTGGCGTTGAGCTGCTCGCGGCTGGGCAGGACGGGCAGCTGCCAGCTCGAGGCATCCCACTGCGCCCAGGCCTCGGCGGCCTGGTTCTGGATCTCCGCGAAGCGGTCGCCGGCGCGTTCCTGCAGATCGGCCAGCGCCGCCCGCAGCTCGGCCAGCGTCAGGCTCGGCCAGTGCAGCTCGGGCAGGGCGGGTGTCGCCGCATAGGCCTCGCGGAAGGCGCTGACGACCCGGTCGACCGGGACTGACGCCGCCAGCCGCTCGGCGGAGCGCTCGATCACGCGCGGGGGCAGCGCCTGCGAGCGTTCGATCACCGCCTGCGGCGGCTGCTTCAGGTCCCAGACGAGGCGCAGCTTCGAGAGCCCGAGGATGATGTAGTAGGTCGGGTCGATCTGCCACCAGCGGAAGCCCTGCCGGACGCTGTACTGGTAGGCATGGTGGTTGTTGTGCCAGCCCTCGCCCATGGTGATGATGGCGAGCCACCAGTTGTTGCGGCTTTCGTCGCCGGTCACATAGTCCTTGTCGCCATGCACATGGGCGAGCGAGTTGATGCAGAAGGTGGCGTGGTAGACCGCCACCGTCGACCAGAAGAAGCCGACGAAGAGCCCCGCCCAGCCGTCGATGACGTAGCAGAGCACCGCCAGCAGCACGGCCGGAGTCAGCTCGAAACGGTGCAGCCAGCGCAGCTCCGGGAACTTCGTCAGATCCTGAATCGTCGAATCGTCGAAGACGTGGTGGTCGCGGCTGAAGATCCAGCCGACATGCGAATAGGCGAAGGAGGTCTGCACCGGCGAGTGCACGTCGTGCTCGGTGTCGGCATAGCGATGGTGGTGGCGATGCTTGGACGCCCACCAGAACACGCTCTTCTGCGCCGTCGACTGGGCCAGCACCGCCAGCACGAACTGGCCGATTCGGCTGGTCCTGTAGGTGCGATGCGAGAAATAGCGGTGGTAGCCGCCCGTCACGGCGAACATCCGCAGCCAGTAGAGGCCGATGGCGAGCCAGACCGAGGTCGCGGTGACCCCGCTCCAGAGGGCACCGAAACAGGCCAGATGCGCGAGAATGAAGGGAATGGCGGACGGGTAGACGATGTCGCCATCGTCACGATGGGAAGAGCTGCTCAAAACGGCCTCTGTCGAATCCAGACGGCGCAGGTTCGGCCGCCCGGGGGATGGGTTCCCCGCGGTGCCACGAAACAGGAGCGGGCGGCGCCACGCAAGGGGGCCTGGCGACGCAGGCGGATTCGCCGGCCCCCGCAGCCGGAAATGACATGGTTGTCATCGAACCGTCACGCTACGGTGGCTGAAGACGCTCAGGGAGACGACCGTGGCCAGAGCAGCGACCGGAACGAGAGCCAAGCGCATGAACACGCAACCGAGCGTCATCGAGGCTGCGCATCCCGTTCCCGCCGAGGAGCAGGCGCCGCTGCGCGAATCGCCGGCCCGCTTCATGAACCGCGAGTTGTCCTGGCTGCAGTTCAACCGGCGGGTGATGGAGGAGGCTTCCAACCGCAACCACCCGCTGCTCGAGCAGCTGCGCTTCCTGTCGATCTCGGCCGCCAATCTCGACGAGTTCTTCATGGTCCGCGTCTCCGGCCTGCGCGAGCAGCTGAAGGCCGGCGTCGTCACGCCGAGCCAGGACGGGCTGACCCCGGCCGCGCAGCTCGCCGAACTCGGCAAGGCCGTCGCCGCGCTGACCGGTGACCAGCAGGCGCGCTGGGTCGAGCTGAAGCGGGACCTGCACGAGAACCGCATCCATCTGCTCGGTCCCGGCGACATCGGCCCCGCCGAGCGGGTCTGGCTCGAGGATTATTTCCTCAACTACGTCTTCCCGGTGCTGACGCCGCTGGCGATCGACCCGGCCCATCCCTTCCCGTTCATTCCCAATCTCGGCTTCACGCTCGCGCTGGCGCTGGAGCGGATCAGCGACGGGCGCCAGCTCGACGCGCTGATCCGCGTGCCGATCAAGATGGACCGCTTCATCGAGCTGCCGGACCTCGCCCGCGAGGAACTGCGGCGCTTCATCACGCTGGAGGATGCGGTCTCGCTGTTCATCGGCAAGCTGTTTCCGGGCTACGACGTCAAGGGCACCGGTTCGTTCCGGGTCATCCGCGACACCGATCTCGATGTCGAGGAGGAGGCGGAGGACCTGGTCCGCGTCTTCGAGACGATGCTGAAGCTGCGCCGGCTGGGCGTCGTCATCCGCCTCGAGATCAGCACGGGGATGCCGCCGCATCTGCGCAGGCTGATCATCCGCGAGCTCAAGGTCGACGAGGACGAGGTCGTCGAGGTCGAGGGCATGATCGGGCTCAGCGAACTCGCGCAGCTCGTCGGCGTCGACCGGCCGGACCTGAAGTTCAAGCCCTACAACGCCCGTTTCCCCGAGCGCATCCGCGAGCATGGCGGCGATTGCTTCGCCGCCATCCGGCAGAAGGACCTGCTCGTCCACCACCCCTATGAGAGCTTCGACGTCGTCGTCCAGTTCCTGCAGCAGGCGGCCCGCGATCCCAACGTCGTCGCGATCAAGCAGACGCTCTACCGCACCTCCTCGAACTCGCCGATCGTGAAGGCGCTGACGGAAGCCGCCGAGGCCGGCAAGTCGGTCACGGCGCTGGTCGAGCTGAAGGCGCGGTTCGACGAGGAGGCCAACATCCGCTGGGCCAAGGAGATGGAGCGGGCCGGCGTTCAGGTGGTCTACGGCTTCATCGAGCTGAAGACCCACGCCAAGCTGTCACTGGTCGTGCGGCGCGAGGCCGGCCAGCTCGTCACCTACTGCCACATCGCGACCGGCAACTATCATCCGATCACGGCGCGCATCTACACCGACGTCTCCTTCTTCACCGCCGATCCGGTGATGTCGCAGGACGTGGCGCGCGTCTTCAACTTCATCACCGGCTATGCCGAGCCGGCCGAGCTGGAGAAGATGTCGGTGTCGCCCGTGGGCCTCAAGCAGCGCCTGCTCGACGACATCGCCGAGGAGGTCGCCCATGTGAAGGCGGGCCGCAAGGGCGCGATCTGGGGCAAGTGCAACTCGCTGGTCGACCCCGTCATCATCGATGCGCTCTACGATGCCAGCCAGGCCGGGGTGGAGATCGACTTCGTCGTGCGCGGCATCTGCTGCCTGCGGCCGGGCGTGCCCGGCCTGTCGGAGAACATCCGCGTCAAGTCGATCATCGGCCGCTTCCTCGAGCACACCCGCGTCTACGCCTTCGGCGGCGGCCACGGCCTGCCATCGCCCAAGGCCAAGCTCTACATCTCCTCGGCCGACCTGATGCCGCGCAATCTCGACCGCCGCGTCGAGGCGCTGACGCCGATATTGAACCCGACGGTCCACCAGCAGTTGCTGGAGCAGATCATGCTGGCGAACTTCCTCGACAACGAACAGAGCTGGACGATCTTGCCCGATGGCGGCTCCCGACGCATTGTCCCGGCGCCGAACGAAGAGTCGTTCAACGCGCACAAGTATTTCATGACGAACCCGAGTCTCTCAGGACGTGGCAAATCTCTCTCCAATTCCAGCCCTCGCTCCCTCTCGCGCCGTGGGGGACGCAAGGTCTGACGCCCGGACCGCGCCCGGCCGCCTCGGGCTGGGAGCCGGCACGCTCGCCATCGTCGACATCGGGTCGAACTCCGTCCGCCTCGTCGTCTACGAGATGGTGGCGCGGGCCCCGGCCCAGGTCTTCAACGAGAAGGAGATGGCCGGTCTCGGCCGGCAGGTCGCGACCACGGGACGCCTCGCGCCCGACGCGATCGAGAAGGCGATCGGCGCGCTGGTGCGTTTCCGCATCCTCTGCGAGGCGATGAATGTCGGCGAGATCCGGGTCATCGCCACCGCCGCCGCTCGCTATGCCAGCAACGGGCCGGAGTTCATCGCCCGGGCCGAGGCGGCCATCGGCCAGCCGATCGAGCTGATCTCGGGCGACCGCGAGGCGGAGCTGTCAGGCCTCGGCGTGATCTCCGGCTTCGACAATCCCGACGGCGTCGTCGGCGATCTCGGCGGCGGCAGCCTCGAGCTGATCCCGGTGGGCCGCGGCCGGGTCGGGGAGGGCGCGAGCGTCCCGCTCGGCGGCCTCGCCTTGCTCGACCGCTCCAAGAACTCGCTCAGGCTGGCGGAGAAGATCGTCAAGGACGAGCTCGACAGGCTGCCGCAGATCGACGCGATGAAGGGGCGTGACTTCTACGCCGTCGGCGGCACCTGGCGTGCGCTGGCGACCCTGCATCAGCACCAGGTGCGCTATCCCCTCAACGTCATGCATGGCTATACGCTGCCGGCCAAGGACGTCGCCGATTTCGTCAAGCTGGTCGAGCGGGCCGATCTGACCGGGCTCCCGGCGATCGACGCGGTCTCGTCGGCACGCCGTCCGCTGCTCGCCTATGGCGCGCTCGTGCTCGACGAACTGATCAAGCGCGGCAAGCCCCGCGCCGTCATCATCTCGGCCCAGGGTGTCCGCGAGGGCCTGCTGCACGAGCAGCTCTCGGAGGAGGAGCGCGCCGCCGATCCGCTGCTGCGCGCGGCCCGCGATTACAACCATCTGCGCGCACGCGACCCGCGCCACGCCGCCGAACTCATCGCCTGGAGCCGCGCCATCCTCGAGACGGCGGGGCTGGCGGGAGACGAACCTTCGCCGCGGCTGATCGAGTCGGTCTGCCTGCTCTCGGATATCGGCTGGCGCGCCCATCCGGACTACCGGGGCGAGCAGAGCATGAACGTCATCGCCCATGCCTATTTCACTGGCATCGACCATGTCGGCCGCGCCTTCCTGGCGCTCGCGATCTTCCATCGCTATGCCGGGTTGAAAGCGGATTCGCCGGCCGCCAACGCCCTGAGGGCGCTGCTGCCGACGCCGATCCTCGACCGGGCGCTGCTGCTGGCGGCGATCTTCCGCGTCGCCTATCTGCTCTCGGCCGGCATGGCGGGGCTGCTGCCGCGCATGCCCGCGACCTGCGTCGATGGCCGCCTGATCCTGCGGCTACCCGAGGATCTCGCCCCGCTCGCCAGCGACCGCGTCATCGGCCGCCTCAAGCAGCTCGCGAAGCTGCTGGGCCGCGACTACGAGATCGCGCGCCTCTGAGCCTGCCGCCTCACCCGACGACGACGCGACCGCGCAGGACCCGCAGGCCGAGCGAACCGCTCTTCAGCGCCAGCGCCTTGTCGCCGAAGACCTCGCGCCGCCAGCCCTGAAGCGCGGGAACGTCGGCCTCGTCATCCGAGGCGATCGCCTCGAGATCGTCCGAGGACGCGATGATCTTGGGCGCGACCCGCTCCGCCTCGGCGACCGCCTTGAGCAGCACCTTGAGCAGGTCGAGCACGGCGCCGTTGCCGCCGCGGCCGCGTTCGCGCTCCAGCCGGGGCAGGGTCTTGGGATCGAGCGCGAGCCCTCGCTCGATCGCCGCCAGCACCTCGCCGCCCGAGCGGGAGCGCTCGAAGCCGTTGGGCACGGAGCGCAGCTCGGCCAGCGCCTCGACGGAGCGCGGCGCGCGCTGGACGATGTCCATCAGCGCGTCGTCCTTGAGCACGCGCTGGCGCGGCACGTCGCGGTGCTGCGCCTCGCGCTCGCGCCAGGCCGCCAGCTCGATCAGCACGGCGAGTTCCTTGGGCTTGCGGATGCGGCCCTTCAGGCGCAGCCAGGCATTCTCGGGCTTGACCTCATAGGTCGCGGGCGAATTGAGGACCGCCATCTCCTCGGCGACCCAGCCCTCGCGCCCGGTCGTCTCCAGATCGGCCTTCAGCGCGAGATAGATGTCTCTGAGATGGGTGACGTCGGCCTCGGCATAGACCAGCTGCGCCTCGTTCAGTGGACGCCGCGACCAGTCGGTGAAGCGCGAGGACTTGTCGATGCGCGCCTTGGCGAGGTCGTTGGCGAGCTGCTCGTAGCCGACCGAGTCGCCATAGCCGCAGACCATCGCCGCGACCTGTGTGTCGAAGAGCGGGGTCGGGAGCACCCGGCCGAGCATCCAGACGATCTCGAGATCCTGCCGCGCCGCGTGGAAGACCTTGACCACGGCCTCATCGACCATCAGCCCGAAGAACGGGGCGAGATCGAGCTCGGGCGCCAGCGGATCGACCAGCACCGCCTCGTCGGGCGAGGCGAGCTGGATCAGGCAGAGCTTGGGGTAATAGGTCGTCTCCCGCAGGAACTCGGTATCGACCGTGACGAAGGGGTGGCTGGCGAGGCGCGCGCAGGCGTCGGCGAGGTCGGCCGTGGTCGTGATCAGGTTCATGCTCCGGGCTTACCGGAGCAGGGGGCGCCCCGTCGAGTCCGCAGGCCGACAATCCCACCTGAATCCTTGACAAGCCGCGCCCCCGCGTGTGCTTACGCCGGCAGAATCGACCGCCCGCGGCTCGCCTTCGGGCGACCCCGAAAGAGATCATCCCCGTGACCCTGCATCGCTACCGTTCCCACACCTGCGGCGCCCTTCGCGAGAGCGACATCGGCTCGCAGGCCCGTCTCTCCGGCTGGTGCCACCGCATCCGTGACCATGGCGGCGTGCTCTTCATCGACCTGCGCGACCATTACGGCATGACGCAGGTCGTGATCGACCCGGATTCGCCGGCCTTCGCCACCGCCGTCGACGGCAAGGTCAAGGCGCGCCTCGCCGGCACCGAGAACGCCAACCTCCCGACCGGCGCCGTCGAGGTCTTCGCCACCGACATCGAGGTGCTGGGCGCGGCCGGCGAATTGCCGCTGCCGGTCTTCGGCGATCTCGAATACCCCGAGGACACGCGGCTGAAGTACCGCTTCCTCGATCTGCGCCGCGAGAAGCTGCACGCCAACATCATGCTGCGCACGAAGGTCATCGACTCGATGCGCCGGCGCATGAAGGATTCGGGCTTCTCGGAATTCCAGACGCCGATCCTGACCGCCTCCTCGCCGGAAGGCGCGCGCGACTTCCTGGTGCCGAGCCGCCTGCATCCCGGCAAGTTCTACGCGCTGCCGCAGGCGCCGCAGCAGTACAAGCAGCTCCTGATGATGGCGGGCTTCGACCGCTACTTCCAGATCGCACCCTGCTTCCGCGACGAGGACCCGCGCGCCGACCGCCTGCCGGGCGAGTTCTACCAGCTCGACGTCGAGATGAGCTTCGTCGAGCAGGAGGACGTCTTCGCGACGATGGAGCCGGTCATCGGCGGCATCTTCGAGGAGTTCGGCAACGGCAAGTCGGTCACCAAGAACTGGCCGCGCATTCCCTATGCCGAGGCGATCGCGAAATACGGCTCCGACAAGCCGGACCTGCGCAACCCGCTGGTGATGCAGGACGTCTCGGAGCATTTCCGCGGCTCGGGCTTCAAGGTCTTCGCGCGCATCCTCGATGACGAGAAGAACCGCGTCTGGGCCATTCCCGGCCCCAAGGGCGGCTCCAGAGCCTTCTGCGACCGCATGAACTCCTGGGCGCAGGGCGAGGGCCAGCCGGGGCTCGGCTATCTGATGATCAAGGAAGACGGCGAGGGGCAGGGGCCGATCGCCAACAACATCGGGCCCGAGCGCGTCGCCGCGATCATCGCCCAGATGGGCCTGCAGCCGGGCGACGCCTGCTTCTTCGCCGCCGGCAACCCCGACAAGTTCTACAAATTCGCCGGAGCCGCCCGCAACAAGGTCGGCCAGGAACTCGGGCTGATCGACGAGAACGCCTTCGCTTTCGCCTGGATCGTCGACTTCCCGATGTTCGAGTACAATGAGGACGAGAAGAAGGTCGATTTCTCGCACAACCCCTTCTCGATGCCGCAGGGCGGCCTGGAGGCGCTGAAGAGCGAGGATCCGCTCTCGCTCAAGGCGTTCCAGTACGACATCGCCTGCAACGGCTTCGAGCTCGCCTCCGGCGGCATCCGCAACCACAAGCCCGAAGCGATGGTGAAGGCCTTCGAGATCGCCGGCTATGGCGAGGAGACGGTGATCGAGCGTTTTGGCGGCATGTATCGCGCCTTCCAGTACGGCGCGCCGCCCCATGGCGGCATGGCGGCCGGCGTCGACCGGATCATCATGCTGCTCGCCGGCGCCACCAACCTGCGCGAGGTCGCGCTGTTCCCGATGAACCAGCAGGCGGTCGACCTGCTGATGGGCGCACCGGCCGAGGCCTCTCCCAAGCAGCTGCGCGAGGCGCATCTGCGCATCAACGCGCCCGAGAAGAACGGCTGATCGACATGACTGCTTCCGTTCCGGCGCGCGCACTCGCGCTCGTCTGCCTCGCGGCGCTGCCGCTCTCGGCCTGCGTCTCCGGCCCCGCCAATCCGAGCGCCACGCGCGCCTCGGAACTCGCCAGCCTCGTCTCGCGCTCGGTCGCCTGCCGCGCCGGGGCGCCGAGCCGCAGCACGCTCGATGGCTTCATCGCAGCCGAGAAGGCCCGTGGCGCCACGCCCGAGCAGCTCGCCTCCGCGCGCTCGACCTATGTCACCGTCTCGGAGGCGGAGACGATCAACCAGAGCGTCAAGCCGCGCGCCTGCGATGCCGGCGAGCGGGCGGAGGTCCGCGAGAAGATGACGCGCATCCGCGCGGGCGACTTCAGCGCCCTCTGACGTCCCGCGACTGCGTCATGAGGCTTCCACCACGGCTCGCCGCCCTGTCGCTGACGCTCGGGCTTTCCGCCTGCACCACGGCGGGGCCTCTGCCCGGCACGCCGGAATTCGCCGCGGCGCAGGTGTCGCGCGCCTATGATTGCGGGCTGCGCGTCGATCGCAACAGGGTCGTCCGCCGGATGCCGCAGGAGGAGCGGCGGCGCTTCGCCATGGCGAACGCCGCCTATGCGGTGAAATCCTACAAGGCGCCGCGGGCCTGCGATCCCGCCGAGCGCGCCTCGGTGCAGCGCGATGTGACGGCGCTGGCCCGTCGCTGAATTCGCTTGCCTCGGATCGGCCATCGCGGCCACAAGGCGCCGATGCCCGCCGCGAGCCTGATCACCGCCATCGTCGTCAGCCATGACAGTGCCGAGGTCCTGCCGGCCTGCCTGTCGGCGCTGGCTGCCGAGGGGGTGCCGGCGATCGTCGTCGACAATGCCAGTAGCGATGGCAGTGCCGCGATTGCGCGCGAACGGGGCGCCACCGTCATCGCGAGCCCGCGCAACGAGGGCTATGGCCGCGCCAACAATCGCGGCGTCGCCGCCAGCACCACGCCCTACGTGCTGATCGTCAACCCGGACGTCGAGATGAGGCCGGGCGCCGTTGCGGCCCTGCTCGAAGCCGCGCAGCGCTATCCCGACGCGGCCCTGCTCGCCCCGCGCCTCGTCGAGCGCTCGGGCCGCGTCTTCCTGCAGCCGCGCTCGCTGCTCTCGCCGGCTCATCTCAACCGCAGCGGGGCCATCGTGATCCCCGAGGGCGACGCCTGCCTGCCGTTCCTCTCGGGCGCCTGCCTGCTCGTCCGCCGCGAGATCTTCGTCGCGCTCGGCGGCTTCGACCCGGCGATCTTCCTGTTCTACGAGGATGACGACCTCTGCCGCCGCCTGCGCGACGCCGGCCATGCGCTGGTCCATGTCCATGCCGCCGAAGCCGGCCATCGGCGAGGGCGCTCGACTGCCCCCTCGGCCGCGCGCCGGTTCAAGGCGCGCTGGCACCTCGCCTGGTCGGAGGGCTATGTCGCCCGCAAGTACGGGTTGCCGCCGCCATCGCCGGGCCGGATCCTCGAAAGCCTCGCCAAGGCCGTGGGTTACGGCCTGATCCTGCGGCGCGACAAGATGGCCGCCCATGCCGGCTCCGCCGCCGGCGCGCTCGCCTGGCTGCGTGGCCGCTCCGCGCTCGCCCGCGAAGGGCTGGAGGGCGCGCCATGACCAGGCTCTTCGGCGTCAGCGTCACGCAGGCCCTGGCCGGTCGGCACAACAACTTCGGCCTGCTGCGGCTCGTGCTGGCGCTCGCCGTCGTGGTCTCGCACGCCTTCAGCGTCGCGACCGGGCGCGTCGAGGACGAGCCCTGGGCGCAAACGACGGGCTTCACGCTCGGCGAGCACGCGGTGAATGGCTTCTTCGCGATCTCCGGCTTTCTGGTGACGATGAGCTACGACCGGCGCGGCTGGCGCGACTACCTGGTCGCCCGCACGCTGCGCATCGCGCCGGGCCTCATTGCCGCGACGCTGGTCGTCGCGCTCGGCCTCGGGGCGGCGATGACCCGCCTCGATCTCGGCGCCTATCTCGCCGATCCGCAGCTGCGCCGTTTCATCACCGGCACGCTCACCACCTTCAAGAGCGCCTCGGCCCTGCCCGGCGTCTTCGACAAGAACCCGCTGCCCTTTCCGATGGGGACGGTCTGGACGCTGAAATACGAGACGATCTGCTATCTCGGCGTGCTCGTCGGCGGGCTGCTGGGCCTGCTGGCCCGGCCGAAGCTGGCCCTGGCGATGGGCGGCCTGCTGCTGGCCGCGACGCTGCTGCGCGAGATCATCGACCCCGACGGTCCCAAGGGCGTCGAGACGGCGCTGCGACTGCCGCTGATCTTCCTCGTCGGCGGGCTGATCTACCTGTTCCGGGACCGCGTGCCGCTGTCCCTGCTGGGTCTGGCGCTGGGGCTCGCCGCGCTCGTCCTGCTCGCGCCGACGCCGCTCTACAAGAGCGCCCTCTATCTGGTCACGGCCTGGGGCGTACTGGTCCTGGCGCTCGCTCCCGCCCTGACCCGGCGGCGCAGCGAGCCGCCCTCCGATCTCTCCTACGGGGTCTATCTCTATGGCTGGCCGATCCAGCAGGCGAGCCACGCCCTGTTCCCCGCCGCCGGCGCGATGACGCTGTTCTGGCCGGGCCTGCTCGTCACGCTCGCCGTCGCCTGGCTGTCCTGGCATCTGGTCGAGAAGCCCGCACTCGGCCTCAAGCGCCGGCTGATCGCCGCTGGCTAGCTGCGGCCGGCCTGGCCGCGGCCGCGCGTCAGAGATGCAGATCCTTCAGGGGCGTGGCGATGATGCGCTTGATCTCGCGCATCTGCCGCATCACCAGCCGCGTCTTCATCAGCAGCGTGTTGCCGGACGCGAGCAACGCCGCCTCCCGTGCCGCAAACGCGTTGCGGTCCGGCTGCGCCTTCAGCGGGCTGATGTCGCCGATCTGGTCGGGAGCGCTGTTGCGGCCCGCCACGACCAGGATCTCCTCGATCGCCGGCTTTCCGCCCCGCAAGCTCTTGCCGATCGTCTGGCGCAGAACCTCATCGAAGCCCTCGGCGGCATCCCGCAGCGGCTTCTGCATCACGGCGCTCGAATCCCGCCACTGGATGCCCTTCCGATAGGCGGGAACCCACTGGACCTGCGCCTCAAGAAGGTTGAGCCCGGCATAGCGGGCCAGCGCGGGGAAGGCGTCGTCATAGAAGCGCCAGCAATCGACCGGAAAGCGGTGGCGCGGCCCGCCCCCTGGCGAGGTGATGAAAGCGAGGCCGTTGGGCTTCAGCACCCGCGCGATTTCGAGGATCGTGATCCAGAAATACTCCGCATGCTCGAAGACCTCCGAGCAGGTGACGACATCGACCGAACCGCTGGCGATCTCGCTCCAGTCATAGGGGTCGGCGACCACGACATCGACATTCAGCCCCGGCTCGATATCGAGCCCGATCATCCGCCAGGCGTCATTGGCCATCGCGGCGCGATTGGCGAGGTTCTGCCCATCGACCATGGCGGAACCGACATCCAGCACGGTCAAAGGGGTGTTCTCACAGTCCGCGAGATAGGCAGCCCGGAAGACACAGGCCTTGTCGTAGGCAGAAAAGTGCATGAACCAACGCCACTGTCAGAACGCCTTCGCGAAGCGCCAGACCAGATGGACAATTGTTTCTAAATGTACAACCGAAATTTCGTTGCGTCAGCTGGCGATGGTGAACGCACGGAAACTCGTCATCCTTCTTCTTGAGCCGGCGCAGAAAGAACAGAAACGCGGTTCGACATCAGGACAGGCAAGAGCTGCACGACGTCCTTTCGCGGCAGCAGCCACCAGCGGCTCGCCAGCAGCGAGGCCATCTGCGCCTCGTCGAAGCGCATCCGCAGGATGCGGGCCGGATTGCCGCCGACGATCGCGTAGGGCGGCACGTCCCGCGTCACCACCGCCCGTGCCGCCACGACGGCGCCGGTGCCGATGGTCACGCCAGACAGCACCATGCTCTGCGAGCCGAGCCAGACATCGTGGCCGATCGTGACGTCGCCCCGGCTCGTGTGGCTGCCGGCAATGCCGGCGGCCTCCGGCCAGAGCCCCGGCAGGGCCGGAAACGGATAGGTCGTCGCCCAGTCGGTGCGGTGGTTGCCACCGAGCAGGATCTCGACGCCGTCGGCGATCGAGCCGTAGCGGCCGATCGTCAGCCGGGCCCCGCTCTCGGGAAAGCGCACCTTGGGCCGGCCATAGGTCCAGGCGCCGACGGCGATCTGGCCAGGTTGCCTCGCGATCAGGGCGGCGAGGTGCAGGCGCGTCTGGTTGTGCGGATTGACGCGCTTGCCCAGCAGCCCCCTGGCCGCGGGCGCGAGCCGGGCCCACCAGGCGACGAGCGGCCCGGGCCGCCACTGTGCATCCTCCGGCGGCAGCAGGCCGTCCGGACCGCCCGAAGCCGTCACCGCGCTTCGGCCTTGAGGTCGATCTTGGCGAGGATTTCGGTCGGATCGGTGAGGGTGATCACATCGGCGAGGCCGATGCCCCCGGCCGAACGGGCGCGGGCGTCGAGGGTCAGCGTCCCGGGCTGGGCGACGAAGCGCGACACCGCCGCCGTCAGCGCCTTGGCGGCGTCGGAGGGCCCGAGGATCGAGGCCAGACCCAGGCTCGCGATCATCGCGAACTGCTGGCGCATCTCGTCGGGCTTGCGGCCGGCCTTGCGCGCCTCATTGGCGATCAGCTTCTCGACGAGGCCGAAATTCTCCAGCTTCGCGGTCAGGCCGCGGGCCGTGGCGCCGAGCGCCGCGACCTGAGCCAGCGCGATGTCGTTGGAGAACAGGTCCTTGGTGACGTTGCCGAGCGTGCCGGACAGGTTGAGCCGCGCCAGCCCTTCGCCGCCGAGCGCGATCTGCCGGATGGCGAGTTCGCTGCGCGCCGCCTCCCAGGCGAGATCGATCCGCGCATTCAGGTCGAGCGAGCGGATCCCCATCGCGATCAGGTCGCGCGCGGCGGGATTGCCGGCCCCCTCGGTGATCGGCGCAACCAGCTTGTCGAGCGTCAGGGCGAGGCTGGTCGGGATGCCGTTGAGCTGCTCGCCGGCCTTCACCTCGAACACGCCGAGGCCGATGCGGACCGGCTGCCCCCCCGGCGCCATCGGCGGCGCATCGACCGACAGGCCGGTCATGCGGATCGTGCCGATCGTGGGAATGTAGCGACGCCAGTCGATGGCGGCGTCGGCGCTGGCGGACTTCGCCAGATCCTCGCGTAGCGCCTTGATCACCGGGCCGTAGGAGAAGCCGGAATAGCTGATCGCATCGACCAGGCCCTTGGCGCCGCCGCCGGCAAACTGCAGGCCCTCCAGCACGAAACCGGACTTCGCCGGCGCATCCTCGCCATAGGCGATGCGCGCGATCTTGATGTCGACCGGCCCGGGGTTCGCCGCAGGCTTGCCGCCTGGCTTGGCCCCTGGCTTTGCGGCCTCGGGCTCGACCACGGTCATCACCATGTCGCGGATCTCGCCGCTGCCGATCTCGACACGGTCGTAGAAGCCGAGCAGGGCGATGCCCATGCGCTTCTCCGCCTCGCGCCGGACCGGATCGTCCTTGGCCGCGCCCCCGGATGCGGTCTGCTCGGAGAGCGCCATCGCCCGGGTCAGCAGATCGCCGAGCGGCTCGGGGCCGACGCCCGCCGCCAGGTCGCGGCTGGTCGCGCGGCCGAAGCTCATCTTGCCGGCCGGCCCCATGTCGATGCTGTAGCCATCCTGCTCGGCGCGGCGCAGCAGGGGGCGTACCGGCTCGGTCTGGCCAGCGGCGACGCGGTCGACGAGGACCCGCGCGGTCTGCCGGATATCGAAGCCCTCGAAGCGCATCGCCAGCAGCGTGCCGGTGAGCTTGCCGCCGTCGGGGCTCTGGCCGGCGAGCGTTCCGCCCGCCGACTCGCCGCGCGCGATCTGGCCGTCGCGGATGTCCGAGAAGCGCACGTCGCGATAGGTCGTGACCTGCTTCTGCTTGCCCTGCGCGACCTCGACGACGAGTTCCGGTGCGCGAATCTCGGCCGCACTCAGGCGGTCGATGCGGGCCAGCGCCGTCTCGCCACTCTTGATGTCGAGGAGGCTGCGAAAGGCTTCACGCTCCAGAGGTGAGCCCTTCACCTCGAGCTTCGGGGCCGACAGGGTGAAGAGGCCGAACTCCATACGGACGTTGTCGAGCTGGAAATCGGCCGCGGCGAGCGGCTGCGACATCGCCAGCGTGGCGAAAGCGAGGGCGACGCGAAGAGGGCGGCGCAGGCGCGGAGCGATCATGACGGTCTCCTGTTCTGTGGCGGCGACCCTGCCCCAAGCCGGCGTTGAAGAAAAGCCGAGCCCAGTCGACATGCTGACGAAAGGCTTGACCGCATGGGGAGCTTGGCTGCCATCTGTCGCAGATTCGCCATCTGCGCCGTCATAGCTTTGCAGGATGCGCAACCCGAACCGCCCCGCAGCCGGCGCTCCCGGAGACACCATGCCGATCCAGGCCCGAACCCGTTCGTCTCTCGCCGGTCTCGCCGCCGCCGGCCTCGCGCTGACGGCTGCCCTTGGTCTGGCGCAGCCGGCGAGCACGGCACCGCTCCTGCGACTCGCCCAGGCCGCCCCGGCCGGCCAGGCGACGGCGCTCGAGACGCTCGCGATCGTCAGCGGCGACAAGCGCCATGCCTTCCAGGTCGAGGTGATGCGCACGCCCGAGCAGCGGGCGAGGGGGCTGATGCATCGCCGCTACATGCCGGCCGACCGCGGCATGCTGTTCGATTTCGGCCGCACCGAGCCGGTCGCGATGTGGATGGAGAACACCTACATCCCGCTCGACATGCTCTTCATCCGGGCCGACGGCACGATCGCGCGCATCGCCGAGAACACCGAACCACTGTCGCAGCGCACGATTCCCTCCGGCGAGCCGGTGCTCTCGGTGCTCGAGGTCAATGGCGGGGTGAGCCGCACGCTCGGTCTCAAGCCGGGCGACCGGGTCGAACACCCGCTGTTCAAGCGCTGAGCGGTCCGCCGCGCTTGCGGCGCAGGCAACGGACGTGATAGCCAACCGCCACGCGTGGAATGGCCAAGTCGGGGTATAGCGCAGCCCGGTAGCGCATCTGCTTTGGGAGCAGAGGGTCCCAGGTTCGAATCCTGGTGCCCCGACCATTCCGGGCGTCTCGCAGCCGGGCCGGTTCCGGCGGCGAGCCGTGACAGATGGCCAGGATTTCAGGTGAGCGCCGAGCGAGAGCCATGACCGCACGCATCTATCGCCCCGCCCGGACGGCCATGCAGTCCGGCACCGCCAAGACCGAGCGCTGGCTCCTCGAATACGAGCCCGAGCAGCCGCGCCAGATCGAGCCGCTGATGGGCTGGACCTCGTCGGGCGACATGAAGAGCCAGGTCAAGCTCTGGTTCGACAGCGAGGCCGAGGCCGTGACCTACGCCACGCGAAACGGCATTCCCTTCCGTGTCGAGCAGCCGCAGGAGCCGCTGCGCCGGACGGTGGCCTATTCCGACAATTTCAAGTTCTCGCGCCGCGGACAGTGGACGCATTGACGGTTTGACGGAGGGAGGGCATCCGCCTTCGCTCCCCAAGAGACGGGCGAAGGCCTCGGCCTTCGTCTTCGGGCCCGTAGCTCAGATGGATAGAGCAGCAGCCTTCTAAGCTGCTGGTCGCTGGTTCGAATCCAGCCGGGCTCGCCACCTTTTTCCTGTTTCACCGCGTCGTCGTCGCGGGCGCACCGACCGTCCGCAGGAGCCGCCTTACTCCTCCCGGCCCCAGTTGCGGAGCCGCCGGATCGCAGCAGCGGGGTCCGCCGGGCGTCGCTGCCACAGCCCGTGCAGCAGCCCGCCGAGGAAGAACAGGCCAAAGCTCGGCAGCGCCACCGCGATCGGTGCCGTGACGACGCCCATGGCGCAGCCGCCGGAATCGCCGGCGCCGCATTTGGGATCGAAGAGCATCGCGCCGAAGACGAGGGTCACCGCCGTGAGCGGACCGATCAGCAGGCCCCAGAGGCCGGTTCGCAGCGCCTTGAGGAACAGCCGGCCCATGTCGCTTCTCCCGACGACGCCTGGCTGGCGCGGCCATGCGATGCTGTCACGGGGCGGGCTCGAGGTCCATGCGCTTGCCGCGACGCAGCATGCGGCGTAAACCGCGCCGGCCGTCGCTGGCGGCCTTCGCCTTGATCATGCCCGAAAGACCGGTCATCGCCGCACCGCCCCGCGGGTGAGGCCGCCCGGCCTTTCCGGCCCAGAGCCAGTTGCGATCGGACCGGTCGCGAGGATGTCCATGCCGTCGCTCACCTCCGCGCTCGACCGTTTCGCGACGCTGGCCTGCGCCAGCCACGCCCGCGCCTGCGCGTTCCTCGTGCTGCTGTCGCTCGGCGCCTTCCTTCCCGGCTTCCAGACACTGCAGCCGCTCGATCGGGACGAACCCCGCTTCGCCCAGGCGAGCAAGCAGATGCTCGAGACGCGCGATTTCGTCGACATCCGCTTCCAGGACGAGGCGCGCCACAAGAAGCCGGTCGGCATCTACTGGCTGCAGAGCGCGACCGTCGCCGCCGCCGAGGCGCTGGGCGTGCCGGAAGCGCGCACGCAGATCTGGCTCTACCGCATTCCCTCGCTCGTCAGCGCCATCGCCACCGTGCTTTTGACCTACTGGGCCCTGCTCGCCTTCGTCAGCGCGCGCATGGCGCTGCTCGGCGCCTCGCTGATGGCGGCCTGCGTCCTGCTCGGCGTCGAGGCCCGCATCGCCAAGACCGACGCGCTGCTGGCGGCCTGCGCGGTCGCGAGCATGGGCGCGCTGGCGCGGGTCTGGCTCGACTGGACGCGCTCGCTCGCCTTCGTCCCGAGTTCGCGCAACTGGCTGGTGTTCTGGGGCGCCACGGCGCTGGGGCTGCTGCTCAAGGGGCCGATCGTGCCCATGGTCTGGGGCCTCGCCATCCTCGTCCTCAGCGCCAGGGAGCGCAGCTTCCGCTGGCTGGCACCGCTGCGCTTCGGCCGCGGCCTGCTGCTGTGCCTCGTCGTCGTCCTGCCCTGGTTTCTGGCGATCGCCTGGAAGACCGGCGGCAGCTTCTTCGCCGAGAGCGTCGGGCAGGACATGCTCGGCAAGGTCGCCGAGGGGCAGGAGAAGCATTGGGGGCCGCCGGGTCTCTATATGCTGATCTTCTTCGGCACCTACTGGCCGGCCGCCGCCTTCGCCGCCATGGCCGTGCCCTTCGCCTGGGCGCGCCGGCGCGAGCCGCAGGTGCTGTTCCTGCTGGCCTGGATCGTGCCGTCCTGGCTCGTCTTCGAAGCCGTGCCGACCAAGCTGCCGCATTACGTGCTGCCGCTCTATCCGGCCGTGACCGGGCTGCTGCTGCTCGCGCTCGTCAATGGCGGGATCGACCGGTTCCGGCGCGGCTCCGTCGCCACGGCGCTGCTGGTGGTGATCGTGCCGCTGGCCCTGACCGGCGTCATCGTCGCGGCCAACTGGTCGCTGGACGGTACCATTCCCGCTCTCGCCTTGCCGTTCCTGCTGCTGGCGCTCCTCGTCGCCGCCACGGTCGTCGCCTCCTTCCGCCGCAGCGACTTCGAAGGCGCGCTCTGGCGCGGGGTCGTGGCGAGCCTGCTGCTCGGCCTGGGGGTCTATGGCTTCGCGGTCGAGAGCCTGCGCGCCTTCAAGCTCTCGCCGCGCCTGGCCGAGGCGGTGCGTTCCGTCGGCTGCACCGATCCGGCGGTGATCACGGTCGGCTACCGCGAGCCGAGCCTCGTCTTCCTCGTCGGCACCGATCTCGCCATGGGCCCGGACGGCGCCGCCGCCGCCGCCTTCCTGGCCCAGCCCGGCTGCCGCATCGCGCTCGTGGAAGCCCGCCACGCCGCCAGCTTCCAGGCCGCGCTGCCGGCCACCGGCGTCACGCCCCGGCTGGTGACGACGCTGCGCGGCTTCAACCTCAATGGCGGCCGCCGCCTCGAGATCGCGGTTCTGGCACGGCCATGACCACCCGGCAGTTGCGCCGCGCTTGAAAGTTCCTTGCCCTGTCGGCCGCCCTGACGCAGGTTGCGGGCCGTTTTTCCGGATGATCGTCTGTTGACCGACCCACTCCCGCCGCCTGAAACCGCTTCGCCCGCGCCGCTGCTCAGCGTCGTCGTGCCCGTCCGCAACGAGGTCGGCAATGTCGGGCCGCTGGTCGCCGACATCGAGGCCGCCTGCCGAGGCATCGCGGCCTTCGAGGTGATCTACGTCAATGATGGCTCGACCGACGGGACGGCGGCGGCGCTCGCCGCGCTGGCGGCGCAGCGGCCCTGGCTGCGGATCGTGAGCCACGCCCAATCCTGCGGCCAGAGCGCGGCGGTGAGGAGCGGCGTGCGCCATGCCCGCGCGCCCATCGTCGCGACGCTGGACGGCGACGGCCAGAACGATCCCGCCTTCCTGCCGGCGATGCTGGCGGCGCTCCAGCAGGCCGGGTTGCAGGCCGGGCTCGTCCAGGGCCAGCGCGTCGGCCGCAAGGACACCGGCTTCAAGAAGCTGCAGTCGCGCATCGCCAACGGCGTCCGTGGACGCCTGCTGAAGGACGGCACGCGCGACGCCGGCTGCGGGCTGAAATGCTTCCGGCGCGAGGCCTATCTGGCGCTGCCCTATTTCGATGCGCTGCACCGCTTCATGCCGGCGCTGATGGTGCGGGAGGGCTACACGGTCGTGCATCTCGACGTGCGCGACCGGCCGCGTCTCACAGGCGTGTCGAATTACGGCTTCTTCGACCGGCTCTGGGTCGGCATCCTCGACCTGGTTGGCGTCTGGTGGCTGATCCGGCGCCGCCGCCGCGTGCCCCAGATCGTGCCGGAGGCGCAGCCATGATCATCTCGATCGGCCATGCCGTCTCGGACTATCTCTACGACGTCTTCGTGCTGAAGTTCGACTTCTGGCTCGCCTTCGGCATCGTCGCGCAGTTGCTCTTCACGGCGCGCTTCCTCGTGCAATGGCTGGCGAGCGAGCGGGAGGGCAAATCCGTGATGCCGCTCTCCTTCTGGTACTTCTCGATGGCCGGCGGCCTGATGACCCTGATCTACGGCATCGTCCGGCGCGAGCCGATCATCATCATGGGCCAGGCGCTGGCGATGGTGATCTACACCCGCAACCTCGTGCTGATCTTCCGCAACCGCAAAAAGCGGCCGACTGACTAGAAGTCCCCGGGAGCGAAGCCGTGCCGGTGCATCATGCTCCGGTGCCATTCACGTCCGAGCAACCGCGACAACGCCGCGTCGAAGCCGGTGCGGAAATCGCCTGACGATTTGGCAAAGGCGAAAGCACCCTGAGCCGGCGACGCGCCTGCGACCGTGAGCACGGCGAGGTCCGGATCGGGATGGCGCGCGAGAAAACCTCGGTGCGCCATCGCAACGCTGGCATAGGCGTCGGCGCGACCGGACTTGACCATCAGCACTGCGTCTTCCTGCGTAGCGACGCGGATAACGCGATGATCGGGAATGCCCGCAGCGAGCCCGCTCTGTTCCTGAACCTGGTCGGCAACCACGACAAGACGGGCCTGCCCGTCGGCCGCCACCGCCTCGTAGCTGGTCAACCGGCCGCCATCACCCTGCCGCGTCAACAGACCATCGGCGAGCGCCCAGACCGGATGGCTGAAATCGACGAACCGCTGCCGTTCGACCGAGATGAAAAGCGGGGTCGTCACGGTCCAGCGTCCATCGACAAGGCCGGGCAGGAGGTCGGCGAACGCGGTCAGTCGCGTCTCGAACTCATGGATCCCCATGGCCCTCATCACGGCTGTAAACAGTTCCACATCGCTGCCGTGCGCCTGCCCGTCAGCGCCCCGGAAGCAGAAGGGGGGCTCCTCGAGATAGGCGAAAACGACCGGTCCGGACCGCATGTCGGCGGACGCCCTCACGCCGCCGCGCGCAGCCGGGCGAAGCCGGCGTCGAGATCGGCCTTGAGGTCGTCGAGGTCCTCCAGCCCGATATGGATGCGGATGGTCGGGCCCTTGAAATCGGGTGTCGTCGCCGTGCGGTAGGCCCGGCAGTCGAAGGGCAGCACGAGGCTTTCATAGCCGCCCCAGGACGCGCCCATCCCGAACAGGGTCAGCCCGTCCAGCATGGCCGCGACCGCCGTCATCGAGACCGTCGTGAGCTCGAAGCCAAACAGCGAGGAGGCGCCGGTGAAATCGCGCTGCCAGAGCCCGTGGCCGGGGTCCTCCGGGAGCGCCGGGTGCATCACCCGCGCGACCTCGGGCCGCGCCGCCAGCCACTGCGCCATGGCGATGCCGGCGGGCATCTGCTCCTTCAGCCGGATCGCCATGGTGCGCATGCCGCGCAGCGTCAGGAAGGCGTCTTCCGGCGCGATGATCACGCCGAGCTGTTCCCAGCTCGCGCGCAGCTGACGGTAGAGCTCCGGCGTGCGCGCCGAGATCGTCCCGATCAGCACGTCCGAATGGCCGGCATAGTACTTCGTCCCTGCCTGGACGGTGATGTCGACCCCGGCCCTGTGGCTGTCGAAGAACAGGGGCGTCGCCCAGGTGTTGTCCATCATCACCAGGATGTCGCGGGCATGGGCTGCGGCCACGATCGCCGGGATGTCCTGCATCTCGAAGGTCTGGGAGCCCGGGGCCTCGGTCCAGACCGCGCGCGTGTTCGGCTTGAACAGCGCCTCGATGCCCGCACCGATCGCCGGATCGTAGTAGGTCGCCTCGATGCCCATGCGTTTCAGCATCGTCGCGCAGAAATTCCGCGTCGGCCGGTAGACGCTGTCGGTCACCAGGACGTGATCGCCGGCCGACAGGAAGGCGAGGAAGGGCAGGGTGCAGGCCAGCAGGCCGGACGGCGTCACCACCGTGCCCGCGCCGCCCTCGATCGTGTTGCAGGCCGCAACCAGCGCATCGATCGTCGGGTTGCCTTGGGTGCCGTAGGTGTAGCGGGCGCGCCGCGCCAGGAAGTCTTCGGTGTTGGGGTAGACGACGGTGGAACCACGCTGGATCGGCGGGTTGACGAAGCCGTAGCTGTCGTCGGGATCGCGCCCGGCCATCACCAGGCGGGTTCGTTCGCGCAGGCGCGCGAAATCGGATTCGGACAGCTTTTTCATCGAATCGATAGCCGGAGCAGCGGTCGGGAGGGAGGCGGGCAGGCTTGACCGCCCCCACAAACTCGCATGTGATGCATGCAGTGGACAAGGGGCGGCGTCGCAAGATGCCTCGGCTTGACGCTCATACGGGGCTCTGGCAATCGACGCACGGGAAGTCGCTTAAATTCTGAGCAAACGAGCGGAGTGCACACCGCCGGCGACAGGACCTACGGCGCCCGCCGGCCGAGTCCGGGCAGGAGATTTCAATGGGAGAGAGTTCGATGAAGAAGATGATGACAGCCGCCATCGGCGGTCTCGGATTGGCGCTCGTGGCGACGACGGTGTCGGCGCAGGCGCCCGCGACGCTGGCTCAGGTCAAGCAGCGCAACCAGGTGATCTGTGGTTCCAACACCGGGCTGGCCGGCTTCGGCGTTCCCGACGGGCAGGGCAAGTGGAGCGGCCTCGACGTCGACCTCTGCCGCGCCGTGTCGGCCGCCATCTTCAACGACCCGGAGAAGGTCAAGTTCATCCCGCTGTCCTCGAAGGACCGCTTCACCGCGCTGCAGTCGGGCGAGGTCGACCTGCTCGTCCGCAATTCGACCTGGACGATGTCGCGCGACACCCAGCTCGGCATCATGTTCGCTGGCGTGAACTACTATGACGGCCAGGGCTTCATGGTCCGCAAGAAGCTCGGCGTGACGTCCGCCCTGCAGCTGTCGGGCGCCTCGATCTGCACCCAGCAGGGCACCACGACGGAGCTGAACCTCGCGGACTTCTTCCGCTCCAACAACCTGAAATACGAGGTCGTCGCCTTCGCCTCCTCCGACGAGACGATCAAGGCCTACGACGCCGGCCGCTGCGACGCCTTCACCACCGACGCCTCCGGCCTCTATGCCGAGCGCCTGAAGCTGACGGCCCCGGCCGACCACATGGTCCTGCCGGAGATCATCTCCAAGGAGCCGCTCGGCCCCTCGACCCGCAACAACGACACGGTCTGGTTCAACATCGTCAAGTGGACGCACTACGCCATGATCAACGCCGAGGAACTCGGCGTGACCAAGGCCAATGTCGACGAGATGCTGAAGTCGCCCAATCCCGAGATCAAGCGTCTGCTCGGCACCGAGGGCAAGTTCGGCGATGGCCTGGGCCTGACCACGGACTGGGCCTACCGGATCATCAAGCATGTCGGCAATTACGGCGAATCCTTCGAGCGTAATGTCGGCGCCGGTTCGCTGCTGAAGATCGCTCGCGGCCAGAACGCGCTCTGGACCAAGGGCGGCCTGCAGTACGCTCCGCCGATCCGCTAAGGGCTTTTGGCGGGCGCCAGCGTGAGCTGGCGCCCGCCAGTTTTCCAACGCCGCCGCCAGGCGGACTCACCAAAAACCACGCTGTCGCCGGCTTTGGTCCGGGACTTGCTACGTCAACGATACTCATCGGATCGTCGAGAGCGGGACAAACCCGTTCCGCCAAAAGGGGAAGTTCAATGAAGTCATTCGTCACTGCAGCCATCGCTGCGGCGATCTCGGTTTGCGCGGCAAGCTCCGTCCAGGCCCAGACCAACACCCTCGCGCAGGTCAAGAACCGCGGCATCCTGCACTGCGGCTCCGGCACCGGCCTCGCCGGGTTCGGCCTCCCCGATGCTCAGGGCAACTGGACCGGCCTCGACGTCGATCTGTGCCGTGCGATCGCCGCCGCGATCTTCAACGATCCGACCAAGGTCAAGTTCATCCCGCTGTCGGCGAAGGACCGGTTCACGTCGCTGCAGTCGGGCGAGGTCGATCTGCTCTCGCGCACCACGACCTGGACGATGTCGCGCGACACGTCGCTGGGGCTCAACTTCGCCGGCGTCAATTACTATGACGGCCAGGGCTTCATGGTCCGCAAGAAGCTCGGCGTCGATTCCGTGCTCAAGCTGGCGGGCGCCTCGATCTGCACCCAGCAGGGCACCACGACGGAGCTCAACCTCGCCGACTATTTCCGGGCCAACAATCTGAAGTACGAGGTCGTCGCCTTCGCCTCCAACACCGAGACGGTCAAGGCCTATGAATCGGGCCGCTGCGATGCGTTCACCACGGACGCCTCGGGCCTCTATGCGGAGCGCCTGACGCTGTCGGCTCCGGCCGATCACATCGTCCTCCCCGAGATCATCTCGAAGGAGCCGCTCGGCCCCGTCGTGCGCCACGGCGACGATGCCTGGCTCGACATCGTCAAGTGGACGCATTTCGCGATGCTGAACGCCGAAGAGCTGGGCGTCAGCAAGGCCAATGTCGACGAGATGCTGAAGTCGCCCAACCCAGAGATCAAGCGGCTGCTCGGCACCGAGGGCAAGTACGGCGAGGCCATCGGCCTGACCAATGACTGGGCCTACCGCATCGTGAAGCTCGTCGGCAATTACGGCGAGGTGTTCGAGAAGAACGTCGGCGCCGGCTCGCTGCTGAAGATCGCCCGCGGCCAGAATGCGCTCTGGACCAAGGGTGGGCTGCAGTACGCCCCGCCGATCCGCTGAGACGCCGCCAGGCCTAGTCCAAACCGGCCAGACGGTCCGGTGGCGTCAACGCCGCCACCGGACCGTCGCAACCAAAAAACCAAAAAAGGGCGTACCAGGTGTCGAGCATTCCGACCGATGCGGTCAAACCCGGCAGGGCCTCGCTGTTCTACGATCCGAAGATCCGCGGCTATGTCTATCAGATCGTCCTGCTGGCGGTGGTGGCCTTCCTGATCTGGTCCGCCGCGTCGAACGCGATCGAGAACCTCCGCGCGCAGAAGATCGCCTCCGGCTTCGGCTTCTGGCACAACGCCGCCGGCTTCGACGTCAACCAGAAGCTGATCCCCTTCAGCGCCGCCGCCTCGACCTATGGCCAGGCCTTCTGGGTCGGCCTGCTCAACACGCTGCTGGTCGCTTCGATCGGCATCGTCCTGTCGACCTTTCTCGGGTTTTTCGTCGGTGTGGCGCGGCTCTCGAGCAATTGGGTGCTGGCGAAGCTGGCGATGATCTATGTCGAGGTCATCCGCAACCTGCCGCTGCTGCTGCAGCTGTTCTTCTGGTACAACGCGGTGCTCAAGCCGCTGCCCGACGCGCGCAATTCGATCGCGCTGCCCGGCTCGATCTTCCTCAACAACCGCGGCCTGATCCTGCCGAATCCGCAATTCGGACCGGCCTTCCAGGCGGTGGTGATCGCCTTCTTCGTCGCCGTCGTGGTGGCGTTCCTGTTCTATCGCTGGTCCAAGACGCAGCAGGCCCGTACCGGAACCCAGTATCCCAACGGCCTGATCACCCTCGCGCTGATCCTCGGCGTGCCGCTGCTGGTGTTCTTCCTCGCCGGCAGCCCGCTCTCCTTCGAGCTGCCGCAGCAGGGCCGCTTCAACCTGACCGGCGGCCTGCAGATCTTTCCCGAATTCGTCGCCCTGCTGATCGGCCTGACCACCTATACCGCGGGCTTCATCGCCGAGGTCGTCCGCGCCGGCATTCTCGCCGTCTCCAAGGGCCAGACCGAGGCCGCCCATGCGCTGGGCCTGCGCCCGGGGCCGACGCTGAAGCTGGTCGTGATCCCGCAGGCGATGCGGGTCATCATCCCGCCGCTGACCTCGAACTATCTCAATTTGACCAAGAACTCGTCGCTCGCGGTCGCGATCGGCTATCCCGACCTGGTCCAGGTCTTCACCGGCACCGTCCTGAACCAGACGGGGCAGGCGGTCGAGGTCGTCGCCATCACCATGGCGGTCTATCTGACGATCTCGCTCGTCACCTCGCTGTTCATGAACATCTACAACCAGCGCATGGCGCTGGTGGAACGGTGAGGGCGCCCCGATGACCGATGCGACGATCAACAACGCCCCGCACGCCTTCGTCCGCACGGAGACGCTGCAGCAGCAAGCCGCGCCACTGTCCGTGGCCGGGCCTGTCGCCTGGGTGCGCAACAACCTGTTCTCGAGCCCGCTGAATACGGCGCTGACGCTGATCTGCCTCTATGTGGTCGTGACCAGCGTGCCGGATCTGGTGCGCTTCTACTTCACCGACGCGGTCTGGAGCGGCACCAACCGCGACGCCTGCCTCGCCGACAAGGTCGGCCGTCCGGTCGGCGCCTGCTGGGCCTATGTCGCCGACCGCTTCCAGTACTTCATCTACGGATCCTATCCGGTGTCGCAGCGCTGGCGCGTCAACATCGTCTTCCTGATGTTCGCGCTGGCTGTCGTCTGGATGCTCTGGGACCGGGCTCCGCTGAAGAAGCTCGGCGCCTTCTTCTTCTTCGTCGTCATGCCGCTCGGCGCCTATGTGCTGCTGGTGGGCGGCGCGGGCGCCGAGGGCGTCCTGCGCACCGTGATCATGATCACGCTGGCGCTGGCGGCGCTCTATCTCGTCCTCTCCTTCGTCCCGGGCCTCGCCCGCTTCTGGACCCCGGCGCCGCTGCTCGAGGTCGAGATGGCGGCGACGCCCCTGCAGCGCTTCCAGAGCCCCAAGCGTCTGATCCTGCTCTCGCTCGTCGTCTTCGGCCTGATTGCGCTCTTGGCCGACACGGCGGGACTGCCGCGGGCCGATACCGGGCTCTGGGGCGGCATCATGGTGACCTTCCTGATCGCGGCGGTCGGCATCGTCTTCTCGCTGCCGCTCGGCGTCATGCTCGCGCTCGGGCGCCGCTCGCGGCTGCCGATCATCCAGCTCCTCTCGGTGATCTTCATCGAGTTCGTGCGCGGCGTGCCGTTGATCACCGTGCTGTTCATGGCCAACACCATGCTGCCGCTCTTCGTGCCGCAGGAGTGGTCGCCCGATCGCCTGCTGCGCCCGCTGATCGGCGTCGCCCTCTTCGCCGCCGCCTATATGGCGGAAGTCATCCGCGGCGGCCTGCAGGCGATCCCGAAGGGCCAGTACGAGGGCGCGATGTCGCTCGGCCTCGGCTACTGGCAGATGATGCGCCTGATCATCCTGCCGCAGGCCCTGCGGATCGTGATCCCCGGAATCGTCAACACCTTCATCGGGCTGTTCAAGGACACGACGCTGGTCACCGTCGTCGGCATCTTCGACTTCCTGCGCACCATCGAGGCGACCCTGGTCGATCCGACCTGGGCCACGCCGACCACCCGCGCGACGGGCTACGCCTTTGCCGCGGTTTTCTATTTCCTGTGTTGCTGGGGCATGTCCCGCTACTCGATCGCGGTCGAGAAGCGGCTCGCCGCCGGTCAGAAGCGTTGAAAGGACCAGCCCTCATGGCCATGGCAGAAACCACCAGCACCCGTCCGGCGGCTCTCAAGCCGACCTCGCTCAACACCCCGACGGCCGTCGAGATGGTCGGCGTCAACAAGTGGTATGGCGAGTTCCACGTGCTGCGCGACATCAACCTCAAGGTCGAGCGCGGCGAGAAGCTCGTCATCTGCGGCCCCTCGGGCTCCGGCAAGTCGACGATGATCCGCTGCATCAACCGGCTGGAGGAACACCAGAAGGGCTCGATCATCGTGGACGGGACCGAGCTGACCAACGACCTCAAGAAGATCGACGAGATCCGCCGCGACGTCGGCATGGTCTTCCAGCACTTCAACCTGTTCCCGCACCTGACGATCCTCGAGAACCTGACGCTGGCACCGATCTGGGTGAAGAAGCTGCCCAAGAAGGACGCCGAAGAGATCGCGATGCACTATCTCAAGCGCGTCAAGATTCCCGAGCAGGCCGCGAAATATCCGGGCCAGCTCTCCGGCGGCCAGCAGCAGCGCGTCGCCATCGCCCGCTCGCTCTGCATGAGCCCCAAGATCATGCTGTTCGACGAGCCGACCTCGGCGCTCGACCCCGAAATGGTCAAGGAGGTGCTCGACACCATGGTCTCGCTGGCGGAGGAGGGCATGACCATGCTCTGCGTCACCCACGAGATGGGCTTCGCCCGGCAGGTCGCCGACCGCGTCATCTTCATGGATGCCGGCCAGATCGTCGAGATGAACAAGCCCGAGGCCTTCTTCAAGAACCCGCAGCACGAGCGCACCAAGCTCTTCCTGAGCCAGATCCTGCACTGAGGCGAACGCCTCCTCGTCGCCGCCGCGCCCGTCGCGGCGGCGACGCAGGGGAACAAGGACCGCGGACCGAGGTTGTCCTCCCACATCGGAGGACAACCATGAAACGCTTCATTCCTGTTCTGCTGGCCGCCCTGGTCGCCACGGGCGGAGCCTACGCCCAGTCGATCAACATCGGCCCGGGCGGCATCGAGGTCGATCCGCGCTCACAGCGCGACCGCGCCGTCGAACGCGACATCCGCCGCGAGGAGAGGGCCCGCGAGCGGGCGCGTTACGAGCGGGTCCGCGAGCGCGACAATTGCCGGACCGTCACGACCATTCGCGAGACACGGCGGGGCGGGGTCCGCAGCACCGAGCGCGTCTGCGACTGATCCCATCCCTCGCGCCCATGAACAAGCCCACCGCGCGATCCGCCCGGCGGGCTTTTTGATGGCAGCACGCAGCGGCGCCGCGGTCGCCTATTTTCCGTCGCGCGCCGCGACCGCCGTGTCGGGGAAGTCGGAGAACAGACCGTCGATCCCGAGCGCGAAGAATGCCTTGTATTCGGCCGCCGGGTCGCCCTTGAAATCCGAGGCCAGCCGCTTGGCCTCGTTGCGGAACGTCCAGCTGTGGACCTGCAGCCCGGCGGCACGGGCGTTCTTCACCACATCGCTCGGCGGCAGCAGGACGCGGTCGCGCTCGTCGATCACCCCGTCCTTGTTGAGGTCCTGCGGCTTGCCGTCGGCACCGATCACCTGCTTGCCCGCCATCAGATAGGGCTTCCAGGGGGCGACGCCGTCGGCATAGGTCGCGATCTCCTTGAGCCCTTCGGCGGTGACGAGGTCCTTGAAGGTCCGCTTGTCGCCGGTGATGACGAAATCATAGGGCTTGTCGAACGGGACTGCGAGGACGATGCCGCCATCCTTGTCGACATCGTCGGCGTCGACCAGCTGGAACAGCCGCACCTGCGTCTTGCCGCGCAGATATTTGAGGTTGGCGGTCTCGAAGCTCTGGATGATCACCGGCGAGCTCTTCTCGGTCCAGCCCGCAGCCTTCAGCGCATCGAGCAGCCGATCTTCCAGCGGCAACCCGATCGCGGCGTGGAAGATCGGGTGCTTGGTCTCGGGATAGACCCCGATGGTGCGGCCCAGCCTGGCGCTCTCGGCCTTGGCGAGATCGATGACCTCCTGGAAGGTCGGGATCTGGTATCGGCCGTTATGCGATTGGTCGCGATCGGCGAAGGCCTGCTTGGCGCGCAGCGTCCTGATCTCGGCCAGGGTGAAGTCCCCGGCGAACCAGTCGGTCGTCTCGACGCCGTCGACGCGGCGCGTGGTCTTGCGGCTGGCGAATTCGGGCCGGCCGGCGACATCCGTCGTGCCGCCCAGCATCGGCTCGTGGCGGGCGATCAGGACGCCGTCCTTCGTCGCGACCAGATCCGGTTCGATGAAATCGGCCCCCTGGGCGATGGCGAGCCGGTAGGCTTCGAGCGTGTGCTCGGGCAGATAGCCGCTGGCGCCGCGATGGCCGACGATCAGCGGCTTCTGGCCTGTCGGCGCCGGCGCGGCGGCCTGCGAGAACACGGTTGCGGGGGCGGCGACGGCCAGTCCGATCGCCAGCCCCGCGGTCATCAGCAGCTTCGTCCTCATGGCGTCGACCCTCATCGCATTCGGTGGGAACGCAATCCATGATCGGGCGATGTGACAGGCCGTTGAACCCGGTGCTCGCCGCCCGCGCGGCGGGCCTGGCGAGCCGGGGGGGCAGACAGGCGAAGGCCCGCTCAGCGGCGCCCGCTCTCCAGGGTCGTCTTCGCGTCCAGGCGCTTGGCCGGCGGCGTCAGGTCCGGCGCGGGCTGCGTGGCGCAGGCCGCCAGCGACAGGGCGAGGACGGAGGCGAGGATGATCTGGCCGGCGCGCAGCATGAAGGTCACCTTTTGTTGAGAGAGGCAGTTGCCTCGTCTTTCCGCCTGTGGAAGGAGCGCGTCAAGGGGATCTCGTCGGGCGCGCCATGACTGCGCGTCATGATGGAATGGGTCCAGTCTCGCCCTGTGCCGGCGCTTCGCCGCCTCTGTTTCCGGAATCGCTCACGCCATGACGCCCGCCGCCCGCATCAGCGCCGCCATCGAGGTTCTGGACGACATCATCCAGCGGCGCCGGCCGGCGGCCGACGCGCTCAAGGACTGGGGCCTGTCGCGCCGCTTCGCCGGCTCGAAGGATCGCGCCGCGATCGCCTCGCTGGTCTATGACGCGCTGCGCCGGAAGGCCTCCAGCACGCATGTGATGGGGTCGGACACGCCGCGCGCTTTGATGCTCGGCATGCTCGCGCGCCAGCGCGGGCTGGATCTGGAGGAGATCGCCGCGCTCTGCACCGGCGAGCACCACGCGCCCGCGCCGCTCGAGAGCGATGAGGTCGACCGGCTGGTGGCCCTGTCGCTGTCGGGCGCGCCGGACTGGGTGCGTGCCGACGTGCCCGAATGGCTCTGGCCCGGCTTTTCCAGCGCCTTCGGGGCCGAGGCTGTCGCGGAAGGCGAGGCCCTGGCCGGGCGCGCGCCGATCGACATCCGCGCCAACCGGCTGAAGACGACGCGCGAGGCTCTGGCGGGCGAGCTTGCCCATGCCGCCCCGGAGGCCGGCGCCTGGTCGCCCGATGCGTTGCGCTTCCAGCCCGGCGTGGACGGGCGAGGGCCATCGCTCCAGGCCGAACCGACCTTCTTCGCCGGCGGCTTCGAGATCCAGGACGAGGGCTCGCAACTCGTCACCCTGCTGGCAGGAGCAAAGCCCGGCCAGACGGTGGTCGACCTCTGCGCCGGAGCCGGCGGCAAGACGCTGGCGCTCGCCGCGCTGATGGCCAATAGCGGCCGCCTGTTCGCGACCGACCTCGATGCGCGCCGGCTCGCGCCACTGCATGAACGCCTCGCCCGCTCCGGCGCCTCCATCGTCGAGATCCGCATTCCGCGCTCGCGCGGCCACGAGCCGCTGGCCGAGATCGAGGGCCGGGCCGACCTCGTCCTGGTCGACGCTCCCTGCACCGGCTCGGGCACCTGGCGGCGCAATCCGGATGCGAAATGGCGCGTCCGCCCCGGCGCGCTGGCCGAGCGCGTCAAGGACCAGGCCGAGGTGCTGGCGCGGGCCGCAAGGCTGGTGAAGCCGGGCGGGCGCATCGCCTACATCACCTGCTCGGTCCTGCCCGAGGAGAACGATGCGGCGATCGAAGCCTTCCTCGCCCGCAACCCGGGTTTCGCCGCCCTGGCGCCCGCCGGGATGCTGGCCTCGGAACACGGCGATTTCAGCCTGCTCGCCCGTTTCGCAACGGGCCGCGGCCTCCAGCTCTCGCCCCGCCGCACCGGCACCGACGGCTTCTATCTGGCCTGCGTCCGGCGAGGGGACTGACGGCGCGCGACAGCCGTTGCGTGCCATCGCGCGATGGCTTAACCGGGCGCGATGACGAGCGCTCAGCCCCATCACGACTCCATCCTGATCATCGACTTCGGCTCGCAGGTGACGCAGCTGATCGCGCGGCGCATCCGCGAGATCGGCGTCTACTGCGAGATCGCGCCGTTCCAGTCGGCCTCCGAGGCGTTCCAGCGCCTGAAGCCCAAGGGCGTGATCTTCTCCGGCGGACCAGCCTCCGTGCCCGACGAAGGCTCCCCACGCGCCCCGCAGGAGGTGTTCTCCACCGGGCTTCCGGTGCTCGGCATCTGCTATGGCCAGCAGACCATGGCCCATCAGCTCGGCGGCACCGTCGAGAGCGGCCATGCCGCCGAATTCGGCCGCGCCGATGTCGAGATCGTCACGCCGTCGGCACTGTTCGAGGGCATCTGGGAGGAGGGCGGTCGCTATCCGGTCTGGATGAGCCATGGCGACCGCGTCACGCAGCTGCCCGCCGGCTTCACCGTCAAGGCGACCTCCGAAAACGCGCCCTATGCGGTGGCGAGCGACGAGGCCCGGCGCTTCTACTCGACCATGTTCCACCCCGAGGTCGTGCACACGCCCGATGGCGGCAAGCTGCTGCGCAACTTCGTCGTCACCATCTGCGGCTGCACGCCGGACTGGAGCATGTCGGCCTATCGCGCCGAGATGCAGAAGAAGATCCGCGAGCAGGTCGGCAGCGGCCGCGTCATCTGCGGGCTGTCGGGCGGCGTAGACTCCGCCGTGGCGGCCGTGCTGATCCACGAGGCGATCGGCGATCAGCTCACCTGCGTCTTCGTCGATCACGGGTTGATGCGGATGAACGAGGCGGAGGAGGTCGTGCGCCTGTTCCGCGACCACTACAACATCCCGCTCGTTCATGTTGAGGCGGAAGAGCTCTTCCTGTCGGAGCTCGCCAAATGCGGCGCCGATCCCGAAGCCAAGCGCAAGACCATCGGCCGGCTCTTCATCGATGTCTTCGATGCGGAAGCGGCCAAGATCGGCGGCGCCGATTTCCTCGCCCAGGGCACGCTCTATCCCGACGTGATCGAGAGCGTCTCCTTCTCGGGCGGCCCGTCGGTGACGATCAAGAGCCACCACAATGTCGGCGGCCTGCCCGAGCGGATGAAGATGAAGCTCGTCGAGCCGCTGCGCGAGCTGTTCAAGGACGAGGTGAGGGTGCTCGGCCGCGAACTCGGCCTGCCCGAGGCCTTCGTCGGTCGCCATCCCTTCCCGGGACCGGGGCTGGCGATCCGCTGCCCCGGCGAGATCACCAGGGAGAAGCTCGACATCCTGCGCAAGGCGGATGCGATCTATCTCGACGAGATCCGCAAGGCCGGCCTCTACGACGTGATCTGGCAGGCCTTCGCGGTACTGCTGCCGGTGCGCACCGTCGGCGTGATGGGCGACCACCGCACCTACGACCATGTCTGCGCGCTGCGCGCCGTGACCTCGGTCGACGGCATGACCGCGGATTTCTACCCCTACGACATGGCCTTCCTCGGCCGCACGGCGACGCGCATCATCAACGAGGTCAAGGGCATCAACCGCGTCGTCTACGACATCACCAGCAAGCCGCCCGGCACGATCGAGTGGGAATGATTTTTGCCCCTCCGGCAGTATCCGATTGTACGCCAGGGTACGGCATAAGTATCTGAATAACAAAGATAAAACTGTCATCGTC
>LNFM01002413.1_pt1 | contig 44574 bp, 40 predicted proteins | sample 596031 | NCBI WGS metagenome assembly LNFM01 (sample SAMN04254537, study PRJNA301005) | activated carbon metagenome | isolation source: dual media filters at the Ann Arbor, Michigan drinking water treatment plant | place: USA: Ann Arbor
GATATCGGTCAGCCGCGCGCCGTGGGCTTCGGCCACCAAGGGCAGGTGCGGCATCGGCCAGTCGGTCATCCAGTGCATCGGCACGCCGGAGAGGAAGTTGCCTGCGCCCTTGGCCATCGCCTTGGCCGACACGGGGCGGCTGGCGGCGAAGCGGCGGGCTTCGCGGGCGGCAAAAGCTTCAAGACGGTCCTTCGGGACCCCGGCGATCAGTTCGGCAGACATGGTGCGACATCCGTGGTTACGCCGCAGTTATGCGCGATAATTTGATCAAAAGGCAAGCAGGCCCAGCGTCGGGCGGTTCAGGCCACCCAGTCGCCTTCGAAATCCTTGGGGATCAGGAGGTTGTGGGGGCCGAGGTTCTTGACATCCCGCTCGCCACAAAGCGCCATCGAGATATCGAGTTCCTTCTGGATGATCTCCAGCGCCTTGGTCACGCCCGCCTCGCCCATCGCGCCAAGGCCGTAGACGTAGGAGCGGCCGATGTAGGTGGATTTGGCACCCATCGCGACGGCCTTCAGCACGTCCTGCCCCGAACGGATGCCGCCGTCGACGTGAACCTCGACCCTGTCGCCCACGGCGCGGACGATGGAGGGGAGCATGGAGATCGAGCTGACCGCGCCATCAAGCTGCCGTCCGCCGTGGTTGGAAACGACGATGGCATCGGCGCCGAAGTCAGCCGCCATGCGGGCGTCATCGGGGTCGAGAATGCCTTTGAGGATGAACTTGCCGCCCCACTGGTCGCGGATGCGGCGGACCTTGGACCAGTCAAGCTTGGGGTCGAACTGTTCGTTGGCCCAGGCGGTGAGGTCGGAGAGTTTCTCGACGTTCTTCACGTGGCCGACGATGTTGCGGAACTGGCGGCGCGGGGTTTGCAGCATGCCCAACGCCCAGGCGGGTTTGGTGGCGATGTTGATCAGGTTCGGGATCGTCAGTTTAGGCGGGCTAGACAGGCCGTTCCTCACATCGCGGTGGCGCTGGCCGAGGATCTGCAGGTCGAGCGTCAGGACAAGCGCCGAGCATTTGGCCTTGCGGGCGCGTTCGATGATGGCGTCGACGAAATCTTCGTCGCGCATGACATAAAGCTGAAACCAGAAGGGGGTCGGGCTGGCGGCGGCGACGTCTTCGATCGAGCAGATCGACATGGTGGAGAGGGTGTAGGGCACGCCGAACTTGGCGGCGGCGCGGGCGGCCTTGATCTCGCCATCGGGGTTTTGCATCCCGGTAGAGCCGACGGGGGCGAGGGCGACCGGCATGGTGACTTTCTGGCCGATCATCTCGGTTTCCAGAACCCGGCCCGACAGGTCACGCGCCACCCGCTGACGCAGGCGGATCTTGGCGAAATCGGAAGTGTTCTCGCGGAAGGTCTGTTCCGAATAGCTGCCGCTTTCGGCGTAGTCGTAGAACATTCTGGGGGTTCGGCGGCGGTAGAGCTGCTTCAGGTCGTCGATGCAGGCGATGACAGGCATGGGAACCTCCGCGGATTGGTCATCTGTTGTTACCAATTCAGTGGGCTTCACGCAATGCCGGAACGAGGTTGCATTTAATGCGGTATAGGACTATATAGTCCGAAATCGTATCAAAGTGGAGCCCGTCATGTCCCTGAGCCGCCGCAAGACCCTCGCCCTGATCGGCGGGGGCGTGATCCTTGCCGCTACTGCCGGTCTTGGCGCTGTGGCCAGCCGCACACCGCGCACGGCGGCGCTGCCTTGGGCGGGGGCCGGGATGGAAACCGAGCCGCGCCGCAAGGCGCTGTCCTATGCGCTGCTTGCACCCAACCCGCACAACCGGCAGCCTTGGCTGGTGGACCTGTCAGAGCCGAACGTGGTTACGCTCTATGCCGATACCGCGAGGCTTCTGCCGCACACCGACCCGTTCAGCCGGCAGATCACCATCGGGCTTGGCTGCTTTCTGGAACTGATGCGGATGGCGGCGAGCCATGACGGGCAGCGGGTGACGATCACGCCGTTCCCGGAAGGGGAAAGTGCGGCGGGGCTTGATGGACGCCCGGTTGCGCGGGCGGTGTTTGTGGCTGACGGGGCGGTGACACCGGACCCGCTGTTCGCCCATGTGCTGGACCGTCGGTCGACGAAGGAGCCGTTCGACACCGCGCGCCCGCTGGCCGCCGACACCGTGCAGACGCTGGCAGTTGCGCGCCATGCGCGGTTCGGTGGCACGGTCGATGCGACCGAGGTTGCCGCGTGGCGCGCCTTCACGCACGAGGCGTTGAGGATCGAGATCGAGACGCCGCACACCTACCGGGAATCGGTGGACCTTTTCCGCATCGGGCGGGCCGAGGTGGATGCAAGCCCGGACGGCATCGACTTTACCGGCCCGTTGTTCGAGGTGATGGCCGCGACCGGGCTTTTCACCCGCGAGGCGGCGCTGGATACCTCGTCCCAGGCCTACACGGCCGGGTTGGCGGCGGTCTTTGCGAACACCGACACCGCGATGGGGCATGTCTGGTTGGTGACGCCAAACAATGGCCGCGCCGACCAGATCGCCACGGGTGCGGATTGGCTGCGGGTCAATCTGGCGGCGACGGCGGCAGGGGTGGCGTTCCAGCCGCTGTCACAGGCCTTGCAGGAATACCCCGAGATGGCGGTGCCCTACGCCGAGCTGCATGCCAAGCTTGCACCAGACGGCGGCACGGTTCAGATGTTGGCGCGGATCGGTTACGGTCCATCCGTAAGCCCAAGCCCGCGCTGGCCTTTGGAGGCAAAGATCGTGAATGCCTGAACCGTCGCCCGAGGAGACCTTCTTTCAGTTCTTCACCGAGGTGGGCATCCTTGCGCAGTTGAGCCGCGCCTTGTTCGAGGCGCGGTTGCCGGATGGGTTTACCCTGTCGCAGTTCACCGTGCTGAACCACCTTGTCCGGGTGAAGGATGGCCGCACGCCCTTGGAATTGGCGCGGGCGTTTCAGGTGCCGAAAACCTCGATGACGCACAGCCTTGCGGTGCTGGAACGGCATGGGCTCGTGCGGATCGCTGCGAACGCGCGCGACGGGCGGTCGAAATGCGTATGGATCACCGAGGCGGGGCGCGGCTTCCGGCAGACGGCGATTGCGGGCATCGTGCCGGACATGGCAGCTATTGCGGCGCGGTTTCCGGTCGACAGGCTTGGCGCGGCGCTGCCGGTGCTGGGCGATCTGCGCCGGGTCATGGACGCGATGCGTGACGAAGACCCCGGGCCGAACCGTTAGGCCGAATGTGCGCCCCCGGCGAGGGCGGCGATCTTGGCCAGCACCTCGGCCACGGGCTTTTTCGCGCCGATGTCCTTGACGATGGCGGAGCCCACGACGCAGCCATCTGCCACGCTGGCGATGGCCTTCGCCTGATCGGGAGTGGAAATGCCGAAGCCCACGATCACCGGCAGATCGGTTGAGGCCTTGATGCGGGCGACCTCGGGGCCGACGTCGGTGGCCACGGCGGCCGCCGCCCCGGTGATGCCGGTGACCGAGACGTAATAGACGAAGCCTGAGGTGTTCTGCAGCACCTTCGGCAGGCGCTTGGCGTCGGTGGTGGGGGTGGCGAGGCGGATGAAGTTCAGCCCGGCAGCCTGCGCGGGGATGCAAAGCTCGGCGTCTTCTTCCGGGGGCAGGTCGACGACGATCAACCCGTCGATGCCGGCGGCCGTCGCATCGGTGAGGAAACGGTCGACGCCGCGCGAATAGATCGGGTTGTAGTAGCCCATCAGCACGATCGGGGTGGTGCTGTCGCCAGTGCGGAAATCGCGCACCATCTGCAAGGTGGCATCCATCGTCATGCCGCCTTCCAGTGACCGCTGACCGGCAAGCTGGATCGTCGGGCCGTCCGCCATCGGATCGGTAAAGGGCATGCCAAGTTCGATCACGTCCACCCCGGCGGCGGGCATTCCCTTCATGATCGCAAGCGAGGTGGCGACATCGGGATCGCCGCCCATGATGTAGGCGACAAAAGCCTTCTTCCGCTCTGCCTTCAGCCGCGCGAAAGTGTCGTCGATCCGTGTCATGGTTTCCCCCGCAAAATCCTGACCGGGTTTGCACGGGGCGGGCGGGAAAATCAATGCCCCTCGGGCGTGCAGGCACGGCTTGATCCTTGGCCGCCCCGCGCCTAGAAGCGGGCGGTCGCCAAAGGAGGGTCTGATGGGTTTCAAGATGGGTATCGTGGGTCTGCCGAACGTGGGCAAATCCACCCTCTTCAACGCGCTGACCCGCACGGCGGCGGCGCAGGCGGCGAACTTTCCGTTCTGCACCATTGAACCGAACGTGGGCGAGGTGGCGGTGCCGGATGCGCGGCTGGACAAGCTGGCCGCGATTGCGGGGTCAAAGCAGATCATCCCGACGCGGATGACCTTCGTCGATATCGCGGGGCTGGTGCGGGGCGCCTCGAAGGGCGAGGGCTTGGGCAACCAGTTCCTGGCCAACATCCGCGAGTGCGATGCGATTGCGCATGTGCTGCGGTGTTTTGAGGATGGCGACATCACCCATGTCGAAGGCCGGATCGACCCGGTCGCCGACGCCGAAACGATCGAGACCGAGCTGATGCTTGCGGACCTCGAGTCGGTGGAGCGGCGGCTGACCGCGCTGGCCAAGAAGCTGCGCGGCGGTGATCAGGAGGTGCAGGATCAGGACCGCCTCTTGCGCGCGGCGCTGGCGGGGCTTGAGGCCGGGAAGCCGGCGCGGACCGTGAAGGTGGATGCCGACGACCAGAAACAGTGGCGGATGCTGCAACTGCTGACGGCAAAGCCGGTGCTCTACGTCTGCAATGTCGAGGAGGCCTCGGCCGCCTCGGGCAATTCGCAATCGGCGCGGGTGGCCGAGATGGCAAAGGCGCAGGGTGCTGCGACGGTGGTGATCTCGGCGCGGATCGAGGAAGAGATTTCGCAGCTGGCCGAGGATGAGGCCGCGATGTTCCTTGAGGAGATGGGCCTGCATGAAGCCGGGTTGGACCGGCTGATCAAGGCGGGCTATGCGCTTCTGGGCTTGCAGACCTATTTCACCGTCGGCCCGAAGGAGGCGCGGGCCTGGACGATTCCGGCGGGGACGCTGGCACCACAGGCGGCGGGCGTGATCCACGGTGATTTCGAGAAGGGCTTCATCCGGTCTGAAACGATTGCCTATGATGATTACATCGCTGGCAACGGCGAGGCGGGGGCGAAGGAAGCGGGCAAGTTCCGTGTCGAGGGCAAGACCTACGAGGTCAAGGACGGCGACGTGCTGCACTTCCTGTTCAGTGGCTGAACCTGTCCCACGGTTTGACTGTCTGGGCTGTGCAACGAAACCAGGCACTTGGAGCCAGCGTCAAGGATCTGTTCAGACCCTTGGTGCGGCGCACGCGGCCAGGCCCGGACGTGATGCGCCGGAAATGGGCCGGTTCCTCCGTGACCGATCAGGCTTTGGCGCCTTTCCCCCTTGCTCCGCCGTTCCGGCACCGTTAAACGAGGTCCGTCGGAGGCGTGGCTGAGAGGCCGAAAGCACTCGGTTGCTAACTGAGCAAGGGGGAGACCCCTTCGTGGGTTCGAATCCCACCGCCTCTTGGTCGCGCCAAGTTGCGGATGCCGGTTGACAGCATTGGCCAGCCGGAGGTGCTGATGTGCCTTTCGCCGATCTGGACCGACAAGCACGAAACGGCGCGACGTGTGGCGCAAGGGATCAAGTCCGTGCTGGATGTGGCCAAGTCCAATGGCTTTCGGTCGGGCGAAAACCCGGTGACGTCGATCCATGATGCAAAGGTTCTGCCCAAGGTGAAGGCCAAGCCTAAACACCACAGCGCCATGGCATGGACGGATGTGCCTGTCTTCTATGCGGACTTGAAAACGCGCGATGCAATGGCCGCAAAGGCGCTGATGTTCACCTGCCTGACCGGGTCGCACACGAGTGAGGTTCTGGGGATGCAATGGGGCGAGATTGATCTTGAGGCGAGGCTTTGGACCTGTCCGGCGGATCGGATGAAGGGTGCCGTGTTGCACCGGGTCCCGCTGAGCGATGAAATGCTGGCGATCATTGAACCGTTGCGTGCGATGCAGTCGGACTATGTTTTCGAGTGCCAGAAGCGGCATAAGCCGCTGTCGAACATGGCCATGCTGATGCTGTTGCGCAGAATGGAGGTTGAAGGCGTCACCGTGCATGGGTTCAGGTCAACCTTTCGCGATTGGGCGTCCGAGATTGCCAATGCACCGCGTGAGGTTGCCGAAATGAGCCTGGCGCACAAGGTCGGGTTGGACGTCGAGCGCGCCTATGAACGCTCGGACCTCCTAGAAAAGCGGCGAATCCTCATGGACCAGTGGTCTCAATCTGTCGCCCGATGGGCAATCAGGGCGATCCTCAATGCTGACGGTTTCTATCAACGAGCCTGAGTTGCTGTCGATCGACCTCCTTCGGATTGCCCTGAGTTAGACGACGACCGAACTTAGGGAAAAAGCGATGGCAAACGCAAAGCATGAGGTGGTGGCGCTCAGGCTCGAATCCCTCAGCGACAGCCTTGGCACGAACTGGATGTCCGATCCCAAGCACGTAGAGTTTGTGCAGTGGATTGCGAAAACGTCGAGCGAGCGTCCCAAGGCCAGCCATGAGTTTTCTCAAACGGCAAGGCGGTTTGAAGATCGCACCGAACGGAAGCTCAATGTCGCCGAACATATCGGAAAACTGATTTGGCTGTCGATTCAAGACGGGAAGTTCGAGGGCGTGCAAACGGACGAAGGGATGCGTTGTTTCCGGCCAGCGATTGGCTAAAACACAGACCGGTCATGCAGGGTGCAACGCCCAAACCGGTGCCAGTCATGTCAACTACGCACGCCGCAACGGAAGCGTTCGCCATCGCCTGCCGCGATCAGGCCGTCATACACACCCCCGCATTTTCTGATGAAGAGAAGATTTCGTTTTGCGACGGCATTCTTGGTCTGATGCGAAATAGGTAGATCGGGTGGGGGTTCACCCTGTCCTTGGTCATGTTGGCTTGACTGGTTTCCTTTGCGATCTCGCGTTCTCCAAGTCGAAGCGACTGAACAACAGCTGACCGCCTGCGTCCTCTCTGTGTCAATCCAGAGGAAAGATCGGCCGTGGCACCCGATGAAACGGCAAGCGTCGCAGGTCGGGCGAACAGAGGGCTCCACTGTCGCAAACGATCACCCGAGCGGCGATAGGGGCGAAGGCCGCACGGAAATGTTGCTGCGATTTCAGCGCGACGATCCGATGCGCCGCGGGGTCAATGCCAAAGGCTCGGAACTGCTGCAGGTCCAGCATCTGGCCGTGGTGGGACACGACCAGCACATCCACACCGGCCACCCGCAGCACTGCCGTCGGCCCCCAGTTCCCCGGCAGGCCGCCGATCATCGGGCCATCGCCAATGTAGCGCCCGTCCGACAGCAGCGTCACAGTCCCGCTCACCGTGATCGGCCCGCCTCCAAAGCGGGGATCGGTCTTGCCCCCCAGGGGCAGGGTGATTTCGGCTCCAACCGCCTGTGCGTGCAGAAGAGCCGCAGCTTCGGGGTCCACCATCGGGCCAAAGCAGGCATCGGTCACACCCGCGTTCAGCAGGGCGGACAAGAGACCCGGCGCGTCGCCGTAGCTGCCGGCGCCCGGATTGTCGGCATAGTCGGCGATGACCAGCGGACCGGGGCCGGAATGGGCCAGCGCTTCGGCCGCCGCTTCGGCGGGGGTCAGGAAGTGGTTCAAGACCTCGTGTCGCCGGGCCCAGATGTCATCGGCCAGCGCCTCGGCAAAGGCCAGATGCGGGCCTGCGTCGCCATTGTAGGTGACCAGCGCCGTTGGCCCAAGCTCGGGGATGTCGGCATTGCCGAAGCCTGCGTTGATGCTGACCGCCAGCGCACCGGGGGTGCCCTCATGGGCACGGGCAAGGGCATGGCGCGCGATCATCGGCCCCTCATCCGTGCGGCCGCTGTTGGCCTCTTCCAGCATCGGTCGGGTCACGCGCAAGGTGCGAGGAGCGATCTCTCTTTTCATCGCCCGATGCAAAAGACTGGCTGCGCTGCGGGCGGTATCGCGCATGTCGACATGCGGATACGTCGAATAGGACATCACGATCTGTGCCAGTTCGCACATCCGGGCAGTGACATTGGCATGCGGGTCCAGCGTGACGGCAATCGGCAGATCGGGGCCGACGACCGCGCGCAGGCGTTCCAGCAACAGGCCCTCGCCATCGGGATGATCCTCGACCACCATCGCGCCATGCAGGCCAAGAAGGATGCCGTCCGGCGGACCGGCCTTGGCCGCCGCGATGATGCACCCGGCAATCACGTCAAACGCCGCGCGGGTGACCGGGCCCGCGGGTGAGGCCGAGGCGCTGACGGCGTGGCGGGTCTGCCAACCTTGCGCGCGCGCCACGTCCATGAATCCCGCGATATCGGTATTGGCATCCGCGCGCTCTGCCACGGCGGCGTCGCCTTGCAGGAACAACCGCGCCTTGAAGGCGGCAAGATCGGTTGGCCGGATGCTGAACGTGTTGGATTCATGAGAAAACTCTGCGGTCAGAACGGTAAGGGTCATCGTCGGTCCTTGCTGGGTCAGCCCTGGGGGTGGTGGCAGGCGATCTGGTGGCCATCCGTCCCCGTCACCAGTGCTGGCCGATCCGTCTGGCACAAAGACGAGGCTGCAGAGCAGCGGGCGGCAAAGGCGCAGCCGGGTGGCAGGTTGAAGGGGCTGGGAATCTCGCCCCGCAGCATCTGTACGGTCTTGCGCCGGGCGGGGTCCGGCTCGAAATGGCTGTTCATCAGGGCGCGGGCATAGGGGTGGCGCGGTGTGTCGCGGGCCTGTGGCAGCACCTCGACCACGCGGCCAAGATACATCACCACCACCCGGTCGCAGAAGTAGCGCACGAGACTGAGGTCATGGCTGATGAAGAGATAGGTCAGGCCAAGGTCACGCTGCAGCCCCTCCAGAAGGCCGATGATCTGGGCTTGAATCGACACATCCAGCGAAGCGGTGGGTTCATCCAGCACCAGAAACGCCGGGTTCAGTGCCAGCGCCCGGGCAATGCCGACGCGCTGCTTCTGTCCGCCTGAAAGCTGGTGTGGAAAGCTGGCGGCAAGGCTGGGGTTCAGGCCGACCATGGCCATCAGATCGGCCAACCTTGCCTTGGGGTCCGCCACGTCGACGCGTTGCACCTGATAGGGCTCCATCACTGCGCGGCCGATGGTGTAGCGCGGGTCGATGGCGGAGTAGGGGTCCTGAAACACCATCTGCATGTTGCGGCGCATCGCGCGCAAGCCGGCAGGCGCGAGGCTGCCAAGGTCGGCCCCGTCGTAAGTGACCGAACCGGATGTGGCCGTCAGCAAACGCAAGACCAGCCGCCCCAGCGTAGACTTGCCACAGCCGGATTCGCCGACGACCCCGGTCACGCTGCCGCGCGGGATCTCAAGGCTGACGTCATCCACCGCACGCATCACGCGGCGGGGTTTCAGAAAGCCGGAGCCAGAGGCGAAGTCGCGGGTCAGGCCATTGAGGGACACAAGCGGTGTCATACGGGGACCCCTTGCAGGTGGCAGGCGACGCTGCCGGATGTCACGGCCTGCAGTAACGGAACACCGGTGCGGCAAACCTCCATCACTTGAGCGCAACGCGGGTGGAACCGGCAGCCGGGGGGATAGTTCAGCACCCCCGGCACTGTGCCCGGGATGCCCAGCAGCGTACCTTCGGCCTGGTCATGCGCGGGGATGCACGCGATCAGGCTGGCGGTATAGGGGTGGCGCGGGCTGGCGAAGATCGCTTGAGTGGTGTTCATCTCGGCCACCCGACCGGCATACAAGACCACGACCCGGTCACAGGCCTGCGCCACGACGCCCATGTCATGCGTGATCAGGATCAGCGCCAGACCCCGGTCGCGCACGAGGTCCACCATGATCTGGATGATCTGGGCTTGAATGGTCACGTCTAGCGCGGTTGTCGGTTCATCCGCGATGATCAGATCGGGATCAGCGGCCAGCGCCATCGCAATGACGATCCGCTGCTTCATGCCGCCCGAAAGCTGATGCGGATAGGCGCTGTGCAGGGTTTCGGCGTCCGGGATGCGCAACTGCTGCATAAGGTCGATGCTGCGCGCCTTGGCCGCCGGTTTCGAAAGCCCCAGATGCAGGCGCGACACCTGGTCGATCTGCGCGCCGATCCGAACGATAGGGTCCAGCGAGGTCATCGGGTTCTGGCTGATCAGCGCGATCCGCTTGCCGCGCAGGTGGCGGTAGGCGGGCTCGGGCAGCGCGGTCAGCTCCTGCCCATCGAACAGGATCGACCCGGTGGCGATGCGCCCACCGATGCGGCCCAGCAAGCCCATCAAGGCAAGGGCGGTCAGCGACTTGCCAGAGCCGGATTCGCCGACCAGTCCCAAGATCTCGCCCTTGCGCGCCTCGAAGGAAACGCCATCCAGCGGGGCCACGCTGCCGATTGCGACGCAGAGGCCAGTGACGGTCAGAAGGGCCATGTCACACCTCCCTCAGCCGGTTGCGGATATCCAGCGCATCAATCAACGCATCGCCAAAGAGGTTGATCGCAATGACGGTCACCGCGATGGCGGCACCGGGGAACAGGATGATCCACGGCGCGATGAAGATCTGCGCCGTGCCGGACGACATCATCGCCCCCCAGCTTGGCGTGGGCGGCTGCGCACCAAGGCCGAAGAAGCCCAGCGTCGCCTCAAGAATGATCGCGTCGCCGGTGGCCAGCATGCCCGCCACGATGACCGGCGTGATCGCATTGGGCAGAAGGTGGCGAAAGATCACGTGTGCATGGCCTGCGCCAAGGTTCACCGTCGCCTCGATATAGGTTTCGGACCGCAGTGCCATGACCTGGGCGCGCGTCAGCCGGGTGAACTGCGCGAGGTAGGCGATGGAAATGGCGATGATGATGCTGGTCGTGCCGGTTCCGATGATGGCGATCAGGAGGAGGGCGATCAGGATTTCGGGGAAGGACCAGGTCAGGTCGACCACCGCCGTCACCACGCGGTCGAAAATGCCGCCGAAATAGCCCGCCATTGCCCCCAGCGTCATGCCAGCAACCACGGAAATCGTGATGGCGGTGATGGCGACCGACAGCGAGGTGCGCGCGCCGTGGATGATGCGGGACATCAGGTCACGGCCGAATTCGTCGGTGCCCATCCAATTTGCGGCCCCCGGCGGGGTGTTCGCGCCGGGCAGGTTCTGAATCGCATAGTCGTAGGGCGCCAGCCACGGCGCGAACAGAGCGCAGGCAATGACCACGACCAGCACCGCCGCCGAGACCGCGCCGCGCGGGGTTCGGGCCACGCCCCACAGGAACCTCAGCACGCTCATTTCATGCCCTCGCGGATACGCGGGTCCATCATGGCCTGCACGATGTCGCCCAGAAGCGTGCCAAGCATCACCGCGATGGCCAGCATCAGCAGGCATCCCTGCACCACCGGATAATCCCGCTGGTTCAACGAGGTGATCAGCAAGGACCCTAGGCCTGGCCTTGCAAAGACAAATTCCACCGCCACCGCGCCGCCCAGGATCCAGCCAATCCGCAGGCTGAGGATGGTGACGACCGGCATCATCGCATGGCGCAGGACTGCGCCAAGCTCGATCCGCCAGCGCGACACGCCCTTGGCGTGCAGCATCATCACAAAGTCGCGCCGGGCAATGTCCATCATCGCGACGCGCGTAACCCGTGCGACCAGCGCCACGCCGCCGAGGCCGATTGTCAGGACCGGAAGCACCAGAGCCGAGGCTGTGCGTGCGCCCGACACCGGGAACCAGCCAAGGGTGACGGCAAAGAGCATGATCATCAAAAGGCCAAGCCAGAAACTGGGCACGGTGGACCCCAGCAGGATCAGCGTCATCACCCCCCGGTCAAACCATGTATCGCGAAAGATCGCGGCCAGCGCCCCGGCGGTGATTCCGACCACGGTGGAAAACACCAAGGCCAACGACCCGAGCGCCAGCGAATGCGGCAGGTTCATCGCGATCAGGTCGGCCACCGGGCGGCGCAGGATGATCGCGTCGCCCAGATCGCCCTGCAGCATCTTGCCGAACCAAGCGAGGTATTGCTGCCAAAGCGGCTGGTCCAGCCCAAGCCGGGCTATCAGCGCCGCCCGTTCCTCGGGTGTGGCACCAACGCGCAGAAGGTTGTCGATCGGATCGCCCGGCACCAGATGCACCAGCGCGAAGATCACGGCGGAAATCGCCAGGAAAACCGGGATCAGCAGCAAGAGGCGCTTGATGGTGAACAGCAACATGCGGACCCCGATGGCAAGGATGGGTCCGGGCGCACGCAAGGGTGCGCCCGGGGTCGGGGCTTACTTGACCTCGATGTCGACGAAGGTCTGGCTTTGCAACTGCGTCGCGCGGATGGCCTCTGGCACCATCAGGCGGTCCTTGGCATAGGCAAAGGACTGCACCGGCTGGTAGATCGGGGCAAAGACGAACTGGGTCAGCACGTATTCGTGGTAGGCGGTGAAATTCGCCACCCGCTCATCCCAGGTGCGCGAGCCGGTCATCGCCTTGATGCGCAGCTCTTCTGCGGCAGCATCCGTCCACATCGACACGTTCGGATAGCCAAGCCGCTCGGCGCTGAAGAACCAGTCGAGAATGTCCGCGTTTTCATAGGAATAGCTGCGGACGGCAAGCTGGTGTTCGGTCTTCTTCTTGTATTCGTCGTTGATGCTGGCGGGGTCGAGAACGGTGATCTCGGCAGCGATCCCGACGGCGGCAAGCTGGGCCTGAATGACCTCGGTGATCCGGCGGAATTCGGTGCCGTTCTGGGTCCAGAGTTTCACCGTCAGCGGTGTGCCGTCCTTCGAGCGCGTCCCATCGGCGGCGGCCACCCATCCTGCCTCGTCCAGCAGCTTCTTCGCCATGTCAGGGTTGTACTTGATGCGCAGCTCGTCCTTTACCTTGCCCTCCAGCAGGGCGTCGGTCAGGAACGTATCGGCAATTGCGCCAACGCCCTTGTATAGGTTGTCCAGAATCTCGGCCTGGTTGACCGCCAGTGCCGCTGCCTGCCGCACCTTGATATCGTCGAAGGGGGCCACGGTGGTGTTCATCGGCATGTAGAACAGCTCACGCCCCGGCAGGGTGACCGCGGTGATGCCTTCTTCGGCCATGATCGTTTCGCGGAAGTCGGCGGGTACCGACAGAAGCATGTCCACGCCGCCGGTCTTTAACTCCAGAAACGCGGTGCTGTCATCGGCAATCTCGCGCAGGGTCAGGCGGGCGATATGGGCCGGGCCCTGGTTGACGGACAGATCCGATGCCGAGGTATAGGCGTCATTGCGCACCAGCACGGTTTCCTGGCCGACGGTGAAGCTTTCCAGCTTGAACGGACCTGACCCCACGGCACCCATCACGCCATAATCTGCGCCCATCGCGTCATAGGATTTCGGCGAAGGCACGCCCATGAAGTTTGTCGACATGTTGAGCAGCAGGCTTGGGTCGGGGTTCTTCATGATCAGCTTTACGGTCAGATCATCCACCACCTCGATGCTGGCGATGGCTTCGGCCATGAAGGCGTTTTCGGTGCCGGCGAACTTCGGCAGCCACCAGGCCACGGTCGCGGCATTGAAGGGCTCGCCGTCGTGGAAGGTCACGCCGGGGCGCAGCTTGAATACCCATTCCATTCCGTCCTCGGACACCGTCCACGAGGTAGCAAGCTGTCCGTGATAGGTCTGATCCTTGTCGACGATGACCATCCGGTCATAGATCAGCGTCGTCGCCATGTTCAGCTTGGTGCCCTTGATCGGGTCATAGGTCGGCGCACCGACCTCTCGCGAAGGCAGTACCATGGTGACGTCCTGCGCCGTGGCGGCAAGGCCTGACATCAGGAAAGTCGAGGACAGCAGCGCCCCTGCGAGCAGGCGCCTGACAAAGATTCTCATTTTTCGGTATCCCTGTTGAGTGTGACTTTTGACTGTCGTTTTTCAGTATCGTCTGGCGTTTCAAGTATCGTCCGGAGGCGCATCGCTTGGTCTGGCCGGGCCGGTCGGATCGCCGACATACCCGGTGAAACGGCTGTAAAGACGCGCAATTTCGTTCATGCGCTGTTCAACGGAATGGCCCAGTTCCAGAAAGACGCCGTTGACCAGAAGGTTGGCGAGGCTTGCCATCTGGGCGGCGGATTCCCAGAACAGATTGAACTCGGTCGGCACGACAAACATCTCGTCGGCCAGATTGCGGCCCCAGTCGCAGAACGGGTCGGTGACCAGCGTCACCGGGATTCCGGCCCGTTTCGCATCCTGTGCCAGAAGCTGCGCCATGCGGGAATAGCGCCGCCCTTCGAAGATCACGAGGCAAGGGGTGCCCTGCCCGCCCGCCAGAAGCTCGGCAAAATTGCCGCCCGCAAGGTCCAGCAGATGCACCCGGTCGCGGATGTACTGCAGTTGGTTGACAAAGACCTGTGCGATACCGCGTTCGGTCTGAAACCCGACCGCGAACACCGCCGAGGCCGTCGCCAGCCTCTTGACTGTGCGCGCCCATTCCGGCGTCCGGGCCAGTTCGTACACCGCGACCAGCGCCGCCATCTCCAGCTTCAACCCGCGCGCAAGCTGGTCTTCGCCACCGCGCGCCTGTTGCTCGAAATCGCGCAGACGGTCGGCAATCAGCCAGGGCCGGTCCCCGATGTCACGCTGCAGATGGTCCTTGAGGTCGCGAAAGCTCTTGTATCCCAGCGTGCGGCAGAAACGCCCAACCGTCGGTTCGGACACGCCAACCTTTGCCGCAAGACTGGCCGCCGTCTCAAACGGAACCGTGGTCATCTCGGCCAGCATGTAGGACGCAATGGCGCGGTCGGCTTTGGAGGCCGCTGACAGGCTTTCCGACAGACGATGACGCAGCGAATCGGGCATCTGGCGGCTTCCTTTCGTATGCAGTAATCCTGACAGTAAACTTTCAGATATCAAAACGATTTCATTTTTCTTGCACATCGTCCCATTTGAGGCGCTTCTGTCAGGAGGGTGGGCCCCTGTGCGACGCAGGTCGAGCGGCCTTCCAGAGCAGGCGCGCGCCGCAACCCCAAGGGACACCATCATGCAGTACGATTTCTTGGTTGTGGGGGCGGGCCTGTCGGGCACCGCTGCAGCCTGTGAGCTGGCGAGCCACGGCAGCGTGCTTTTGGTCGAGGCCGAGGCAAGCCCAGGGTACCATGCCACCGGGCGGTCGGCGGCACTGTTCACGCCGCATCAGGGCACACCGCTGGTGCAGGCGATCAACCGTGCCAGTGCTGCATTCTTTGCCAAGCCCCCCGTTGGGTTCATCGATCATCCGCTTCTTGCTCTGCGCGGCGGATTGACCATAGCCGAACCTGGACAGGAGCACCTGCTGCAGGATCTGCTGGCCCTTTCCGCGCCAGGCCGGGACGTGCATTCAATCGACGTCGAGACCGCACTGAAGCTGGCCCCAATCTTGCGTGCCGAACGGATCGGGGCCGCAGTGCATGAGCCGGGGATCGCCGACATTGATGTAGCCGCACTGCATCAGGGCTATCTGCGCGAACTTAAACGGCGGGGCGGAAAGCTGATCTGCGGCCAGCGGATCAGCGCGCTGGACCATCAAAGCGGCCTGTGGACCGCGCGTGTGCCGGACGCGCTGTTTCAGGCCCGCGTCATTGTCAACGCTGCCGGGGCATGGGCTGACCATGTGGCCGCCCTCGCCGGGGTGCGGCCCATCGGTCTGGTTCCGAAGCGCCGCACCGCGATTATCGTGGATGGGTTTTCCGGCGTTGATACACGGTCCATGCCAACCGTCGATTTCACCGCGACAGATGCCTATTTCAAACCGGACGGCGACCGGATCATGGCCTCGCTTGGCGATCAGGACCCAGTGGAGGCACAGGATATCCAGCCCGACGAGTGGGAGATTGCCGTGCTGGCCGACTGGCTGCAGCGCGAGACACGGCTGAGCGTCAAGCGGATCGGCCACAGCTGGGCGGGCCTGCGCACGTTCGTTTCAGACGACAGCCCCGTCGTCGGATTTGACGATGCCGTGCCAGACTTCTTCTGGCTTGCGGCGCAAGGTGGCTACGGGATCATGATGGCACCGGCACTGGGCAGAGCCACTGCTGCCTTAGCCCGGCATCACGATCTGCCGGTCGAATTGACGACACAGGGCATTGAGGCCGCGGACCTGTGTAGATCACGCCCGATGCCGCCGCTGCGGGGATAAGGTACTGCTGTCGTCGTGTCATGAAAGATCGACGTCCTTCGCTTCGGGCAAAGAGCATCCCACCGGCGATCCCGATGATCAGCCCGCCAGCCCGTTGGTTGACGTGATGGGATGCGACAAACCTGCAAGAAACGCGCGTTCGATTTTCCCGATGTGGGCGGACAAGCCTGGCAGCGTTCTGCGGACTGCGGTCATCTACTGAAGTGTCACAGGCAAGACGGCATGGAACAACCGCTTTGCTGCAGATGGGCCCAATAGGATATCAGCGATGGATGACCGCTCTGGGCCGAGTACGTCGGTCTCCCTCGTCACGGGGGTTAGGGTCCGATGCGGCGCTGCGGCGGGACACCACGAGCCCAAAGCGGACACTGGTATCGACAAAGAGGTCTGACACAACGCTCGGAGGCTTGCCACGCCCAACTCCGGGCATTCACAAGGCCGCTGGTTCCACCCAAGGCGTTCAGCACTTCGTCTGCTGGCTCGTCAGGCGATCTTGCCGCTAAGCGGCAGGACACTTGGTGAATGCCCGAATAGAACTGTCTCAATCGACTGTACCGGGTGTTACTTGGGGAACAGCCAACACCTCGCGCAAACTGCACAGTGATCTCATCAAACCGGGAAGCTTCCGGCGAAACCCAGACGGGGATCACGCCATGTCCATCTTCCTTTGCCGCGCAGTTGTTACCAAGGCAGCTCTCGCGCCATACTTGGCGAAGCGAGGCCAAATCCTTGCCGGCACTGCCGAGCATCCAGCATCATCGCGCGCGGTTCAAACGTGATGTCTGCACTGCGCGCTGTCGTCAGCCTCCTAGGGCTTTGCGTCATGGCCGATGCAGCCGCAGCACGATGCTCTCATCTGGCACTAGTTCTGGCGATCGACAGCTCGGGAAGCATCGATGATCGCGAGTTCACATTGCAGCAAAAGGGCTATGCCGACGCTTTTCGCAACGACCGCGTTCTGGCAGCTTTGAAAGGTGCAGGAACGGTCGATGTTGCAGTTGTCATCTGGGGTGATAGTGCGACCCCGGTTCAAGTCTTGCCCTGGCAGCGTCTGGACCGCGCGGCTGGCGCCGAGAGGATCGCGCAAAAGATCGAGGGCGTGCCGCGCCGTGTCACCGGGAATACGGCGATGGGAACCGGTCTCTGGGTTGCGCTTGACCTTCTTGACGACCCCGCGCGATGTTCTGATCGGAGTGTCATCAATGTTTCTGGTGACGGGATGGAATCGATCGGCCCCCGACCACGCCGTGTTGTTCCGCTTGGCCAATCCCGCGCGCGGGCGCTGGCAAACGGAGTGACCATCAACGCCCTCGTCATTGCAGATACGAACAAATTACTTGCTGACTGGTTTCACAGCGAGGTGATTACAGGTCCTGGGTCCTTCGTAATGCAGATCACCTCGTTCGCCCACTTCGCTGACAGCATTGTCGAAAAGCTTGTTCGCGAGATCAACGCTCCTGTTCTTGCGGCAATCGCTCCATGATCGGCAAACCCCAGTCGTGGGGGATGATGAGCGTACTGGGTGTAATGACCGCTTCGTCGTCGAAGCGGACATCCGGCTCGTAAAGCGCCAAGGCAGGAAAGGGCCGGGCACGTCGATCACCCTGGTCACTAGGGCAGAGGCCCGATGCTGCGCTGCGGCGGGGCGCAAGGAGCCTGGAGCGGACGTTAGGTTATCGCCGCAACTACAAGCCCAAATCGATGCCGGAACCGGCAAAGAAAGCGCAACAGCTATCAACGAAGGTTTCGAAGAATCTCACGAAAACGCAGTGTTGCCCAAGGGTTTGCCGGGCCTGTTCGACAAAGCTCAAGCGGTTCAAGTCGTTTCCTGCAATGCTCGACGATCATCTGCAATCCCCTTGGCAACGGGATCGGACGACAGCAGCCCCAATTCTGTCAGCATCAGCCCGCAATCCAAGGTGGAAAAGGGGCTTCCAACGCCGGTGCGGCCGTCAATGGTAGTCCAGAAGTCGCCGCCTTGTGCATGGCGGCGCGACATCAGGAAATCGATGTCGCCGCGGTTTGGCATCTCTTCCAAATCAACACGCATCAAGCCCCTCCGGATATTTCCTTGGGTGAGCGGAGCCTAGGCAAGAATGATGTTTCGGACGTTGACCGAAGTCAATCTGCCATTCCTTGCAGACAAGACTTGGCCGATATGGGCAACTCCCAGGTATCGTACCGTACTGTCCATTTTCGTATGCCCCAACAGCAGTTGGACGGCCTGGAGGTTCCCGGTCTTTTTGTAAATCTGCGCCACCTTCGTCCGGCGCATGGAATGCGTGCCAAAGGCGCTCGGCTCTAGACCAACCGACGTGACCCAGCCTCTGACGATCCGTGCATACTGCCGGGTAGAGAGGTGTGGGCTACCATGAATCCTGCTGGGCCACAGGAACTCGAGGCTTATCATCTCCGGTCGCTGACCCAGCGCTCCAAGGAGTTGCAGGCGGTCTCGGTGATCTCGAAGCGAACCGGCTTGGCAGTCTTGCTCTGGACAATGGATGCCCGTTCCTTCACGTGACCCGCCGCGAAGACGTCGCGGACCCGAAGGCACACTAGGTCGCAGCCGCGCAGTTTGCTTGCGCGCCCAATCCCGGCTCAGAAAACTCGCGAGTTAGGGTGATGACCTGTGTCAATGCGCGACCGCTTGCCGTGGTGCAGAATGTGTATGTTGGTGCGACAACGGAATTTTTTGAAATAGTTCGCATATCCAAAGGAGGTCAGAAATGGCAGACTATGAAGCGGAAGTTCGGGCAGAGATGGCCGAGATCAAGAGCACCCTTGCTGCGCTCACCAAGTCGTTGGTCGATTACGGAAAGGCACGCGTCGACGGAGTACAGGATCAAGCCTCTGACTGGTCAGATGAAGTGCTCGCCGAATCGCGCCGCGCCACTAAGAAACTGGCCAAGCAGGTGTCCCGACTTGAAAAGAATATGGAGAAAACGGTGCGCGAACACCCTCTCCAGTGGTTCCTCGGCGCGTTGGGAATCGGGTTGGTGGTTGCGATGCTGGTTCAGAAAAGCCGCGACTGAGTCCCCATGCGAAACCGCTTGAGTGACCTGGCCGCGCCCCTGACCACAGGCGTATCCGAACGGCTGCAAGATATGGTCGGCAATGCGGCGATCCTTGGGTTTGTCGCATTGCTTTCCCTGACGGCTTGGGTCGTATGCGTTGCCGGGATTGTTGTCGTGCTGACCCCCGTCTGGGGTTTGGCACTGGCACTCTTTTCCGTAGCCCTGCTGGTTATCGCCTTTGCGCTCGTGCTGTTGGCTATCCTGCGACGGCGGACTCGACTGCAAAAGGCGCGCGCTGCAATTCGGCAGTCTGAAATCAGCCGCAAAAGCCGTGCAGCCCTTCTTGCCGTATTGGCCGGCATTGTCCGCAACCGTCCAGAAGCGCTGCTAATCGGTTCAGGCCTTGTGATTGGGGCAATGATTGTCGCCGCACTGCAGCCGCAAGAGGAAAAGTAGATAGGCGAAGACACAAAAGGTGGGGCAAGCTGACGAATGACGATCTGGATCAGATCGCTGGAAAGCGGGACCAGCTGGTTGGCAAGGTCCAGGAGAGATACGGGCTTGCCAAAGAAGCTGCGGAGCGCGAGGTGGACGAATGGACGCGCGGTTCCTGATCACAGTGGCGGGTCCGCCTGCGGCGCAACCCTTCCTGGCCTGGCGGACCTCGTTCTTCTGGCTGTGCGACGTCGCTTCGTAAGGGCTTGACCGCGCGGATTTCACTTACAAACGTGGGACCCGTGATCGCTGAGCGTGTGGGAAAACTGGATGGAAAGACACATGAACAATTTTATCTGGCTCGTCGGCGCAGTCGTCATCATTCTCTTCGTTCTGGGCTACTTTGGATTGCGCTGATCGCTCTGGCGGTGCCGTTCGGCATCGTCACTTGGACCCTTTCGGCAGACCCATTGGCGCTGGCCGGCATTTGATGCTGAAGGTGCCGATTGCCCAGGGCAAGCGCATAGAAGTGGACCATCTACACCAGGTCAATCGCGCGCCTTTCCAGAGTGAGCGGCAGAAGTGCTTGCCCATTCGTCCGCCTTTTGTGACGCTCCGGCCTGTATATCTCCGTTCGGGAACGCCGCCTCGCGAGGTCCCGAGCGAAGAACCGCCGTCCTCGCCGTTGGAAATGCCGCCTGACGTGCCTGAATTGCCCGAGCTGCCCTCTCCCGAAGTCCCCAACATACCGCCCGACGGGTCGCCCGAGGAAACGCCTATCGAGATGCCAGTAGAGGAGGGCCGCAGGTGGCCAGTATCATGACCTTGATCGCGCGTGACCGGTGGAGGCTTCAATCGGGTTGCCAATGCTGGATCTGACCTTGAGCTGAACGGATGAAATCAGAACTCGGACCTTAGTACAGCCGCAAGTTCGGGCGCTTAGCTTTTACCTGCTGTTCCACTTCTTACGCGACGGGCTGGCTGCAAGAGACATCATCACGAGTTGGCTGCCGCTGACCAAACCCGAGGCCGAACAACTGCTTCAGTGTGTCGCTGAAACAGATCATGCAACGGTTTATGGAACCCTTGCTGTCGCCGCAGTTCAAGGAGCGCTGGGTGGCCTGATGTTCTGCGCGCTTGGACTGCCGAGACCTTTGCTTTGGGAGCTGGTCATGGGGCTCTTGTCGATCGTGCCAGTACTTGGTGCCTTCACCGTCTGGATACCGGCGGCGGTCCCCCTCCTGCTGGACGGAAGCTGGGTGCGTGCGCTGATCCTCCCCGCGTGGGGAGGAACTGTTGTTGGCGGAATCGACAGTGTCCTTCGACCAATGCTCATCGGAAACCGTTTGCGGCGCGCATACTATTCCTGCGTTCATTTCAATCATCGGCGGCCTTTTGCTGTTTGGAGCGCCAGCATTTATCTTCGGTCCTTTAGCTGCGAGGACAACGATGCTGATGGCGCAATTCTGGACGCGCCACGAGGCTGCTGAACAGACGCAGAACAATGACACAGTGACTGTTTGTAGGGGTGGAGAACGAGACACCAAGGCGGTGCCTTCAATGCCAAGGTGCTGCGCCAACTCTTTGCTGCCGGCTTCCGTCCCGAGCAAGACATCAAGGGCAGCACCTGTGTACTTGGAGTACTTCAAGACCCTGCTGTGGGGGCAATGCTCAAGCTGGCGACGGGACGACATACTACTGCCACGCGCTGGAGCACTCTTGAAATTATTCGGTCGGCGAGAGCCCTTTGACGATGGACACAGGTTGTGCAGCAAAGATCGGCGTGTCCCACTCGTTCACCCCGATGAAGATGTCAACGTCGAGGTCCGGGATGTAGGCGTAGACTTGGGCGCGACCATCTTCACTGTCAAAGTTGCTGACTTCGACCGGCAGGACGCGGTAGGTGCAATCCCCCCACTTCTGCTCTGCATACTCGCGGGTTCCGAATGTTATGCGCTCGTCTTCGCTGTAGCCGTCAGCGAAGGTGACCTTGCGCGCGATGGTGTACCTAGTTGTTTCGGTTTTAGGGGAGTCCACAAGCTCAAGACCAAGCGGGCCGTAGTCGTAGACGATGCGGCGGCCGCTGACGATCTCGCCCCTGTTGGTGTCCGTGGCTTCAAGGTGGGCAAAGCCGAACTTTGAGCGCGAGACGAACCCTAATCCGGCCTCGTTGTAGTATTCGGTACGCTCGACGATCATGCCGTCAGCATCCTTTCTCAGCTGTGTAACCGAACCATCGTCGAAAATGACGGTGATGCCAGTGGCAAGATCATCTGGGAAAGACGGGCAGTCAGCGAAAGCAGTCGACGCAGTGGCAGATAGGTACACTACGACAATGATCAGCTTCATGACAAACTCCCCAAGTGGAATTGCGCTGAACGAAAGGATTGCTTGAGATGTTCATCGAAGCAAGAATTTCCGCCTGCTGCCTTCTCTCGCTTGGCACCCAACATCAGCCCAACTGACGAGGCGATGCCAAGACAGGTTGCGCACACGCAATGAACGGCCGGAAAACGCCGCTTTAGCGACCTTGGCGGGACAAGATCGCCGCTTCAAGCCTGAGCGACCGGTTTGGTGAAGCTGCGCTGCAGCGCGCTCCCTGAGTGGACCGGCGGCTTTGGGCCGATCAAGTTGATGAGGCAGCATGCCGGCGAGTGGGACTGGTATGTCCGACGCGCTGGTGTAGACTTGGGGTGCGCGATCAGCGGACGCAGTATCTAGCGAAGCGGGGGGCCTGAAGCCCGGATCGACGACGTCGGAGCCTGTCGGAAGAGCTACGCTCTCAGGCAAGATGGCGGGCAGTTGGCTGCCTGCGTTGGTGACGCGCGCTCCAGATCCGGCCAGTTGCTGGTCAAACTTGCGTTCCTGCCGGGCCATGCTTACGCCGAAGGCTCCCCCAATGACAGCGCCGGCTCCTGGATCTGAGCGTCCGGGCCAAGGCGAAGATTGAGAGGCCGAAGCCCCTTGCCGATCCCCCGCAAAGACAGCCGATCACTGCACCTCCAGCACCCGCAGACGCCGCACCGATGGCGGTTCTCACGCTGGCTTTCCTTATCGGTCGCCGTCTGGCCGACCGCTGGGGCCAAGCCAGAGAGACCTGACGCAACGGAGCATTCCCATGTTACTAGGCACTATCCTTGCGATCATCCTGATCATCTTGCTCCTGGGCGGCTTCAGCGGCCGCTTCGGCGGCCATGGCTACGGCTACGGGCACGGCGGGGTCGGGGTGATCGGCGCCATTCTGATCATCGTCGTGGTCTTGATCCTGATGGGCCGGCTCTGACCAAGGCGACATGACGCACCTTGTCTTCCTAAACAGGCTCGACCTGCCGCACTCACCCTGTGGCAGGTCAGTCGTCGTCTGGGCCCCTTGCGCATGAGGCGACATCGGGAGACGTACCCCCGCGATCCCTGACCATATCAGCGCTATCCCGTCACCAGCCCATCGCCGACCACGATCTGCCGCCGGCACAGGGCCGCAATCTTCTCGTCATGGGTCGAGATCAGGAAGGTCGTGCCTTCGTCGCGGTTGATCTCAGCGATCAGGTCCATCACCTGCTGCGCCGAAGCACGATCCAGATTGCCGGTAGGTTCATCCGCTAGCACCAGTTCCGGGCGGTTCATCAATGCCCGCGCCACGGCCACGCGCTGCTTCTGCCCGCCGGACAGGTTTGCCGTGGGGAAATGGATGCGGTCGGCCAGACCCATGCGCACCAGCAACTCCTCCCCCCGTTGGCGTGCGGTGGCATTCTCTCGCCCCTCGCGCACCGCCGTCGGAAAGCAGACATTCTCCAGTGCGGTGAAATCCGGCAACAGGTTGTGGAACTGGAACACGAACCCGATGTGCAGGTTGCGAAACTCGGTCAGGGAACGGTCGCTGGCCGTCGTCAGATTGACGTCCAGCATCGAATGGCTGCCGGAGGTGGGGTGCATCAGGGTGCCGAGTATGGTCAACAGCGTGCTCTTGCCTGATCCCGAAGGTCCAAGCAGTGCGGCAAGTTCGCCCGTAGTCATCTTTAGGTTCAGCCCGCGCAAAACGCGCGTCTCGGCCTCGCCCGAGCCGAAGGTTTTCACCAGATCCCGCACTTCCAGAAGTGCTGTCATTGCCCGATGGCCGTGACCGGGTCCAGCCGAGCGGCGGCGCGCGCGGGCAGGATCGAGGCAAGGATGGCGCCCAGTGTGGTCAGGGTGATCGCCAGCCCATAAGCCCCCTGGGTAATGTCGATGGGGAGCCCGCTTTGCCCTGGCGCAAAGCTCTCCCGGCCCGGAAAGGCCAAGAGGACCCCGTACCCGACCGCCGCGCCGAAAAGCCCGCCCATCAGGCCGATCAAGGCACCCTGGCTGACAAAGACGACTGTCACGAACCAGCGCCCGGCCCCCATCGCCCGCATGATCCCGATCTCGGGCCGACGACGGTAGGTGGAGAGGAGAAGTGCCGAGGCAACGCCGATGATGATTGTCAAAAGGGCAAAGGCCTTCAGGATATACCCTGTCTGCGCCTGTGCCTTCAGCGCCTCCAGGAGTTGCGCGGCCTGTTCGGTCCAGGATTTCGCGTCCAGCCCCGTCAGCGCCTTGATCCTGGGGGCGATGGTGTCTGCAGCGTAAAGGTCGGCCAGCTTGATCTCCACCCGTGTCACGCCCTGTGGTAGCTTGAACAGCGTCCGCGCGGTTGCGAGGCTGACATAGGCCTGTCGCCGATCTAGCCCGCCCGAGCCCATCTCGTAGACCCCTGTGATCGTAAGAAGCGCCTCAACCCCGGACGAGCTTTGCAGCCGCACGGTCTGACCCAGCGCAAGGTCCATATCCTTGACCAGCGTCTTGCCCAGAAGCACACCCCCCGCACCAAGGGTCTCGGTGCCTTCGGTGATATAGCTGGCAAGGTTGGCTATGACCGACTCTTTCCCCAGCTCCAGCCCGTTGATCGACACCTGCGTGACCTGCGCCCCGCGCGTCAGGAACCCTGACCCGTTGATCTGCTGCGAGGTGCCGATCACCCCGGGAATGTCTTCGATCAGCGGGATCAGGGCGGGCGTATCCTTCAAGACCGCCGTCGCCTGCGAGGTCGCTTCCTGCACCAGAAGTACCGTCCTCCCTTCGTCAGGCAAGAGCAGGGCTGGGTCCACCGCCTCGGCCTGAATGGTGATATGGGCCATGTCGCCTGCCGTGCGCGCCATGATGAACTCGGCGAGGCCGCCGATCAGGGCGGACATGAAGATGAAGATGAAGACCCCGATGGCCACGCCGAAGACCAAGAGCGCGGTCTGCGCTTTCGAGGCGGTCAGGTAACGGATGGCGATCTTCAGCGCATACTGCATCAGGGGCTGACCTTCACTGCCTGTCCATCTGCAAGGCCCGTAGCGTCACTGATCACAAGGTCGCCGGCGACCAGGCCGTCGGTCACGATCAGCCTCGCGGCTGGCCAGTCGATCACTTTGACCGCACGCCTGCTGGCCTTGTCGTCCCTCACCAGCAGAACCGCGTCTCCCGTCGCGTCCCTGACGATGGCGGCGCGGGGAACCGTAATCGCGGCCGCCCGGTCATCGACCGAGATGTTCGCCGTCACGGTCAAGCCGATCGGCGCAACGAGGGCCTCGTCTGGCGTCAACTTCACCGCCAGCCCGCCCGTATCGGTATCTACCCGCTGCGAGACGAAGCTGACATGCCCGGCGCGCACGACGTCTTCGCCAGACAGTTGCAAGGCCGCGGGCTGGCCAGTGCGGACCTGCGTGGCATAGGATTCGTCAACATCCGTTTCGACGACCAGCTGGCCCAGATCGGCAATCGTCAGCAAGACGGTCGCGGGGTCCACGCTTTGGCCCGGATCGGCGTTCAGCACCAGCACTGTGCCTGCGATCGGAGCACGGATGGTGAATTTCCCAAGCAGGATCTCTGCCTGCTCCAGCAGCGCGGTCATCCGCTCTACCTCTTGTGCGGCCGTCTGTTCGGCCCGAGTGGCATTTTCCAACACGACCCGTGCCTCGTTTTCCCCGAGCGCCCGCGTGCGGGCAAGCGTCGCCAAGGCCTCCTCTTGCGCTACGATGGCGGCATCCAGCCCGGCCATGGCCTGCCGCACCAAGGCCTGCTGCGCTGTGGTATCCAGCAGCATCAACTCTTGGTCGGGGATGACTTTGTCACCCTCGGCAACCAGCACCTCGACCAGTGCGCCGCTGACCAGCGGTTGCACATCAACCGAGCGCACCCCGGCAATGCGTCCGTTTACCGCCAGAACGCGCGTAACGGGGCCGGGGGCCACCGTCTCTACCACCACGGCAACAGTCTGCGTCGCCCAAGGCTGCAGATACATAAGCGTAGCCAGACCCGATGCAACAAGTCCCCCCAAGGCCCATTTCCACCAGCTGCGCTTCGGTTCAGAAGTTGCAGCGGAAGTGATAGTTGGACGCGGGACGACGACGGGAAGCTTCTCCTGCCCTGCTGGCGGAGTCTCCAGCGTGTCGGTTTCGATTACAGCTTTGATGGCAGAAGCCTTTCCGGCAGCGGACATGATTTTTCCCGTAACGCGGCATGATTGTCTGGCGCACGGCCCGCCGTGCTCCGAAACCGCCTGTCTATCAGTTTAGACCTGGGGTCGGCTCCGGTACTTGATCTGCATCAGCAACTGGCCCCGCTATGTATTGGTTCCTCAGCCGTGACTGCGAGCGACGGCCCCTGCATCGCCCAAACCACTTTCCCACCTAGCCGGAACCTGGACCGGAGGCCACGTTCGTGGCTGAACCAGCGCCCTCGGAGGCCACCGCTGCTGCCACGATACTCACCGGCGGTGAATACGCCGAGTTAGTTGCTGCATGAAAGTAGAGGCTCTGACAGGCCATAATCAACCGCCGGAACCGAGAGCGATCGGTCGGGGGTATTGTCGTCGAAGCGGACATCCGGCTCGTAAAGCGCCAAGGGCAGGAAGGGCCGAGAGCGACTGGGAGGACACGGAGGGCGGAGAGCCGACTGTGACCTAGCAGCAGGTCACATACGCCGAGCGCTTTTAAAGCAGCCGGTTAACATACACACGTGACAGGCCGAGCTGCGTCGGGGGTGTCGATCTGGTCATCCTCCAGCAAAAAGGGCGGATGAAAAACCGGTTCGCGGCAGACAGCGGCATGGAATTCCAGCACATTGACCCTGTCCACAGCCCAAATTGTCAGGTTTGACGATCGCATTGAGGCGTTTCATGAAGATTTTGAAAGCGCTTCTTGGTCTCGCTCTACTCCTGGGGGTGGCCCTCGGAGCGCTTAAGTTTGCGCATCCCTTGCCCGACCGATCGGGCGTCGAGGCCAGTGTCGCCCTGTCGCCCAGCCCGGATACGCGGCTTGGCGCTGCGACCCTTGCGCGCATGGCGGAACAGCCGGGGCAAAGCGGGGTGGTGCCGCTTGTGGACGGGCGCGATGCGCTGTCGGCACGTGTCCTCATGGCCCGCGCCGCCGAGGCTTCGATCGACGTGCAGTATTATATCTGGCAGGCCGACACGACAGGCTGGTTGTTGCTCGACGAATTGCGCGCAGCCGCCGACCGGGGCGTCCGCGTCCGGCTGTTGCTGGACGACAACGGCATTCCGGGGCTGGATGATGTACTGGCAGCGCTGCACACCCACCCCATGATCGAGGTGCGCCTGTTCAATCCCTTTGTCCTGAGGCAGCCGAGGCTGCTGTCCTATGGGTTCGACTTCTTCCGCCTCAATCGCCGGATGCACAACAAGTCAATGACGATCGACGGCGTCGCCACGATCCTTGGCGGCCGGAACATCGGCGACATCTATTTCGTCTACGGCGAGGGCACCGGCTACTTCGATCTGGATGTGCTGGGCGTGGGCCCCATAGCCGCCGATGTCGCGACCGATTTCGACCGCTACTGGAACAGCGCGTCGGCATACCCGGCCGACATGATCCTTGGCCCCGCCCCGGACGGTCTGGACCAGTTGGCGATAGCCGCCTCCCAGGCGCGCGAAAGCGTCACCGCATCCGACTACCTTGCTTCCATCGGCGCGTCGGCGCTTATGACCCAGATCATGGCAGGCGACCCGATCCTTGAATGGATCGAGGTCACCCTGATGAGCGACGATCCGGCCAAAGGCCTGGGGCAGGCCGACCAAAGCGCGCTTCTGATGGCGCGTCTGGGTGCGCTGCTGGCGGAAACCGAGACCAGCCTTGATGTCGTTTCTGCCTATCTGATCCCGGGACGCGCCGGGACGGATCTGTTTTCGGGTCTTGCCGCCGAGGGCCGGGTGGTGCGCCTGATGACCAATTCGCTTGCGGCAACCGATGTGACGGTCGTTCATTCGGCTTGGATGAACTATCGCCCGGCACTCCTCGACGCGGGCGTGACGATCCTGGAACTGCGCCCGACGTCGGGTGTGAACCCCGGCCTCGACACGTCCGCCATCCTGATGGGGGCAAGGTCCAGCCTGCACGCCAAGACGTTCGCCATCGACGGACGGCGCATTTTCGTCGGCTCGTTCAACTTCGATCCGCGCTCGGCCATGCTCAACACCGAGATGGGCGTCCTTGTCGAAAGCCCTCGGATCGCTCTTGCGCTCTCAAAGGCGCTCGACGCGCGGGGCATGGTTTATGAGGTCACCCGAAGCAACGGCGGATCCCTCATCTGGCGCGAACGGGCACCGGGCGGCGCGGAAATCGTCTACACGACCGAACCGCATGCCAGCCTGTTGCGCCGCGCATTCACAAGAGCGGCAAGCTGGCTGCCGGTGGAGTGGATCCTCTGATCTAGGCTGGAAAGACAGCCGGAGCCCCCGTCTTGCGCATCATTCGGAACACGTGCCCGGTATGCTGCGCGTGACCAATGATCCCCTGTTCAAACATCGCCGTGATCAAACGACCCAGTGAAGTTGCCTGCCTTGGAGCTGGCTCGAAACCTTCGCTGCTCGGGGACAGAGCGACCGCTTCCGGGAGTGCCGCACGAGAGTACAACAGGCCGCTTAGGGCCGCCCGATGCATTTCGCGCCGGGCGGGGATTTGTCAGAGGTCAATGCCCTCCGACAGAGATAAGGCGTCGTCAAGGTCGACGCCTAGGTACCTTACGGTGCTGTCCATTTTGGTATGCCCGAGCAAGAGCTGAACAGCGCGGAGGTTTCCTGCAGAAAGCCTACTCATGACTGAGCCCCACACCCAGAGCCAGCTCCGGTTTGTCGTTTCGGTCAACCACGACGGTAAAGTCTGGAACCTCCAGTTGTCCAATGGCAGCAAATACCCTATCGGTTTCCGCCATTTCGTTTCCGATCTGCACGAAAATCCTTGCGGGGGCCGTACCTGTTTCGGCCGTCAAACCTTTATCGCCACGAGACAGTTCCAGCACGATCTGAGAGCAAGCTGCCGTGAATGCGCCGACGGCATGCTCTAACCTGAGAAATCCATCGTCCACGTAGCGGCTGAAACCGTCGAACGCGTTTACCTGGGCTGACAAGGCGCGCGCCGTTTCAAGAAGCTGGCCCTCGTGTGCGGATCCCGTCGATGCACGGGCCTGCGCCGCGATCTGCGCGAGGCGGTCCTTGGCACGCGTGGCCAGCCCCGCCTGAAATCGCGCCTCGCCTCTCAGGGCGGCTACCTTGCGCGCCAGACCGACGATCTGGTCGAGCCAGTCGTCGACTCGCGGCAGAAGGGTGATGACATTCTGTGCATGCGCGGGGTCTGCGCTCGCTTCGGCTGCGGACAGTCGCACGCGAAACTCGATCGCCAGCCGCGCCAGCCGCGCCGCCTCGCCGTCGCTGCGCATGTCGTCGCCGAACTCGCGGATCAGAATACTGCGCCACAGCCCGCCTTCGTTCGACCTGTCCCGAAAGTCGAAATACGCTTTGCCCAGCGTGACGGCAGTCCCTAGGGCCAGCACCATGGCCCAGGTTCCCGGGTTGAGAGATCCGCGCAGCTCCCCGACAAGACAGATCGAGGCGACAACGCCCGTCGCCCCGGTCAGAAGCGCGGTCCCAGTATTGGTCAGCGCGGCCTCGACCCGTGCGGCGCGAAGCCTGCGCTGCCATTTGTCCCCGGCCCGCCCGGACCCGCGCATCGGCATCCTATTGCTCTGCCGAAATCTTCAGATATGTGGCGTCGATCGACGCCGGGTCGGCGGAGAACAGAACCCCGTTCGTCTCCTGCGCCAGCCGTTGCAGCAGATCCAAATCGGTGTCACCGCCAAAAGAGATCACGAACATCTTCGGGCCGTCCTGTCCTTCCGCCCCGGTTCTAAGGCAGGTCTGGAACATTCGCGTTTCCGAGACTTCGTTCACGGTGTCCTCGCCATCGGACAAAAGGATGATCCCGTAAAGCCGGTTGTCCGTTGCCACCCGATCTTTCGCCTGTTCCTCTGCCATCATCCGTGTTGCCTCGCAGACGGCCCCGTGCAGGTTGGTGCCGACGTCGGCCAGGAGCGAAGAGACGCGTTGCGTTGTCGCTTCGCCGATGTCCTTGACCGGCGCAATCTGAACCAGACGGTCAACCTGGCTCGAAAACGTCACCAAACCCACCCGGTCACGCGGGTCAAGCCTGCGCAGAAAGGCCGCCGTCGCCGTCGTGGCCGTGCCGATCCGGTTGTCTTCTTGCATGCTGCCCGATGTGTCGACAACCAGAACCACCGTTGCTTTGCGCTTGGTGTTCAGGAACTGGTCGATGATGGACTCCGACACGTCCGGCCCGGGAATCTGGAAATCGGGCACTGTGTCGCGGCTGGCCGCAGGATTCGTGCCGTTTTCCAGCGTCAGAAACGGGCCAAGTAGCGTGGTCGGGTCAAGAGGACGGACGTAGTTTTTGCCCGCTTCGGCCTGCATCGCGTTCGACTTAAGAAAGTCCAGGAACAGCTGCGCGGCCTCAGCCTCTTCGTCACTGACCCAGTCCGCGCCGTCGAGGATGCAATAGGGTTGATCACTCCAGAACGTGCCCTCCTCGGGAAAGACAAACGCCAAAGGCCAGCGCAGGTCGTCCTTCCGTTCGATGTTGAAGCGCACGGCGCCCTCTTCAAAGACCGACGTAGCATGCAAGAACGACGGACCCAGATCGGCCATGTTGTTCAAGAGATCGGTCGTGACCATGCCATACTTTGCGGTGTTCTGCGCAAGGGCCGCGAGCCCGGCTTCGACCTTCGGGGCATAGATATCGTCCGGCGTGATGTTGTCTGTTTTGCCCGAGATGGCGTAAATGACCGAAGACAGAAACAGCAGCCCCGCGCTCGAATACTGTGGATGGGTATGGCCAAGCCGCAGGCGTCCCCATTCCGGATGCCCGTGCGCTGCCCACCCTTGCGGGTCGTTGGCCAGCGCGATCAGCTCCGCCCAGCTGATCGGATCTTCGGGCCAACCCAACGCCTCGGCCATCGGACGCCACATGGCCAGCCCGACCGGCGTCAACACCGTAGGTTCGCAGACTTTGGATGTCACCGGTGTCTGGTTATCCCGTTTCCAGCGCCCGTTCAGCTGGTCGACCCAAGTCATTTCGCCGGGGCTCCAGACCACGGGTTGCAGCGTACGCCCGGCAATTCCCAGCATCGACTCGCCTGATAGGACGTTCTGCACGGTGATCTCGATCGGTTTTCCGGAAGAGGTGCGTATGTCCGCTTCTGCAAAGGCCGTCGTCGCCGCGTCAAGCCAGCGCTGCTTGGTGACCGCGCTGGCAATCGTCAGGGACACCGGAGGAGCCATTTGCCTGGAAAGGATGTCCGGGAGCTGTAGCCCAGTGTCGCGCACACCGAAGAAGAGGATGGACCCACCGAACGCCGCTGCGCCCGCAAGGATTGCAAGGAAGTTTCGGCGTCCCGCTTTCATGGCGACCTCGCGACCTGTTGTCGTCACGATATCAGGCACTACGGAGTCCGGGCAAACATTTTTCAGGCTTCGATGGCGATGACGCACAGAGTCAAGGGCGAGAACCGCGGTTATTAGGTGTGTCGGAGTCGGCATTGCGTGCGGAGGAGTGGGAGCCTGTTTGGGTAAAGAGAACAGGTGGATTTCGGGCATACGTGGAGGTTGTCAGTCGGCAAGGCACCGTTTCGGACCAAGATAGTCGCCCGTCCCTCATCGTGATCTCCAACTGCGGCTAGTTCAGACATGCCATATACGAGTATATCGGGGGATGGTTGTCGTGATGATCCGAAGGCCGACTACAGAGTGCTGAGCTTCGCAAAAGCATGAGTATTCACGGATACGTTCAGACTGTCAGCTACAGGGCCATCAGGCAGCTTTTTCGTATCGGCGACAGTGTCCGGTCCGGTTCGCGGCGGCCAGCTCAAAAGTCCGGTCTGGAGAAGCCGCGCGGGGGCGCTGCTACTCTCCCGACCGGCCGGAATGGGCCGAAGCCACCGACACCCAAACGGGTGCCTGGGTGCGGTCACTCCTGGGTCGCAAACCGACCCGGCTCGCCACCGTTGCCATTGCCAACAAGACGGCGCGGACCGCGTGGGCCATGGTCACGCGCCAAGAATGTAACCGAGCCTCTGCAATCGCTTGAACTTACCCAAACAGCGGCAGCCACCGGCTGCCACTCCCGAATGCAAGGGTAGAAGTGAGTGATGAAGATCAAACGGGATCGCTGCTGGGACACCCCGAGGTGCTGTCCGGGCTTCAAGGCTCGCTCCTCTGATCGGGACCTGGTTCGCGGACTTCATCAGGGCCAGCGGTCACCTGCACCGCGCCAACAGGCCGGACACATGACCGCACCCCGCAAGATCAACAGAAGCTCAAATCAATCCTGCACAAACGGAGCCGTCCACACATGACAGCACCCGCTAGAACTTTTGGCCCAGATCCGGGGCTTGCGCCCGATTGACATCTCGCAAGCCGTGCGGCTCGAAAAAGATCGGACGAACTGGGAACCATGCCCTTGATGGCGCGTTTCCTTTTTGGACAGGTCCAATTTTTGATCGGTCCCAAATAAAAATTCGGCCAGTTCAGGGTCGATCCGCAAAGGGACACAATGGCTACGGTATTGGTCGTCGAGGATGATGTTTTCATCAATTCGGAGGCGATTTTCATTGTCAAAGAATTGGGGCACGTGACGCTTTGTGCCTATGACGTCGATCAGGCCCTGGCGATCTTGCATGCGGATGTGAAAATCGACCTGTTGTTCACTGATATCCGGCTGAAAGACCGTCATCATGGCGGGTACGAGATCGCGATGCGGGCGGTCGATCTGCGGACAGACATCTGCGTGTTGTACACAAGTGGCGGCAAACCCACCGACGCTTCCGCAGTCCTGATGCTGGCAGGGGCGCATTTCCTCGAAAAACCTTATGGAGAAGTGCAGCTTCAAGCGTCGCTCGCGACAGCGCTTCGGGCAGCGCCGGCGCGGCGCCCGACGGCTTGGGCCGACCCTTCAATCTGCTGACAGGAGATGCCTGATGCCCAAAAAGACCGGCTTGCTATCTTCCGCGCAATCCGCGGGCGACCTGCCCCGCCAGCCCATTGCCGTGCGTTCTGCCCTGGATCACGGCATACTGTGGCTTTCGCGCGACATGCTGAGCATTTGGAGCTTTGACGGTCTTTTGCTCGACGTGAACCCGGCCTTTACGCAGACGCTTGGCTACACGCGCGCGGAACTGATAAACCGGCCCTTTATCGATATGGTTCATCCCGACGATCAGGATGCGGTGCGTGACCTTGCTATCCTGATTTCGCAAGGCGTGCCCGTCTTGTCATTCGCAAGCCGCTTTCGCTCCAGCGACGGCTCGTATCGTTGGATTCAATCCAACTCGATCCCGCTGTACGACGAAGGCAAAGCTTATTCGGTCAGTTACGTCGACACCGAACGCACTTTGTCGCAAACTGATCAGGTCAAGGCGGGCGCCCTGCAACGCGCGATCTTCAATTCTGCGAACTTCTCCAGCATCGCCACGGATGCCAAGGGCGTCATCCAGATTTTCAACGTCGGCGCGGAACGGATGCTGGGCTATGCGGCGGAGGAGGTGATGAACAAGATCACGCCCGCCGATATCTCTGACCCGCAAGAGTTGATCGTGCGGGCAAAATCGCTGAGCGCCGAGTTGGCCACAGCAATCACGCCGGGGTTTGAGGCGCTGGTGTTTAAGGCCTCGCGCGGGATAGAGGATATCTATGAACTGACCTATATCCGAAAGGACGGCAGCCGCTTTCCGGCGGTGGTGTCGGTGACAGCGCTGCGCGACGCGCAAGATGTGATCATCGGCTATCTGCTGATCGGCACCGACAACACTGCGCGCAAAGTGGTTGAGGAGGAGCAGAAGAAATCCGACCAACGTCTGCGTGATCAACAGTTTTACACCCGCAGCCTGATCGAATCCAACATCGATGCGCTGATGACAACGGACCCGTCCGGCATCATCTCCGATGTAAACAAACAAATGGAGGCTTTGACCGGCTCCACCCGTGATGAGTTGATCGGCGCCCCGTTCAAGGATTGCTTCACCGACCCGGACCGGGCCGAGGCCGCCATTAAACTGGTGCTGAGTGAGAAATCCGTGACCGACTATGAACTGACGGCCCGGGCACGCAATGGTAAACAGACGGTCGTGTCTTACAATGCCACAACCTTTTATGACCGCAACCGCACCCTGCAAGGTGTGTTTGCCGCGGCCCGCGATGTGACCGAACAAAAACGCGTGGAACTGGAATTGAACGAGGCCCGCGCAGTTGCCGAAAGCGCCAGTCAGACAAAATCGGATTTTCTGGCCTCGATGAGCCATGAAATCCGCACGCCAATGAATGCCATCATGGGCATTGCAGATCTCTTGGCGCAAACCAAACTGTCGCCCCAGCAGGATAAGTATGTGCAGATATTCCGCCGCGCGGGTGACAATCTGCTGAACCTGATCAATGACATTCTTGATCTGTCCAAGGTCGAGGCGTCGCAGCTGGAGCTGGAGCGCACAAGCTTCGACCTGATCGAGCAGATAGAGATCGTGATGGAAATGGTCGCCGCCCGGGCGCAGCAAAAGGGGCTCGGTCTGTCGTGTGAAATTGCGCCCGATGTGCCGAAAAAGGTTATCGGTGACCCCACGCGTCTACGTCAGGTCATCATGAACCTTTTGGGCAATGCGATCAAATTCACTGCATCAGGAACGGTTTCATTGCAGGTCGAGCCTGACCTCGATCCGCTATTGCCGACAGCTCTGCGCTTTTCCGTGGAGGATACCGGCATCGGCATTCCGGGTGACACGTTGCCAAGGGTGTTTGAGCGGTTCACACAGGCAGACAGTTCCACCACAAGGCGCTTTGGTGGCTCGGGGCTCGGTCTTACCATCTCCAAGCGTTTGGTCGAGTTGATGGACGGACGTATCTGGGTCGAAAGCAAAGTCGAACATGGCAGCACATTCAGTTTTGTCGTGCCCCTTGAGGTGGAAACCAACGAAACCCAAGCGGCCGCCGTTACCGAAGGTGCGATTTCGGAACTGCCTTTGGCCCCATTGCGCATATTGCTAACAGAAGATTCTCCGGACAATTGCACAATCACTTTGGCCTATCTGGAGGGAACCCCTTACACTATTGATGTGGCCGAAAACGGGGCTGTGGCTTGCGAAATGTTTCGGGCCGGGAAGTATGATCTTGTCCTGATGGACCGCCAGATGCCGATTATGGACGGGCTCGCGGCCACCCGAAATATCCGCGCATGGGAAGACTTGAACGGTTGCACTCCGATCCCTATCATTGCTCTGACCGCGTCTGCCCTGAAGAGCGACCGGGAAATGTGCTTGGCTGCTGGGTGCACTGCCTTCCTGACCAAACCCATTCGTCAGTCAGTATTGCTGCAGGCCATCCGTGAACATTCGGCCAAAACTGTTGTTTCAATAGACGGTGACGTCAATCCGGCCCGTGTACCGTCCACGCTCTCAGCCGAGAGGCTTGCGCTGCAGTCGCCACGGTATCTGGCGAATTGCTGCGAAAACGTTGTGAAAATGCTGGCGGCACTTGATGTGATGGATCTGGAGACTGTGGCGACGCTTGGTCACAATCTGGCCGGGTCAGGCGCGTCATTCGGGTTTCCCGCGATCTCGGCAATAGGCGTCTCTATCCAGACAACTGCCGAGGCAGAAGACCAAAAAGGCGCTCGCGCCGAAATCACATCGCTGGCGGCGTACTTGTATAGTAATCCCTCGATTCCTGGTGGAATGCTGACGTAGAGCGCACATAGCCGGTCGCAAGTGAAGTTCTTCTGACAACTTCCACAAGATGGTAGAAGGGTTTTATCCGTGCCGAAACCGTGGCTTACGATGACTACATCGCTGGCAGGGGCGAGGCAGGGGCCAAGGAAGCCGGCAAGTTCCGCGTAGAAGGCAAGACCTATGAGGTCAAGGACGGCGATGTGCTGCACTTCTTGTTCAACGGCTGAATCCTTGCGTTGAACGAACGGTGCGCGATCTTTCGGGCACTATTCGGCAAACCGCAGATAAGTCGCCTCGGCCGTGCTGAGGCCGTACAGGCCCTGGATGGCCAAGCGATCTTGGTCACAGGCGAAGGCAAAACCGTTGGACGCTCGGCTTGGCCCAGCATCCGCGCCGCTCTGGATCTGCACCATGGGTCCGATGTGAATGGCAATGTTCCACGCCAGCGTGTTTTCCGTATAGCTCGCCCGGCCCGCGCCTGCTCCGACCACCTCCCATTCGAAGCCGATTAACCCGCTGCGGCTTTCCTCGAAACGCATGTTGCCGCCGCCGCTCCTGACGGTGCAGCTCGTCGTATTGGACTGGAAGTCAAGCGCGCCAGTGCCCGCCTCGTCAAAAGTTATTATCCAGCCACCGCTGGCATAGCCGCAGGACATGTTTCCCCCCGCAGCCGCAATCCTGCCCGCGCCGATCGAAAGCGCGGTCGAGGCAAAGCCGTCGAGGGTTTCCTGCGTCGGAGACCAGGCCCCGATCAGGCAGCAGGCGCCACCCATACTGTCCTCATCCGTCGTGACGGAAACAGTGGCATCGGTCGCCGACCCGGTGGCGGTGAAGTAGAGGATATGCTGCTTTTCGCCGTCGCAGGTGCTGATCGTCTCGGGCGGGGGTTCCCAGGGGTCGTCGCTCTCGAAAAGCTTCATCGCCATATGGCCGCTGCCACTGTCATGCGTCAGATCGAACCGCTTGTCGGCGATGAAGGTCGCCCCCCACCGGTCGATGGAGTAGGGCTTGGCGGAAAGACTCAAGTCGCCCGAAGCCGCGAAGCGCCGGTTTCCAGAGGCCAGCGGAGCGGGTTCGATTGCCCGCCCGCCGGGCAACAGGATCTCGCCGTCCAGCCAGGATTCGACGAAGTTGATCCAGTCGGCGTCGGGCACCAGTTCACGCAGAACCGAAATCTGGTCACCTGGGCGCATCCGACCAAGGAAGGAGCCAACAGCGGCTGGCCCGCCGCGGTGACCGATCCAGGAGAAGAAGACAACGGCTTCATACTCCATGGCCGTCAGGCTGGTCCGAAGAGAGGCACTGTCGAAAGCGTCGATCCAGCCCTGCCCGCCCGCATCCGGCGCGGCGAGATGGGCAAAGTATTCGGCACTGCCCTCGACCCACCAGCCGGCCTCGTCTACCCGCGCTGCATCAAGCCAAGTGTTGTACTGGGCGCAGTGAAAAAGCTCGTGCGCAAGGGTAAAGGTGAACTCCTCCGGGCTGGCACCACTGGATAACTTGTAGAACACGACCCGGCATTCGCCGCCGGCAATGCGGTTGGCATCGGCGTGGACCTCCTCCATCTCGTCGGTGGTTTCTGACTGATCGGTCAGAAGCACCGTGATCTCGGCTGGAAGGCGCCCGGCACCTGTAGCGTCCATCGCGCGGCCGACACCGATGGCAAGCGCCTCGACCTGAGGTCGCCATGATTCAATCGGCCCGCTTCCAGGTGAAGCGGAAAGTCGGATCACCCGCAAGAGGGCGTCCCCGGTAGCGGCACGGATGGTGATGTATAGATCGTCGTCGCAGGCCTGGGGTAAAAGGCCGGTGCGAAAGGCTTCCAGATACCCCGGATCAAGACAGTTGCCGAAGGCCTGGACCGGGCGGGCAGGAAGTATCAGCAAAAGGAAGAGGACAAGCAAAAGTCGCATGGGCCACCTTCAAATTCCAGGGGGCAGAGCCGATAGCATAGCACGGCGACGGGTGCCTGTCATTTCCCGGCGCCCAGAGCCTTTCTGCTTGCCCCCGGCCCCGTTGCACAAAGCGGCTGATCGCCGGACTGCCCCTTATCCCGGACAGACCTATCCTGCGACCTTCGTGACTGGGATGCCAAGCGCGGTGAAGCCGTCCAGCACGGCAGGACGAACCTGGAACTCAGCGACCAAAGGGCAGAAGTTCTGAGCGAAGAGATGCTGACTTAGCTGCTTTACCAAGTGCGCCTTGGTTTAGGGTCAGGACGCATTGATCTTGCTTCTGCGGCGTGATTCAGCCTCCGCAAGGAGACTGACCGATGAGCAACCTTCTCTGGCTGTCGGACGCGCAGATGGCGCTTTTGGAGACCTTCTTCCCCAAGATCCATGGCAAGCCGCGCGTAGATGACCGGCGGGTCTTGAGCGGCATTAGCTTCATCAATCGCAATGGTTTGCGGTGGTGTGATGCGCCCAAGGAATATGGTCCGCCAAAGACCCTCTACAACCGTTGGAAACGATGAGCGACAAGGGCATCTTCGCCCGGATGATGGACGGCCTGGCCACCGAGGACGTGACCGTCTGCTAAGGGCCGTTCTTAACGGCGGTTTCTCCGCCTGCGCCAACTCAGATGCTGCACCACCGCATGGCGGCTCGGAGCCCAAACCGGTCGGTCGTCTGGAGCATCGCGCGCTCGCGCACAGTTAGGGCGCAGCGACGTGGCCGGCCCAAAGCGGTCGTTTGACGATCACCCGTTGCTGATCTGACCCGCAGTAATTGTCCCGCGGAGTATGAACTAAGAATTGATCGGTCCGGCAGCGATGCTAATCCGACGATTTCCAGAACAAATTTCTGGTTGGAAAGGTTGAAACGTATGGTCCTTGCCGGGCTAAACGCATGAAAAAGGACCGAGCAATGACCGAAGACATGCTTCATGTCATGGAATGGCACCATGGCGACAAGGACTATTCACCTTTCTCGGACGCCGAAATGTCCCGGCGTCAGGGTGATGTTCGCAAATGGATGGCGGACAATGATGTCGATGCGGCGCTGTTCACGTCGTACCATTGCATCAATTACTATTCCGGCTGGCTCTACTGCTATTTCGGCCGCAAGTACGGGATGGTGATCACGCAGGACAATGCAACCACCATTTCTGCCGGAATTGACGGTGGTCAGCCCTGGCGCCGCAGTTTCGGCAACAATATCACCTACACCGACTGGCGGCGCGACAATTTCTACCGGGCCGTGCGACAGCTGACCCCGGGAGTGAAACGACTTGGGATCGAGTTCGACCACGTCAATCTTGACTACCGCAAGACGCTTGAGGCGGCCCTGCCGGGGGTGGAGTTCGTCGATATCGCACAGCCGTCAATGTGGATGCGGTCGATCAAGTCGACTGAGGAACACGCGCTGATCCGCACCGGTGCGCGCATCTGCGACGTGGGCGGCTGGGCCGTCGCGGGCGCGATCAAGGCGGGCGTACCAGAACACGAGGTTGCCATCGCCGGTACCAACGCCATGATCCGCGAAATCGCGGCGTCGTTCCCGTTTGTGGAACTGATGGACACATGGACATGGTTCCAGTCGGGCATTAACACCGACGGGGCGCACAACCCTGTGACCAACAAGAAAGTCCAGTCGGGTGAAATTCTCTCCCTGAACACCTTCCCGATGATCTTCGGCTACTACACCGCGCTGGAGCGGACCCTCTTCTGCGACCATGTCGATGACGCAAGCCTGGACATCTGGGAAAAGAACGTGGCTGTCCACCGCCGGGGCCTCGAACTCATCAAGCCCGGCGCCAAGTGCAACGAAATCGCGCTGGAACTGAACGATATGTATCGTCAGTGGGACCTGCTGAAGTACCGCAGCTTCGGCTATGGCCATTCCTTCGGGGTCCTGTCGCACTACTACGGCCGCGAAGCAGGGGTGGAGCTGCGCGAGGATATCGAGACGGTGCTGAAACCCGGCATGGTGGTGTCGATGGAGCCGATGGTCATGTTGCCCGAAGGGGTGCCCGGTGCCGGCGGCTACCGCGAGCACGACATCCTGATCGTGACCGAAACCGGAGCCGAGAACATCACGGGCTTCCCGTTCGGCCCTGAACACAACATCATCCGCAACTGAAACCACGAACTTGAGACCGAAAGGCCCGGAACCATCCGGGCCTTTTTCACACTCTATCCGAAGCATAAAAAAAGGGCCCCCGGAATGGGGGGCCAAGTCAGGGGTAAGAGGACGTTTTCAGCCGAACTCGGCGCGCAATGCGTCAACGATACCTTGGGTGCAGACATCCAGCAGGATGTGGCCCTTCTCGACGGACGCATCCTTTGGCGATGACAAGGTACCCGAACAAGGCGTCCATTCCGGCTTGACGGGATAGACGTCATAGGGCGGGAAGGTAGCCGCAGGATGATCGACCGCACGGTCGAGATGGACCAGCTCGGGGTGAAGGGCCAGCATGAGCGATGTCTCCAGCACGCCGCCATGCTCCACGTCCCAGCCGGGAAAGCCGCTGGAGTAAAGTTTGGCGATCGCCTCTTTGTTCACGAAGTCCCAGTAGGACAGCACAACCACCTTGAGGTCGGTGATCCCGTCCCACCGCAGTTCACGCAAGGCGAGGTCGATGGCTTCAACGATGAACCACGAATTCTCGAAATGGCCGTTGACGAGGCAGACCTTGCGCGCGCCGTGGCGGGCAAATTCCTTGACCACGTCCTTCAGGGCGGCGACCAATGTTGCCCCGTCCAGGCTTGTCGTTCCGGGCAGATGGTTGCCGCCCCCGGATTTCTGGTGCGACTTGTAGCCATAGGTAAAGGCCGGAGCCACAAGCCCGCCAACCTGCAACGCAACGCGACGGGCAAATTCCGTGGGCAGCAGCACGTCCACATGCAGTGGCATGTGGTGGCCGTGCTGTTCCATTGACCCAAGTGGGATCAGGATCGGCGTCTCGCCGGCCCGGACAGCGGCGTGATAGTCCGGCCAGGTGAGTTCCGTGGCAAAAGCGGTGGCATGTTTCATGCGGATGACCTGAAGTTGGGGGTGCTGTCGCAAATCTAAGTTGCCAGGCATGGATAAGAAAAATAGATTGTCACAATCCTTCCATTGGCAGGGCAAATGCATGGCGCTGATCACTAACCTGCCCACCGACCTGTTGCGCACCTTCATCGCGGTCGTCGAACTTGGGGGACATTCTAAGGCAGGGGCCGTCCTTGGGCGCAGCCAGCCGGCCATCTCGTTGCAGATCCGGCGTTTGGAAGAGATCGTCAGAGCACCCCTGCTGGTGCAGGAAGGCCGAGTTATCCTGCCCACCTCAGCTGGTGAGGCGCTCTTGTCCTACGCCCGAGAAATGGTGCGCATCAATGACGAGGCGGTGCGGTATTTCCACCGGTCGGACGTAAACGGTGTGCTGCGTATCGGGCTGCCCACGGATTATGCTGTGGCCTTCCTGCAAAACACCCTGACCACCTTTCATCAGGCACATCCCGACGTGGATCTTGAAATCCACTGCGACCTCAGCCGCGAGTTGCATCAGCAGTTGCGGTCCGACAGTCTGGATATCATCGTGGCAACAATGCCGACCATCCGCATGCCGTATCTGTCGCGCGCGTGGGTGGAACAGCCGATCTGGGCGGCGTCTCAGACGTTTGTGCTGGCCGAAGACCGGCCTGTCCCGCTTGGCGCCCATCTGGAAGGGTGCGACTACCGCTCGCGCATGGTTGATGCTCTGGACGCCATGGAACGGCGCTGGCGCATGGTTTACACTGGCCCCGGAATTTCCGGTCTGCAGAACGCTGTCCTGAACGGACTTTGCGTCACCGCGCTGACAAATGCGACCCTCTTGGAAGGGATGCGGCAACTGGGCGACGAAGAGGGGTTCCCAAAGCTCGAACCACTGCGGATCGGGTTGTTCTACAAGCATCCACGCCTGTCGCCCGCCGGTCTGCAACTCGTTAGCGATCTGGTTGCAAGCCTGGAAAACGTGGGCTCGGGCGTTCGGGTGTTAGCAAACTGATCAAGGATCAGGCACCATAACGGGCGCTTATCGATGGATTTCAAGAACCGATTTTGTCCAGCCAATCCTTTCTCCTAACGTCGGGGAAACAGGAAAACTTCCATAACAGGACAGGTATGACGGACATGATGAGCCAGTTGACATCCCACGGCCTTACGCGCCGCTCTCTGCTTGCGACAGGGGCTGCCGTCCTGGCAACCCCTATGCTGTCGCGTCGCGCCTTTGCCGCGCCGACTGAACTGACCATGCTGGCCTGGTATGGCCACGCCGAGCCGGACATGGTGGCCGAGTTCGAAGCCGAGAATAACGTCAAGTTCGTCCCGAAGTACTATACCGGTGGCGACAACATGCTGGGGCTGATCTCGCAGTCGCCGCCCGGCACCTTCGACATCATCCTGTCGGACGCGGAATACGTTCAGGCCCTGAACGCGGCCGGTTACGTCGAAGAGCTTGATCCTAATGACTATGCCATCGGGGACTACTTCCCCGAGTTCCAGCAATTCCCAGGCAACTGGGCCGACGGCAAGCTGTTCTCGCTCGTCACCCGCTTCGGTTTCCTTGGCGTAGCTTACAACACTGACGCACTGACCGAGGCGGAAGCGGCCAACTACAACGTCTTCTGGGATCCGAAACTTACCGGTAAAGTCGGACACTTCGACTGGCACCTGCCGAACCTGGGCCAACTGAGCCTTCTGACCGGCAACGCCAATCCTTACGATATAGATGAAGCCGCTTGGGAGGCCGTAAAGGCCAAGACGATGACGCTGCGGCCCCAGATCGGCGGGTTCTTCGACTATGGTGGAACTTTCTCGTCCTTGAACGACGGGCAGATGCTGGCCTTCTGCGGGATCGGCGACTGGATTACCGGTGTTCTGGAGAAGTCTGGTGCCAAGGTGAAGTCGGTCATCCCGGAACAGGGCGGGCTGCAATGGTCCGAGTGCTTCTCGATCGGCAAGGGTTCAGCCAAGGCGGATCTGGCGAAGAAGTGGATTCAGTACATCACTTCGGCCAATGGGCAGGCAAAGTCGGCCCAAATGGCGGCCTATCCGGCGCTGATACCGAACCAGAAGGGCTGGGAGGTACTGCAGGCCGAGAACCCCGACGAGGCCAAGCGCCAGGGCATGACCAAGGATGCGGGGAACGCGATGGATATGATCCGGGCCGGGCGCATCCAGTATCGGCAGTGGCCGATCCAGCAGGATTTGGAAACCTGGAACGACTTCTGGTCGGAATACAAGGGCGCCTGATGGCGGTGGCAGGCCGCGCTGCGGTCTGCCACGTTCAATCCGCACCTGGGTCGGCAGCGCATCCTGCCGGCCTGCAGCCTTGAGAAGGAGCGCAGTTGCACATGCGACGCCCGGTTTCCCTTTACGGCCTGACCTTCTCGCTGCCGCTGTTGATCTGGCAACTGCTGTTCTTTGTCTTTCCGCTGCTGTTTCTTGTCGCACTCAGCTTCTGGACCGTGAAGAATTTCGTGATGTCGCCCGACTTCGACACCGTGAACTGGGTCACGATGTACGGGCGCGGGGTGTTCTGGCAGGCCTATGGCACAACCTTTGCGCTGGCCGCCCTTGCCGCGGCGCTCACGTCGGTTCTCGCTTTTCCCTGCGCCTATGCTATCGCCTTCAAGCTGTCGGACACCGCGCGGCGCTGGGCGGTGTTCCTGATGGTGATCCCGTTCTTCACCAGCTATCTGGTGCGGGTCTATTCCTGGCAAATCTTCCTGTCCGATAACGGCATCGTCAACGTCATGCTCGGCTGGATCGGGCTTGGTCCGTTGCCGTTGTTGAATACGGTCGGCGCGACTATGGTCGGCTACCTCACACTTAGCTTTCCGCTGGTGGTGCTTTTGCAGCTCTTCAGCCTTGTCTTCATCGACCGGACCCTGATCGAAGCGGCACACAACATGCGCTGTGGCCGCTTGCGCACCGTGTTCGAGGTGGTGATCCCCTCGGCCCGCGTCGGCCTGGTGATCGCGGCCCTGTTTGCCTTCATCCTGTCCTTCGGTGACTTCGTCAGCCCGATCTACCTTGGCGGCGGCGACCCGACGACATTGTCCATCCTGATCACCGACACCACAAAATCCGGTCAGCAATGGCCCCGCGCCGCCGTCATCGCGCTGACGATGATCGGAACGTTGATGATCGTGGCCTTCGCAGCCGTGAAATTTGCCTACAAGGGAAAGACGAAATGAGCGGGTCTGGCGCCGAGACAATCAACCGCAGCCGGGGCGTCGACTGGGCGCTGAGGGGCTATATCCTGCTGGCCTATCTCTTTGTCTTTGCCCCGATCGCCGCCAGCTTCGTGTTCTCCTTCAACTCTGACCGCTTTCCGTCGATCCCCTTGGGAAGCTTCTCGCTGGAGTGGTATCAGGCGGTGGCCTCCGACCCGCTGGTCTGGCAGGGGTTGCGAAACACTCTTGTGGTCGGCGTGGTCGTCGGCGTGATCTCGACCGCGCTGGGGTTCGGGGCGGCCTATACCGACTACCGCTACCAGTTCTTTGGCAAGCAGGTCTATCTGGCGCTGGCGCTGTTGCCGCCGACGATCCCGGTGATCATCTTGGGCCTCGCGATGCTGGCTTACCTTTCACGTATCAACCTTTCCGGCAACGCGCTGTCGGTGATCATCGCCCACGTCGTCGTCTGCGCGCCCTTCGCGATGGCGATCATCCGGCTGCGCCTTTCTCAGATGGACCCGGCGCTTGAGCCGGCCGCCTGGAACCTTGGCGCATCGGAATGGAAGACGATGCAGCATGTGATCATTCCCTTCACCAAGCCCGCGATCTTCGGTGCGCTTTTCATCACGATGGCCGTCTCGTTCGACGAGTTTGCCGTGGCATGGTTCGTCTCCGGCCTCAATGAAACCCTGCCGGTCAAGGTGCTGGGTTTCCTGCAAGGCCAGGTCAGCCCGCGCATCAACGCCATCGGCACCTTCGTCTTCATCCTTTCCATGACCCTCGTGATCCTGGCGCAGCTTTTGC
>LNFM01002894.1_pt1 | contig 44563 bp, 47 predicted proteins | sample 596031 | NCBI WGS metagenome assembly LNFM01 (sample SAMN04254537, study PRJNA301005) | activated carbon metagenome | isolation source: dual media filters at the Ann Arbor, Michigan drinking water treatment plant | place: USA: Ann Arbor
GCTCGGCGTCAAGGAAGTGACGGACGAGCTGGAAGAGCTTGCCGCCAAGATCAAGGATTACCTCGAAATCCTCGGCTCCCGCGACCGCATCATGTCGATCATCTCCGACGAACTGCGCGAGGTGAAAGCCCTCTTCGCCGTCCCCCGCCGCACCGAGATCGTCGACTGGGCCGGCGACATGGAAGACGAAGACCTGATCGAGCGTGAGGACATGGTCGTCACCATCACCTCCGGTGGCTACATCAAGCGCACCCCTCTGGCAGAATTCCGCAGCCAGAACCGCGGCGGCAAGGGTCTCGCCTCCATGCAGACCAAGGACGACGACGTGGTGACGACGCTTTTCGTCGCCAATACACACACTTGGCTCCTATTCTTCACAACCGACGGCATGGTCTACAAGCTCAAGACCTGGCGCCTTCCCCTCGCCGGTCGCACCGCCAAGGGTAAGGCCCTCGTCAACATCCTGCCGATCCAGACCGGCGTCTCGATCGCCGCCCTGATGCCCGTCGACGTGCCCGAGGAAGACTGGGCCACCCTTCAGATCGTCTTCGCCACAAGTGACGGTGACGTCCGCCAGAACGACCTTTCGGACTTCACCAACGTCAAGCGCAACGGCAAGATCGCGATGAACCTGCCCGACGGGATCACCCTCGTGAACGCCGCCATCGCCGACGAGAACGACGACATCATGCTCGTCACCGAAGCCGGCCGCGCGATCCGCTTCTCCACCACCGAAATCCGCGTCTTCAAATCCCGCGGCTCCACCGGCGTCCGCGGCATTCGCCTCGCGAACGGCGACCACGTGGTCTCGATGTCGATCATCCGCCACTTCGACGCCACACCCGAAGAACGCGCCGCCTACCTCAAACAGCGCCGCCTGATGGCCGGGGTCACCGAAGACGACACCGACGACGAGGAAGAATCCGTCGCCGCTGGCCAGCTTTCCCCCGAACGTTATGCCGAAATGTCCGCCGCCGAGGACCTGATCCTCACCATCACCAAGGGCGGCTCCGGCAAGCTTTCCTCCTCCCACGACTACCCCGTCCGCGGCCGTGGCGGCATGGGCGTCAAGGCGATCTCGCCCGGCCCGCGCGGCGGCCGCATCGTCGCCTGTTTCCCGGTCGAGCTTTCCGACCAGATCATGCTCGCCACCGACTCCGGCCAGTCGATCCGCGTGCCGGTTGACCAGATCTCGTTCCGCTCCCGCTCGGCCGGCGGCGTCCGCGTGTTCAACACCGGTGGCGACGAAGAGGTCGTTTCCGTCGCCCGCGTCGCCGAACAGGGTGATGACGAGGCTTGAAACCCGTCTCGCCAGCCTGGCTGCGGCTGGCGAGACCACCACCTACGGCGCCCTCGCGCGTGACCTTGGCCTGCGCATGGCCGACCTCACCGCCCAGCTTGAAGCGCTGATGGAGGACGACGCCCGCGCCGGAAAACCCTTCCGCGCTGCCCTTTGCGCTGCCCGCCTCTCGCCCGAAAACCTTCCCGCCCCCGGTTTTTTCACCAAGGCCGCAGCCCTCGGCCACCCTGCGCCCGACCCTGCCGCCTTCATCGCACTCCAGCGCGCTCACCTCCGCACAAGCGCACAATAACTCTCCGCTCACGCGACTATCCGGCCATAATGCACTGCGATAGAAAGCCCGTGACCGCCAGCAAGGCGGCATCAAAGGGAAAACCACCATGACCGCAGTCACCACCTATGGCCCCCTCGTCGCCCGCATTCTGATCGGCGTCCTCTTCATCCTCGCCGGCGTCGGCAAGCTTGGCAACGTCGAAGGCTTCACCGGCTACCTCACCTCGGGAGGCCTGCCCGCCTTCCTCGCCTGGCCCTCGATCATCTTCGAAATCGTCCTCGGCGTCGCCCTGATCGTCGGCTACCAGACCCGCATATTCGCGCTTCTCGGCGCCGGTTTCTGCGTTCTGGCAGCCCTCCTCTACCACTTCGACCTCGCTGACCAGAACCAGATGAACGCGCTTTTGAAGAACTTCGCCATCGCCGGCGGCTTCCTTCTCCTCGCCGCCAACGGCGCTGGCCGCTACGCCGTCGACAAGGCCTAAGCGACAGCCTGACGCCTTTCCAAAGGCGTCAAAACCGCCTAAACCGCCGCCATGAGCACTCTTCACATCATTGGCGGCGGCATGGCCGGGTCCGAGGCGGCCTGGCAGGCAGCCGAAGCGGGCGTCCCCGTCGTCATCCACGAAATGCGCCCCACGGTCGCGACCTTCGCGCACCGGACCGGGCATTTTGCCGAAATGGTCTGCTCCAACTCCTTCCGCTCGGACGATGACGAACAGAACGCCGTCGGCCTCCTCCACTGGGAAATGCGCGCCGCGCGTGGCCTCATAATGGAAATGGCCACCGCGCACCGCTTGCCTGCAGGTGGCGCCCTTGCCGTCGACCGCGACCCCTTCGCCGAAAGCGTCACCGCGCGCCTGAAAGCGCATCCCCTGATTTCAACATCTTATGCAGAAGTTACAGAGCTTCCCTCATCCGGTCACTGGATCATCGCAACCGGCCCTCTCACCTCCACCGCGCTCGCTCACTCGATCCGCTCCGCCACCGGGGCCGAGGCGCTGGCCTTCTTCGACGCCATCGCCCCAATCGTCTACGCCGACAGCATCGACATGCAGACCGCCTGGATGCAGTCGCGCTACGACAAGGGCGAGACCGAGGATGAGCAAAAGGCCTACATCAACTGCCCGATGACCCGTGAAGAGTATGAGGCGTTCATCGACGCCCTTCTTGCCGCGGAAAAGACCGAGTTCCACGAAGGCGAGACCGCAGGCTATTTCGACGGCTGCCTGCCCATCGAAGTCATGGCCGAACGCGGCCGCGAGACCCTCCGTCACGGCCCGATGAAACCCGTGGGCCTGACCAACGCCCACAACCCTACCGTCAAGCCCTATGCCGTGGTGCAGCTTCGCCGCGACAACAAACTTGGCACGCTTTACAATATCGTCGGCTTCCAGACCAAGATGAAGTATGGCGCGCAAACCTCTGTTCTAAAGATGATTCCTGGCCTTCAGGACGCCAGCTTTGCAAGGCTGGGTGGCATCCACCGCAATACCTTCATCAACTCGCCAACCCTGCTTGATGATCAGATGCGCCTCAAATCCCACCCGCACATCCGCTTTGCCGGCCAGATCACCGGCGTCGAAGGCTATGTCGAATCCGCCGCGATGGGCCTTCTCGCAGGCCGCATGGCCGCAGCCGAGATCAAGGGCCAGACTTTGCCGCCGCCGCCGCCCGAAACCGCGACCGGCGCCCTCATCACCCACATCACCGGCGGGGCCGAGGCCAAGACCTTTCAACCGATGAACGTCAACTTCGGCCTCTTCCCTCCGATCGACGCCAAGGGGGGCCGCCGGGGCCGCGCCGTGCGCTACAAGGCCTACACCGACCGCGCCAAAGAGGCGTTCACCCAGTGGCTCAGGTAACCCGTTTCGCCCCGTCCCCGACCGGCCCCCTGCATCTGGGCCATGCCTATGCCGCGATGATCGCCGCCAAGCGTGGTGACCGCTTCCTGTTGCGGATCGAAGATATCGACACCGCCCGCTGCAAGCCGGAGTGGGAATCTGCGATTTACAATGATCTGCAATGGCTTGGCTTGCGTTTTGAAACCCCGGTCATGCGCCAATCCACCCGCATTCCCGCCTACCAGGCCGCACTCGCGCATTTAGCGGCGATGGGTCTTACCTATCATTGCAGCTGCACGCGCGGCGACATCCGGGCCGCTCTTTCCGCCCCGCAGGAAGGCGTCATCGGTCCCGACGGCCCGGTCTATCCCGGCACCTGTCGCCACCTTCACCGCAGCGAAGGCGCGGTCCGCCTGAACATGGCCGACGCGATGCGCGTGGGCGGCCCCCTCCGTTTCACCGAAACCGGCCTGCTCCCCGGCGATCACATGTTCGATACCGCACACATGGTGGACGAGGTCGGCGACATCGTCCTCGCCCGGCGCGATATCGGCACGTCCTACCATCTCGCCGTGGTGGTTGACGATGCGGCTCAGGGCATCACCGAGGTGACGCGCGGCGAAGATCTGTTCGACGCCACGCCGATCCATGTCCTGCTGCAACGTCTTCTGGGCCTCGCTACGCCAGCCTACCACCACCACCGCCTGATCCGCGACGACGAAGGCAAGCGCCTTGCCAAGCGCGACGACGCCCGCGCCCTTTCGAAGTACCGCGCCGAGTGTGCGACCCCCGCCGATATTCGCCGGATGGTGGGGTTAACAAGCAGTTAACGTCCACAGACAAGCTGTTGATTTCATTAGAACCGTCAGATGTGCCCACCGTGGACAGGCGTCAGGATTTCGACCTCCTCACCATCCCGGACCGCCGTATAAAAGCAGCTTTTCCGGTCCGTGTGGCAAGCCGGCCCTTCCTGCTCCACCAGAACCAGCAGGCAATCGCGGTCACAGTCGACCCGCATTTCGACCAGCTTCTGATGATGCCCCGAAGTCTCGCCCTTCACCCAGAACGCCCCCCGCGACCGCGACCAGTAGGTGACCTTACCGGTCTCCAACGTCCGCCGGACCGCAGCCTCATTCATCCAGGCCACCATCAGAACCATCCCACCCGACGCCTCCTGCGCCACACACGGCACAAGGCCCGCAGCATCATACTTCAACGTGGCAGGATCGAAACCCATCGCGGTTCTCCTTGGCGGCAGCCCTCGGGCGGATTACATAAGGCAGGCATGAAGGACAAGCCATGAGCGACAGCGACCTCATCCAGCTCTACTCCGCCCGGATCCTCGACCTCGCCGCGAACATCCCGCGCCTTGGCCGCCTCGCCGCCCCACATGGAACCGCCCGCAAGCGGTCCCCCCTCTGCGGCTCCACCGTCACCGTCGATGTCACGCTTCAGGGTGGCCGGATCACCGACTTCGCCCAGGACGTCAAAGCCTGCGCGCTCGGTCAAGCCGCCGCCGCCATCGTCGGTGCCGGGGCAGTTGGCTGCACTCATGCCGAACTAAGCGCCGCCCGCGACGCCCTGAAGGCGATGCTCAAGGACAGCGGCCCGGTTCCGCCCGCCCCCTTTGCCGGTTTTGAAGTCCTGCTTCCGGCACGCGAGTACAAGAACCGCCACGCCTCGATCATGCTCGCCCTCGAAGCGACCTGCGATGCCGTCGCCGAGGCCGATCACGAGACATAAAAAGGCCGCCGCACGTCAATGACGGCGGCGGCTAGAAGCGGCTGAGAACCAGGCGTCACCATGGGACCATGGGGGACAGACGCCCGAGGCTTGGGGAACAGGCCGCAGGGCAGAATTCAGGCGAGTCCGGGCATCGAAAGCACGGCAAAGAGAAGAACGAACAGAGCCACCACACCGACCGTGTCTTCCACAGCCGTGGCGCGATCACCTGCTAGGATGGTTTTGACGATCTCGAACATCACGCTCTCCCTTTTGTTGCCTCATTGTTCTCATAGACGCAACGCACTGTAAAGAACTTTTTAAGAACATGTGAGAACATGCAGGCAACTAGCCGACCGATATCAGCCTTATCGCTCGCTCCTGATCAAGCAGCCAAAGGAGCAGTCGCGCCGCTTTTCCTCTGGCGCCCGATAGCTTCGGATCTTCCAGCAGCAGCTTGCGGGCATCCATCTGTGCGGTGGCCATAAGCGCCGACTGTCGTTCCAGATCGGCCACGCGGAACCTCGGCAGTCCCGATTGCGCCGTACCGATCAGGTCACCGGCCCCCCGCATTGCGAGGTCCTCTTCGGCGATACGAAAACCGTCTTCGGTATCCCTGATCGTTTTCAACCGGCGTTCTCCGCTTTCGCCGAGCGGAGCCTGATAGAGCAGCAGGCAGGTCGAGGCGGCCGACCCGCGACCAACCCGGCCGCGCAATTGGTGCAATTGCGAAAGGCCGAACACCTCGGCCTGCTCGATCACCATGATCGACGCATTCGGCACGTTGACGCCAACCTCGATGACCGTGGTCGCCACCATGACCGCCGTTTTCCCCGCGACGAACCGCGCCATGGCGGCGTCCTTGTCTGCCGGGGGCATCTGGCCATGGACCAGTCCTACGACCCCCTCGCCCAGTGCGGCGCGAAGATGCTGGAACCGCGCCTCTGCGCTTGCGTAGTCGACCACCTCCGACTCATCGACCAAAGGGCACACCCAGTAGGCTTGCCGTCCTTCAGCCACAGCCTGAGCAAGGTGCGCCACCACCTCGTCAATCCGCGATGACGACACCAGAACCGTTCGGATCGGCTTTCGGCCAGCCGGCTTTTCATCGAGCACCGACACGTCCATGTCGCCGTGGGTAGCCAACGCCAGCGATCGCGGGATCGGGGTCGCCGTCATCACCAGCACATCGACCGCCTCGCCCTTTGCGCCAAGTTCCATACGTTGCGCCACGCCGAAGCGATGTTGCTCGTCGATAATGGCCAGCCGCAAATCGTTAAAGTGGACGTCCTTCTGGAAGACCGCATGGGTTCCGACCAGTATCCCGATCTTCCCGGCAGCCAAATCCGACAGCTTGGCCTCGCGGTCCGCGCCCTTGTCGCGCCCTGTCAAGAGTTCCAGCCGCACACCGGCCGCCGCCGCGAGCGGCGCCAGACCCTCGTGGTGTTGCCGGGCAAGAATCTCTGTCGGAGCCATCATCACGCCCTGCCCGCCCGCCTCGACCGCTATCAAGAGAGCCAGGAATGCGACCAGGGTCTTGCCCGACCCGACGTCGCCCTGCAAAAGCCGGTTCATGCGAAGCGGGGATGCCATATCGGATGCGATTTCATGGATCGCACGGGTCTGTGCGCCTGTTGGCGCGAAGGGCAGGCTTTCCAGCACCTTTTTCTGCAAGGTGCCCGTTCCGACCGTTTCTGTCCCCTTCCCCCGGCGCAACGAAGCGCGGGCCAACGAGAGCGTCAGCTGATGCGCGAAGAGCTCGTCATAAGCCAGACGCGCCCGCGCCGGATGGGTGTATGCCAAAGCGGCTCCGTCTGCTGGGGCATGAGCGGCAACAAGCGCGGCACGCCAGTCTGGCCATCCTTCGCGGCGCTTCAACTCCGGGTCGATCCATTCCGGCAGGTCGGGTGACCGGGCCAAGGCCGACCGAACCGCTTTTGACATGACACGCTGCGTCAGCCCAGCGGCGAGCGGGTAGACCGGCTCGAACGATGGCAACTCACCCGCCTCTTCCGGTCGCAGAACATGGTCGGGATGCACCATTTGCGCCACCCCGTCGAAAAGCTCGACCTTACCCGACACAAGCCTGCGCTGGCCGGTTGGCAAAAGCGTCTGGAGATAGTCCCCGCGCGCATGAAAGAAGACGAGGTGAAACTCCAGCAGGCTGTCGCGCACGGCAATGCGGTATGGCCCGCCCTTGCGACGCGACGGGAAATGCGCGCCAACCTCGACCTCGACGGTCAGTGTCGCGGGCGGAACCACCTCGCGAACCGACGCGCGGCGGGTGCGGTCGACGCCGGAGGCGGGCAGCAGATAGAGCAGGTCTTTCGGGCGCTCCACCGCCAGCGCCGCGAAGGATTTGGCTGTCTTTGGCCCAACGCCGTCCAGCGTCTCCAGTTCGGCATAAAGCGGATAGAAGATCTCCGGGCGGCTCATGTGGCGCCGATAAGCGCAAGCCAGGCGTCCTCGTCAATCATCTCGACGCCAAGACGCTCGGCATCCTTTGCCTTCGACCCGGCTCCGGGGCCAGCAATGACAAGATCGGTCTTCGCGCTGACCGAGCCTGCAACCTTCGCACCGAGCGCCTCGGCCCGCGCTTTGGCTTCTGCCCGGCTCATCTTTTCCAGCGTGCCGGTGAACACCACAGTCTTGCCCGCGACCGGGCTGTCGACCGGCGCGCGGGCTGCGACCGGCTCCACCGTCAGATGCGCCACCAACTCATCGATTGCAGCCCTCTCGGCTGTATTGTGGAACGCTTCGACAAGGCTGGATGCCAGAACGATGCCAACCCCGTCGATGGAATTCAGTTCAGCCCAATCCGCATTGCCAGGTTCGGCGCGGGTGACGGCAGCCTCAAAGCTGGGCCAATCGCCGTAGTGGCGCGCCAGAAGGCCGGAGGCCACCTCGCCCACATGCCGGATGCCCAAGGAAAATATCAGCCGGTCAAGCCGGATTCGACGCCGCGCCTCAATTGCGGCGAAGAGGTTGGTGACCGAGCGCGCGCCGAAGCCATCACGGTTCTTCAGCTTTTGCAAAGAGTTCTGCGCGTCTCTGGCCGCGAGTGTGAAGATATCGGCAGGCGTGCGCACTGGCAGAACCGCATCATTGTAAAACATCTCGATCTGCTTGGCTCCGAGACCTTCGATGTCGAACGCCCCGCGCGAGACGAAATGCTTGAGCCGCTCGACCGCCTGCGCCGGGCAGATCAGCCCGCCCGAACAACGGCGCACGGCATCGCCCGGTTCGCGCAAGGCCGGACTGCCGCATTGCGGGCAATGATCGGGAAAGACATATGGCGAAGCGCCCTCTGGCCGCCGCGCCAGATCAACGTCGGCGACCTTTGGAATCACGTCGCCGGCGCGGTAAACCTGCACCCAGTCGCCGATGCGAATGTCCTTGCCACCACGGATCGGCCCGCCCTTTGCATCGCGCCCGGCGATATAATCTTCGTTGTGAAGCGTCGCGTTCGAAACCACCACACCGCCCACCGTCACCGGCGTCAGGCGCGCGACAGGCGACAGCGCCCCGGTCCGCCCAACCTGGATGTCGATCGCCTCAAGGCGCGTCCAGGCAAGTTCGGCGGGAAACTTATGGGCAATCGCCCAGCGCGGCGTGGTCGACCGGAACCCGAGCCTTGCCTGCAGGCCAAGATCGTTGACCTTGTAGACCACGCCGTCGATATCGTAGCCAAGGCTGGCACGCTGCGCCTCGATCCGACGGTACTGCGCCAGCATTTCATCCGGCCCGGCGCATAGCACAGTCAACGGATTGGTGCGGAAACCGAAATTCGCAAGACGCGCGATAGCGCCGGCTTGCGTGGTGGACAGCGGTTCGGAAACCGCCCCCCAGGCATAGGCAAAAAAGCGCAGGGGGCGGCGGGCCGTGACTGCCGGGTCAAGCTGGCGCAAGCTGCCCGCCGCGGCATTCCGGGGGTTGGCAAACGGTTTGTCGCCCCGCGCAAGTTGGCGCTCGTTCAGTGCGGCGAAATCGACATGCGCCATATGCACCTCGCCGCGCACTTCCAGAAGGGCCGGTGCGCCGGTCAATCTGGCCGGGATATCGCCAATGGTCCGTGCATTTTCGGTGACGTTCTCACCCACCTCGCCGTCGCCTCGCGTGGCAGCCTGTACCAGATTGCCGTCTTCGTAACGCAATGAAAGCGACAACCCGTCGATCTTCGGCTCTGCGGTATAGTCCAGCCCCGTTGTCTGGCCAAGATACCTGCGCACCCTTTCATCGAAATCCCTGACTTCGTCCTCGTCGAAGGCGTTCTCCAGCGACAGCATCCTGACGGCGTGGACAACTTTGCCGAAGCCTTCTGCCAACCCGCCGCCAACCTGTTCACTAGGTGAATCCGGCCGCTTCAAATGCGGAAAGCGCGCCTCGATCGCAAGGTTGCGCCGCTTGAGCGCGTCATAGTCCGCATCCGACAGGTGCGGTGCGTCCAGCGTGTGATAGGCCCGGTTCGCCGCGGCAATCTGCTCGGCCAACCGGGCAAGTTCCTCGCCCGCCTCGACGTCTGTCAATGCCTCGATCGGCTTACCCGCCATTTCCGCCCCCGCCTTTGGACTGTGACGTTAGGCGGAGGGCGTCCGGAGGTAAAGATCAGGCGCTGGCGGCCAGGCGCGGCGTGCCTTGCGACGTCGCAACCGGATCGCGCAGCACATACCCACGCCCCCAGACCGTTTCGATGTAATTGGTGCCACCGGTAGCCTCGGCGAGTTTCTTGCGAAGCTTGCAGATGAAGACATCGATGATCTTCAGCTCCGGCTCGTCCATGCCGCCGTAAAGGTGGTTCAGGAACATCTCTTTCGTCAGGGTGGTTCCCTTGCGCAAGGACAGAAGTTCCAACATCTGATATTCCTTGCCCGTCAGATGCACCGACTTGCCATCGACATCGACAGTCTTGGCATCGAGATTGACGGCGACCTGGCCAGTTCTGATCACGGACTGGCTATGCCCCTTCGAACGGCGAATGATCGCGTGGATGCGTGCCACCAGTTCTTCCCGGTGAAACGGCTTGGTCATGTAGTCATCCGCACCGAAGCCAAAGCCTTTCAGCTTGTTTTCCGTGTCATCCGATCCGGTAAGGATCAGGATCGGAGTTTCAACCTTTGCCAGCCGAAGTTGGCGAAGGACTTCATGCCCGCTCATGTCAGGAAGGTTCAGGTCCAGAAGAATGAGGTCGTAGTCGTAAAGCTTTGCAAGATCGATTCCGTCTTCGCCCATGTCCGTGCAATAGACGTTCAGGTTGGCATGGGTCAGCATCAGTTCGATGCTGCGTGAGGTCGTCGGATCATCTTCTACAAGCAGAATGCGCATTGTTGGAAACTCCGCTCCGTTATGTTCATCGTTAATACCTTTGCTGTGCAATGGTTAACCAAGTGTTACTTTGCCAGAGCGTGTGCATTAAACAATCTAAAGTTGTCGGTATTTTTGGATGGCTGTGACTTTCAGGCCCTGTTCTCCATGACGTTCGACAGCCGAGCGCCAAAGGCCGAATTCCTCCTCGGAAAGCGAGTAACGCTCCATCGCGTCTTTTTGCGCGATCAAACCGTAGATCACGGCTTTGACTACAATAGCCTTGCGGCTGGCGACCCAGCGAGTTGTGTCGGCGGCAGGCAGATCGGCCCGGGTGATGATGGAACCGTCCGGAAGGGTGACCTGCCGGGGCCCATCGACGCGTCTGAGATACATGGCTGATCCCTCTATTGTTTGGGCAGACATTGGCGGATCAGGCTTAATCATTCCTGAAACGAGGGGTTGAGAGTGCACAGCATTTTCATATATTCCCGATCATTCCAGTTTCCCGGACAATCCAGATGCCCCGCGACCTGCCGCTCAACTCACTCGGCCTGCCGAAGCCCCCGTCAGAGACGCGGGTGGTCGTTGCGATGTCGGGGGGCGTCGACAGCTCGGTTGTGGCAGCGATGCTGGCCGAAGAGGGCTACGATGTCGTCGGCGTGACATTGCAGCTTTACGACCATGGCGCGGCGCTGGCCAAAAAGGGGGCCTGTTGTGCGGGACGTGACATTCACGACGCCCGGCGGGTAGCCGAGGCGATGGGATTTCCGCATTACGTACTGGATTATGAGAACGTGTTTCGCGAGGCCGTGATCGAAGAATTCGCCGACGCCTATCTGGCGGGGGCGACGCCGGTGCCGTGCATCCGTTGCAACGAGCGGGTGAAGTTCAAGGATCTCCTGGCCACGGCGCGCGATCTGGAAGCGGATTGCATGGCCACCGGCCACTACATTCAGCGAAAGCTGGGGGCGGCGGGAGCGGAGCTGCATCAGGCGGCGGACGCGGCGCGGGATCAGTCGTATTTCCTCTTTTCGACGACAGCGGAGCAACTGGACTACCTGCGGTTTCCCTTGGGCCACCTGGCTTCGAAGGCCGAGACGCGGGCGTTGGCGGCGAAATACGGGCTGCCGGTGGCTGACAAGCCGGACAGTCAGGACATTTGCTTCGTTCCGAACGGCAACTATGCGGCGGTGATCGAGAAGTTGCGGCCCGGCGCGGCCGATCCGGGCGAGATCGTCGACCTTTCCGGGCAGGTGCTGGGCACGCATCGGGGCGTGATCCACTACACGATCGGGCAGCGCAAGGGCCTGGGGATCGGCGGGCTGGGCGAGCCGCTTTATGTGGTGCGGCTTGATCCCGACACCCGCCGGGTGATCGTGGGGCCGAAGGAGGCGCTGTCGACACGGGTGATTCCGGTCCGCGAGATCAACTGGCTGGGGGACGTGCCGTTTGACAGCCGGGCCGAATGGAACCTGGAGGTCAAGGTCCGCTCCACCCGTGCGCCGAGGGAGGCGATCATCCGGCCCCTGTCGGCCACCGAAGCGGAGGTCGAACTGATCGTGCCGGAGGACGGCGTCTCTGCCGGGCAGGCTGCGGTCTTTTATGCGCCCGAGGGGGGCCGCATTTTCGGCGGTGGCTGGATCTGGCGGGGGCGATAGTGTCCACGGTGGGACAATTTTTGCGCCCAACGATTCCAATGGCTTAGCTTTTTCGTTGACGTTCCGTTAACCACTGGAGGCCCGACATGCGGTATTTCCTGATCATCCTCGCACTGGCGGCGCTGCCGTTCGCTGCGGTCGCAGACGAGCGCGAGGAACGGGTCACGGTCGCCAAGGACTATGTCGACATGGCGCTGGCCGATTTCGACATGGACGGGCTGGTCGCCACCATGTGGGCATCTGTGGTGGCGCAGGTCGAGGCCAGCGGCGTTGCCGTAACGGAGGATCAGCGTCAGGCGATCGACACACTTTACAAGGACACGTTTGTCGCGCCGATGACCGCGCTGATGCAGGAGCAGGCCGGCCTCATGGCCGACATGATGACCTTGGAAGAAATTACCGCATTGCGCGATTTCTACGCGACGCCGGAAGGCCGGTCGGTCATGGCAAAGCTGCCGCAACTGACCCAGGCACAGCAACCCGCCCTGATGAAACTGATCAACGAAAAGATGCCGGCGCTGATGCCGCAGGTGCTGGAAATCGTCAACGCCGCGCCCTGAAAAACAGGTGGGGTCGGGAACACCTGACTTGCGCCAACGGCCTATCCGGTAAATCATGAACCACCTTCGTATTTTCGAAGGTGCAGCAGACCATTTTAAAATCGTATCATATTAGGAGCCCATCCATGACGCATGTCTTCAAGGCGATGCAACCGGCCCCGATTACCCGTTCGGCAAAGGGTTACGACACCATCCCCGCTTTCCAGCGCAATCTGACCTTGGCCGATGCGCAATCCGCGCTGAACCGGGTGCGCGGTATCCGGCTGACAGCGGCGCTGCTGCGCCATCTGCCCGCCCTGGCCGAGGTGATCGAGCGCGGCGGCAGCGCGCTGCTGCCGCGTTCGGTACTGCGCGACACAGGCGTATCGCTGGCCGCGACCGGCACCGGCTTGCAGGACCATGAGGCTGAAGCCTTTGCGATTGTCGGGGTTGCCTGCACCTATGGCCGGGCGACCGGACAGATCGGACGCGGCAACAGCGGGCGGAAGCTGAGCCTTGTGATTGATGACGAAGGGCTGCATCTGGCCGCGACCGACATAGGGGCAGCGGCTTGAAGCCGGTCTCGCTTGCGCAATTTCGCGCCCTGTCACGCGCCGCACCCGCGCATGCCTGGATGATCTGGTCAGACGGCCTTGCCATTACCTATGACGAGGCGGCCTGTGCGTCTGCGGCTGCCGGCATGGCAGAGGCCGACTTTGGCGGCTATCGATATGGCGTGATCGGCGACATTGCCGAGGCCACGGACGATCTGCGCCTGCCCCGCCCGCTGCTGGCTGCGGTGCGGATGGAGCCGGGATGGCTGGGACGCGACGGCAACAGCGCCGCGGACCGGCCCTTGCAACAGGTCGGCGCGGCGCTGGCGCTTTTGGCGCTGGCCGCAGCGCAGGCGAACCGCAGCCCCGGCACCGGCGAGATCAGGGCGCAGGCAGGCGGCGGAATTCTGGTGCAACGGCACTGAGAACCGAGCGGGCGGCGCGCAGGCCGGGCGGTTCGCCGCCCCGGCCCAGACGATCCATCGTCAGACGCATCGCATCGGCCTGCGAGGAGCCGTCATCCAGAAGCGCCAGCAAAGCCGGGGCGATCAGATCGGCCCGGCAGCGGTCACCCAGAAATTCCGGCACGACGCGGGTTTCCGAGACGAGGTTGACGAGGGTCGCCGTATCGATCAGGGCCGCACGGCGCATCAGCCAATAGGTGATGCGGTTCATGTCATAGGCGATGACCATCGGGCAATTGTTGGCCGCCAGTTCCAGCGAGACAGTGCCAGAGGCCGCCAGCGCCACATCGGCAGCGGCGAAGGCCGCCCGCTTCAGCACCGGGTCTTCGATGATCTGCGGGGTTACGGGCCAGTCCTTTGACAACTGGCGCACCAGAGGTGCCACATGGCGCACCGTCGGCAGTGCCACACGAACATGTGGATGCACCGCCTTGATCAACGCGAGGGTCTCGCCGATCACGGGCGCAAGCCGGGTCACTTCGGTCTTGCGCGAGCCGGGCAGCGCAAGGATCAGCGGGCCGTCCCCCTGCAACAGCGCGGCCTCATCCGGTGTGGCGAGCCGTTCGGCGACGACCGGGTGGCCGACGAAATCGCAGGTCATGCCGGCGGCGGTCATGTAGGGCGGCTCGAACGGCAACAGGGCGAGGACGTGGTCGATGACCTTGGCCATTTTTGCCGCACGACCGGGGCGCCAGGCCCAGACCGAGGGCGCGACGTAATGGACGGTGCGAATGTCGGCACGTGCGGGTTTGACGATGGCCGCGACGCGCAGGCAGAAATCCGGGCTGTCGATGGTGATCATCGCCGCCGGGTTGGCGGCAAGCACCGCTTGGGCCGTTTCCGCAATCCGGCGTTTCAGGGCGAAATACTTGGGCAGGATTTCGGCGATGCCCATGATCGACAGTTCTTCCATCGGGAAGAGGCTGGTCATGCCTTCGGCCTGCATCAACGGGCCGCCGACGCCTTCGAAGGTGACGCCGGGGTGCAGGGATTTGAGGCCCTGCATGAGGGCAGCCCCGAGGCGGTCACCAGAAGGCTCGCCCGCGATGAGGAAAAGCTTCACGGCCGCGACCAGAGAAAAAGGCCAAGCTCGCCGGCCAGAGCGGTCATCGCGGGCGGATCGAGGCAGATGACATGGCCCGCCTGCCAGGCAATGCCGGAGAGGCCCGCATCGGCCGCAAGGCGCAGCGTGCCGGGGCCGATGGTCGGCAGGTCGATGCGCAGGTCTTGCCCCGCCTTGGCGGCCTTGTAAAACACGCCCTTGCCTTGGGCGCTGTCGGGGCGGAGGGGTGCTGGCAGGGCTGCAACCGCGCGGAGCATTTCATCGGTGCCGGGCAAAGCCTCGACTGCAAGGCAGAGGCCCTGTTGCACCACCGCGCCCTGGCCTACGTCGACCGCCCCAAGTGCTGCAACGATGGTGGCGGCGCGGGTGGCATCGGCGGTGTCGGTGGCGGTGGGCTGGCCGCAAAGCAGGCCCGGACCGGGCAGCAGGTGAGGCGCAAGGTCACCGACGCCGGCGACGGCGAAGCCCTCGTCCTCGAACAGGGCGATGACGGCGCGCAGGGTACCGTCGTCGCCACCGCGGAAGGCGGCGATCAGCGGCGGCAGGATCTCGGCGGTGCGCGGGTCGATCAGGGCGGGGTCAAGGCGCGGGCGGCGAATCGCGCCGGCAAAGGCGACACGGGTGACGCCGCGGTCCTGCAGGGTGGAAAGGAACGGGGCGAGGCGTTCAAGCCGGAAGCGCAGGTCCACTGTGACGCCGTCGGGGGTGAAGGCGTCGAAGGCGGCGATCAGCGGGCGGTCGGGCATCGCCTCGGCAAGCGCGCGCGGCAGACCGCCCGCCCCCACGATGAGCGCGGTCGTCACTTGGCCCCCTTGGGGGTGAGAAAGCTGCGGTCCGAAGCCGAGAGGATGAAATCGGTCATCTCGCGGACATGGGGGCTGTCGGTTTCGTCGGCAAGCTTGCGGGCGCGGTCGAGGAAGGTGCCCTCGCCCTGCGCCAGCATCTGGTAGGCGGCGCGAAGGGCGGTGATGTCGGCCCGGTCGACGCCGCGGCGTTTCAGGCCGACGAGGTTCAGCCCGTCAAGCTCGCCCCGTGGCGACTGCACGAGGCCGTAGGGAATGACGTCGTTGGTGACCATCGTCACCGCGCCGATGATGGCCCCCTGCCCGATGCGGACCCATTGATGCACCCCGGAAAGGCCACCGACGATGACATCGTCGCCAAGCACGCAGTGTCCGGCGATGGCGACATGGTTGACAAGGATCACGCGGTTGCCGATCTGCGCGTCATGGCCGACATGCGCACCGGTCATGATCAGGCAGTCGTCGCCGACCCGTGTGACGCCGCCGCCGCCTTCGGTGCCGGTGTTGACGGTGGCACCTTCGCGGATGCGGACCCGGGCACCGATGATCAGGCGGGTGCGCTCACCGGCGTATTTCAGGTCTTGCGGCACCTCGCCGATGGTGGCGAAGGGAAACACCACGGTGTCCGCACCGATGTCGGTCCAGCCGGTAAGGACGGCATGGGATTTCACCGTGACGCGGGCCCCGAGCGTGACCTCGGCACCGATCAGCACGAAGGGACCGATCTGGCAGCCTTCGCCGATCTGCGCCCCGGGTTCGACCACGGCCGAGGGGTGAATGCTGGCGCTGGGATGGATCGTCATGCCTTGGGCACGTCGAACATTGCCATGAATGTCGCCTCGCAGGCCACTTCGCCCTCGACCTTCGCGTGACCTTCAAACTTCCACACGCGGCCACCGCCCCGAAGAGCGCGGACGTGAAGTTCCAGCACATCGCCCGGCACAACCTTGCGGCGGAACTTCACCCCATCAACGCCCATGAAGAACACCTTGGCGTTCTTGTCGACGAGGTCCATCGACAGACCGACAAGGATGCCCGAGGTCTGCGCCATCGCCTCGATGATCATCACGCCCGGAAAGATCGGCATGCCGGGAAAATGGCCCTGAAACTGCGGCTCGTTCAGCGTTACGCATTTGATGCCGACACAGCTTTCGTTCAGCACGATGTCGCGCACCTTGTCGATCAGCAGGAAGGGGTAGCGGTGCGGGATGATCCGCTGGATCAGGTCCAGATCGGCGGTATTCGTGGCGCTTGCGTCCATGGTCGTTTGCCCTTCCTGTCTCGCCCCGGCGTTCGTCGCTGCCAGTGAGCGCCTTCCGTTGCTAGCAACTCGCAGGCCGGGTGACAAGGTTGGCCCGGACCTTGGCAGCGCGCGCTCGCCACCGGATCAGGGCGCGGTGGTCGGGGCGGGCGAAGGTGCGGGTTCGGGTGACGGTTCGGTTGGCGCTTCGGCGGGTTTTTCGGTTCCGCCGTCGCTGCTGCCGTCGCCCAGCACGCTGTCGACGCGGCGGATCGCAAGATCGGTCACATCAATGGCCGAAAGCGACAGGATGATCGCGCCCTTGTCGATGATGGCGACAGCCGACTGTTCAGCAAGAAGTTCGCCCAGCACCGGCACGGCCGATTGCAGAAACCTTTGCCGGTCCACATCGCGCGCCCGGCTGATGTCGCGGGACTTGGCATCCTGTTCGGTGCGGATCTGCTCGACCTTGGCGTCGAACGCGGCAGCCAGTTTGGCAAATTCCTCAGGTGGGGTGGTGGCGCGGCGGGTCGTCAGGTCGCGCTCTTCGGCTTCGAGCTGCTGTTCGATCTCAAGATTTTCGGCAGCCAGCGCCGCCATTGCCGCCTCTTCGCGGGCGATCGCCGCCCTACCGAAGGCGGACCCCAGAAAGAAGCGATCCTGATCGAGCGTCAGGATCGGCGAGCCTGTCGGCAGGCCGGCCTGAGCCATAGCCGAGAGCGGTACAAAGGTCAGCGCCGCCGCGAGGGCGGCAGCGCAGAGATGCCCCCTGCCCGCCCGACGCAGCATCAGAACTTTGTCGAGATCGTCAGGTCGAAGCTTTGCTCTTCGTCCAGTTCTTCCTTCTTCAGCGCGTGGCTGAAGTTGAAGCGCAGCGGGCCGATCGGCGTAGTCCAGAACACCGACAGACCGACCGAAGCGCGCGGCTTGAAGCTGTCGTCCACGGTCGACAGGCCGGCCGTGTCGTCAAGGCTCCAGACCGAGCCGACATCAAGGAAGGCGCCGCCGGTGATGCCGTATTCTTCAGGCAGACCAAGCGGGAAATCAGCTTCGAACCGCGCCACGGCAAAGGCATTGCCGCCCAGCGCATCATTGTCGACGCCGTCACGCGGACCAATGCCATTCGGGGCGAAACCGCGGATCTTGCCGTTGCCGAAATAGCGTTCGGTAACCCGCGAGCCGTCATCGCCGAGCGACGAGATCACCCCGCCTTCAAAGATCGTACGCAGCGTCACTTCCTCGTTCCAGACCCGTGTTTCGGCGAGCGCGAGTGCCGTGGACTGGATATATTTGGTGTCGCCGCCAAGGCCGGCAAAATCCTGACCAAAGCGCAGCAGCACGCCGCCGTTCGGGTTGAGGCCGGTGATGCGGGTATCGTATTCGTAGGTATAGCCAAGCGAGCCGGTCAGGAGCGCACCGCGATCAACCTCGCGCTGTAGGATAGGCGAGCTGCCTGTGTATCCAGACATCCGATCTTCGGAAAAGCGCAGGCGCAGGTCGAGCCGCGACTGTTCGCCGACCGGAAAGCCGATGCCGGTGGTCAGGCCGATGTTGCGCGTGTCGTAGAGCGCGTTGTCGCTGTCGGAGGTGCGGTAGTACCCGCCGACCGAGAAGCTGAGATCACGCCCGAGGAAGGCAGGTTCAGTGAAGCTGAAGGCCGAATTCTGGTTGTCGGTCCCCGTGTTCACCGACACCGAGAGGCGCTGGCCACGGCCGAGGAAGTTGGTCTCCGAAAATCCGACGTTGATGCCGGCGCCGTCGGAAACCGAATAGGAAAGGCCGAAGCTGAGCGAGCCGGTCGGTTGTTCCTCGACGTCGACGTTGACCACGACCTGATCGGCGGCACTGCCCGGTTCGGCGTTGACCTGCGCATCGGCAAAGAAGCCAAGCGCGCGGATGCGTTCGGCCGACTGACGGATTTCACGCGGATTGAAGGGGTCGCCTTCCACCGTGCGGAACTGGCGGCGGATCACCTGGTCAAGTGTTGTGGCATTGCCTTCGATGTCGATCCGCTCGACGAAGATGCGGTCGCCCCGGACGATGGCAAATTCGATATCAAGCATCTGGCCGCGTTCATTGCGGGTGATGCGCGGCTCGACCCGGATGAAGTTGAGCCCCTTGCGCAAGGCGAGGTTCTCCATCCGGGTGATGTTGTTTTCGATCAGTGCCGGCGAATAGGTCTGGCCGGAGCGAATCTTCTGCACGGCTTCGAACTCGGCGGCATCGATGCCTTCGACCTCGGACACGGTCGAGGTGGCGCCGATCTTGAAGGGCAAGCCTTCGCGGACGGTGAAGGTGACGAAGGTGGCATCGCGTTCGCGCGTCACTTCGGCGGTGGCGTCGAGGATCTGGAAATCGACGTAGCCGCGCGACTGGTAGAAATCGTTGAGCAGCTGCTTGTCGAGTTCAAGCCGTTCGGCGACGAAGGTGTCGCGCTGGATGAAGGTGCGCAGCAGACCGGCCTGCTTGGTTTCCAGCACCTGGCGGAGGCGGCGGTCGGAGAAGGCGCGGTTGCCTGAGAAGGCGAGGCGCTCGATCTCGACCACACGACCTTCGGTGATTTCGAACACGAGGTCGACGCGGTTGTCGGAGCGGCGGATGATCTTTGGCGTGACGGTTGCGGCGATGCGGCCTGACACGCGGTAGGCCTCGGCGATGGCCGCGGCGTCGGCTTCGGCCATGCTTGGCGAATAGACCCGCCGCGACTGCGACTGCACGAGGGTGGAGAGGTTTTCGTCCTTGAGGCGCTTGTTGCCCTCGAAGTTGATGACGTTGACGATCGGGTATTCCTGAACCCGGATCAGGAGGGTGGAGCCTTGCGGCACCAGTTCGACCGTCTCGAAGAGGCCGGAGTTTGCGATGCGTTGGTAGGCGTCGTTCAGGGCAGCGGCGGAGATCTCTTCGCCACGGCTGATTCCTGCGTAGTTGATGATGGTGGCTGGGTCGACCCGGGTGTTGCCTTCGACCACCACGTTCGAAAAGCTGAAGCTCTGCGCGAAGGCCGGTTGCAGGAACGGTGTGGAAACTGTTGCGCTGCCGAGGAAAACGGCGGTGGCCAGCAGTCGCACCCGGTTGCCGGCCCGGTTTGCGCGCCCGCCGGCCGTGCCAAAGGTGTTCTGCATGATCCGTCCCCGTAATGCCATAATCGTTACTGTTGACTAGCCGGAAAGCGGAGCCTTGTCAAAAGCCTGCGGTCACTGTGGATAACTTTCCCACATGTTGTGTCAGCGAGCGGAAAACCGCCGGTCGGGCGGGCAGCGGCAGAACGGTGTCAGACGCAGAGGATGTCGTTTGTCAGGGCAAAGACCATCAGTGACAGGATGATCACCAGACCGACCGACATCATCACCCGAAGTGCGCGTTCGGAGGGCGGTCGGCGGGTCACCGCCTCGTAGGCGTAAAACACCAGATGCCCGCCATCCAGCACCGGAATAGGAAACAGATTGAGGATCCCGACGCCCAAAGACAGCACGGCCAGCATCCCGATGAAGCTTTCCATGCCGTTGCGCGCCGCGTCACCCATGGTTTCGGCCATGCCGATCGGGCCGGCGAGGTTGCAGGTGCTGATCTGGCCGGTGATCAGATGAGCGAGGCCGGAGAACGTGGTGGTGACCATGCGCCACGTCTCGGATGCGGTGAGGGTCAGCAGTTCGACAGGACCGACCGAGCGGCTGGCGGGTTCGAACACGAGGCCGCTGGCAAGGCCGATCTGATAGCGTTCGATCAGGTTGCCCTCGGCATCCTCGGTCACCCGGATGCGCGGGGTCAGGGTCAGATCGAAGGTCCGGCCATCACGCCAGACGGTCAGCGGCACGGGGTCGCCCTTGCTGGCGTTGACGATTTCGGGAAGCTGGGAGAACACCGTCACGTCCTGCCCGGCGGCCTTGAGGATGACATCGCCCTCCTGCAGCCCCGCGTCCATCGCCGCCGAGCGGATCAGCACCATCGAGACCAGCGCAGGATAGGGGTGCGGCCCCCGCAAAGTGATCTCATCGGTGCCCCGGCGTACGGTATAGTCGATCACCGGATCGGGCGGCAGCGCGCCTCCGACCTCGCCGAAGGTCGGAAGGTCGGGCGTCGGCATGCCGTTCAACGCGACGATCACGTCGCCTTCCTGCAAAGTCGCGCCCTCGAACGGCGTGGGCATCAGCTTGCCCACGGTCGGTTCCTGCTGCGGCAGACCGGTCCACAACAAAAGCCCCGCAAGCACGACAAAGGTCAGGATGAAGTTGAAGATCGGCCCCGCGGCCACGGTGGAGGCCCGCGCCCAGAGCGGCGCGCCCGCCATCGTATGCCGACGTTCGCCGGGCGTCAGGCCGGACACATCGGCATGGCGAACCGAAGAAGCATCGGCATCACCGAGGAACTTGACGTAGCCGCCAAACGGGAGTGCCGCGACCTGCCAGCGGGTGCCGCGCTTGTCGACGCGGCTGAACAGGACCGGACCGAAACCGAGGGAGAACACCTCGGCGTGGATGCCCGACCAGCGCCCGACGATGTAATGGCCGTATTCATGCACGAAGATGATGATCGACAGCGCGATTATGAAGAAGAACACCGTCCAGACGGTACCGCCGACACTTGCAAAGATATCCATGGACTAGCGGTTCCTTCCAATTCGGTGCGCGGCTTCACCGGCGCGTATCCTTGCCAGATGGTCCGTCTGGACGACATCCTCAAGTGTGGGCAGTGCATTTCCGAGCGCGAGCTGACCGGAAAGATCCGCAAGCGTGCCTTCTACAACGCCCGCCATATCCATGAAGCCGATCGACCCCGCCAGAAAGTGATCAAGCGCGATTTCCTTGGCCGCGTTGAAGGCCGCGCCCGAGAGGCCACGCACCGCCATCACCTCGCGGCAGAGGCGGAGCGCGGGGTAGCGGGCAAGGTCAGGCGCGCGGAAGGTCAGCGTGGCGACCTGCGCGAGATCAAGCCGCGCCACGGGAAGCTCGGCCCGGACAGGCCAGTTCAGCGCATAGCCGATGGAATGGCGCATGTCAGGCGCGCCCATATGGGCCATGATCGCCCCGTCGCGGAAGCCGACCATCGAATGGATCAACGATTCCGGGTGCAGGATGACCTCGATCTGGTCAGGTTCGACGCCAAAGAATTCGCGCGTCTCGATGACCTCGAGCGCCTTGTTGAACATCGAGGCTGAATCGATGGTGATGCGTTGGCCCATTGCCCAGTTCGGATGCGCCATCGCCTCGCGCACGGTTGCGGCGGCCAGCGCCTCCATCGGCCAGTCGCGCAAGGCACCGCCCGAGGCGGTCAGGATGATGCGTTCGACCGAGGCGATGTCTTCGGCGTTCAGCGCCTGAAAGATCGCGGAGTGTTCGCTGTCGACCGGCAGGATGCGCGCGCCGTGGTCGGTAGCGGTGGCAATCAGCAGCGGGCCAGCAGTAACAAGGCTTTCCTTGTTGGCAAGCGCAAGCGTGCTGCCGTGGCGCAGGGCACGCAGGCCGGGGACAAGGCCCGCCGCGCCGACAATCGCGCTCATCACCCAGTCGGCGGGGCGGTCGGCGGCATCGGCGATGGCCCCTGCCCCTGCGGCGGCCTCGGCCCCGCTGCCGGCAAGCGCGTCGCGCAGGGCGGGAAGGTCGGCCTCATCGGCGCAGACGGCGACTTCGGCGCGCAGGGCGCGGGCCATTTCGGCAAGGCGGGTGACGTTGCGACCGGCGGTCAGTGCGACGGTGCGGTAGGTCGCCGGACCACCCGCCCGCATCAAGAGGTCGAAGGTCTGTTCACCGATGGAGCCGGTGGCCCCGAAAATCGAGACGCTGCGCATCAGGGAACCGGGGCCGGCAATGGCAGCGGCAGGAAGAGGCCGAGCACCATCAGCGCCGCTATGGCGACGATGAGCGCGTCGAACCGGTCAAGCACGCCGCCGTGGCCGGGGATCAACGTCGAGGCATCCTTTACCCCGCAGCGCCGTTTGATCCAGCTTTCCCAGATATCGCCCATCTGCCCGGCAAAGCCGATGGCAACCGACAACGGGATCAGCGCCAGCGTGCCGTAGCCGGCAGCCCAGAAACCGAGGCCGACTAGTGCTGCACCGACCCAACCCGCAAAGGTGCCGGACCAGGTTTTCTTCGGACTGACCGAGGGCCAGAACTTTGGCCCGCCGAGGATGCGACCGACGAAATAGCCAAGCACATCCGAAGCCACCACGATCAGGACAAGCCAGATGATCACGGGCGTGCCGGAGGTCATGCGCAGATCGATGAGACCATAGCTCGCCACCATGATGGCGACGGAATAGAGGCTGGACAGGCGGCGGTCGCGCCGATCGGTCAGCGCGATGGCAAGTGCCGGGACCAAGAGGAACGCGGTGGTGAAGCGGTCGGGAAACAGCAGGGTGATACCAAGACTGATGCAGGCGAGCGCGGCAAGGCCCAAGGGCGTGTTTTCGCGGTCGGGAGCGGTCATCTTGGCCAGTTCCCAGACCATCGCGCCGGTCAGAAGGATGACAAGAACTGCGAAGGACGGCCCGCCAAGCCAGATTTCGGCACCCCCGACCGCAACCAGAACGACCGCGGAAACGACGCGCTTGCGAAGGTCGGCCCAGCGCCCGACGGGGCGGCCGGGCGGGATCGTGGTCACTTCGGGATCGGCGGCCGCAGCCTCGGCGGCGGCTTCGGCAGCAAGGTCGGCGTCGGCGTCGACGTCAGGCGTCGGCGCGTCGGGGTCGCCTGCTGCCGTCATGCGATCACGCCGCCGAACCGGCGTTCGCGGTTGGAATAGCGGTTGATCATCGCGCCAAGCTCGTCGGCGCTGAAATCCGGCCAGAGCGTTTCGGTGAATTCATATTCGGCATAAGCCGCCTGCCATGGCAGGAAGTTTGAAGTCCGCGTCTCGCCGCTGGTGCGCACGACGAGATCGGGGTCGGGCAACCCGCCGGTGTCGAGCCGGGCGGCAATGGCGGCTTCGGTAAGGTCGGAGGGTCTGAGAACGCCGTTTGCCACCTCTTCGGCAATCTTGCGGGTGGCGCGCAGAATTTCGTCGCGGCCACCGTAGTTGATCGCGACGGTCAGGTTCAGTTTGTCATTACCGGCGGTGCGCGCCTCGATGCCGGCCATCAGGCGCTGCAGCTTGGGGTCGAGCCGACCGCGTTCGCCGATGAAGCGCATCCGCACGCCTTCGGTTGCCAGCCGGTCCGCCTCGCGTTCGATGTAGCGGGCGAAGATAGCCATCAGACCAAGCACTTCCTCGGTCGAACGCTTCCAGTTTTCGGTGGAAAAGGCATAAAGCGTCAGCCAGCGGATGCCGAGCGCCGGCGCGGCGCGGACGATCTGGCGCACCCGTTCAGCGCCCTTTCGGTGCCCGACAAGACGCGGCAGGCCGCGATTGGTGGCCCAGCGGCCATTGCCATCCATGATGATCGCAACGTGATCCGCCGGGCGGAAAACGGTCTCAGAACGCAGGTCTTTGGACAAGAAGCCTTCCCCCCCCGGATAGAGGTTCGGGTCTAGCGAGGAATTGGGTCCAGATTATGGACATTTTCCGTCTCAAACCTGCATTATTTCCTGTTGCTTCGCTTCCAGCGCACGATCCACGGCGGCGATGGCCTTGTCGGTCAGTTCCTGCACTTCGTCGGACCACATCTTTTGGTCATCCTCGCCCATGCCGTTGCCCTTGGCCTTCTTGATCTGGTCCATCCCGTCGCGGCGGACGTTGCGGATCGCGACCTTGGCGTTCTCGGCGTAGCCGGCTGCCACCTTCGACAACTGTTTGCGACGCTCTTCGTTCAATTCAGGGATCGGCAGGCGAATCAGCGGGCCATCGGAGACGGGGTTGATGCCGATGCCGCTTTCGCGGATCGCCTTTTCAACCTTGGCGATCATGCCCTTGTCCCAGACGTTGATAACCACCATCCGCGGTTCGGGCACGTTGACGGTGCCAAGCTGGTTGATCGGCGTCATCTGGCCGTAAGCCTCGACCTGAATCGCGTCGACGATGGAGGCCGAAGCGCGACCGGTGCGCAGGCTTGCGAATTCATGCTTGAGCGCATTCATCGCGCCATCCATGCGGCGCTGAAGCGCGTCGGTGTCGATCTCGATATCGTCAGCCATGGGTCGGGTCCTTCACGTCACGGGGCAGTCTTGGGCTGGCCTAGCGACCGTCGCGCCCTTTTTCCGGCTCTATAGCAGAGCGATGGGCCACGGGTATAGGGTTAAGCGGCGCGCCAGTCCCGCGCGACAGAGAAATTCCTCAACCAGACCCGCTGCCCGGATGGGTCCGAAACAACCCGGCCCGGATCGGCCGGGAGGCTTATCCCTGCACGCGGGTATACGTCCCCCGCCCTGCCAGAATTCCGCGGAAACCGCCGGGTTCATCCAGCGAAAACACGATGATCGGCAGCGAGTTGTCGCGGGCGAGAGCGATGGCCGTCGCGTCCATCACGCCGAGGTGCTTTTCCAGCACTTCGTCATAGGTCACGTTTTCGTAGCGCTTGGCGTCGGCGTGTTTCTTTGGATCCTTGTCGTAGACGCCGTCGACCTTGGTGCCCTTGAAGATCGCCTGACAGGCCATTTCCGAGGCGCGCAGCGTGGCCGCAGTGTCGGTGGTGAAATAGGGGTTGCCGGTGCCTGCGGCGAAGATGCAGACGCGCTTTTTCTCAAGATGTCGCACGGCGCGGCGGCGGATGTAGGGTTCGCAGACCTGATCCATCGGAATCGCGCTGATGACGCGGGTGAACACGCCGATCTGTTCCAGCGCCGACTGCATGGCCAGCGCGTTCATCACAGTGGCGAGCATGCCCATGTAATCGGCGGTGGTGCGTTCCATCCCCTGCGCCGAGCCGGCGAGCCCGCGGAAGATGTTGCCGCCACCGATCACCATGCAGATCTCGACCCCAAGATCGCGGACCGATTTGATTTCCTGCGCAATGCGGGCGACGGTGGGCGGGTGCAGGCCGTAGCCCTGATCGCCCATCAGCGCCTCGCCTGATATCTTCAGCATCACGCGGCTGTAGGTGACCCCCGGTTCAGCGGCTGGTTCGGACATGGGATCCCCCGTATATCGTTTTGGATTTGGCGTTGGCCGCAAAATGTCGCAAAACGCCGGGAGGTTCAACCGGTGACTGCCAACGTCGGGCCAAGCTGAGCGGGGTCCGTCCCCGGGCCGCCGGAGTATTTGAGGAAAAAAGCAAGTTGGGTTCGGGTTTCGCCAATCTGGCCGGTATTTCGCGCGAGGCCCCGGTGCTGATTGCCGGGCCGACCGCAGCCGGAAAGTCGGCGCTGGCGATGGAGGTCGCGGCGCGCGACGGACGGCTGATCGTCAATGCCGATGCCTTGCAGGTTTTTGCGACCTGGCGGGTGCTTACGGCGCGGCCCTCGGTGGCGGATGAAGCAGCCCTGCCCCATGCGCTTTACGGACATGTGGCGGCGGAGGCGGAGTATTCGGTCGGCCACTGGTTGCGCGAGGTGGCACCGCTTCTGGCGCGGCCAGTCGTGATCGTGGGCGGCACCGGGTTGAACTTTCGTGCGCTGACCGAGGGGCTTGCCGACATTCCGCCGATACCCGCCGAGGTGCGCGCGGAGGGCGACCGCCTGCGCGCGGCAGAGGGTATCGCGGCGCTGCTGGCAGGGCTGGACCCAGCCACCGCAGCGGCGATCGACCGGCAGAACGGCGCGCGGGTGCAGCGCGCCTGGGAAGTGCAGCAAACCACCGGGCGCGGACTGCTGGACTGGCAGCGGGCAACCGGCGCACCGCTGTTGCCGCTGACCGATGCAGAGCCGATCGTGCTGGACGCCGATGTCGGCTGGCTGAACGACCGGATCGCGCGGCGGTTTCGGCAGATGGTCGCGGCGGGCGCCCTGGAAGAGGCGGCTGCGGCGCTGGCGAATTGGGCTCCGACGCGCCCCTATTCTCGTGCCATCGGGGCGCCCGAGCTAATCGCCTATCTGGAGGGGCGGCTTACGCTAGAGGCCGCAATCGAGGGGGCCACCATCGCCAGTCGGCAATACGCCAAACGCCAGCGCACTTGGTTTCGCGCCCGGATGGCGGGCTGGACGCGGCTGGCGGTGCCTTGAGGGCAGTTTATCCAAGGCGGGGTTGTCCACAGATTTATGCACAGGTTTCATCGCCGCAGACGTTAACAATGGTCTGCAACCTGAGGTTTCCGCTTGGTATCCCGGCTCTGCGGCGCTTAAGTTAAGCGCAGATTCGAGCGGCCCGACGGATACCCGATTCTCATGCAGCGACCTGCACCGACCTCATCTTTGCGACTGGTCGCGATTCCGCGATTGTCGGCTGGTGGGCGCTGGCGGGTCGAGGCGATGCGGTCGATTTCGGAGCCCTGCCTCTTGTGGTTCACCAAAGGTCAGGGGCGGATCACCATTTCCGGTGTGACGCGGGGTTATACGGCGCACAACGCAGTGTTCATTCCGCCGGGCGTAATGCACGGCTTCGAGGCCGGGCCGCAGGTTTTCGGCACCGCCGTGTTTTTCGGACGCGACTGCGACGTGACGCTGCCGAAGGTGCCGCTGCATCTGCGGGTCCGCGAAGTGCATGCCCAGCAAGAGGCGAACATCCTGCTGGACGCGATCCAGCGCGAGATGGACAGCGATGTGCCAGCGCATGACCGGGCGACGCGACACTACCTTGGGCTTCTGGGTGTTTGGCTGGAGCGGCAGGCGAAGAAAACCGACGCCGACGCGCCGCGCATCGATGCGACGCGGCGGCTGGTGGCGCGCTATTCGGCCTTGCTGGAGCGCAACTTCCGGTCCGGCATGGGGGTCGCGGATTTCGCCGCCGCGCTAGGCGTGACACCGACGCACCTGACCCGGTGCTGCAACATCGCTTGCGGGCGGTCGGCACTGGCCCTCTTGCAGGATCGGCGCATCTTCGAGGCGCGCAAGCTTCTGGCCGAAACCCGGCTGCCGGTCGGCCGGATCGCGGAAAACCTCGGCTTCAATTCGCCCGCATATTTCACCCGCGCGTTTCAGCACCTGACCGGCAAATCGCCATCCGAATTCCGCCGCGCCTCCTGACCGGAGGGCGAACGATCGGCGCGCGACACACGGCGGTTCGCTCGTTGCAACCGCTTGCACAAAACCGACGCCCACAGGTCGCTATCAAGCCAACAATGTCGCAAATGAACGCAAGTGTGACGAAAGCAAGCGTTGACGCGCCGCCAAAAAACATGCGCAATGGACGCATGGGTGCGCAGGGGGCGCCCCGGAGCGTCGCTTGACGCCCGGCGTGAGTTCTGTTGCCATAATCAAGAAACGAAAAGACCTGTCAGGGAGATGACAATGACGAAAGAGATGAACGCAGCCGGACTTCATCCGGCTGCAACGATGTATGCCGAAGAAGTGAAGGCCGGCAAACTGAGCCGCCGCGAATTCCTGAGCCGCACGACCGCTCTGGGTGTTTCGGCCGCTGCAGCCTACGGGCTGATGGGGATGGACGCTCCGGCGCAGGCGCAAGACGTCAAGGTCGGCGGCGTCATCCGCTGCGCGATGGAAGTCAAAGGCACCAAAGACCCGCGTCTGGCCGACTGGCCGCAGATTTCCAACATCTACCGTGGCTGGCTGGAATACCTGATCCAGTACAACGCAGACGGCACCTTCGAAGGTCGCCTGCTGGAAAGCTGGGAAGCCAACGCCGACGCGACGGTCTACACGCTGAAGGTTCGTCAGGGCGTGACCTGGAACAACGGCGACGCCTTCACCGCCGATGACGTGGTGCGCAACTTCGCCCGCTGGACCGACGGCAATGTCGAAGGCAACGCGATGGCCAGCCGCTTCCCCGGTCTGGTCGACGAGGCGACCAAGACGCTGCGCGAAGGCGCGGTGGTCAAGGTTGACGACGCGACGGTGCAGTTGAACCTTTCCGCCTCCGACGTGGCGATCGTTCCGAACCTTGCCGACTATCCGGCCGCCGTGGTGCATTCGAGCTTTGTCGACGGCGAAGACCCGTCTGCCAACCCGATCGGCACCGGCCCATATGTGCCGCAGGAAGTCTCCGTCGGCCAGAAGGCTGTGCTGGTCCGTGCACCGAACCACACCTGGTGGGGTGGCACCGCGCCCTTGGACGAGATCCACTACATCGACTTCGGCACCGACCCGTCGACCATGGTGTCGCTGGCTGGTTCGGACGAGATCGACTGCAACTACGAAACCGTTGGCGACTTCATCGACCAGCTTGACGCGCTGGGCTGGAAGAAGCTTGAGGTCGTGACCGCAGCGACCATCGTGGTGCGGATGAACTCTGCCTCGAGCGACCTTTACAAGGACAAGGCAGTTCGTCAGGCGATCCAGTTGGCCGTCGATCCGAAGGTCGTGCTGGAACTGGGGTACAACAACCTTGGCACCACCGCGGAAAACCACCACGCCTGCCCGGTTCACCCCGAGTATGCCGCACTGCCCGCACAGGTCATCGACCCGTCCAAGCTGAAGCCGGCTCTGGAAGCGGCTGGTCTCGCCGATGCCGAGATGGAAGTGATCTCGCTTGACGATGGTTGGGAAGCAGCCACCACGGCCGCCGTCGTGGCACAGCTGAAGGACGCTGGCGCCAACGTGAAGCACACTGTCATGCCAGGCTCGACGTTCTGGAACGACTGGCAGAAGTATCCGTTTTCTTCCACCACCTGGAACCACCGCCCGCTCGCGGTCCAGAACATGTCGCTGGCCTACACCTCGACCGGTTCCTGGAACGAGACCGGCATGGCAAACGCCGACTTCGACGCCGCGATGACCAAGGCGCTGTCGCTGGCCGATGCCGATGCCCGCCGCGAACAGATGGCGACGCTGGAAGCGATCCTTCAGGACGAAGGCTACATCATCCAGCCTTACTGGCGCTCGCTGTTCGCCCACGTGAAGGAAGGCTTCAACGTCGAGCGCCATCCTTCGAACGATCACTTCCACTACAAGTGGTCGATCGCCTGATCGACGGCTAGACTGCCGGGCGCGTCACAGGCGCGCCCGGCTTTCCTCCCCCATGATATGTCCCATTGCCACCCCGGCGATGCGGAGCCCCTTGGCGCAGAGGTGTAGCCATGCTTGTTTTCATTGTCCGGCGCCTTGGACTTATGCTCCTGACGGCGCTTGCCCTGACCTTCATTGTTTTCTTCCTGACCAACCTTCGCCCCAACCTTGAAAAGCTGGCGCGCACCGAGGGTTCAGTGCGGATGTCGGAAGAGGCGGTCGACCAGTGGATCATCCAGAACGGCCATGGCGGGTCGGTCTTCGTGCGCTATGGCGAATGGATGGGGCTGATGCCCGGCTGGGTGCTGACCGATGAAAAGGGCACGGTGCGGGGTCGCTGCATCAATTCCAGCAACACCCCCGAAACCGCGCCGGACTATTGTGGCGTCCTGCAGGGCGATTGGGGTTATTCAACCTTTTTCAAGGCCCCGGTACTGGGGTCGCTTGGCGACAAGCTGGCAGCGACCGGCTGGCTGATGCTGGCTGTCATGATGGTCATGGTGCCGGCGTCGCTGATCATCGGCGTGTTGTCAGGGATGCGCGAAGGGTCGCGCACCGACCGCACGCTGTCGACCTTTTCCATCGCCTCCACCGCCACACCTGAATATGTCTCGGGCGTCATTCTCGTGGCGCTCCTCGCCTCGCCTGTGGTCGGCCTGTCGCCGCTTCTGGCCGAGTGGGGCTGGATCGACGGCAAGATACTGTTTCTGGGCACCGCCACCTCGGCCATCGACGACATCACGTTCTGGAACTTTACCCTGCCGGTGATGACCATCGCGCTTTACGGCATCGGCTACATCGCCCGGATGACCCGCGCCTCGATGACCGAGGTGATGACGGCGCAATACATCCGCACCGCGCGGCTCAAGGGCGTGTCGTTCCGTGCCGTTGTGATGAAGCATGCGCTTCGAAATGCGCTGATCGCGCCGTTCACCGTGATCATGCTGCAATTTCCTTGGCTTCTGAACGGCGTCGTCATCGTCGAGACCCTGTTCAACTACAAGGGCTTCGGCTGGACGCTGGTGCAGGCGGCCGGCAACAACGACATAAACCTGCTGCTTGGCTGTTCCGTCGTCGCCGTCTTTGTGGTGCTGGTAACACAGTTGATCTCGGACGTCGGTTACGTCTTCCTCAATCCCCGCATCCGTTTGTCCTGAGGAGCCATCATGGAAGACGCACTCTCCTGGGGACAGATTTTTGGCCGGATGGCCATCCAGTTCCTGCCGGTCTGGGTGGCGCTTGCCGTCACCTTCGCCCTGTCGATCACCTTCAAGCGGCGGCTCGGGCTTTACGGCAAGCTTTTCGACAGCCTGGTCGGCATGATCGGCTTTGGCATCGTCATGTTCTGGGTGTTTACCGCCCTGTTCGCGGGCACGATCATCACCCACGATCCCTTGGCGCAATTGTCCGGGCTTAAGAATGCGGTGCCGGGCGCATTGGTGCCCGACCCTGCCGAAGGCATCTATCCCTACTACCTGCTTGGTGGCGACCATCTGGCGCGCGACGTGTTCAGCCGGATGGTGATGGGCGCGCGTTCGGTGCTGTCGATTGCGCCAGCGGCGACGGCTTTCGCCTTCATGGTCGGGGTCACGCTTGGCCTGCCGGCAGGATACTTTGGGGGCAAGTTCGACACGGTGCTGTCGTTCATCGCGAACCTCGTGCTCGCCTTCCCGGTAATCCTGCTCTTTTACCTGCTGGTCACGCCGGAGATCAGGGTGACGGGCATCCCGGTCTACCTCGCCGCGGTTCTGTTCATCTTTCCGATCCTGTTCTTCTCGATTCTGTTCAACGCGCGCTATTTCACCAACCCGCCGCGCCGTAACCTCTATGTCGGCGCAGTGCTGGTGATCGGCCTCTGGGCCTATTCGGGCCTTGCGTTCAACATGGACCCGCTCGGCGTCTGGTCGATGGACCCGAACCTCCTGAACGTCTTTGTGTCGGTGGTGTTCGTGAACTCGCCCACGGTGTTCCGCATCGTGCGCGGCATCGTGATGGACCTGAAGGCGCGCGACTATGTCGCGGCGGGCCAGACCCGCGGCGAAGGCCCCTGGTACATCATGCTGTGGGAGATTCTGCCCAACGCGCGTGGGCCGCTGATCGTGGACTTCTGCCTTCGCATCGGCTACACCACCATCCTTCTCGGCACCTTGGGCTTCTTCGGCCTCGGCGTGTCGCCCGACAGCCCGGACTGGGGCTCCACCATCGACGACGGGCGCAAGCTTCTGAACCTTGTGCCGCACCCCGCCGTGGTCCCTGCCCTCGCGCTGATGAGCCTTGTTCTCGGCCTGAACCTTCTTGCTGACGGCCTGCGCGAAGAAAGCCTCAAGGACTGATGGCTTTCATCTGTCGATAAATATCCCGGGGGTCCGGGGGCTGGCCCCCGGTCCCGCACCAAAACCAAATGCGAGGCTGCCATGACAAATTCCGCAGACACCGCCTGGGACCCGTCGAAGCCGATCCTCGAGATCGACCACCTGTCGATCTCGTTCTTCACACGGCTCCGGGAAATTCCGGCTGTGATGGACTTTTCCTGCAAGGTGATGGCAGGCGAGGCGATGGGGCTCGTGGGTGAAAGCGGCTGCGGCAAGTCGACGGTGGCGCTGGCGGTGATGCGCGACCTTGGCAAGAACGGCAAGATCGTCGGCGGCACCATCAAGTTCAAGGGCCGCGACCTGACGCATATGTCCGAGGAAGAACTGCGCCATATTCGCGGCTCGGAAATCGCGATGATCTATCAGGAACCGATGGCGTCCCTGAACCCGGCAATGAAGATCGGCGCGCAATTGGCCGAAGTGCCGATGATCCATCAAGGCATGTCCAAGGCCGACGCATGGAAGCTCGCCCGGCAGATCGTGGCCGACGTACGCCTGCCCGACCCCGACCGCATCATCAACGCCTATCCGCACCAGCTTTCAGGCGGCCAGCAGCAGCGCATCGTCATCGCGATGGCGCTGATGTCGAAGCCCGCGCTACTTATTCTCGACGAACCGACCACCGCGCTCGATGTGACGGTGGAAGCGGGGATCGTCGATCTGGTCAAGGATCTGGGCGAGAAATACGGCACCTCGATGCTGTTCATCAGCCACAACCTCGGGCTCGTGATGGACGTCTGTAACCGCATCTGCGTGATGTATTCCGGCGAGGCGGTGGAAACTGGCGCTGTCACCGAAGTGTTCGAAGAGATGCGCCATCCCTACACGCAGGCCCTGTTCCGCTCCATCCCGCTGCCCGGCGCTGACAAGAACGCGCGTCCCCTGATTTCCATCCCCGGCAACTTTCCCCTGCCTCATGAGCGGCCGAAGGGCTGCAACTTCGGTCCGCGCTGCGATTATTTCCAAAGCGGGCGCTGCGATGCCGGTGAAGTGCCGATGTACCCCGTACCAAACAGCGACCGCCATGAGACCCGCTGTGTGAAGTGGCAGGAAATCGACTGGGACGCCCCGCCGGCCAAGCGCGCCGTCAAGGAAAAGGCACCGATCGGCAAGGTTGTTCTCAAGATGGAGGACCTCAAGAAATACTACTCGGTGTCGTCCGGTGCCTTTGGCGGCGGGATGAAAAAGGTCGTCAAGGCCAACGAAACCCTCAGCTTCGAAGCGCGCGAGGGCGAGACGCTTGCCATCGTGGGCGAGAGCGGTTGCGGAAAGTCGACCTTCGCCAAGGTGCTGATGGGGCTGGAAACGGCGACATCCGGCTCGATCATGTTGTTTGACGAAAACGTGCAGTCGACCCCGATCCAGAAGCGCAACACCGACACGGTGTCCTCTGTCCAGATGGTGTTTCAAAACCCGTTCGACACACTGAACCCATCCATGACGGTGGGCCGCCAGATCATCCGCGCGCTTGAGATCTTCAAGTTCGGCGCGACGGACGAGGACCGCAACCGGCGGATGCTGGAACTGCTGGACCTCGTGAAACTGCCACGTGCCTTCGCCGACCGGATGCCGCGGCAACTGTCGGGCGGCCAGAAGCAGCGCGTCGGCATCGCGCGGGCGTTCGCAGGCGGCGCGAAGGTGGTGGTGGCGGACGAGCCGGTCTCGGCACTGGACGTCTCGGTGCAGGCCGCCGTGACCGACCTTCTGATGGATATCCAGCGCGAAAACCGCACCACCCTCCTGTTCATCAGCCACGACCTTTCGATCGTGCGCTACCTCAGCGACCGGGTGATGGTGATGTATCTTGGCCATGTGGTCGAGATGGGCACCACCGATCAGGTGTTCCAGCCGCCCTATCACCCCTACACCGAGGCGCTGCTGTCGGCCGTGCCGATTGCCGACACCAAGGTGATCCGCAAGCGGATCGTGCTGGATGGTGACATTCCGTCTGCAATGAATCCGCCGCCCGGTTGCCCGTTCCAGACGCGGTGCCGCTGGAAGAGCCAAGTGCCGGGGAACCAGTGCGAGCGGGAAATGCCGCCCGTTCAGGTGCTTGCGGGAGGGCACAACATCAAGTGCCATCTGTCATCGGAGGTGCTTGAAAAGATGGAGCCGGTCATCAAGGTGGCCGCAGAGTGATCAAGCGGCGCGCGCTTTCGCCGGCGCGCGCCTAACCGAGGATCGCCGCGACGTAGTTTTCGGTTTCGGCATAGGGCGGCACGCCGTCATGCTGCTCGACCGCGCCTGGGCCGGCGTTATAGGCGGCAAGCGCCAGCTTCCAGCTGCCGAACTTGTCGTACATCATCCGCAGATAGCGCGCGCCACCATCAAGGTTGGCATTCGGATCGTTGATGTCGACGCCCAGAATCTGCGCCGTGCCGGGCATCAGTTGTGCGAGCCCGGTGGCACCCTTGTGCGACACGGCGCCTGCGTTCCAGCCGCTTTCCTGCTGCACCAGCCGCAGGAACAAATCCTCCGGAATGCCGTGCTTGCGCGCCGCGGCGCGGGCAACCTCAAGGTATTCGCCCTTGTAGCTGCCCCGGTAGCTGGGCACCGCCTCCGGCGATGCGGCGCCCTTTTTGCCCTTGGGTGTCAGGCGAACCGAGCCGCTGTATTGCTTGGCAAGCCTGCCATCCAGCAGTCGCGACTGTGAGCTGAACACGTCAGAGCGGGATTTCGTGGAAAGCGACAGGTCCAGCCCGCCCGCAGTGGCAGGCGCCACAGCAGCTTGCCCAAGGGCAAGCAATGCACCGCTGACGATCAGGATACGCAGCATCCACCACCCGTATGCGGCACCCCCGCCGCAGCGCGACCGCCAAATCCGGCGACCGCGCGCAACTATACCGTCTTGAACCCGTTTTTCCACCCCGGAATCAGGTCTGGTTCTACTGACCTGCGGCACTGCGCCGATGCCCCCCGAACTGCCCGACGTCGCACCGACGGCTCGGTTGCAGGGGGGGCGCGGGATCGGTATAGGGTTTCGTTAACCAAGGGGCGTCATGCTGCCCCTGCCACGGGAATCAGGGAGAGCGTCATGGCGGGATCGGTCAACAAGGTCATCATCGTCGGAAACGGCAAGGTGGTCAACCTGCGCATCGCCACGTCGGAAACCTGGCGCGACAAGGCCAGCGGCGAGCGCAAGGAACGCACCGAATGGCATTCGGTCGCGATCTTCAACGAACCCTTGGGCAAGATTGCCGAGCAGTACCTGAAGAAAGGCTCCACGGTTTATATCGAGGGCCAGCTGGAAACCCGCAAATGGCAGGATCAGTCGGGCGCAGACCGCTATACCACGGAAATCGTGGTCCGGCCGTTCCGCGGCGAACTGACGCTTCTCGGCGGCCGTGGCGATGGTGGTTCGGGCGGCGGCGGCGGTGGCGGTGGCTACGATGACCGCAGCGGTGGCGGTGGCTATGATGATTATGGCTCAGGCCAGGGTGGCGGATCGGGCGGCAGTTCGGGCGGTGGCCGGGGCGGCAGCGCCCCTTCTGGCGGCCGATCTGACATGGATGACGAAATCCCGTTCTGATCGCTGATCGCGGCCACTGGACCCTGCGCCCCGGATTCCCTATATAATTGCTCAACAACTCGGGCGATTGCAGGAAGAGCCATGACCTCCATGCCGGACCAGATCGAAGGCGCACCGCTGATCAAGCCGTCCACGACGGACCATCCCTTGTACGAGCAGGTGGTCGAGGCGTGCCGCACCGTGTTCGACCCGGAGATTCCGGTCAATATCTTCGACCTCGGGCTGGTCTACACCATCGAGATCGGCGCGGAAAACGAAGTAGCCATCACCATGACCCTGACTGCGCCGGGATGCCCGGTGGCCGGCGAAATGCCCGGTTGGGTCGCCGATGCGGTCGAACCGCTGGCCGGTGTGAAGCATGTCGATGTCCACATGACCTTCGACCCACCGTGGGGAATGGACATGATGTCGGACGAAGCGAAACTTGAACTTGGCTTCATGTAGCCTGCTGCCTTGAACGGAAGGCCCCGGCAGATTACCTTTGGGGCAACAGAAGGACGTGTTCCATGTTCGGAATTCCTGGAAAAGCCGCCGTCACGATGACCCCCGCCGCCCGCGCCCAGATTGCGCGACTGATGCAGAAGCAAGGCTCGTCGGGCCTTCGGATCGGCGTCAAGAAGGGCGGTTGCGCCGGGATGGAATACACGATGGACTATGTGTCATCGGTCAATCCCCTGGACGAAGTGGTGGAACAGGACGGCGCACGGGTGATGATCGCACCGATGGCGCAGATGTTCCTGATCGGCACCGAGATCGACTATGAAACCGGGCTTCTGGAGGCTGGCTTCAAGTTCCGCAATCCGAACGTGGCGGAAGCCTGCGGTTGCGGCGAGTCGATCAAGTTCAAGGACCAGCCCGCCGCCTGAGACATGCGCGCGACGATGCGGGGCGTTGCGCCCCCCTCGCCCATGCCGGCTCACCCATCGAGATATTTGGCGAAGGCGAAGCCCCTTTTGGCTTTTCGTCCGGGTAGCGAGGCGCTAGGTCTTGGCGACCGAAACGGGGAGACGCGCGATGAAAAAGCTGGCCGCCGGAAACTGGAAGATGAACGGAACTTCTGCCGCGCTGGCCGAAGTGGAGGCGCTGATTGCCAGCCACCCTGCCCCGACCTGCGAGATGCTGCTGTGCCCGCCCGCCACTCTGGTGGCGCAGATGGCTTGGGCCGCGAAGGGGTCGGCACTTTCAGTTGGCGGACAGGATTGCCACCCTGACGCATCAGGTGCCCATACCGGCGACATCTCGGCCGCGATGCTGAAAGATGCCGGCGCGAGCCATGTCATCGTCGGCCATTCCGAGCGACGGACGGACCACGGCGAAACCAATGCCTTGGTGAAGGCCAAGGCGGCCGCGGCGATTGCGGCCGATCTGGTAGCCATCGTCTGCATCGGCGAGACCGAGGCCGAGCGGGATGCCGGGCGCACGCTTGAGGTGATCGGCAGCCAGCTTGACGGGTCGTTGCCGGAAGCCGCTGTGGCGGCAACGACGGTGATCGCCTATGAACCGGTCTGGGCAATCGGCACCGGCCGCACCCCGACCTTGGCCGAGATCGCCGAAGTCCACGCCTTCATCCGCGCGCGTCTGGTCGAGCGGATCGGGGCAGAGGCCGCGGGCGTGCGGCTGTTGTACGGCGGGTCGGTGAAGCCGTCTAACGCGGTCGAGATCTTTGCGGTGCCGAATGTCGATGGGGCGCTGGTCGGCGGCGCGAGCCTGAAGGCGGCCGATTTCGGCGCAATCGTCGCGGCGCTGTCGTCCTGACGACACTCGCCTGTCGCGCGCAGGCCAGCGCAGACCGTTACGCCAGCCCAAGGTGGGGCCATGACATTCATTGCCGCGGCCCCGGGCCGGTCCCTTCTGATCGCCAACCTGATCTGTCTTGCCTCGATGGTAATCTGGGCCTCGGGCCTGCCTGCGGCAGACCTGATCGTGCCGCATATGCCCCCTTTGGCGCTGACCGCCGCGCGAGCCTTGATGGCGGCGGCGGTGCTGGTGCCGATATGGTGGGCGGTGGAAGGCAGCGCGTCGCTCAGGAATGCAGACTGGCTGCGCGGTGCCTGGGTCGGGTTTGTCACGCTGGGTCTGGCCTCGGTGACGGTGATCATCGCGCTGACCCTGACCGACGCGGTGACGGTGGCGATTGTGACCGCCGTGATGCCGGTGGCGGGGATCGCGCTGGAATGCGTGGCGGACCGCCGGCCCTTTACCCGTGCGGTGGCGATGGGGCTTTTGCTGTCTATCGCAGGAGGGTTGGTGGCGCTGGCCGGCAACATGGGGGCCGTCGATTTCGGTCTTGGCGCGCTGGCGGCGCTGGCCTCGGTGCTGTGCTACACTTGGGGGTCGCGCGAGACGGTGAAGGCCTTGCCGAACCTGACCGCACTTGGCCGCAGTGCGGTGACTGTGGGCGGCGCGGCGGTGGTGATGCTGATCGTGGCACTGGGCGACGGGCTGGTGCGCGACGCCTGGCCTGACTGGGGCGCGATTGGCGCACGCGAGTTCATGGGCCTCGCGATCTTCGGCATCGGCTCGATGGCGATAAGCCAGCTTTTGTGGATCATCTCGGTCGGCAGGATCGGCATCGGGGCGGCGAGCCTGCATATGAACGCGGTGCCGTTCTATGTGATGCTGATGGTGTTTCTGCTGGGCGGCGCATGGAGCTGGTGGCAGACGGCCGGTGCGGTGATCGTGGTGGCGGGCGCGCTGATCGCGCAAGGGCTGCTGCCGGTCAGGAGGTAACATGGAACGGCTGTCGCAATCTCCTACCGATCCGGCATTCGTGCAGGACCCCTACCCGTTCTATGAACGCGCGCGGGCGGTTGGGCCATTCTTTCACTGGACGGACTATGACCTTGCCTGCACCGGCAATGCAGCCGCAGTGAACGCGATCTTTCGAGACCGCCGCTTTGGCCGCGAGGCACCGGAACCCTTGCCGGTGCCGCCGCATCTGGTGCCGTTCTATGCCGTCGAAGCGCATTCAATGCTGGAACTGGAACCGCCCCGCCACACCCGGTTGCGAAGCCTCGTTTTGCGCGCCTTCACCTCGCGCCGGATCGCGGCGCTGGAGCCGGAGATCGCCGGGCTTGCGCATCAGTTGATCGATGGCTTTCCTGCTGGACAGTTCGATCTGTTGCAGGCGTTCGGGCAGCCCCTGCCGGTGATCATCATCGCCCGCCTTCTGGGCGTGCCGGAAGCGATGGCGCCGGACCTTCTCCGCTGGTCGAATGCGATGGTGGGGATGTATCAGGCGGGCCGCACCCCAGCGATGGAAACGGCTGCGGTGGCTGCGACCGAGGCGTTTGTCGCCTTTCTGACCGGCTATATCGAGGAACGGCGGGCGCGACCGGCGGATGACCTGATCACCAGCCTGATCGCCGCCGAGATGGAGGGCGAGCGGCTATCGACGGAAGAACTGATCTCGACCTGCATCCTGCTGCTGAACGCAGGCCATGAGGCGACGGTGCATACCATCGGCAACGGGGTGAAGACGCTCTTGGAAACCGGAACTGCGGCGGCATTGCTGGCCGATCCCGAGGCTGCGGTGGAGGAAGTGCTGCGGTTTGACCCGGCGCTGCACATGTTCACCCGCTGGGTCTATGAAGAGGTCGAGGTGATGGGCCACACCTTCCAACGCGGCGACCGGGTGGCGCTGCTGCTGGCGGCGGCCAACCGCGATCCGGGCGTCTGGGAGGAGCCGGGGCGGTTCCGTCCCGCGCGCCGCGTGAAGGCCAATGTGAGCTTTGGCGCCGGGCTGCACTTCTGCGTCGGTGCACCCCTGGCGCGGCTGGAGTTGCAGGTGGCGCTGCCGATCCTTTTCCAGCGGTTGCCGAACCTCAGGTTGGCGGCGCAGCCGCGCTACGCGGACGTCTATCATTTTCACGGGCTGCGCGGACTGATTGTGCAGACCTGAGTGGATCAGCCACCCTGCGGGCGCATCCTCTTGATGACTGAAGCGCATTTCCCCGGTTCGTCACGGCTCAGCTTGAAGTTGGGAACGATGACGCCGAACGAAATAGTGCAGCGCACACAGACCGTTTCGCCCTCACCAACCGTGACGGCAAAGTCGTTCGGGGATTCCGAGGTGGTGGAAAGGACGTAACGGCCGGGGGCAACGGGCAAGGTGATTTTTTCACCCTTGATGCATTTTCCGATGATCGCTCCATCAAGCCTCGCTTCTGGCCGGATCAGGGGGTTGACGATCCCCTCATACCCCTTGCCGCGATAGAGAATGATCTGCCCGTCTTGGGCGATCAGGACGGAAGGTTGGGAAAACAGGCTGAAGGTGAGAAGGATCGCAGGTAAAAGCCGCATGCTGCGTCCTTTTCGTTGCTCGCTTAATCAACGCTACGTCATGCAACGCTAGAACGGCAAGGCCGTCGTCGACTTGATTTCTTCCATGCTGAGCAGCGCGGTCACGTTGTAGATGCGCACTTCGGCGATCAGTGCCTGATAGAAGGTGTCATAAGCGCGGGCGTTCTTGACGCGGACTTTGAGGATGTAATCGATATCGCCTGCCAACCGATGCGCCTCCAGCACCTCGGGGCGCTCGCGCAGTGCTTTCAGGAACTTGCGCTGCCATTCCGCCTCGTGTTCCGAGGTGCGGATGAGGACGAAGAAGCACGCCTCCAGCCCCAGCGCCTCGGCGTCGAGGATTGCGGTGGTGCGGGTGATGACGCCCTGTTCCTTCATCCGGCGGATGCGGTTCCAGACCGGGGTCTTGGACGACCCGACCTTGCGCGCGATCTCGTCCAGGGACTGTTCGGCATCGGACTGCAGTTCGGACAGGATTTTCCGGTCAAGATCGTCGAGTTGGGCCGCCATTCACATGATCCTTCGGCTGACGGAACGCTGTTCCAATCACGCGAAGTATTGGAACAATCGTCCTTATCTGCAAGGGCCACTACCGAAGGGATGGAAAAATATTCTATATAGAGGGTCTGATTTCAGAGGTTTGCGCCATGTCCACCGCACCAGCCACATTTCCAGTGACCTTTGTCGGTGCCGGCCCCGGTGCGGCGGCGCATCTGACGCTTGGCGCGCTGGCCGCGCTGACGGCGGCAGATGTCGTCATCCTTGACCGTCTGGTCGGTGCCGAGGTGCTGGCGCTGATCCCGGCCCATGTCGAGCGGGTCGATGTCGGCAAGGAGGGCTTTGGCCCCTCGACCCCGCAAACCCGGATCTGTGCGCTGCTGGTCGAACATTCCCTGGCTGGCAAGCGGGTGGTGCGCCTGAAGGGCGGCGATTGCGGCATCTTCGGACGGCTCGACGAAGAGATCGAGGCGCTGGAGGCTGCGGGCATCGGGTTCGACATCGTACCCGGATTGACCGCGGCCAGTGTTGCCGCAGCGCGCATCGGGCAAAGCCTGACGCGCCGGGGCCGCAACGCCGCGTTGCGCATCCTGACCGGGCATGACATGGCGGGCTTCGCCGAACAGGACTGGCGCGGACTTGCCCGCGCGGGTGAGGTGGCGGCGATCTACATGGGCAAAGCGTCGGCCCGCTTCATTCAAGGCCGCCTGATGATGCACGGTGCCGCACCCGAAACCCCGGTCACGGTGGTGGAAAACGTCTCGCGCGACGACGAGCGCGTGACCGGCGCCACCTTGGCCACCTTGACGGATGCTGTGGCTGGTGCGACTGGCCCTGCAATCATTCTTTTCGGCCTGGCCCCACGCCGGGCCGTAGCCGCCCTGCCCCAATTGAAGGAAGCCCGCGCATGAGCCGCCGCTTTACCCCGAAAGTCGTGACTGCGAACCGCCTGCGCGAGGGCGATGTGGTCTACCTGACCGCCGATGACCGCTGGTCGCCGCTGCATGGCGAAGCTGAACTGATCGACGACGAGGCCCATGCCCAGATGCGGCTTCTGCACGCATCGGCACAGAAGCTGGTGGTTGTTGGGGCTTATCTGGCCGACGCCAAGGCAGGCACCAATGGCCCCGAGCCGACCCATTTCCGCGAGGCGTTCCGCACCCGTGGACCGTCGAACTACAACCACGGCAAGCAAGCCGATCTGGCGGGTTGAGGCACATGTATTCCTATTCCGACTTTGACGAAGCCTTTGTTCGCGCGCGTGTCGCTCAGTTCACCGATCAGGTCGAACGGCGGCTGGACGGCAGCCTGACCGAGGACGAATTTCGCCCGCTGCGCCTGATGAACGGGCTTTACCTGCAATTGCACGCCTACATGCTGCGGGTTGCGATCCCCTATGGCACGGTCAGCCCGCGCCAGATGCGGCAGCTCGCGATGATCGCCGACACCTGGGACAAGGGCTATGGCCACTTTACCACCCGGCAGAACATCCAGTTCAACTGGCCGAAACTGCCCGACGTGCCTGCGATCCTGCAAGCGCTGGCCGATGTCGAGATGCATGCGATCCAGACCTCGGGCAACTGCGTGCGCAACGTCACGGCGGACCATTTCGCCGGGGCAGCGGCGGACGAGATCGACGACCCGCGCCCCTACGCCGAGCTTCTGCGCCAGTGGTCGACCGACCACCCGGAGTTTCAGTTCCTGCCGCGCAAGTTCAAGATCGCGATCACCGGCGCGCCGAACGACCGTGCAGTGACGCGGGCGCATGATATCGGGCTGCGTATGTTGCGCAACGCAGCGGGCGAGCCGGGTTTCGAGGTTATGGTCGGCGGCGGTCTGGGCCGCACCCCGATGATCGGCCTCACGGTGCGCGAGTTCCTGCCCGAAGCGGACCTCCTGCCCTATGTCGAGGCAGTGCTCAGCGTCTACAACACGCTTGGCCGGCGCGACAACAAGTACAAGGCGCGGATCAAGATCACCGTGCACGAGACCGGCGCCGAAGAAATCACCCGGATGGTCGAGGAACGGTTTGCGGAATTGCGCCCGGCCTTCGGTGGCGCCGATCAGGCCCTTCTGGCCGACATCCGCGCGGCCTTTGCGCCGCCCGCCTTCCGCAACGCGCCAGTGAGCGGTTTTGACGCCTTCTACAAGGCCGACCCCACGTTCCGGTCCTGGGCGGATACCAACCTCGCCGAACACCGCAACGCGCAATACGCGATCGTCACGATCAGCCTGAAGGCGCATGGCGCGACGCCGGGGGATGCGACCTCTGATCAGATGCGGCTGATGGCCGATCTGGCAGAGAAATATGGCCACGGCGACCTGCGCATCAGCCACGAGCAGAACGTCATCCTGCCGCATGTCCACAAATCCGACCTGCCCGCCGTTCATGCGGCCTTGGCGCAAGCAGGGCTTGGCACCGCCAATGTGGGCCTGTTGTCCGACATCATCGCCTGCCCCGGCATGGATTACTGCGCGCTGGCGACCGCCCGGTCGATACCTGTGGCGCAGGAACTCGCGACACATTTCGAAGATCTGAAGCTGGAGCATGAGATCGGCCCGCTGAAGATCAAGATTTCGGGCTGCATCAACGCCTGCGGCCATCACCATGTCGGCCATATCGGCATTCTGGGGCTGGACCGCGCGGGCGTGGAAAACTACCAGATCACGCTGGGCGGCGACGGCACGGAGACCGCCGTTATCGGCGAGAAGACTGGTCCGGGCTTTGCCTACGACGAAATCGTGCCGGCAATCGAGCGCATCCTGCGGGCCTATCTCGGCCTGCGGACCGAGCCGTCGGAAACCTTCCTGCAAGCCTACCGCCGCGTCGGGTTGGAGCCGTTCAAGGCGGCGCTCTACGGGGCCGAAGGCGAAAAAGATGCCGCGTGATCTGCACTCCGGCGCGGTGGCTGGGCGGGTGGCGACGCTGAACGCGCGCTACAAGCACCACTCTGCCACGGCTGTGCTGGAACATGCGCTGAAGGACGATGATCTGGGCCGGGTTGCGCTGGTGTCGTCGTTCGGGGCGGAATCTGTGGTGTTGCTGCATCTGGTCAGCGTGATCGCGCCAGAGACACCGGTTTTGTTCGTCGATACCCGGATGCTGTTTCAGGAGACGCTGGATTATCAGCGCGAGCTGGCCGAAAAACTGCACCTGTGCGACGTCCGCACCATCCGCGCCAATCCGACGCGGGTAGCCTTTGACGACCCGGACGGCACGCTGCACCAGTTCTCGACCGACGCCTGCTGCAATTTGCGCAAGGTCGAGCCGCTGGAACGCGCGCTTTCCACGTTCGACGGCTGGATCACCGGGCGGAAGCGGTTTCAGAACTCCGACCGTGGCACCATCGACTTTTTTGAAAACGAAGGCGACTTTCGCATCAAGGTGAACCCCTTGGCGCATTGGGGCCGCGAGGACCTTGAGGAATACTTGGTTGAAAACCGCCTGCCCCGACATCCCCTCGTGGCGAAAGGCTATCCGTCGATCGGCTGCGCGCCTTGCACCAGCCCGGTGAAGCCCGGCGAAGACCCGCGCGCCGGACGCTGGCGTGGGCAGGCAAAGACAGAATGCGGCATCCATTTCATCGACGGCAAAGCCGTAAGAGCACCGAAGGAGAGCGCGGCATGACCGTGATCGTGACCGACGCGGGATTTGCTCCCGCAACCGAAGTGGCAGCCGTTTCGTTGGCAGACATCGCGGCACATACTGGCGTGCTGGACCTTGCGCATACCGATGACCCGGCGACCGCCCAGGCCTACCTTGCCGACCTGACGCTGATCCGCGTGTCGTTCCCCGCGTTCAATGACGGGCGCGCCTTCACCGTGGCACGGCGGCTGCGGATGATGGGCTACCGGGGCGAGTTGCGCGCCATCGGGCCGGTCATCGCGGACCAGTATGCCATGGCGCGGCGCGTCGGGTTCGACTCGGTCGAAATCCCCGACGAACTTGCCGCGCGCCAGCCAGAAGCGCAGTGGAAGTTTCGTGCCGACTGGCGCGCCCACGATTACCAGTCGCGCCTGCGCGCCTGATCCGCCCTGCAAATCATCAATCTGCCGCGCGCCGGGCTTTCCCCTTGCGCGGCTTTTGCCTTAAGAGAGGGTCGTCCCCATGACGGAGCTTTCCCCCGTGACCACGCCCGCAACCGAAGCCGCCGCGAAACCGCACCTGC
>LNFM01001966.1_pt1 | contig 44551 bp, 40 predicted proteins | sample 596031 | NCBI WGS metagenome assembly LNFM01 (sample SAMN04254537, study PRJNA301005) | activated carbon metagenome | isolation source: dual media filters at the Ann Arbor, Michigan drinking water treatment plant | place: USA: Ann Arbor
GTTAGTGAAAGCAGTTCCACCAACAAATCCATTTACAGAAGTACCAGCATCATTAACTGCATTAATTACAGTAGCAGTAACTGGAACAGTAACAGTAGCAGTATCACAATTTCCTGGATTTAATATTTCGCAAATTTTATATGTTAAAATATAATTTCCGGCAGGAGTTCCTGGATTTACCACAACATTAGTACCTGATAACCAAACTCCTCCATTAGTTGTAGCAATTTGAGTAGTAGTTACCTGAGAAGGCAATACAGCAACACCATTTAAAGTATCGTTAACAAGAACGTTAGTAAATGAAGTTCCACCAGTGTATCCGTTTACAGAAGTACCAGCATCATCATTAGCTAATATTTCTCCAGGTCTAACAGGAACAGTAACAATAGCAGTATCACAATTAGTTGGATTTAATACTTCACATATTTGGTATGTTAAAGTATAAGAACCGGAAGGTGTACCTGGAGCTACAATTACAGCACCAGTTGAAGTATTTAATGTTATACCCGGATTAGTATTACTAACTTGAGTAAGAATAACATTTGATAATGTTGCAGGACTACTATTTACGGTATCATTCAATAATACGTTTGCTAAAGAAGTTCCTCCAATAGTTCCATTAATACTTGTCCCATTATCATTTACAGCATCAATTACAGCATTTACTGGTACTGGAGTAGAAGTAGAAGTATTATTAGATGTATTTGGATCTGTTTGACTTCCAGAAATTGTTGCAGTATTTGCATAAGGACCTGCAGAATTTACTCTTGCTACAACTGTTAATGTTGCATTTGATCCATTATTTAAGTTTCCAATTGTCCAATTTGGTGCAGTCCAACTTCCAACAGATGGAGTTACACTTACCAATGTATATCCACTTGGTATTACATCATTTAATGTTACACCAGTTGCATTGCTTGGTCCATTATTTGAAGCAGTAATTGTAAAAGTAATATTTGTTCCAATTATAGGAGCCATATTACTTGCTACTTTTACAACAGCCAAATCAGCAACCGGAACAGGAATTGGTGTCGCAGTTGATGTATTATTACTTAAGTTTGGATCTGTTTGATTTCCAGTAACTGTAGCTGTATTAGCATAAGTTCCTGTTGCTCTAACAGTTGCAACAACGGTTAATGTTGCATTATAACCATTCGCTAAATTGCCAATAGTCCAGTTAGGAGATGTCCAAGAACCAGATGAAGGTGTTACACTAACTACTGTATATCCAGAAGGTATTGCATCATTAACAATTACACCAGTGGCATTATTTGGTCCATTATTCGCTGCAGTAATTGTAAAAGTAATATTACTTCCTACATTTGGAGCTAAATTACTAGCAGTTTTTAAAACAGATAAATCTGCAATTGGAACAGGTACAGGAGTAACTGTAGAACAATTGTTTGTTGGAGCTGTTTCTGTATTAGTACCGGAAATACATGCAGTATTTGCATAATTTCCTGAACTTAATACGGTAGCAACTATTGTTAAAGTTGCATTTGCACCATTAGCAAAGTTTCCGATTGTCCAGTTTGGAGCTGTCCAAGTCCCAACAGAAGGCGTTGCACTAACAAGAGTATATCCAGAAGGCAAAACATCGTTTACAACTACATTTGTATCATTACTAATTCCAAGATTTGAAGCAGTAATCGTAAAAGTTACATTACTACCCACATTTGGAGTTGAATTACTTACAGTTTTAACAACTTTTAAATCAGAACATCCTTTAAAAACTGTAGTACTTACACTTGCACTAGTTAAACCCCAACCCCAAGTATTTAATAAACGACCATTTCCATAATCATTACAAGTAACACCATCAGTTTCATTTGCTCCAACAATTGGTGCAGGTATAGTATTTAAAAAGTTTCCATCTCCACTCCAAGCTCTAGTTGGACTTGGAGTACCATTCAATGAATTATTTAAACCAGTTCCAGTTGTATTGTTGCTTCCATCTGAACAATCTGTTCCAACATTTGTTAAAGAACTATCGTCCCAATACATTTGAGAGTTAGCAATAGCTGTTGGAGCAATGGATTGAACATTAAATCCATTTTTATTAAGTTCGGCATCATACAAAGGTAAATTAAACCTTCCGGCCAAATAATTAAGTGTTAATGTCATTTGAGCACCATCTGGAACCACAACACCAAATCCATTTAAACCATTCCATGAAAATGTATTATTTCCTGCAGTTACTCCATAAGCCTCTAGTATTACGTCAGCACTTGCAGCTTGATAACCTGGAACACCATTTAAATCGATTACTAATCTTACGTCACCAGCTCTTGATATGTTATAATTTATCAAATAAGGTCCGCAATTTGTAATGGAAGGATTTAAAAATGTTGGAGCAGCAGGAATAGATGCTATAGGATATAATGAAACATCAGGATTATTTAGAAAGACTTTATATCCATTTGTTAAAGCTGGAATTAAAGGCGTATTAATTGATTTTCTAGTTGTAGTATATGCTCCAACTGGATTTACACCATAACTATTTACAGCAAGATTATATGCAATTGGTTGAAAACCTGGGCGAAAATCTACAAATAAAACTACCTGATCTGCAGTATAAACATAAAAATTTGGTTCAGAACTTGCCGTTACCAAATTTCCATAATTACTATCTACAGCAACAAATCCCCATTTATCTGAGTGTAAACGACCATTTCTTTTTACTCCAGCAGTTGTTGCTACTGTCATATCAAATAATGCACCAACGGCTCTATCTGCGCCAGTTAGTAATGGAGTAACTCCACCATCGTTACTTCTGTAAAATTCTATCCAGTGCTCACCAGCAACAGCAGGGATAAATATTAATGGATTATAACCAGTTGTTACTCCTCCAATATTTGGTCCAACAAGCGCTTGTGCATGTGTGTCAATACTTCCAGCAGAACCCAAGGTACTATTCCACAAACCAGACATAACTACAGTACCACTTGGGTTTTTTATTCTGTAATATAAGTTTGATAACCTTCCAGGAACACCTACAGAGTAACCTCTCCAGTCGAAACCAAAATACATTCTTTCAGTTCCTGCATTCGCGATATTAAAATAAATTCTATTATCTTCACCACAATTGAAGTAGGATCCACTTTGTAAATCTGGCGCACTCAACACTGCAGTAATATTTGCAGCGTTTGGAGAAAGAGTTGGTGTACCTTCAGCAAAAATAGATGTTGAAAATAAAATTAATAATAATGAAAGGATAAACGATTTGTAGTTTATTGTTTTCATAAGCTTGCTTTTTTGCATAAATTTTTTCATGCTTTTATTTGTTTTTTTGTTTGGGACACATCACTGAAATATAGTTATTAACAATGAGGCGTATTTTTTCACGGACCAAAAATAGTTATCAACTTGCTAGTAAAACTATTTTATCTATGAATTACATTAATACTCGATTAAATGCTCTTTCTGACTCTTTATTTTGGCGTAAACCCTTATATTCATTGTGCTTGTAATGTTTTTTTCGTAGTTTTAATTCTACTTTTTTTATTGTTTTTTAATTAACTTTGTATGCTTTTTATTTTGTATGAGAACATTTTTTTCAATCCTAAAATTTTTGTCGAAATTAGAAAGCATTTTTTAATTTTACAATAAAAAAATCGATTAAATGCATAAAATCACGGATAAAGGGCGTTTTATCGATTAAAAACAATGTAAAATCTTACAAAAACATTTTAAAAATTGAATTGTTAATAACTCTAATAGTAATTTAATGAAAAAATTGACTTTAATTAGACACGCAAAATCTTCTTGGAATAATCCAATTAATGATTTTAATAGACCAATTATTGAAGAAGGAATTCAAAAAACAATTAAAGTAGCCACAGAAACTAAGAGTTTATTTAACGATAAATCTTTAATTTGGGTAAGCTCGGCTGAAAGAACTAAACAAACAGCAAAACTATTTTTGTCAATTTGGGATGAAAATAGCGAAATGCAAATTCAGTTTAAAGATGATTTATATACTTTCGATTTAAATCAATTTGAAAAAATTGTTAAATCTTGTCCAAATGTTTATAAAAACTTAATTCTTTTTGGACATAATAGTGCCATTACAGATTTTGTTAATAAATTTGGGGATATTTTTATTGATAATGTGCCAACATCAGGTTATGTTTCGATTATTTTCGAGGGTGATGATTGGAATAAAATAAGTAAAGGTAAAACAGATAAAATTATATTTCCAAGAGATATTTAACTATGAGTTCAGAGAATAATTTCCGATATATTGATAGAGAAAAGAGTTGGCTTACTTTCAACGCAAGGGTTTTACAAGAAGCTGCAGATGAAACAGTCCCATTATTAGATAGACTTCGTTTTTTGGGTATTTTCTCAAATAATCTTGACGAATTTTTTAGAGTACGTTTTGCTGCTATTAGAAGATTAAGTCTTTCTGGGCAAACTGGTGAAAAAATTTTAGGCGGAATTACGGCTCAACAATTAGTAAAGGATATTACAGATATCGTAATAAAGCAACAATCAGAGAGTTTGAGAATCCTTGAAATAATTGAAGAACAATTAGAAAAGCAAAACATTATAATCGTTAATGAAAATGAGTTATGTCAAGAGCATCAAAATTTTGTTCACGATTTTTTTATTCAAAAAGTAAGTCCAGAACTGGTTACAATTATCTTGAATGATTTGGCAGAATTCCCTTTGCTTAAGGATACTGTGGGATATTTAGCCATAAAACTTGTAATGAAAACTTCTGAAAAAGCTAAAGTATTGGGTCTTGTAAAACCTAAAAAAGAGGTTCGTTATGCAATTATTGAAATTCCTAAAACATTCAATAGAATAGTTGTGCTTCCTTCAATTGGAGAAAAACAATACATAATGCTATTAGATGATGTAATTCGTTATAATTTAAGTAGCATTTTTAATATTTTCGAATACGAAAGCATTTCTGCACATATGATTAAAATTACTCGTGATGCTCAATTAGATATTGATAGTGATATGAGTAAGAGTATGTTACAAAAAATTGCTACTTCTGTTAAAGACAGAAGAATTGGTGAACCAGTACGTTTTGTATACGATAAAAAAATTGATAAAGATACCCTTTCATTTTTCTTAGATAGAATGGGAATTGAATCTACTGATAGTATAATTCCTGGAGGAAGATACCACAATCGTCGTGATTATATGGATTTTCCAAATCTTGGGCGTTTTGATTTACTATATCAGCAAAAGCCACCGTTGCCAGTAGAAGGATTGTCTCTTGAAGGAAGCATACTAAATAGAATTGCCAAAAAAGATTACTTAATTTTTGCACCCTATCAATCCTATTCTTATTTAATTAAATTTTTGAGAGAAGCAGCTCTTGATCCGAAAGTAACTTCAATTAAAATTACTTTATATCGATTAGCAAAAAACTCACAAATCATCAGCTCTTTGATAAATGCGGCTAAAAATGGTAAGCGTGTTGTGGTTCAAATTGAACTTCAAGCACGATTTGATGAAGCCAACAATATTTCCTACGCCGAGCAAATGCAACAAGAAGGAATTGAATTGATATTTGGTATCAAAGGACTAAAAGTACATAGTAAAATATGTGTTATTGATAGGCTGGAAGAAGGTAAAGTCAAACGTTACGGATTTATTTCAACTGGAAATTTCAATGAGACTACGGCTAAATTTTATACCGATGTAACTTTATTTACAAGCCACAATCAAATTCTGAAAGACGTAACCAAAATCTTTGAGTTTTTTGATATCAATTACAGATTACACAGATACAAACATTTAATAGTTTCACCTCATTATTCGCGTTCAAAATTTAATAAATTAATTGATAGAGAAATTCTTAATGCTCAAGTTGGAAAACCAGCTTATATTAATTTAAAAATGAACAGTTTGTCAGATTTTCAAATGATTGATAAATTGTATGAAGCAAGTAATGCTGGAGTGAAAATTAAACTTCAAATAAGAGGTATATGTTCGTTAATTCCTGGTGTAAAAGGAATGAGCGAAAATATAGAAGCAATAAGTATCGTTGATAATTTCCTTGAACATTCAAGAGTTTTTATTTTTGGTAATGATAATAATCCTGAAGTATTTATTTCTTCGGCTGATTTTATGACAAGAAATCTTGACGGACGAGTTGAAGTAACTTGTCCAATATATCAAGATGACATTAAAAAGCAATTAATAGAAACCTTTGAAGTGGGTTGGAAAGGAAACGTTAAAGCGCGTTTGCACTCAGAAAAATTAGACAATAAATATCGTGTTAGAAAAGAAGGTGAATCTGTTTTCCGAGCACAACACGAAACCTATAACTATTATAAAAATCAGCAAGAAGACAATAATATTTTTTAAAATACAACCCAAGATAATAAATGATTTCAATAAAAAAATATGCAGCAATTGATATTGGATCTAATGCCATGAGATTGCTAATAACCAACATAGTTGAACAAGATGGAAAGGAAACTCAATTTAATAAATCGGCTTTAATTCGTGTGCCAATTCGTTTAGGACAAGACGCTTTCACTGTTGGTGAAATTACCAGTGAAAATATTGATAGAATGGTTGATGCAATGGAAGCTTTTCGACTTTTAATGAAAGTTTATAAAGTAGAAAAGTACAAAGCTTGCGCTACATCTGCAATGCGTGAGGCATATAATGGTAAAGAAGTAGTTGAGATTATTAAGAATAAATCAAATGTTGAAATTGATATTATTGATGGTAAAGTAGAAGCTGCCATTATCGCTTCTTCAGATTTGCACAGCTTTCTTGCTACTGATAAAACTTACTTATATGTAGATGTTGGAGGTGGAAGCACAGAATTTTCATTGTTTTCTGATGGAAAAATGATTAATTCAAAATCATTTAAAAATGGTACTGTTAGATTATTAAATGATATGGTAAATGATGTCGTTTGGCAAGAAATCGAAAAATGGATTAAAACCAACTGTGAACCTTTTGAAAATATTACTTTGATTGGCTCAGGTGGAAATATTAATAAACTTTTCAAACTTTCTGGAAAACAACAAGATAAGCCATTGTCTTTCTTATATTTGAATTCACAATATCAATATTTAAGTTCTTTGACATACGAACAGAGAATTGCTGAATTAGGATTAAACACAGACCGTGCCGATGTAATCATACCAGCAACTAGAATTTATCTTAATGCAATGAAATGGAGTGGTGCAAGACAAATTTATGTACCAAAAATTGGATTATCGGATGGAATTGTAAAGGCAATGTATTATGATAAAATATAAAATTTAAAAATATGAAAAACTTAAAATGCCTTTTCGGATTAATAACTGTCTTACTTTTAATTTCTTGTAAGCAAGAAACTTCATCGAGCTCTTATTTTAATTCTGAAGAAAATGGAATTAAAATTGGTGGTGTCAAAATGGTTACCATCGAAACTCCAAAAGGAAAGTTCAATGTTTGGACAAAACGCATCGGAAACAATCCAAAAATCAAGTTATTGTTGTTAAATGGCGGTCCAGGAATGTCGCATGAATATTTTGAGTGTATGGAAAGTTTTCTTCCCAAAGAAGGAATTGAATTTATCTATTATGATCAGTTAGGAACTGGTTTTTCAGAAAATCCAAACGATACCACAATGTGGGATTTGCCTAGATATGTTGAAGAAGTAGAACAAGTTCGTGTAGCTCTAAATTTAAACAAAGATAATTTCTATTTATTAGGTCATTCTTGGGGCGGAATTCTTGGAATGCAATATGCTCTAAAATATCAAGACAATCTAAAAGGATTAATAGTTTCCAATATGATGGCAAGTTGTCCTAAATATGGTGAATATTCTAAAGTTTTAGCCAAGCAAATGAATCCAGAAATCTTAAAAACCATTAAAGATTTAGAAGCTAAAAAAGATTATACAAATCCAAAATACATGGAATTATTGATGGCAAACTTCTACAATAAACATATTTTAAGAAAGCCTTTAAATGAATGGCCAGAACCAGTAAATCGCTCAATGGGAAGATTAAATCAGTCACTTTATATCACTATGCAAGGCCCAAGCGAATTAGGAATTTCAGGAAAATTAACCAATTGGGATGTTTCTAAAGAATTGAAAAACATAAAAGTTCCAACACTAGTAATAGGAGCAAAATATGATACAATGGATCCAGAATATATGAAATGGATGGCAACACAATTCCCAAAAGGAACTTACTTATATTGTGCCAACGGAAGTCATATGAGTATGTATGACGACCAAGAAACGTATATGAAAGGATTAATTGAGTTTTTGAAGAAATAAAATAAAAAAAAAAACGCTTCTAATTACTGAAGCGTTTTTTTTATTTATAAATCCAAATCAAAAGTCTTTTTCAATAACTCCAAATTCGGATTGATTTCATTCAATCGATTGTACTTGTCTTGTGGAGTAAAGGCATTTTTTACTTTTACTTCTTCATTTACAATAACTTCAATTGTAATATCATGATTGTGTAAATGTCCTCTCAAATAACCTAATAATTCTGGTTTTGCTTTTTCAAAATCAATTTTAGAACCTTCATTCGGAAGTTCGTAAATAATAATTGTACCATCAAGTTTAGGATCACTTATTCTTAATAGTGACTCCATGATTTTCGCACCTTTATCTCCCAATCTATCGGCAAATTTATACCAAAGTTCCAACATTTCGGTTTCTGTAAAATCTTCACTTGGTAAGTGTTCTTCTACTTTTACAACACCTTTTTGAGCTTCCATCAACTCTTTTTTGGCACGAATACTACCTAAAGATAATGCTGAAATATTAGTAGTTGCAGGTTGCGCGTTGCGTGTTTCGGGTTTTAATTCAGTTTCGAGTTTCGGGTTTCGGGTTTCGGGTTCTTCTTTAGTTTCAGGTTGCGTGTTTTCTGCTGAAATTTCAATTTTAGACTCAGCACTTTCTACTAATTTTTCAGAACTTTCAACTCTCAATTCGGAACTCGCAACTTTTTCCTCATTTGGAATTTGGGATTTCAAATTTGGAACTTCCTGAATAGAATAACTATTGTTTCTGAAATAAGTCGGTGGAATTATAAAGTCAACTTTTTTTTTTCTCCATCAAAGTTGATAGAGCAAAGTTGCATTAGTGTTAGTTCAACTAACAAACGTTGGTTTTGAGAAACCTTATATTTTAAGTCGCAATCATTTGCAATTTCAATCGCTTTTAAAAGAAAATCCGATTGGCATTTGTGTGCTTGCTGACCATAGAGTTGCTGCGCTTGTTCACCAGCTTCTAATAAAACCAATGTTGCAGGATTTTTACAAACCAATAAATCTCTAAAATGAGAAGCCAATCCAGAAACAAAATGATGTCCGTCAAAACCTTTCGATAAAATATCATTATAAGCAAGCAAGATGCTTGGAATATTATTTTCCAAAATCAAATCGGTTACTTTAATATAGGTTTCAAAATCTAAAACATTCAGATTTTCGGTTACAGCTTGACGTGTTAAATTGGTTCCACAATACGAAACAACTCGGTCAAAAATCGATAAAGCATCACGCATCGCACCATCCGCTTTTTGAGCAATAATGTGTAAAGCGTCGTCTTCAAATTGAACTCCTTGGCTTGTAGCTACTTCTGCCAAATGTTCTTTAGCATCTTTAACCGTAATTCGTTTGAAGTCAAATATCTGACAACGAGATAATATCGTCGGAATAATTTTGTGTTTTTCTGTCGTTGCTAAAATAAAAATAGCGTGTTTTGGTGGTTCTTCCAATGTTTTCAAAAACGCATTAAAAGCAGCCGATGACAACATATGAACCTCGTCAATAATATAAACTTTATATTGTCCTGTTTGTGGTGGTATTCTAACTTGATCAATTAAATTTCGAATATCATCAACTGAATTGTTAGAAGCAGCATCCAATTCGAAAACATTAAAGGCAAAATCCTCATTTGGATCATCATAACCAGGTTGGTTGATTTTACGAGCCAAAATTCTAGCACAAGTTGTTTTTCCAACACCTCTTGGACCAGTAAATAATAGGGCAGAAGCCAAATGATTAGTTTCTATAGCATTCAACAAAGTATTAGTAATAGCTTGCTGACCCACAACGTCTTTAAACGTTTGTGGACGATACTTACGAGCTGATACTACAAATTGTTCCATAGAATTTTATTGGATTACAAATGTAGGTAAAAGTTTAAAAGTTTAAAAGTTTAAAAGTTTAAAAGTTTAAAAGTTTGGGAAAAAATAAAACATTAAAATATTCAAGACTTTAACGAACTATACTTATTTTTTTGAATAGTAATAATAAAGCCTAAAAATAGTATTGCATTTACTATTAAAGATACAATTAGTATTTTTTGATAAAAATCACTTTTGTTATTTTCAGAAATAGTGTTCTGATTTTGTTTGTATTGTCTTAGTTTTTCTAATTGGTAAATAAAGGATTGTAGCGATTTATTCTTATTTTCTATATTGAATAAATCCGTTTCAATTTTATTTTTTGATATAATTTTTCCTTTAGAATCAAATTCAAATGGGATTGGAGGAAAACCTGGTCCAAAATTTCGTGATTGAGAAGGAGAACAAGCACTAACATTTATCAAAGTTTTATCTTTATTGAAATTACCATAAACAATGCACAATCCTTTTTCGTTAAAATAGAAATCACAATTTGATTCAGAGTATGTAGTTATTGTCTTTGTTTTATAATTTCCTTTGAATAATTCAAAAATTCTAAAAGAATAACTATTGTTTATGGTGTCTAATTTTATCAATTCTCCATAAAAAATAATATCTGCTTTTTTAAGACCTATCTTAATATTCTCATCTAAAGTATATTCATAACATTTACATGCCAAACAATTACTAATTCCAAATGAAACCAAAAAGAAAAAAAATCTAATTTTCATATAAAAATTTTAATAAAAGTACAGAATTAAATCAAATATCAAATTATGTACATATCTAAAATCTTATATCTAAAATCTAATATTAAATTCTACCTTTGCACCGCAGACCGCCTTATCGCTTGTTAGTAATAATAAGAGGAAAGTCCGGACACCAAAGAGTAGCATAGCGGATAACATCCGTCGTTTTGAGAAATCAAAAAAGGACAAGTGCAACAGAAAGTATGTACAGTTCGGCTGTAGTGAAACCAGGTAAACTCTATGCGGTGAAATTTCAAGTATATCGACATTTAAGGATTACTCGTCCGTTGTCGAAGGGTAGAAAGATGGAACTTGTGAGTAATTGCAAGTCTAGATAAATGATAAGGCATCTTTATTGATGACAGAATCCGGCTTATAGGTCTGCTTTTTTAATATTTAAGTGAGAAAATTATTCTTCCTCACTTTCATCTTCCTCATCATCAACTTCAAATTCGTAGAATGAAAACACAGAACCACCATAATTCTTCTGAAAAGAAAAATGCATCATGTGGTCGAGTTTTGTATGTTTGGAATGTTCCATAATCATCATGCCTTCTTCGTCCAACAGTTCATTTTCGAAGACCATTTCGATTAATTTTTCAAATTCTTTTTGCGCAATTCCATAAGGCGGATCGGCAAAAATTATATCGTAACTTCCTTTGTGCTTTTCTAAAAACTTAAACACATCGCTTTTTATTGCAGTGATATTCAAATCAAATTCTTTGGCAGTTTTCTTTATGAAATTCACGCAACCCATATCGCCATCGATACAAGTAATGTTGTCACAACCACGCGAACCAAATTCGTAACTAATGTTCCCAGTTCCAGCAAATAAATCCAAAACCTTCAATCCCGAGAAATTGAAATGATTGTTCAGCACGTTAAACAACGCCTCTTTACTCATGTCAGTCGTTGGACGAACTGGTAAGTTTTTTGGAGCTGTAATGCGTCTTCCTTTGTATTTTCCAGAAATGATTCTCACGAGTGAAGTAGTATAAAGTGTTCGCGGTTTTCTTTTTCCGTGAAACTATTGGTAAAATCAGAAACATCAAATAAACTTATGTTTCTAATGTATTTGTAGGCAATTTGATAAAAAGCATCCGTTTCAACAATCGCTCCAAGCAATTCCAATTTGAAATGCTCCGGATTCAATTGCAATTGTTCAGCGGTGAATAAAATGTAGTAAATAAAATCCTCAGGCGTTTTGTATTCAAACGAATTAAACAAATGCAACTTCTGATTTTGAACCACAATAATCTCAAAATGACTTTCACTTACGTGAACAAACATCTTGCGTTCTTCATTATTCTTAGATAAATCCAACAATTTTGAAACCAAGACACTGTTCGCGTGCTTGTATTCAAATGAACCATATTGGTCAATAAAAAAGTTATTCATATTCACATACGGAATGTAAACATTGTTCATTTCATATTTATCTACAGCGTCAAAAGTGAAAAAATCGGTTTCAAAAACCTTAGTATTGTATTGCAAATAACTTCCTAAAAACTCCTCGTCAAACAAAGCGGTTGGAACAAAAGTCGATAAATTATTACTATGAAGAATCTCAATTTCATCATACTTATGACTCAATTCTGGATGTTCTCTAAAAACCGAAGCAAACAAATCTTCAATCTTAGCACTACGCTGAAAACTATCAAAATGAATGTTATGCAACACCACAGGTTTGCCACTCAAAGTATCAAATACACAAAACGACAACCCATTCAAAGAAACTTGAATAGCTAGTTTTTTATAAGTTTTGTCAGTAATACTCATTTTGAAATTCCATTTTTAACACCGCAAACTTACGATTTTTATTTTTAAGGAGCGAATGATTAGGGCATTTCTACAAACCTTATTCCTGCTTTCCGCGTTACAAGGTAACTGCTACAATCAGGGCTAAACAGCCATCCATTTTCACAAAATCAAATTTCCAAAACAACATTTTTTTAAAAATCCGCTTCAATCCGTTCCATCCGTTTCATCCGCGTTCCATCTTTCTATGTAATCTATCCAAAGCGAAGCGCCTTTACCACAAAAAAATCTATGTCTCTATGTGGTTAAAAAAACTTCGCTATTGAGTTTTTATATTCTTTTATCTATCCAAAAAAAAGTAAAATTCCTTGCGAACTTTGCTTAAAACTTTGCGTACTTTGCGGTTAAATAATTACAAGTGGCAACCAAAAACTTTTATGCTATTCTATCCCAAAACTTCCCGTTTAATCCCACGATTAAACAAGATGCTTTCTTTCAAAAAATTGCCGTTTTCATCACCAATGCCAACAACGATAGCATTTTTGTACTAAAAGGATACGCAGGAACAGGAAAAACCACCGTAATATCTACCATTGTAAACAACTTAATCGAAGTTAATAAAAAATACGTTTTACTTGCTCCAACAGGTCGTGCTGCCAAAGTCATTGCCAATTATTCCAATAAACCAGCATTTACAATCCACAAGAAAATCTATTTTCCAAAAAAGTCGAGTGGTGGCGGAGTGGCTTTTACGATGCAACAAAACAAACACAAAAACACCATTTTCATAGTCGATGAAGCATCCATGATTTCTGATGTGGCAGCCGAAAGCAAAATGTACGAAAACGGAAGTTTACTCGACGATTTAATCTCCTACATATATAGTGGTGAAAATTGCAAAATGATTTTACTTGGCGATACCGCACAGCTTCCGCCAGTGAATTTAGATATTTCGCCAGCTTTAAACACGGATACATTAGAATTAAATTACGACAAAAAAGTAGATTGGATTGAACTCGACGAAGTAATGCGTCAAGAACTAAACTCCGGAATTCTCTACAACGCCACCGAATTGCGTGAACTTTTGAAAGACAGTTTTATCACCGAATTCAAGTTCAAGTTACGAGGTTTCAAAGATATTGTTCGATTAACAGATGGTTACGATATTCAAGATGCCATCAACCAAGCTTACAGCAATTATTCTATTGAAGATACCGCGTTTATTGTGCGTTCCAACAAAAGAGCGAACCAATACAACGAGCAAATTAGAACCAAAATCCTAGACAAAGAAAGCGATTTATCGACAGGCGATTTCTTGATGGTCGTGAAGAATAATTATTTTTGGTTGAAAGAAAAAGACGAAGCCGGTTTCATTGCCAATGGCGACATCATCGAAGTGTTAGAAATTTATAGCTTCAAAGAATTATACGGATTCAAATTTGCCAAAGTCAAAATACGAATGGTCGATTATCCCAACCAAATTCCGTTTGAAACCGTTTTGATTTTAGATACTATTAAAAGTGAATCACCATCCTTAACCTACGAGCAATCCAACCAATTGTATGAAGAAGTGATGAAAGATTACGAACACCTAACAACCAAATACGCCAAATTCCAAAAAGTAAAAGAAAACGAATACTACAACGGATTGCAAGTAAAGTTCTCTTACGCCATAACGTGCCACAAAAGCCAAGGCGGACAATGGAACACCGTTTTCATAGAACAACCGTATTTACCCGAAGGCATCGACAGAGATTACATTCGTTGGCTTTACACTGCAATTACTAGAGCCAAAGACAGATTGTATTTGATTGGCTTTAAGGACGAGAGTTTTTTGGAGTAGTTTGTTGAAAATTGGTATATTTGGGATTAGTGAAAATTATAAATTATTAAAAGATTTGTTTATATTTATAAGTTAGCAAACATATTATGACAATACGAAAAATATTCATCTTAACATTCACCTTTTTCATTTCGCTTTGTTATGGTCAAATGCGCGAAAGATTAAACAGTAATGACTTAAAAAGACAAAAATTAAATGGTAAAGTGAATGAGTTAGAATATAGAGAATATGAAGTATTACAAACGAATGATACAAGCTATACTTACAATTTAAATTTTGAACCATTCATAAATAGTCATTTTGACTTCACCTATAATAAAAATGGATATTTAACTTCAAAAAAAGAATATTATGCGAAAAAAGAGTTGCTAATAAAAGCTGAAGAATGGAAATACGACTACGATAAAAACAATATAATAATAAAAGAACAAAAGATATCGTTTAAATATCCAGATACAACTGTTTGGAAGTATTCATTTATTGATAAGGATAATGTAATCATAGAAAAAAAAGATAGAATGACAGGAACTATTTATTACAGATACATTCAAGAAGGTGAAAAGGAAAAATTAGATACTAGACGTGAAGAAACACCTTATAAAATAAGTTCAATTTTTTACTATGATAAAAAAAATAGAATCTATAAAAATGAATCTTACAATTACGATACGATATATTCTACTAAAATCAATGAATATTTAGATTTAAAATCAAACAATATTTCTAGTGAAAAATATTTCTACAAAGGAAAACTATCTTTATCGGAATCAAAACAATATGATAAAGAGAGTAACATTATTGTAATTTTCAATCAAGATAAAAAAGTTATTCAATCCTTTGAATACATTTTTGACAAAGAAAAAAATTGGATTGAGAAAAAAACTTTTAATAGAATGGGAAAACTTGTAAAATTAACCAAAAGAAAAATAACCTATTTCTAACAACTAAAGATTTCCGTTGGCTATACACAGAAATTACCCGAGCCAAAGACAGATTTTATTTGATTGGGTTTAAGAAAGAGAGTTTTTTGGAGTAGTTAGAAGTTGTTATATTTGATTAAGTTAAAACGTTAAACCCGATAGCGCGGATTTGCAATCCGTGCCCACAAAGTTTTTAATAATATCAATATATAGACATTTAAACTCTAACTTAAATTGAGGAATATGAAAAAAATATATTATGTTTATATTTTACTTTTATTACAATTAATAATCTCTTGTAAAGAAAATGACAAAACAGATAAATTAGATGTAAATAATCAAAAGGTAGAATTTTCTGATACCGAGATTAAAAAAATGATAAAAGAGTTTTATACAGCATATATTACTCAATCTCTTGATACAATTGCTCCAAATAAAAACATTGAAAAGTTAGATTCGATATCTCAAATTTATTGCACAAAAGCTTTATTAGATAGTATCAAAAATGAGTTTGAGAATAATGAACTTGATTATGATCCAATTATTAACGGACAAGATAGTCATCCAGTAATGCTAAAGACTATGATAATTAATAAAGATAAAAAAGTAAATAAATATATAGTTTTGTTTTTGTCTGACACTTATGATAGTTCAATTGAAGTAGTAAACTTAACAATTATTAAACAAGGTGATAAATACAAAATCTCTTCTTTAAATTAATTATTTTAGTAAAGTGTTTTAATAAAAAGCCTCCGCAAATGTCTCCTAATTTTGCGGATTTTTTTTATACATTAGCTTAAGCAAATAACAAACAACCAATAAACCATGGCACTAATAAACGTACATCTAAACTACAACGGAAATGCAGAAGAAGCATTCACTTTTTACAAATCAGTTTTTGGTGGAGAGTTTTCTAAAATTACGCGTCTCAAAGATTTAGAAGGTCCAGATTTTCCAGTAGATGAAAAAGACGCTAATAAAATAATGCACATTGCTTTACCTATTGGAGGCAACACCTTAATGGCAAACGATGTTCCAAGTTTTTTAGGAACAGTAAGCGAAAACGAGAACCGTTCTAAAATTGCAGTTTCAGCCCAAAGTAGAGAAGAAGCCGATAAATTATTCAATGGACTTTCTGCAGGCGGAACAGTTGAAATGCCGATTCAAGATAGTCCTTGGGGTTCTTATTTCGGAATGTTCAGAGATAAATATGGTATCGAATGGATGATAGATTTTGATGCTAATTCATAAAAGTAGATAGTTATTTTAATAAAAATCATTACCTTTGATACTATCAAATGATACTATCAATGAAACCGCCTTACGAAATAACAACTTCAATTTTAAAGCTAATTACTTCAATTTCAGAGAAAATTGGTCAAGTAAATGCAGTTTATTTGGTAAAACAATCACCTCAATTACGTAAGCAAAATAGAATCAAAACTATTCATTCCTCACTTCAAATAGAAGGAAATACACTAACAGAAGAACAAATTACTGCGATTATTGAAAATAAAAGAGTTTTAGCGCCACAAAAAGATATCGCAGAAGTTCTAAATGCTCTAAAGGTTTATGACAAGTTAAGAGCTTTCAAGCCACATTCTGAAAAATCATTTCTCGAAGCTCATCAAATTTTGATGAATGGTTTAGTTGAAAACAGTGGCAGTTACAGAAAAAATAGCGTCGGAATTGTAAAAGGTTCTAAATTGGCTCATCTTGCTCCACCAGCAGAAAACTTATCGTTTTTGATGAAAGATTTGTTCAATTATGTCAAAAATAAAGAAGAATTGACATTAATAAAAGCGTGTGTTTTTCATTACGAAATGGAATTTATTCATCCGTTTTTAGATGGCAATGGCAGAATGGGAAGACTTTGGCAAACTGTTATTTTGATGAACGAGTATCCAGTTTTTGAATTTTTACCTATTGAAACCATCATCAGTGCAACTCAAGAAAATTATTATAAAGCGTTGTCAATTAGTGATAAACAAGGAAAATCAACTGTTTTTATAGAATACATGTTGGAAGTAATTGATAAAGCATTATTTGAATTATTAAAATTCAATAATCGAATTTTAACCGATAATGATCGGTTGGATTATTTTATTTCTTTGGGTAAAAAAGAATTTAAACGAAACGATTATATGAATGTTTTCAAAGACATTTCATCAGCAACAGCAAGTAGAGATTTGAAAAAAGGAATTGATTTAAATCTTTTTGAAAAAACTGGAGATAAAAATAAAACGATATATTTAATAAAATAGAAATGTCAAAAAATCAACTTACATCAAGTCAACAAACTGAACTTTTAGCTATTCTAAAAACGCGTTTTGAAAAAAATCCGAAACGTCATCTTGGCTTGGAATGGTCGAAAATTCAAGAAAAGTTAGAAGCCAATCCAAGCAAACTTTGGTCATTAAACGAAATGGAACGAACCGAAGGCGAACCAGACGTTGTAGGTTATGACAAGGAAACGAACGAATACATTTTCTATGATTGTTCAACAGAAACGCCAAAAGGAAGACGAAGTTTGTGTTACGACAAAGAAGCTTTAGAGGCACGAAAGGAATTCAAACCAGAGAATAACGTCATTGATATGGCAACTTCTATGGGAATTGAATTACTATCAGAAACAGAATATCGTCACTTACAAAAATTAGGAATATTTGATTTAAAAACCTCAAGTTGGATAAAAACTCCTACAGAAATCAGAAAATTAGGCGGCGCACTTTTTGCCGATTTTCGTTATGAAACGGTTTTTGTTTATCATAATGGTGCACAATCGTATTATGCAGTAAGAGGTTTTCGTGCTTCATTGAGAGTATAGTTTTGAATTTTTAAGCAAAAATTATATATTTGAAACATTAAACAATTCTTAAAAAAAATAATCATGGCAACAGTAAATGCATATTTAACTTTTAACGGAACTTGCGAAGCAGCGTTCAATTTTTACAAATCAGTTTTTGGTGGAGAATTTACCTATATGGGAAGATTCAACGAAATGCCACCAGCAGAAAATTGTGAACCAATTTCTGAAGAAGCAGGAAATTTAATAATGCACGTTTCCTTGCCAATTAGTGCAGAAACTATTTTATTGGGAAGTGATACTTCAGAAGCTTTTGGTCAAACAACAACTGTTGGTGATAATATTTCTATTTCAATAAATGCATCGAGTAGAGAAGAAGCGGACAGATTATTCAACGGATTATCTGCTGATGGAATTATTAAAATGCCATTGGAAAACACCTTTTGGGGTGCATACTTTGGAATGTTTGTTGATAAATTCGGAATCCATTGGATGATGAATTTTGATGAAGCACCACAAAAATAATTCAATTTATAATTAATTGTAATCAAATAAATCCTCGTTTTTTATTGTAAAACGAGGATTTGTTTTTTAGTATATTTGTAAAAATAAAATTAATGAATCTAGAAACCATTTTATCAATTTGCCTCGGAATCGGATTGGCTTCTGCCTCAGGATTTAGAGTTTTCTTACCTGTTTTTGCATTGAGTTTGGCATCTTATTTTAATGTCATTCCGCTGAATGAAAGTTGGGCTTGGATTGGTGGTTTACCAGCATTAATAAGCTTTGGAGTTGCCATGGTTTTTGAAATATTTGGTTATTACATTCCATTCATCGATAATTTATTAGATACAATTGCAACACCATTGGCAGCCATCGCTGGATTTGTTGTTATGTCGTCAACAATGGTAGATATTTCTCCAACAATGACTACCATTTTAGCCATAATTGCAGGAAGTGGTTCCGCCACGGCATTTCAAGGATTAACAACCACAACACGATTAGCATCATCAGTAAAAACTGCTGGTTTAGGAAATCCAGTAGTTTCCACCGCCGAAACTGGAACCGCAATCACATTAAGTTCCTTAGCAATTTTCCTTCCAATAGTTGCAGTTATCCTCGTTGTTATTATCTTTGGAGTAATTTATTGGATATTTAAAAAAATTAAAAAATAGCTTTGCGCCTTTGCGTCTTAGCGGCAAATTAATATGAAAGTCATCGCCGTAATTCCAGCTCGTTATGCTTCTACACGTTTTCCTGCCAAATTAATGCAAGATTTATGTGGAAAAACTGTAATTCTTCGCACTTATGAAGCTGCAAAAGAAACCAATCTTTTTGACGATGTTTTTGTTGTTACCGATTCCAATTTGATTTTCGACGAAATAGTTTCTAATGGTGGAAAAGCCATAATGTCTATAAAAGAACACGAAAGCGGAAGTGATAGAATTGCCGAAGCTGTTGCAAATTTAGACGTTGATATTGTAGTAAATGTTCAAGGCGACGAACCTTTTATCAACAAAGAACCTTTAGAAAAAGTCATTGAAGTTTTTAAAAATGATGCTGATAAAAAAGTAGATTTAGCTTCGTTAATGAGAGAAATAACTAATGAAGAAGATATCAATAATCCGAATAATGTGAAAGTGGTTGTCGATCAAAATGGCTTTGCTTTGTACTTTTCACGTTCTGTTATTCCATATCCAAGAGAAGTAAATGTAGGAGTTCGTTATTTTCAACACATCGGAATTTATGCCTTCCGTAAACAAGCACTTTTAGATTTCTATTCACTTCCAATGAAATCACTTGAAGCATCAGAAAAACTAGAACAATTACGCTATTTAGAATTCGGAAAACGAATCAAAATGGTAGAAACAACTCACGTCGGAATCGGAATTGATACACCAGAAGATTTGGAGAAAGCCAGAAAAATACTAAATTCCAAAAATTAAATTCCAAATTCCAAAATCGCAACTATTGGAATTTGGAATTTAAAATATTGGCATTTCTATGCAATTTCATCATTATCAAAATATCCTTTTCCTTTCACTTTTGTAGAGAAGAAATTCAAAAACAAAATCACAAATGACAAGAAGAAAATGGCTTGCATACTAACTAAAACTTTGCCATAAGTAGTGATTGGATAATAATCTCCAAAGCCAATAGAATTAGAAGTGACCAAGCTAAAGTAAATAGAATCAAACCAATGTGCAAAAGGTTTGTTCATATTGTCTCCTAAAGTATAAAGAACTCCAAACGCGACTACAATTTCTATATAATTAAAGAAAAGTAACAACATAGAACGTTTGTAAGAACGCGGACGAGTAAATAAATCGGAAGCAAATATCAAAGTTGGTATATACAATAACGTTTCTGCTAAAACATATAACATCAAATAAATAAGAAATGTGTTTGATTGTAAAGTGTTATATAAAATAAGAATAGGAAAAGCTACTTTCAATAAAATATAAATATCCATCACTAAATCTTGATATTCATGACCAATTTTACTTGCTAGATATTTGATGTAAATTCCTGGAAAAAGAAGTTGTGATGAAGACAATAATAAACGAACAATTTTTTCAATTCCGTTATCGTCCTGATGGTCATTGTTCCAAATAGATTTGATGTTCAAAATTCTTTTTTGAATTGGATTATATTTAGGTTTATAAGTATTTGAAACCTTACCAACAAGAAGTTTTTTTAAAATTGCCATTATCTAGGAAAGTTTTTTTATGGTAAAAAGTTCATTGTGAATTTCAACTTTTGGATACATTCTTATGGAGTAATTTACATCGAATTTCTTTTTATAATCCAAATTTCTAATTCGATTCTTTTCATTGATAACCATCGTGTTGAAAAGAATAAAACCATCAACATTGAGCAAAAAGTTAATTCTATTTATAAAAAAATCTTCAAATAGAAAGTTAGGCATTGTAGTATCTTGAAAAATATCAATGATGATTAAATCGTATTTATCTTTAGTTTTCAAAACAAATTCAAAGGCGTCATCGATAATTAATTCTAGATTCGAAATTTCATTTAATTTGAAATATTTATTCGCAATTTCAACAACATCTTTATCAATTTCAACTCCAATAATTTTACCTTTAAATTTTACTTCGTCAACTAATGTTTTAATAACACTTCCACCAGCAACTCCAAGAATTAGTATGTTATCAAATTTTCTTATTCTTTCAAAACCAATGTATTTCAATCCTTTCTTTAATATTCTTTGCAAGCTTCCATAAGAATAATTGGTATTTTTTGAATCTAAAACCAACTCGCCATTGTTCCAAGTAACTTCCAAAGTTTTGCTTATGGAGGAATTTTTCTTGATGACATTTATAGGAATAAAGTAGCTTAAGAATTTTGATAACATAAATAAAAATATTTTCTCAAAAATAATAGATTAATGTTAAATTTACGCAAAATATTTGAGATGAAGAAACGACTTTATGAATTTATTTTCTTCCGATTAATGGGATGGAAAATAACTGGAGCTGACAATCTGAATGTAAATAAATGTGTTTTTATGGTTTTGCCTCACACAAGTTGGCACGATTTCTATTTAGGATTATTTACAAGAGGAATTACCGAAGTGCCAATGCATTTTGTAGGTAAAAAAGAATTATTCAAATTCCCTTTTGGTTGGTATTTTAAATGGATGGGAGGAAAACCATTAGATCGAACAGGTGGTCTTAATAAGGTAGATGCCATTGCAAAAACCTTTGATGATTATGACGAATTACGATTAGCAATCGCACCAGAAGGTACAAGAAAGTTGGTGTCAGAATTAAAAACAGGGTTCTATTATATTGCTTTAAAAGCCAATGTACCAATTCTTCCAGTTGCTTTTGATTTTGGTAAAAAAGAGGTTGCCATAGGTAAATCTTTCTTCCCAACTGGAAATTATGATGAAGATTTAAAAGAACTGCTTCCATTTTTTAAAGGTGTAAAAGGTAAGATTCCAGAAAACGGATTTCAAGTCTAAAAAAACCAACACAACTTATTTTTCGTAAGTACTATCATAAACAAAAAACATAGTACTTATGAAAACAAAATTTTTATTACTTGCAACTTTAGCAATTACTTTTACCTCATGTAATGATGATGATTCACCGGTTACACCAATGTCTACATCAGAATTCAAAATCGTAACATCAAGCAATACTTCTGGAAAAGTTACTTTTAGTGATTTATCTGTAGCTTCTCCGATGGTGAAAAGTTTTACAATTAGCTCAATTGATACTGATGGTGTTTATTATGATTCTACAACTGATGAAGTAATTTTAGCATCAAGATCAAACAACAAATTAGAAGTTTATGGAGGATTACAATCTGCTATAACTAATAATTTAACTTCACTTTCAACAAAATTCTCAAGTGCATCTGAATTCAGTAATCCAAGAGAGACAGCAGTTTATGGAGATAAAATTGTTGTTACTCAAGATCAAGCTGCTTCCAATGGAAACACGAATAAATTATTGGTTTACCAAAAAACTGCAACAGGATTAAACTTGTTGAATGTTTATACAGTAAACTTCAAAAATTGGGGAATCTTTCTTAATGGAACAACGTTATATGCTACAGCAGATTTAACTGGAGATATTGTAGTTTTTGAAAATTTCTTCTCCAATCCTAATGGAGCAATTACTCCAACAAAAAGAGTTACCATTCAAGGATTGGTTAGAACTCACGGAATTGCTTTTTCATCAGTAGATAATAGAATGGTATTGACTGATGTAGGAGCTGCAAGTTCAGATTCTGATGGTGGATTGATAATCATCAACAATTTTTCAAGTGTTTTAGCATCAACTCCAAATATGGGAACAATTGCTACATCAAGTCAAATAAGACTTTACGGACCAAATTCCACTCTTGGAAATCCTGTAGATGTCAGTTATGATGACGTAACTGAACAAGTTTTTGTTGCTGAACGATTAAATGCTGGTGGAAAGTTATTAACGTTCAATTTACCAACTGAAAATGGTGATGCAGCTCCAACAATGTCTAGACCAGAACCTGGAATTAGTAGTGTGTATCTAATTAGAAAATAGTTAGTTTGATTTGTTATAGTTTTGTTAGAAACCTTCAATAGTTTTATTGGAGGTTTTTTTGTTTTCAAATAATTCTAGTTGATTACCTTTGTGTCAAATTTAGTTTATGGATTATATCGAATTACATAAAGAGTACAAAGCCAATTCACTTTTCGGAAGATACATTACTTTAAAAGATATTGAACCGCTTTTGTCCAAATTTCAAACAGAAGTCATTGGTAAATCAGTTTTAGGAAAACCAATATACAAATACGAAATTGGAACAGGTAAAATCAGAATTTTCATGTGGTCGCAAATGCATGGAAACGAAAGTACCACAACCAAAGCTTTGTTTGATTTTTTTAACGTAATTCATTCGCAAGAGGAAATAGGAGTGAAGTTACTTAAAGAATTCACTTTTTGCTTTCTTCCAATGGTGAATCCTGACGGAGCTGAATTATACACTCGTGAAAATGCTAATAAAGTTGATTTGAATAGAGATTCTGTTGATTTGTCTCAACCAGAAAGTCAATTACTTCGTAAAACATTTGAGGATTTTAAACCCGATTTTTGTTATAATCTTCACGATCAACGAACTATTTTTGGCGCAGGAAATGCAGGTAAAGTAGCAACAGTTTCTTTTCTAGCTCCAGCTTTTAACGAAAGTCGTGAAATAAACGAAGTTCGAGCAAAAGCTATGAATGTTATTGTCGCAATGAATGAAGAACTTCAAAATCACATTCCAAATCAAGTTGGACGTTTTGATGACGGATTTAATATCAATTGCATTGGAGATATGTTTACCTCATTAAATGTTCCTACAATTTTATTTGAAGCAGGACATTATCAAGAGGATTATTATAGAGAATATACTCGAAAAATGATTTTCATTGCTTTAATTTCTGGATTGAAGCATATTTACGAAAACGATGTAGTTGATAATGAAATCGCAAAATATTTGTCAATTTCTCAAAATAATATCGTTTTTTATGATTTTCTTTATAAAAACATCAAAATAAATTATGATGGTAAAGAAATAATTACGAATTTTGCTGCTCAATACAAAGAAGAGCTAATTGATGGAACAATCCAATTAAACGCTTACATAGCTGAAATTGGTGAGTTGAAAGGAAAATTTGGTCATGTTTTGTACAACGCACACAAAATGTTGTATTCAGATGATGAAGAGAATATTCCGAAATTAAATCAAAAAGCTAATTTTTATTTAGGAAATAGCATAAAATTTGTTAATGGTTTAAAAAAATAACATCTTTTTTTGTTTTTTACTAAATAAAATGCATTAATTTGTATTCGTAAATCAAAACAATAATATAAATTAGTAATTATGAGTAAGTTTCGTTTAGATGAAGTAGATCACCAAATCCTTGATATGTTAATTGATAACACAAGAGTTCCATTTACTGATATCGCAAAAAAATTATTAATTTCTGCAGGAACAGTTCACGTAAGAGTTAAGAAAATGGAAGATGCAGGAATCATTATGGGTTCTTCATTGACTTTGGATTATGAAAAATTAGGATATTCGTTCATCGCTTACGTTGGTGTTTTCTTGAACAATACTTCACAAACTAAATTTGTTTTGGAAAGAATTAACGAAATTCCTTTCGTAACAGTTGCTCATGTGACAACAGGGAAATTTAATATTTTCTGTAAAATTAGAGCTAAAGATACTAAACATGCTAAAGATGTAATCTTCATGATTGACGATATCGAAGGTGTTTACAGAACAGAAACAATGATTTCACTTGAGGAAAGTATCAACGACAAAAAACGTTTGATGCACACCATTTTCAAAGATATTTAATTTTCTAATGAAAATCAATTTATACAAACCTCAAGTTTTTTGCTTGAGGTTTTTTTGTATATTTAAATTCAAATTAATTTAAATGAGAAATAGATTTTTGATTGTATTGCTTTTTATTATTGGAGCATTTTTATTTTTTCAATTTTCTACAAATTATGAAAGTAATTTTATCTCCTTTTCTGTTAATCCAAGTAAATCAAATGTTTCTTTTTATTGGAAAAATGATAAATCAGATATTTTTAGTAGTATTGGTAAACTAAAAAAATGGTTATCAAAAAATAATAAAGAAATGCTTTTTGCAACTAATGGTGGAATGTATAAAAAAGATCAATCACCACAAGGATTGTTTGTTGAAAACGGAATTGAAAAAACCTCAATAGACACTTCAAGAGCTGAAGGAAATTTTTATTTAAAACCAAATGGAATATTTTATTTGACAAATTCAAACAAATCTTTTATTTGCAAAACTGAAGATTATGAAAGTAATAAAAATGTAAAATTTGCAACCCAATCAGGTCCAATGTTAGTTATTGATGGCAAAATCCACAATGCTTTCAATAAAAATTCTACTAATTTGAATATTAGAAATGGAGTTGGAATATTACCAAATAATGAAATCCTTTTTGTCATGTCTAAAAAGCAAATTAATTTCTATGAATTTGCAGAGTTTTTCAAAAGCAAAGGATGCAAAAACGCTTTATATTTAGATGGTTTTGTCTCCAGAACATATTGTCCAAAAGAAAAATGGGAGCAAATTGATGGCAATTTTGGAGTCATAATTGCAGTTACTAAAAACATGAAATAACTATGTACACACTACCAAAAATAGAACGTTTCAATCAAAATGTATTATCTAAATACCATATTTACAATAGTGTATTTATTACTTTACCCTTTGATGCTATTGATAATACAGGAGTTTTATTGCCTCTTTTTACAGAGGTTTGTGATAATGGATTCAAGAATAATCTTTCGCCAATTGAAATTGTAAATTCATTTTCGCAGAAATATTTGGATAACGTTTCCGAAGAAGAAAAAATTGGTTTGATGTTTCGTTTCATTCAATATGTTGAACGTCAAATTGTACTTTTTGATGCTATTGAAGATGCAGCTTTTCCAGTTGTAAATAATATGGAAGGAAAAGGTTCGCTTCGTGATGTAAAAGAACGTGCTGATACTAAAGAATTAAAACAAGAATTGATTGCATTTTTAGAAGATTTCAATATTCGTACAGTTTTAACAGCACATCCAACCCAATTTTATCCTGGTTCAGTTTTAGGAATCATAACCGATTTGACTGATGCTATTCGTGAAAATGATTTGAATAAAATTAAAGAATTATTAGCACAATTAGGAAAAACACCTTTTATCAAGAAAGAAAAGCCAACACCTTTTGATGAAGCAGTTAGTTTGATTTGGTATTTAGAAAATGTATTTTATCAAACATCTGGTGAAATGTTGCAGTACATTCAGAAGAATATTTATAAGGATAGACCTATTTCAAATTCGATCATAAATTTAGGATTTTGGCCCGGTGGCGATAGAGATGGAAACCCATTTGTAACCACAGAAATCACTTTAAAAGTTGCAGATAGATTAAGAACTTCAATTCTAAAATCATATTATTTGGATGTTAGAAAACTTAAAAGAAAACTAACATTTTCTGGAATTGACACCATAATTGCAGATATTGAAAATAAATTATATCGTTCTGTATTTTATTCAACAGGAACTATTTATATAACTTTATCGGAACTAAAAGATAAACTAAATGAAATCAAGTTACTTTGTATAGAAAAACACCAATCGTTGTATTTAGATGACATCAATGATTTGATAAATAAAGTCAACTTATTCGGATTTCACTTTGCTTCCTTAGATATACGTCAGAATAGTAAAATTCACAATAAAGTGATTAAAACTATGTTTGATTCATTTGGAACTGGTAACGAAGATTTTAAAAGTTACTTTTCGTATTCAAATGAAAAGCGAATGGAATTGCTAGCAACAATCTCCGGAAACATTTCTTCCGACTTGTTTAACGATGAAATGACAAAACAAACATTAGATTCTATTTTTGCTATCAAAACAATTCAAGAAAATAATGGCGAACTAGGAGCCAATCGTTACATAATTTCCAATAATGAAAGTGCTTTGAATGTTATGGAAACTTATGCATTATTCAAATTATGCAATTGGGAAAATCCATCGGTAGATATTGTTCCACTATTTGAATCGATTGAAGATTTGAAAGATGCTGATAAAATAATGGAGCAATTGTATACTAATAAAGAGTACGCTAAACATTTAAAAAATCGTGGCAACAAACAAACCGTAATGTTAGGTTTCTCCGACGGAACCAAAGATGGCGGTTACTTGATGGCAAATTGGGGAATTTATAAAGCCAAACAAACCATAACAACCATATCTAGAAAATACGGAATTAAAGTAGTTTTCTTTGATGGTCGTGGTGGTCCGCCAGCGCGTGGTGGTGGAAAAACGCATAAATTTTATGCATCCTTAGGTTCAGAAATTGAGAATCAAGAAATTCAGTTGACAATTCAAGGTCAGACTATTAGTTCTAATTTTGGAACAACTGAATCGTGTCGTTATAATTTAGAAAATCTTTTAAGTGCTGGAGTTGCCAATCAGATTTACAAAAATGAAAGCATCAATTTGTCCGATTCTGATAAGGAAATCATTGACGAACTTTCTGAAATTGGGTATCAAAAATATTTGAGTTTCAAAAATCATTCAAAGTTTATTCCTTATTTGGAGCAAATGAGTACGTTAAATTATTATTCCAAAACCAATATTGGAAGTCGTCCATCAAAAAGAAATGCATCAGAAAGTCTTGATTTTGCAGATTTACGAGCAATTCCGTTTGTAGGTTCATGGAGTCAAATGAAACAAAATGTACCTGGATTTTTTGGAGTTGGTTCAGCTTTAAAACATTTTGAAACGACCAACCAATGGGAAAAAGTGCAAACATTATTTGATACATCTTTGTTTTTTAGAACTTTATTAGAAAATAGTATGATGTCGTTGGCAAAATCCTTTTTTCCGCTAACGCAATACATGAAAAACGATGCTGAATTTGGTGATTTTTGGCAAATAATTTTTGACGAATTTCAAGAAACCAAACGATTATTACTAAAAATTGCAGGACATAAAGAACTAATGGAAAACTATCCAGACGGAAAAGCTTCAATCAAAATGCGTGAAGATATTGTGTTGCCATTGTTAACGATTCAGCAATATGCTTTGATGAAAATCAACGAAATCAAAAAGGGTATAAGTGATGCTAAACTTTTAGAAGTTTATGAAAAATTGGTAATGCGTTCCCTTTTTGGAAATACTAATGCTAGTCGGAATTCGGCTTAAAATATTTTTTTAAGGATTTTTTAATGAAAGCATTACATTTCAAAAAGTTGTATTTACTGATTATTTATATTCTATCATTAGTAATGATTAATATCTTTCATTAGTAATGATTAATATCTATCATTTAAAATGTTTTATTTTTATTATTTATAATGGTTAATATTGTACATTTGTAATGTTAAACTAAAATCATGATAGCACAACAAATATTTTCGACTGTAATAGAATCACAAAAAAACATTTTTGAGAAAAAACAAGTTGGTGTTCATAGAGAAATTCTTAACAAGATACCAAAGGCTAGTGGTTTTGCAAGTATAATTACAGGTTTGCGAAGAAGCGGAAAAAGTACCATCCAGCTCCAATTCAAAAAGGAGTATTTTCCAAATGAAGGATTATTTTTGAATTTTGAAGATCCAAGATTTGCAGGAATTGAGATAAAAGATTTTGAACGTTTGCATAACGAAATTGTAGAAAGAAAATCCAAAGTTCTTTTTTTTGATGAAATACAAATTGTAAAAGGTTGGGAAATATTTGTAAATAAGTTATTAAGAGAAGATTATTTTGTAATAATAACAGGTTCAAATGCTTCTTTATTAAGTAAGGAATTAGGAACACATTTAACAGGAAGACATTTTTCAACTGAGTTGTTTCCTTTTTCTTATTCGGAGTTTTTGACTTTTATGGAGTTTGAAAATAATGAAAACTCTTTTTGCGAATACCTCAAAAAAGGTGGAATGCCTGATTATTTGCGTACGGGAATTGATACCTACTTAAATAATTTACTTGATGATATATTAATCAGAGATGTTGCTATACGCTTTGGTTTGCGTGATGTAAATTCCTTACGTCAATTGGCGGTTTATTTAATATCAAATATAGGAACTTTAGTATCTGGAAACTCATTATCCGGAATGTTTGGAATCAAATCCAGTACAACCTTTTTAGATTATTTTTCCTATTTTAAAGATGTATATTTAATCGATTTTGTACCCAAATTTGACTATTCTATAAAAAAACAAATACGTAATCCTCAAAAAATATATTGTATTGATTTGGGAATTTACCATCAAAACAAAATTACATTTTCTCCAAATGATGGTCATATTTTAGAAAATGCGGTTTATTTACATTTAAGAAGAAAAAGTAAAGAGATATATTACTATCAAAATAAAGGAGAGTGTGATTTTGTTGTAGCAAAAAATGGTGTTCCAAAAGAGTTGTATCAGGTCTGTTTTGAAATTAATAGTATGAATATAGATAGAGAAACGAATGGCTTGTTTGAAGCAATGGATTATTTTAAAATAAATAATTCAACTATAATAACTCAAAATCAAAGAGATACTTATACAAAAGACAATTTAATAATAAATGTTATTCCAGCTTGGCAATGGATGAGTATAAAGGAATAACAATATTTAAAAATAAAATTATGACTATAAAAGATATTAAATCCAGCGAATACGCACCATTCTATGCAAACTACGTCGCACAAGTTTCTGATGAATATACACTTGTTGAGGAATTAGAAATTTCTTTGCATCGGTATATCAAATTTGTGCAAGATATTCCGATGGATAAATTTGACTACAGTTATGCTGAAGGAAAATGGACTATTAAGGATATTATTCAGCATACGATTGATGCCGAAAGAGTTTTTGCTTACAGAGCTTTACGTTTTGCTAGAAATGACAAAACCGAATTGCCTGGATATGAAGAGAATGATTTTGCCAATGAAGCCAACGGAAACAAAAGAAGCATCATGGAATTGCTAACAGAGTTTTCGGCTGTTCGTCATGCAACGTTGTTGTTATTCAAATCGTTTAATGAAGAGCAACTTCTGAGAGTTGGTTATGCAAATAACAATCCAATGTCGGTTAGAGCACTCGGTTTCATAATTATTGGTCATCAAAATCATCACCAAAGAGTTTTTGAAGAAAGATATCTTTAGAAAAAATTCCAAAAGAGAAATTCCAAATTTCAAAAATTAGTTTATAAAAAATCCCAAATTCCTTAACTAAATATTGGAATTTGGGATTTAAAATATTGTAATTTAATATTTATTCTTCGTCGTCATCGTCGTCAAAGTTGTCTGAAGGTTCGTCGTCATTGTCATCATCATCGTCGTCGTCACCATCGTCAGAACCGCCTTTGTCTTTTAGTAAATCTTCTTCTTCATCGTCATCATCGCTTGGAATATCATCGTCGTCCAAGTCTAGACCTTTTACTGGAGAAATAGGTTCAATTACTGAATCCAAATCGTCTTCTTCATCAAATTTCTCCATTCTGCTTGCCAATTTTGTACTTACTTTCACTAAATAAATAGTGTCTTCAGTTCTTACTTCAACAGCTTCAACAAGTTCGTTTTGAGCATTTCTGAAACGGATGATATCACTATCGTCATATCCTTCAGGAAATTTCTCTACTAATAAGTTTAAAATATCGCCAGTTAGCTTAGCATAATCAACAATAACTCTTCTCATAAATGTATTTTATTGGTCTAATAAATATGCAAAAATTAATGGAGCAACAATGGTTGCATCCGACTCAATGATGAACTTTGGAGTGTGAATATCCAATTTACCCCAAGTGATTTTTTCATTTGGAACCGCACCTGAGTACGAACCATAACTAGTGGTTGAATCTGAAATCTGACAGAAATAACTCCAGAAAGGAATATCATGCATTTCCATATCTTGGTACAACATTGGAACCACACAAATAGGAAAATCTCCTGCAATTCCTCCACCAATCTGGAAGAAACCAATACCTTTACCGCTTGAATTTTTAGGATACCAATCGGCTAACCACATCATATATTCAATTCCGCTTTTCATTGTAGTAGGTTTGAATTCACCTTTGATACAATAAGAAGCAAAAATATTACCCATGGTACTGTCTTCCCAACCTGGAACTACAATTGGAAGGTTTTTTTCTGCAGCAGCAACCATCCAAGAATCTTTTGGATCAATTTCGTAGTATTGTTCTAAAACACCAGAATTAATCATTTGATACATAAATTCATGTGGAAAATAACGCTCGTCTTTTGAATCAGCATTATTCCAAATATCATATAAGTGTGATTGTAATCTTCTGAAAGCTTCTTCTTCAGGAATACAAGTATCGGTAACTCTATTGTAATGGTTTTCTAATAAATCCCATTCTTCTTGTGGAGATAAATCTCTGTAATTTGGAACTCTTTTGTATGAATTGTGAGCAACTAAATTCATAATATCTTCTTCAAGATTTGCTCCAGTACATGAAATAATGTGTACTTTATCTTGACGAATCATTTCTGCTAGCGATTTTCCTAACTCAGCAGTACTCATTGCACCAGCTAAAGTTATCATCATTTTTCCATTTTCTAGTAAATGTTGCTCATATCCTTTGGCAGCATCTACTAAAGCAGCTGCATTGAAGTGAAGATAATTCTTCTCAATAAACTGACTTATTGGTCCTTTGCTCATTTTATGTATTTAATGTTTATGTTCGTAGTTTGGTCATCAAAGAAAAACTTTTTTTTGAAAACTTCAAACTGTTTTATTTATTATTATTTATTGTATCCTAAAATTTTTAACACATCGTCAGCTGTTTGCTGTTCAGAAAATACTTCTGTAGCTATAATTCCGTTTTTATCACGGTCTATTAATATATGTTTTGGTTGCGGAATTAAACAGTGATGCAATCCTCCAAAACCACCAATAGTTTCTTGATAGGCACCAGTATTGAAAAATCCAATATATAATGGTTTTTCTTTATTGTATTTTGGCAAATAAATGGCATTCATGTTTTGTTCAGAGTTGTAATAATCATCACTATCACAAGTCATTCCACCGAGTAAAACTCTTTCATAAGTGTCATTCCATCTATTTACAGCAAGCATGATAAATCGTTTGTTGATTGCCCAAGTATCAGGTAAAGTTGTGATGAATGATGAGTCAATCATGTTCCAAGCTTCTCTATCATTTTGTTGTTTTTGATACAAAACTTGATAAATTGCTCCACCTGATTCACCAACGGTAAACGAACCAAATTCTGTGAAAATATTTGGCACATCAACTTCAGCTTCTTCACAAGCAATTTTTATTTGATTAATAATTTCATCAATCATGTATTGATAATCATATTCAAATGCAAGAGAGTTTTTGATTGGAAAACCTCCACCAATATTTAATCCATCTAGAGTAGGACATTCCTTTTTAAGTTGAATATAAACTTTAATACATTTTACTAATTCATTCCAATAGTATGCAGTATCATTTATTCCAGTATTGATAAAAAAGTGAAGCATCTTCAACTCTAATCTATCATTTTCTTGAATTTGTTTTTTATAAAACTGAACTATGTTTTTATAACCAATTCCTAGACGAGATGTATAAAACTCAAATTTTGGTTCTTCTTCAGCAGCAATTCTAATTCCAATTTTGAATTTTCCTTTAATTTCAGCTTGAAGCAAATCTAATTCCTCATAATTATCAATAATTGGAATAGTATTTTTATGACCATTATTAATTAATCTTGCAATATTGGTAACATATTGATCTCTTTTAAAACCATTACAAATTACATAAGTGCTTTTGTTGATTTTACCATTTTCTAATAAATTTTCAACAATGTTGATGTCAAATGCTGATGATGTTTCAACGTGAATATTATTCTTAAAAGCTTCACTCATAATGTATTCAAAATGAGAACTTTTAGTACAATAACAATAATAATATTTACCTTCATAATTATTTTTTTCCATTGCATTTCGGAACCAATTTTTAGCTCTTTTAATGTTGTTAGAAATTTGAGGTAAATAAGTAAATTTTAATGGAGTACCATATTGCTCAACCAATTTCATTAAATCAATGTTGTGAAAAAGTAGTTCACTATCTTTATTTAAAGTAAATTCTTCCTGCGGAAAATAATATGTTTGATTAATTAGGTCGAAATATTTTGTATTCATTTATATTGGAAATTTAGAAGATTAAAAAAAGGAAAAACAGTGTTAATCTTCTATTTTCAAACCCTAATGTTGGCATAAATTATTGGAAGTTTTTCAGTGTCAGACTTGAATAGTTCCAAAAACAAACCTAAAATAGTTCTGATAGATGTTAAAAAAGTAACACACAGTACTTGAAAACCAGAATTGGTTTTTAGCGTGAAAGTGCTGTTGGTAGTAGTGTTAGTATTATTTTTCATCACGACAAATGTAAAAAATAAAATTACCGAATTGCAATATTTTTTAAAAAATATCTTATGATTTGTAATCGTTAAAACTATTAATAATTAATTCATTTTCAACGGATTGATTTATGATGATTTTTCCAATGCCATTTATTAATGAAAATTGTACTTTTCCGTATTCATTTTTCTTGTCATGAATGAGTAAATTTTGAATTGAAATAATGTCCTCTTCATTAAAATTATGAGGTTCATAAATGTTAGAAATAATATATTTAATTTGATGAAATTCTTCGTTAGAAAGCAATCCTTTTTCTTTTGAAAGGTAACTTTCTAAAATCATTCCAATTGCTATGGCTTCTCCATGTAAAAGCGGTGTTTCAGATTCTAAAAAATGACTTTCAATTGCGTGACCTAGAGTATGACCAAAATTCAATGCTTTTCGAATGCCATTTTCTGTAGGATCTTGCTTTACAATTTCGTTTTTAATTTCAATAGAACGGTAAATTAAAGCATCAAAATCAGCAAAATCAACTTTAGTTAAATCTAAAAATTGTTCCCAATAATTTTTATCATAAATCAAACCATGCTTTAGCATTTCTGCTAATCCAGAACGCATTTCTCTTTGCGACAAAGTTTCAAGAAAATCGGTAGAAATTAACAGCATTTTCGGAACATTAATTACACCGATTTGGTTTTTTAAATTTCCTAAATCAACTCCATTTTTTCCACCAATTGAGGCATCAACCATTCCTAACAATGTAGTTGGAACGTTTATAAAATCAATTCCTCTTTTGAAAGTAGAAGCAATAAATCCGCCAATATCTGTAATAACGCCACCACCAAGATTAATTATCAAGCTTTTTCTGTCAGCTCCAAGTTCAGATAAAATTGACCAAATTTCTACACAAGTTGTAATATTTTTGATTTCTTCACCGGCTTCAATTTCGATTATTTCAATCGGAATTTCTGTAGCCAAATTTGGTAAGAATTTTGGAAGACAATATTCATTAGTATGCTCGTCAACTAAAATGAAAATAGAGGAATAATTATTTTCAGATATAAAGAGGTTTATTTTTTCATATCCAGTTTCATTGAAAAATATTTGGTAACCGTTGGCTTCGATAGATTGCATACAAATTTTATTTTGAACAAAAATAGAGATATTATTTTATCCATTTAAACTTTAGCGATAACTTATTTTTTAGTTAAAATTCTTTTAGCTTAGTGTAAAATGATTACTTTTGTTTAATTAAAATTTATAAAAGTTAAACAAAACACAGTTTGAAACCGATAATTGCAACCTCAGAAAAAGAAAATTTAACTGATATTCAGATTGATAGAATCATTGAAATGGCTTGGGAAGACCGAACACCATTCGATGCTATTAAGTTTCAGTTTGGCTTAACAGAAGCCGAAGTAAAGGCTTTAATGAAAAAAGAATTGAAATTCAGTAGCTATAAATTGTGGCGTGAAAGAGTTGAAAATTGCAAAACTAAACATGTGGCGAAACGTGTTGAAGGCATTGACCGATTTAAATGCAATTTGCAACGTTCAATTTCAAATAATAAAATTTCTAAACGTTAAAAAATGGATAGTAAGAAACCAGATAATGTAGTTTTTTCAGAAGAAGAAGGTTACAATGCGAGTTTGTTGTCTTATTCTACAAGTGTTGGCGCTCCAGTTATCAAAATGGACGATGTTGTTTCGTGGAAAAGTAGAGGAATAAACAATGTAAATAAAGAGTTTGAAAATAAGTTTAACGAACTTAAAATTCAATATGAAAAATTAATGCAAGAATTTGAATGGAACGAATTGGTTTACAACTCCAAATTCTCGTTTGAACCTGTAATCGGTGAAATTTATCATTTGTATGCCAATAATGACGGAACAAATTCTCTTTCTTTAATTGCGCCAAACGAGTGGAATAAAGAACATATTGGAACTTTCAAATTGAATAGTGAAAGAAAATGGGTTCATCTTGCTTAAAAATTTAAAAATGGTAAAAACGTTTATTAATAAAAATCAAATAGAAGAGCTTGAAAAACAAAAAAGAGTTCATCTAATAAATAGTTTAGGAGGTTTTAAGAGTGTTAGTTTAGTTGGAACTTCCGATGAAAATGGAAACGAGAATCTAGCTATTTTTAGTTCATTTTTTCATATTGGAGCCAATCCACCATTAATTGGATTGATTTTTCGTCCAAGTCCACCAGAACGTGATACGATGCGAAATATTTTGGATACAGGATTTTTTACAGTCAATCATATTAATGAATCCATATATAAGCAAGCACATCAAACTTCGGCTAGATACGATAAAGGAATTTCTGAATTTGATGTAACTGGTTTAAAATCAGAATATAAAAATGATTTTTTCGCGCCATTTGTAGCAGAAAGTCACATTCAATTAGGAGTAGAATTTAAAGAAAAAATCGATATTTCTATAAATAGCACCACTATGATTATAGGAGAAATCACTCAAATTTATATTCCAGAAAATTGCTTACTTGATGATGGTTTTATTGATTTAGAAAAAGCCAATACTATCACCTGTTCGGGTTTAGATAGTTATCATAAAACCATACAATTAGACCGATTAAGCTACGCAAAACCTGATAAAGAAATTACCTCATTACTCTAAAAATTGAATAAAAAAGCTATAAATATTGTTTGGTTCAAACGTGATTTACGTTTTACAGATCACGAACCACTTTATTTGGCTCAACAAGAAGAACTTCCGGTTTTATTAATTTATTTCTTTGAACCATCAGTAATGAATTATGACGATTCTGATGTTCGTCATTGGCGGTTTATACACGAATCGTTGCAGGAAATGCAAGTCAAATTAAATTCTATTGCTACAAGTATTTATATTTTTCATAGTGAAGTACAATCAGTTTTTAATGAATTGAATAAAATTTATGATATAAAAACTGTTTTTTCACATCAAGAAATTGGAAATAAAATCACTTTCGATAGAGATATCGCTATGCAGACATTTTTTGATGAAAATCAAATTACTTGGAAACAATCGCAAATGCACGGTGTAATTCGCAAGTTAAAATCTAGAAGCAATTGGGATAAACGTTGGGAACAAGTTATGCGAGCAGAACCCAAAATGATTGATTTGAATTCGTTTCAATTCGAAAATTTGGAGGCTAATTTGTATCAAAATTCAAAAGGAAATGAACTTCCAACAGCAATCACAACACGAAATAAAAACTTTCAACAAGGCGGTGAATATTGGGCTTGGCGTTATTTAGATAGTTTTGTTAAAGAACGTCATGTGAATTATAGTAAACATATTTCCAAACCCAATTTAAGTCGAACAGGTTGTAGCCGATTGTCACCTTATTTGACTTATGGAAACATCAGTATGCGAATGGTTTACCAATACACCAATCAGCATTATGAAGCATCCAAAAACAAAAGAGCGATGTTGAATTTTGTTTCAAGATTGCATTGGCATTGCCATTTTATGCAAAAATTTGAAGACGAATGCCGAATGGAATTTGAAAATGCAAATCGAGCTTACGATTCTTTAATAAAACCTAAGAATGAAACTTACATAAAAGCGTGGCAAGAAGGAAAAACTGGAGTTCCAATCGTAGATGCTTGCATGCGATGTTTGGTTCAAACTGGTTATATAAACTTTAGAATGCGAGCCATGGTGGTTTCGTTTTTTACTTTCAATTTATGGCAAGATTGGCGCGAATTGCATTTTTTGGCTAGACAATTTTTGGACTACGAACCAGGAATTCATTATCCACAAATTCAGATGCAATCGGGAACAACAGGAATAAATACAATTAGAATTTACAATCCAATTAAAAACTCTGAAGAGCACGATTCAGATGGTATTTTCATCAAAAAATGGATTCCAGAATTGGCTGAAGTTCCTGTAGAATTGATTCACGAGCCATGGAAATTAAACACAATAGAACAACAATTTTACAATTGCGAAATCGGAAAAGATTATCCATTTCCTATTGTGGATATTGATGAAACTCGAAAAAAAGCTAGTGATATCGTTTGGAGTTTCCGTAAGAATGATGCTGTCAAAGAAGAAGGAAAAAGAATTTTAAAAAAGCACGTTAGTAACCCAAATAAACCTAAAAATGCGAGGAGTAAAAAAGCAAAACCTTCCAAGTAAAACATGTATTGTTTGCCAAAAACCATTCACTTGGCGCAAAAAGTGGGAAAAAGTTTGGGACGAAGTAAAGTATTGTAGTGATAAGTGTAGAGGAAAAAAGTGATTAGTGAATAGTAATTAGCGAATAGCTTAATTAAACTTAATACCTAAATGGTTTAAAAATAAAAAATGCCAAAAACCTTACGATTAATTCTCGGAGATCAATTAAATAGTAATCATTCTTGGTTTAAAACCGTCGATGAATCGGTTACTTATGTGATGATGGAAATTCGTTCCGAAACCGATTATGCTAAGCATCATATTCAAAAAGTAGTTGGAATATTTTCCGTAATGCAAAATTTTAAAAATGTTTTACTAGATAACAATCATAAAGTTATCTATATTCATTTAAATGATAATAATAACTTACAATCCTTTGAAAAAAATATTCAAAGCTTAATTTCTGAGCATAATTTCACTCATTTTGAATACCAATTACCAGATGAATATCGCGTTGATTTGGATTTGAAAAATCTATGTAAATCTATTTCAATTTCTAGTACTGCAGTTGATTCGGAACATTTCTTTACTACTCGAAATGAACTCGGAGATTTCTTTGAAGGCAAGAAAATCTATTTAATGGAAAGCTTTTATCGTGCTATGAGAAAAAAGCACAATGTCATGATTGAAGGCGATAAACCGCTCACTGGTCAATGGAATTATGATGGTGAAAATAGAAAGAAATTACCAAAAAATCACAAGCCAATTACTCCTTTAGTTTTCAATAATGATGTTTCTGAAATTTATAATGAGATTTCAAAAACAGATGTCAAAACCATTGGGACAATTGATGATAAAAACTTTGTTTGGCCAATAAACAGAGAACAATCATTACAATTATTAGATTTTTTTGCAGAAGAATGTTTGCAATTATTTGGAAGTTATCAAGATGCAATGACTCCAAACGAATGGTCATTATATCATTCTAGAATTTCATTTTCGATGAACATTAAAATGATTTCACCAAAAGAAGTTATCGATAGATGTATTGAAGAATGGCAAAAACGTCCAAATGAAATAGAATTCAATCAATTAGAGGGTTTTGTCCGTCAAATAATTGGTTGGCGCGAATACATGAGAGGAATTTATTGGAACAAAATGCCCGAATTTGCCACAATGAATTTCTTTAACAATCAAGAAAAATTACCCAATTGGTTTTGGACCGGAAAAACCAAAATGAACTGCATGAAAGATGCTATAAATCAATCTTTAAATTATGCGTATGCTCATCACATTCAACGCTTAATGATTACAGGAAATTTTGCACTTTTAGCAGGAATTCATCCAGACGAAGTCGATATATGGTATCTCGGAATTTACATCGATGCCTTCGAATGGGTTGAAATTACTAATACTCGTGGCATGAGTCAGTTTGCTGATGGCGGAATTGTAGGTACAAAACCTTATGTAAGTTCTGCCAGTTATATTGATAAAATGAGTCATTATTGCGGTAGTTGTTTTTACAAAAAAGCACTAAAGACTGGAGAAAAAGCTTGTCCATTCAATAGTTTGTATTGGAATTTTTATGACAGAAATGAAGATAAATTAGGGAAAAATCCACGAATCGGAATGATGTACAACGTTTGGCGAAAAATGAAACCCGATGACAAAACAGCGTTATTAGAACAAGCGGATTATTATTTGAAAAATATAAATGAACTATAAGTTTAAGAGTTTAAATGTTTAAGAGTTTAAAAGTTTGAAAACCTGTAACATTAAACTAAAATAATAAAATAAAAAAAAATGAGAAGGAGTATAGTTTGGTTTAAAACAGATTTACGATTACATGATAATGAAACACTTATCAAAGCTATTTCACAAAGTGATGAAATTATTCCAGTATATTGTTTTGATGACTCTCAATTTGAAACTACAGAATTTGGTTTCAAGAAAACTGGAAATTTTAGAGCGCAATTTTTATTAGAATCCATAATTGATTTGGATAAAAACTTAAGATCAATTGGTTCAGGATTATTGATTTTAAAAGGAAAACCAGAAGTTGAAATTCCGAAAATTGTACAAGAATACAAAGTATCAAAAGTTTTTGCAAAACGTGAAGTTTCTTATGAAGAAAAGCAGAAAGAAGCTAGAGTCCAAGAGGAATTATTCAAATTGAAATGTGAGCTTAAAACATTTAGCACAAGCACTTTATATCATGCTGAAGATTTGCCGTTTTCAATAAAAGATATTCCAGATGTGTTTACCAATTTCAGAAAGAAAACAGAGAAAGATTCTTTTATCAGAGTATCATTTGAAGAACCAAAAGAGTTAAAATCTCCTGAAATAGAATCTTTAAAATTACCAACATTAGAAGAATTAGGTTTGGATTTTCAGCCAATAGATTCAAGAGCAGTTTTACCATTTAAAGGTGGTGAAACAGAAGCAATAGCTAGACTAAATCACTATTTTTTCGAAACTAAGTGCATTTCAGAATATAAAGAAACTCGAAACGGCTTGGTTGGCGCCGATTATTCTTCAAAGTTTTCGGCTTGGTTGGCTTTGGGTTGTATTTCGCCTAGATTTATCCATGATGAATTGAAAAAATACGAAAAGCAATTTGGAGCAAATGAATCGACTTATTGGTTGGTTTTTGAGTTGTTATGGCGCGATTATTTTAGATTTATGATGAAAAAATACAATGCCAAATTCTTTCAACAAGCCGGAATTCAAAGTAAAGGAATACCTGTAAACAAACATAACACAAGTCAACTCCAAGAATGGATTGATGGCGAAACAGGTGTCGATTTTGTAGACGCTAATATGATTGAATTAAAGTTAACAGGTTTCATGAGCAATCGTGGACGTCAAAATGTGGCTAGTTATTTATGTAATGATTTAAAACTCGATTGGCGTTATGGAGCAGCGTATTTTGAACAGCAACTAATTGATTATGATGTTTGTAGCAATTGGGGTAATTGGGCTTATTTGGCTGGAGTAGGAAATGATCCAAGAGGAAATCGTTATTTTAATATTGAAAAACAGGCCTCCGATTATGATAAAGATAAAAAGTATAGGAATTTGTGGTTAAAATCATAAAATTAATTCTAAAACTCTATTTATATTTGCATAATTAATAAAATTTCGATGGACAAAATTTTCAACAATACTGAAGTTGCTTTCTCATTAAAAAGTGATACTGAATTAGACAGAGCTTATTTCCTTTTCAAAATGATTGCCAATGAACCATTGGTTAGAATTGGAACTGCAGTTACCAACTTTGCTTTAAAAGCACATTTACCAGTTGACGGATTAATTCGTGCCACTGTTTTCGATCATTTTTGTGGTGGTGTAAATGAAATAGATTGTCTTTCAGTTGTTGATAAAATGTATACCAAAGGTGTTTCATCGGTTTTGGATTATTCAGTAGAAGGTAAAGAAGAAGAAACTCAATTTGATGCGGCTTTAGAAATGACTCTAAAAACAGTTGAGTTTGCCAAAGAACGTCAGGCGATTCCGTTTGCGGTTTTTAAACCAACAGGTTTAGGTCGTTTAGATTTATATACAAAAGTAGGAGAGAAGCAACCACTTTCGGCAGAAGAGCAAGCAGAATGGGACAAAGTTAAAGAACGTTTTGAAATTATATGTAAAACAGCTCATAGTAAAGATGTTGCCTTATTAATTGATGCTGAAGAGAGTTGGATGCAAGATGCAGCAGATGATTTGGTAGAAGACATGATGCGCAAGTACAACAAAGAAAAAGTGATTGTTTTCAATACTTTACAAATGTACCGTTGGGACAGAATGGATTATCTAAAAGCATTGCACGAAAGAGCAAAAGCTGACGGATTTTATATCGGAATGAAGTTAGTTCGTGGTGCTTACATGGAAAAAGAGCACAAACGTGCCGAAGAAAATGGTTATCCAACTCCAATTTGCGCTTCTAAACAAGCAACGGATGATAACTATAATGTTGCTGTTGATTACATGATGAAACACATCGATAAAATGGCAATCTTCGCTGGAACGCACAATGAAGAAAGCTCTTATAAATTGATGGAAATGTTGAAAGCAAACAATATTGAAATTAAAGATCAAAGAATTTGGTTTGGACAACTTTACGGAATGAGTGATAACATCAGTTATAACTTAGCTTCACACGGATACAATGTTGCAAAATATTTACCATTTGGACCAGTTCGTGATGTGATGCCTTATCTAATTCGTCGTGCCGAAGAAAATACTTCTGTTGCCGGACAAACTAGTCGAGAATTGAATTTATTGAAAGCGGAAAGAGATAGAAGAAAAAGTAAATAGTCATTAGTAAATAGTGATTAGTAAATCGAGACTAATTACTCTTCACTATTTACTAATCACTAACTATTACTAATACTCACTAAACTGCAAATTACTCAAATTCTTATAAATACCATTTTCAATTTCGAGTAGTTCTTTGTGCGTTCCTTTTTCAGCTATTTTTCCATCATTTAAAACTAATATTGCATCGGCACTTCTTATTGTTGAAAGTCTGTGTGCAATTATAATACTCGTTCTGCCTTCCATTAAATTTTCTAAAGCTTCTTGTACTAATTTTTCACTTTCACTGTCTAGTGAAGAGGTAGCTTCGTCCAAAATTAATATACTTGGATTTTTCAATAAAGCTCTAGCTATTGCTATGCGTTGACTTTGTCCACCAGAAAGTTTTATACCGCGTTCTCCAACCAAAGTATCGAATTTTTCTGGAAATCCGTTTACGAAATCTAAGGCGTTGGCTTGTTTGGCAGCAATCATAATTTCTTCTTCGGTGGCATTTGGTTTTCCGTAAGCGATGTTTTCGCGAATGCTTCCGCCAAATAAAATCACATCTTGTGGAACTATACTCATATTGCCACGAAGATTTTCTAAATCATAATCGTAGATATTCTTGTTGTCAATTAAAATTTGTCCAGCATCAATATCATAAAAACGCAATAGGAGTGAAGATATTGTTGATTTTCCGGCACCACTCGGACCAACAATTGCAATTTTCTGGCCATAGTTTGCAGTAAAATTTACATCTTTCAACACTTGAATTTCTGGTCGTGATGGATAACTAAATTGTACATTTTGAAAGGAAACATTTCCTTTTATTTTTTCAGTGGATTGATTTTGATTGGAGTTTATTTTCTCAGGAGTTTCTTCTAATAATTCAAAAACACGTTCGGTTGCTCCAACGGCTTTTTGAATTTGAGTGTACAATTCGGCAATTCCGCCAGAAGAGGCACCAACATAAGTAGAATATAATACGAAGGAAATTAAATCACCAACGGTCATTTCTCCTTTAATACTCAAGGTAACTCCATACCAAACTACGGCAACAATGGTTCCGAATAGGCAAAAGATGATGAATGAAGCAAAATAGCCGCGATAATTCCCTCCTTTGATGGCTACTTTGACTACTTCTGAAATCTTGTTTTTGTAGCGTGCAATTTCATACCATTCGTTAGCAAAAGCTTTTACAACTGTAATTGCTTGTAAAGATTCTACCACAATATTTTGACTATCGGCAACTTGATCTTGTAAGTTTTTAGAATATTTTCTGATGAACCTACCAAAAATAACAGCAGCAACAGCAACTAAAGGAACAATCGAAATCATCATTAAAGTTAATTTTAAATTGATGCTTGCCAATAAAATAAAACTTCCGATAATTAGAATAAATTGTCTTAAAAACTCAGCAATTGTGGTTGCCAAAGTGTCAGAAATCTGATTGATGTCAGTACTAATTCTACTGTTTAATTCGCCTGCGCTTTTTTGAGTAAAGAATGGCATAGGCAATTTTATCAAATTACTATAAAGAGCCAATCGTAAATTTGCCAATGTATTTTCGGTGTAATTTACAAATAATGAGATTCTAAAAAAGGAGAAAAAAGATTGTAGAAATAATATTCCGACTAATCCTAAAGCTATCGAATTGGCTTTTGATAAATCATTATTTTTCACACAATCAATCAAAATTCCCATAAGTTTTGGAAATGCTAATGCTGTTCCACCTGTTAGTAAAAGGAAAAACAATCCCAAATAGAATTTCCATTTGTGATTATCAGCATATTTGAATATTAAAAGAGCTTTACTTAATGTACTTGCGTTGAGTTTGGCTTTTGGAAGGTCGTTTTCTTGAAATCGCGCCATTTTTTTTCTTGTAAAAGTAACTAATATTGCTGTGTCAATTTTTTTTACAAATGCTAATATTTTGTGAAAAAAAAATCCGCTTTGCTTTCACAAAACGGATTTGAATTTTTCCTTTTTTACTTTCACTACATAGGTACAGATTGAATGAGTTCCTAAATTGATATGGACATCATAGAAGCCAAGTTTGGAAAAAGTATATTTTATTTTTATGGTACTATTTTCCAAACGTTCTATTGTTGGTTTGATGTATTCAATTCGACTTCCATAATTAATTTGTAGAAAAATGGTGCTTATATCAATTCCTTTTAAATCTTTAAGAAGAAATGTAGCTTCTTTATTTTTTTCGATTTCTAAATACATAAGAGAAGGTTCGATAGGAAAAACAGCATATTTAAACGCATAATCATATACTACTGGTGCTTTCAAAAACTCCGATAAATTTGTTTTTTCATCTTTTAATAACCATTTGTCTTCATTAGGAAAATGATCTTTTGCAAACAATTCTGGGTCAGCTAAAAAATACCCATCATTATAATCAAATTCAAAAGTAAAAGTATTTAAATTATATGCACCACTAGACCAAGTTGCATCACACAAGTACCATTTATTATTAAGTTGTACGGCGTTCCAAGAATGATTAGGGAATTTT
>LNFM01001967.1_pt1 | contig 44517 bp, 59 predicted proteins | sample 596031 | NCBI WGS metagenome assembly LNFM01 (sample SAMN04254537, study PRJNA301005) | activated carbon metagenome | isolation source: dual media filters at the Ann Arbor, Michigan drinking water treatment plant | place: USA: Ann Arbor
AGAAAGGACCGGAGAGATGCGTGGTCAGGTCGAGAACGACCAGGCCGTCGAGGGCGCCTGCCATATGATTACCCCAGAATCTTCTTGAGGTCGGTCATCGTCGCGAGCCACTTGCTGGCGCCGAACTCGTTGGAAACGACCTTGCCGTCCTTGACGATCAGGAAGCGCGGCGTACCGCTCTTGCCGCGGGAGCTGGTCGAGGATCGGCTTCAGGTCACCCGGCCAGTAGCGCTCCTGGTAGGCTTCCTTGAGCTTGGGAGGGTCAACCTCGATCCACGTCACTTGCTGGAACTCCGGCGAGGCCAGCCATTTTGCCTTGTGAGTGTTCTTCCACTGCGTGCAGGGCGGACAATCCCAGGCCCCGACGTAGATGATCTTGATGTCCGACGCGGCCTGCGCCGGGCCGAGCGCGGCCGAGGCAGCCCAGGATGCGGCAATGGATGCGAAAACGAAGGCGCGGCGATTCATGTGAGGTAATCTAGGCCCGCATGCCCCGCCCCACCAAACCCTCTCTTGTCACTCTGGGCGACTTCTTCCGGTTCGCGGTTCGCCGCTTCCGGGCCGCCCGCCTGGCCTACGGCCACGGCACCACCAACGCCATCGACGAGGCGGCCTTCCTGGTGCTGGAGGCGCTGCGCCTGCCGGTTCATACGCTGGATCCCTGGCTCGATCTCAAGCCCACCGCCAATGAGCGCGCCCGCCTGCTCACCCTAATCGAGGCGCGCGTGGCGCTGCGCCTGCCGGCGCCCTACCTGGTAGGTGCGGCCTACATGCACGGCGTGCGCTTCCGCGCCGACAAGCGGGCACTGATCCCGCGATCCTTTATCGGCGATCTCCTGATCGACGGCGCCCTGCCGATCGGCGATCTCTCGCGCGTGCGCCGCGTGCTCGACCTCTGCACCGGCTCGGGCTGCCTCGCCATCCTGGCCGCCCTCGTGTTCCCGCGCGCCCGGATCGACGCGGTCGATCTCTCGGCCGGCGCGCTGGCCCTCGCCCGGCGCAACGTCGCCGACCATCGCCTAGACGATCGCATCGCGATTCACCGTGGCGATCTTTTCACCCCGCTGCACGGCAGCCGCTACGACCTCATCATCAGCAACCCGCCCTATGTCGATGGCCGCGGCATGGCGAGGCTGCCGCCGGAGTATCTCCACGAGCCGCGCATGGCGCTGGCCGCCGGCGACGACGGACTAGAACTGGTCCGCCGCATATTGGCCGAGGCGCCCCGGCATCTTGCCAAGGACGGCAACCTCCTTTGTGAAATCGGCCGCGGCCGCCGACCACTCGAAGCCGCCTATCCACGCCTGCCATTCCTCTGGCTCGACACTGAACAGAGCGAGGGCGAGGTCTTCTGGCTCGCGCGGAAGGATCTCGTCTAGCCGGCATCCCCCAGGCAAATGCCCAGCGCGCGGGCGGTGCGGATCAGAGCGCCGCCGGGATCGACGGTGCGCGAGCGGCCGACTACCTTTTCCAGCGGCACGTCTATCACCTGACGGTTCCACCACGCCACCATGCGGTCGCCCTTGCCGTCGGCCAGCACGTCGACCGCGCGGACACCCAGCGCGGAGGCAAGCAGGCGGTCTTCCGCCGTCGGCATGGCGCCGCGCTGGACGTGGCCCAGTACCGTGGCGCGAGCCTCGGCGCCCGTGGCCTTGGCCAGCCGCTTCGCCAGCCATTCGCCGACGCCGTGGTCGGGCGCGTCGGCCGCGGCATCGGCCGCTTCGTCGGATTGCCCGGCAGCTTCAGCCACCACGACCAGGGCCGAGGTGCGGCCCGCGGCGCGCAGGCCCGCGATGTGGCCGACGACGCGATCGACACTCCAGCGCACCTCGGGGATCAGCACGACGTCGGCGCCACCCGCGATGCCGGCGGCGATGGCGATGTGGCCGGCATCGCGGCCCATGACTTCCAGCACCATGACGCGTTCGTGGCTGGCGCCGGTCGGCTGAAGCCGGTCGAGTGCTTCGGTCGCAATGGCGACGGCGGTCGAATAGCCGACCGCGCGCTCGGTCTGCCCGACATCGTTATCGATGGTCTTCGGGACCCCGACGAAGGGCACGCCCGACGGCGCCAGCAGACGGCGCAGGATATCCAGGCTGCCGTCGCCGCCAACGCCGATCAATCCATCGAGGCGAAGCTGTTTCAGGCCCTCGACCATCTCGCCAGAGCGATCTCTGAGGCTGCCGTCCGGCATCGGGTAGGCAAAAGGATCGCCGCGATTGGTGCTGCCCAGGAACGTGCCGCCCTGGCGCGCCAGTGACGAATCGAGACGTGCGGGATCCAGCGTCACGGCCTCGACGGGGCGTTCCAGCAGGCCGAGCGTGCCGCGGCCGATACCGATCGTCGTCCAGCCGTAGCCATGATGCGCGCGCAAGGCCGCGGCGCGGATCACGGCATTGAGGCCTGCGCAATCGCCGCCGCTGGTGAGGATTCCGATTCGCCTGGTCATATCGGCCCCTCGGTCGCGTTTGCGAGGTTGAATGAGTCAATCAATCTTGATGTCGGCCGCCACCACGGCACTATGCACACCATGAAATCGCACTACACCATGTTCGCAGGCTACAATGCCTGGGCCAACCGCCGCCTCTACGACGCCGCGGCACAATTGTCCGATGCCGACTACCGCGCCGACCGCGGCGCGTTCTTCAAGTCGATGCACGGCACGCTCAATCACCTGCTGGCGACCGATCGCATCTGGATGAAGCGCTTCACCGGCGAAGGCGAGGCGCCCGAGCGGCTGGACGCCATGCTGCATGACCGCTTGGCCGATCTCGATGCCGCGCGCACCGCCTTCGACCGCGACATCGTCACCTGGGTCAACGGTCTCGACGAGGCGCGGTTGCAGGGCGTGATCCGTTATCGCCGCGTGTCGACGCCCGAGGAGTTCGTGCAGCCGCTGATGCCGGCGCTCGACCACTGGTTCAATCACCAGACCCATCATCGCGGCCACGCGCACATGATCCTGACCTCGCTCGGCCGGCCGGCGCCCGAACTCGATCTCCTCTATTACCAGCGCGAAGCCGGGGCCGGACGCACCTAAGACGCGCAGGGCACGACGTCGAAGGCGACGCAGATCCTGGGCTCGGACGATTTCGTCGGCAGCGTCGCGTGCGGCACGAAGGACGGGAACAGGACGAGCCGGCCCGGCGCAGGTCTTATGTCCCGGATACCCCAGGGCGGCCGTTCGCCCTCCGGCAGGTCCAAGCTGCCGAGTGCCAGGCAGCCGGCGCGGACATCGTCGCCACCAGAGCGTTTTGGTGCCGTGACGTAGTAGACGCCACTCAGCCAGCCCGAACCGTGAATGTGCGACCTCTGGAAGCCCTCACCCGGATAGACGACTGCCCAGGCATGCATCTCGGCCATCTCGGGACACGCTGCGATGAAGGGATCATCCGATCGGTCGGGCAAACCGGCGACGAAGGTATCCACCGCTCCACGCAACAGACCCATCAAGGCAGCAACCGCGCCGTCGGGCGCGGAAGCAAGATCGGCCGCGGTCTGCAGGCCGCCTCTCGTCGCTTTGCCGGCCGGATCGGGCTTCAGCGTCGGATTGCGGGCGATCTCCTCGCTAAGCTCGGCTTCGAAGGCCTCAGGCGCCGCGAGGTCGGTCACCGCAACGAAACGATCTAGATCGATCAACTCGCGCGCTTCGGCCGAGCGCCCCAAGCGGGCATAGGCTGCCGCCAGCTCGTAGCGCGCCTGGACATGGCCGGCCTTGCGATCGAGCGCCGCCCGGCAGATCGGGATCATGGCTTCAGGGCTGCCCTTCAGCGCGTAGGCCAGGCATTCAATCGCCGTATCGTGGGTCGGGTCGAGCGCCAGGACTTCCCGCGCGATCCGGCCGGCGTCGTTGGCGGGAGCGGCCTTCAAGAGTAATTCGCGGCGGTACAACATCGACGGCAGATCGTCGGCCGGGATCTCCGGGACCTGCCGCATGACTCGATCGAAGAGATCGCGGCGGCCATGCCGATGATGGATGTCGGCGAGCATGAGCGGGAATTTCGGTGCCGCCGGCAGCCTGGCGACCGCATCGGCCAGGACCGCGACGGCCTCGTCGTCCCGCTCCATCAGAAAAAGGGCGTGTGCAAGCATTTCCCACTGCTGCGCATCGTCGGGTCGCAGCGCGACCGCCTTGCGAGCCAGCTCGACGACAATGGCCCACTTGTTGCGATCAGCCGATGTGTCCCAACGCATTGCCGCCCCTTCGAGCCGTAAAACGCGCGTGAAAAAGCCCCGAACAATCGGGGCTTCGTTGCAGTCCGGCAATGGTGGGCGCTGTAGGGCTCGAACCTACGACCCGCTGATTAAGAGACCGTGCGCCCGAAACCGTCGGATGCCGATAACATAAGGCTTTCCGGCCCGTCAACAGTTGGACGCGCACCGCTGGAAACAGCAGCAGCGGCGCAGGGAGTTGGACGAGGCCTAATCTTCCAGCGCCTGGATGAGCGCATCGTGCTTGGCCGCGCACTCATCGAAGGCGAGCTCGATGTCGATGCCGGCCTCCATGTTTTGCTCGACCGACTTACTTCGGGCTGGCCGCTCGGGCTCCCGGCACTTTGTCCGCAGGGCCTTTGACGGTTTGACCGGCACCGCCACCGGCACCTCGTCGGGCCGCTGAAATACGCTGCACCCCGTCGATCCAAGCGAGATAGGCAGGATCAGTAGCACAAGGGCCGCCATCCGATTTGACATAGCGAATCTCCGTTCTCACTTGACCGCCAACAAGCTGCAGGTTCTCGACCTTGGTGCCGAGATCGGCCAACGCCTGATCCGACTTGAGCACCTGCTGGTTGACCACCTGCAGGCTCTTGACGGCCGTTTCCTTTTTGAAGTCGGCGAAGGCCAGCTTTTCCCCCGCAAGATCCGCGTCCCGGTTCGCGAGCCGCACCGTCTGCACGCCGAGCGCGATAGCCACGACACCCGCGAGCAGCCAGGGCGCGGCCTTGAGCAGTGCGGCCGGGTTCACGGAAAGCCCTCGCCCGTCACGTCGCGCGTCCCGCTGCCGTCGATGACCAGCAGCTGGCGGCGCGAGCGGCCGTCACGGGAACGGCCGATATGCACCCACGAACCGAACTCGTAGATGAGCTGATCGAAGTTGAGCGATTCCTTGTAGGTCGCCAGATCACGGCAGATTTCCAGCGGCGTGCCGTAGCCCGGGCAGATGAAGTCGGCAGCACCTCCCCAAACGTGCGCGCTCGTCTTGGAGGAGCCGGGCACGGCGTCATTGAGTTGCCGCCCGCGAAAGCCCGACGTGATGGTGATGACGCGGTTGCCGAGGATCCTGCGCGTCAATTCCAACATTTCGGCCGTGCGCTGTATCTCGCCCAACTCGACGGCGTTCGGCATGTTGGAAATGCCCAGGCGGGCCGCCGTCTGCGAGGCCGTGAATTCGGCGAGATCGAAATGGGCGCTGAGTTTCATGGCTGACCTTTCATTTTGGGAGGGCGTCGGAGGCGATAGAGCCAGTTGACCGAGAGCGCCGCCGCGAAGCAGACGGCAATCGGCGAGGGCGAGAAGTCGAAATCGAGCGACGGCAACGACACGCTGCCGTTGATCGCCACGACGAAGCAGAGGAACACCAGCACGCCGACGCCGATGCGCTGCAGCATCGGGGCGTGGCGGTGCTGTACGATGAGCATGGCGACACCGAGCGATGTGCCCAGCGAGCCGAAGAGGACGGCAGCAAGGTCGATGATGGGGTTCATAGCGGGCCTCCTTCGGCAGGCGGGGCTCCATTGCCGCCTTGCCCGCCGCGCGCCTTCCACCAACGCTCCAACGCGGCCCACGGGTTGCTCATCGACTTCACGATCAGATCGACGATGTACATGCCGCCTAGGCCACAGCCCCAATAGGCGAGACCCGCCATGCCATCCTTGAGCGTCCAGAACTCAACGACGCCCGGCGCCACGAAAAACACGCACGATGCGCCCGACGTGGCGGCAGCAATAGCCTTGGCCCAACTGTAATCGCGGCGATGCACGATCCCGATCAGGATGCCCGCAGCGCCCGCGATCAGGAAAAATCGCCGGTAGCCGAGGATGGTCGGATCGCCCTCCATCACGCCGCGCCCACCAGCTGCTTGGCGTAGGCCGCCGCAAACAGGTCGCGGATGCCCTCGACCGTGAGGCCGACAGAGGGATGCGCGCCCAGCTGCAGCACGAGCGGGTGATCGCTCTCGAACACCTTGGCATCGCGCCAGTAGATGCGCGGCTTACGGTTGCCCGCCTCCGCCAAGCCATCCAGCAGCGCCTCGATCGCATCGGCCAGGCCGGGCTGATCCTCGATTTCCAGCATAAAGTAGAGCCGCTCGACCGTGATGCGCTCGGCCGCCGCCGCCTGCCGCGCGATCTCGGCGTCGACCTCCTGCTGCGTCGGAGGCTCGAAATTCTCCGGCAACGGCGCGTCCCACTGCACCTCGTCGATTGTCGTCGCCGAGGAGAAGCCCGGCTTGGGCTGACAATTGATGCCCGGCCGCAGCACGGCGAGGGCTGGCATGATGCTGGGCATCAGAATTTCCCCTTGTAGAGCAGGCCGCTTTGAGCAACGACGCCGCCGCCGTCGCCGTAGTAAGTCGTCGTTCCACTCGCCTGCGAATTTTCGAGGGCGATGAGATAGGCGAGCCCCATAGCCTGCGTTGTCGCGCAGCCTTTCGGCGCAAGAAGATTGTTGGCAGGGCCCCCAGTGGCGACGGCCGTGCCCGTGAAAGCGGCGGTAGCGTTGAAGCCAACAGCCGCCTGCACGCCCGTGCCACCGCCGGTGTTGGTGGCCACCGCGCTGTACTCAGCGGAAATTGGATCCTCGCGAAGGCCGAGCACGAACGAGACACGCATGGTCGCGACGCCCCTCGCCGGGCGCCATAGAGCCGTCGTGTAGTTCCAGTTGTCGGTGAGGTCGCCGACGATGCCCTCGACCGGAACGCGATTGTAGGCGTTCCAAAGATGGAGCAGGGCCTCGGTGCCGCCCGTCGCAAACCCGCCGATGTTCCAGTTCAGCTGCGAGCTGGCGTCCGTGACGCCCGTGCCGACATAGGTGCCGAAGCGCGCGGCCGGTCCATTCGTCATGGCGAACTTGTTGACGTGGATGCCAGCGAGAAGCTCGAGCTCGGCGGTGCCGGCGCCAGTGCCGCGCTCCTGCACGAAGGTTGCCACAGTGTGAACGCCCGTCTGCGAGACCGACGTGTTGACGTAGGTCCCGGCCAGGAGATTGGCGAGCGAGGTCGCGACGTTGAACGTCGTGCCCGACACAACATGGATGAAGTAGGGCGTCAGGGCCGCGAGGCCGGTCGGCAGCGTGCCCGTCGTTTCGAGGAAGACGGGCTGCGCTTCATAGAAGCCATGGCTGCCGGCGGTGGTGAACACGCCCGGCGAAGCCAGCGTCACCGTGAAGGTCTGTGCCTTGCGCCAGCGCGGAGAACGGTAGAGCGCACCCGATGCCAGCAGGTAGAAATCGTAGCAGGAATAGGGCTGCGCGGCCGCCGCGCCGACGTTCGCCGCCGCCGAGGTGAGATCGTTGGAAATCTCGGGGAAGGTGACGGTGGCAAAGCGCGTGCCGTCCCACACCGGGGCGCGGCAGAGCCCGCCGTGTGGCGTCCAATAAACCACCGTCTTGCCGGTATAGGCCGCGCTCCCCATCACCGGCACGCCGGTCGCCAGCGAGAGACGGCCAACGGGAGCGGCCGGGCCGATCAGGCCACCGGCCACCATCAAGGCGGCATCGCTGGCCGAGCCGATCAGCGTCTGGAAGAAGGCGGAAAAGCCAAGCGCCGTACGAGCCGCCGCGATGGTGGCCGCCGTCACGACGGGTTCCATGGCGACACTCACCGGCACCGACGGCAATCCCGCCAGCACCGAGATCGCGCCCGTACCATCGAAGCCCAGCGGCTTGTTGGAACGCTGCGCCGCAATCGGCAGTTCAGCCGCGGCGAGGTCGTCGGCCAAGGGGAAGCGCACGCTGCGCTTCACCATTTCGTAGAGGCCCTGAATGTCGGCAAAGGCGCGGTCCATCTGCCGCTCGACGACCTTGGCGGGGAACGGCCCCGACGACGTGAGCGGCTGCACCTGCGTCAGCTTCGGCACGCGGTAGGCGATGATCTTGTCGCCCAGCGTCATGCCGGCCGAGACGGTGATCACCGCCCCGCTGCGGTCGGCCGCCAGCGCCACGGTGTAGGTGGGTGTGTAAATCGCGCTCGTGGCCGCATCGACGCCATAGAGCGCGATCGCTGCCGTGTCGAACACAGAGGCGTTGACGTTGAAGCTGCCCGTTGCGCCCGCAGCGGTGAAGGTCCAGCGACCCGGATCGGTGGTGAGCATTTACGGAACCCTCATCGGTGACAGGGAGGCAGGCGGGGTCTGCGGCGTCGCCGTGCCCGCAGGCGCGATGCGCGGCACGTCGGGGCGCGCGGGCCGCTCGACGCCGCCGAACGTGCCCTGCTTGTCGTCGAGCGCGGCCTGCTGCTGGCGCCACGCGATCTTGAATTCACCGAAGTTGCGATCAGCCAGGATCGCGGCCTGCGCCAGCTTCCGGTAATCGCGCACGGTCGCGGTGATGAAGTCGGCTTTGCCGCCCTCCGGGCCGTCGCTCATCTTGGAGTAGACGGCTGACATCGGATGCCGCCCCTCGACCACGGCATCGAGATAGTCGCGCGCGCCGAGGCCCCACGCCGGATGTTTTAGCGCGTTGCCCGCCAGCACGACGTAGCGGTCATAGACCTGCGGGAAGTCGCGAAAATTCGTCGGCACGCCCTCGACCATCGACTTGCGGTCGATGCGCTCCACGCCCAGGCGCAGCCGCTGCATCTCGGCGTCGATGGGCGATGGCACGAGCTTCTGCACCCGCCACGGGTTGATGGCGTCGGCCTCGGGGCCGTAGCCCGATTCCTGCTCGCGCGGCTTGCCCCACAGGTCGCGCGCGGGCGTGAGGCCTTCGGCATAGACGGGGATGCGCGCCTGGATGTAATCCCAAATCTTCATGCGCTCGCGCATGACCGGATCGCCCACGGACTTCGCGAAGTTGACGCCCGACGGCACGAGGCTGCCCACCTGGCCGCCCAGATAGCCGAAGGCGCGGCGGTCCGAATCCTCGATCATCCACATGAAGTCGGCGATGCCCTTGAGGTACGTCTTGTTGACGACCGTCGAGGCCACGGCCGCGATGCCGGCGGCCCAGAGCTCGGAGAACTCGTCGAGCTTGTCGCCGTCCACTTCCATGCGGCGGTTGATGTCGGCCATGTCGGCCGCGAAGCCCATCAGCATGCCGTAGGGATCGGCGCGCTCGTAGGCCACCCACTTGTCACCGACCCGCACGGAGTAAGGCTGCCAGCCCTGACGCTGCAGCGCCTCGCGCTGGCCGGGATCCTTCGGACCCTTGCCGGTGATCAAGCCACGGTCGGCATAGTCGGCCGCCATCAGCATGATCGACGTGCCGGTGCCCATACGGGCCAGCGCCAGCTCGCGCCGCACGCCACCGGCCGCGATGTCGTCGCGCACGCCCGACATGAAGGGCGCAATCGGCGTGCGCTCAAATCCGTAGCGCACGATGTTGATCGGCGTCTTGATGAACGGCAGCACGAACACCGTCGCGGGCCACTTTTCGCGGATGCGCACCAGCGCACTGGCGGCCGAGCCCGCGTTCTGCGTGAAGGTCATGTAGGCGGCGGCATCGACCGCTTCGAGGCGGATGTTCTCGGGCGGGTTTTTCACCAGCTCAGCCACGCGCTCGCGGAGCGCCACGCCGTCGAGGCCTTCCGACGTGGCCTGCCGCACCGCCTGGGCGTTCACTTCCATGCGGTAGCCGATTGTCTTGAACAACTCGTCGCTGGCGCCCAGCAGGCGCGACGGCATGCGCTCGGCGGTGCCGAGGAAATCGACCATGCGCGCGAGGCCGTTGTCCTGCAGGCGGAAGCTCTCGGCCGAGATCGCCCCGGTGCGCGGCAGATCGACCTTGCCGAGCGCGCTGCCGGTCTCGCCCGTGCGCAGCGCGATCCAGAACATGCGCCACGCATCCTTTTGCGCGGCGATGATGCCCGCCATCATGGCCGCCGCCTCGCCCGGCGCGACACCCGACGGCAGCGCGCCCTCGGCACGGCCGAGCGCCGACAGCTTCTCGGCAACGCCGCGCTCGATGATGGTCTGCGCCATCACCAGCGTATTGCTGGCCGCGTTCACGAGGTGCGTCTTGGGCGAGCTCAGCAGGCCGTTGACCCACACCTCCGACACCATCTGCCACTTGGTCGCCTGCGACGACGCCATCGCCATTTCGTGCAGCGCCGACGGCGGCGCTCCCGAATCCATCAGCAGCGCATGCCGCCGGGCAATCTCGCGGGTCGTCTGATCGCCGCCCGCCGCCTCAAGGGCGTCGATGATGGCGCGGCTGCGCTCGACATCGCCCGAAGCCGCGGCCGGAATTTTCCATGCATTGAGCGCGCGGCCCGCCTCGGCGCGCGCAGCCAGCACTTCGCGCAGCACCGCCGCCTCGGTGGCGACGGCGCGGCGATAGGCGAACAGTTCCATCGGCCCGGCGTTCGGCCCCGACGCGATGCGCGCCGTCGCCAACGTGCGTTCGGTCGCCGCCGTCAGCAGCTGACGGGCCGCAAGGATTTCCTCGGCGTTGAAGGCCTGGCCTTCGCGGCGCGCGATGAGATCGTCGACCGTCATGCCGAGCTCGTCGGCCAGCTTGGCGGTCTCCTCCTGGGTGATCTTGCCGCGACGGGCCTTTTTGATTTCCTTCTGGAAACGGTCGGTCATGTCGCGGATGACGACCTTCACATCGTCGGCCGTGTCGATCCGCGCCCAGTTGATCGCGATCCGGCCATCGGCCAGGTCGCCGGCGGCAGGCTTCGGCTCGGCCTTGACCTCGGCCTGCAGGCCCTTGTCGTCGGCCGCCTCCGACAGCGACTTGGGAGACGGCGCACGATCGCCATCGACGAAGGAGACCAGCTTGGCGTTGGGTGACGAATCGCCGCCCATGACCTTTGCCAGATCCTCGGCCGACATCTTGCCGTACTTGGCCTCCTGCTCGGCCATCGCGGCCTTTGCCGGGTCGATCTTTTCCCCAGCATTGCCAGCCCGCGCGGCCCTGTAGGCGCGGAACGCCGCCATGAGCCCTTCCGTCGCCACACCCAGCCCGAGGCCTTCCACGGCCCGCCGGAGGCGATTGACGGCCTCGTTATCGTTGGGGTCTGTCGCAAGGAAGTCGGGCACCACCTTTTCGAGCGCCGGGACCTTGTTCAGGAAGGCGGCCAGGTTCTCCTCGTTCGGGTCGAACATGAGCGCATCGCCCACCGCGCCCGTGGCAAGGCTCTTGATCGCGGCACCCGAGGCGCCGCCCACACCTTCGGCAAAAGCACCGATGCCCTTGAACAGCTTGCCGCCGGTCGCCATCGCCGTGAGGAACTGCGCCACCTCCTTGATGATGGGCGCGGTCGCGGACTTGCCTGCGCTCGGCGTGATGGCGTCGATGGTCCGCGCCAGCGCCTGCGCCGGGTTGGCGAGCAGGGCGTCGAGATTGGTGCTGCCCGTCTTGGGGATCGGCAGCGTGAGGTCTACGACGTTGGCGTTCAGCCACGAGGCCATCGAATCGGCGGCCTTGAACAACTCGGTTCCGGCAGCGCCAACGCCCGCGCCAACGGCGGCCGGGGCGCCCACGATCTCACGGCCAACAGCACCGGCCGCCTCGCCGATGCCCATCTTCGCGATCTTCTCCGGCACCGTGCCCTGCGGCGGCATGCCGGTGGCCGGGTCGGTGATCTCGCCCCCGCCCGGCGCTTCACCCGGAGAAGGGGACAGGGAAGCGGCCTGGACGGGGGAGGCTCCCGGCTGATCGCCTTGAGCCGGAAGGGGGACGCCGTATTTCTCGCGGGCGCGCTGCTCGATGGTCGAGGCGTCGAGACGCTGGCGCTCGACCATGTAATCGACGCCGGCATCGTCGCTGCGCTCCCTGCCACCGCCAAGCTGGCCGTCGCGCGTGATGTCGGGCGCGAACGTCTGGTCGGGCCGCCGCGCCTTGATGTCGATGACAAGGCCGCCGCCTGCGCCGGTGTCTTTCGGATCGGCCATTACAGTTGCTCCTCAGGCGTGTAGCCGGGGCGCTTGACCGCATCCTCGACGTAGTGGCGCAGCAACTCCTGCGTCATGAACTCCTGCATCGCAGGGCTCGCGCCCTCCTTCGGCAGCACCGCCGGATCGACGCCGAACTGCTGCATGAAGCCGTTCATCCAGGCGGTCGGGTGATCGGCGGCCTTGCCGCTCGACGGCCAGTGCATGACCGTGTCGCCCTCGACCACCGACGGCCGGTCGCCATTCAGGTACGCTGCGCGATAGTCGAAAGACGGATCGTCGATCTCGTTCGGCTTCTCGCCGAACTTCGTCTCGAAGCCGCGACGCCACTCGCGCACATCAGGATCGAACGCCATGAACTTCTGGTAATCGGCCTCGTGGCCCGGGGTCCAGAAACGCATGCCGGGAACGGCGGGCTTTTCGTCGGCCATCATCGCCTCCCGTCGCCGCTGCCGATGCTGGGCTTGGCCTGCGGCCCCGGCTTCGGCGGGTTGGCCGCGTCGCGCTGCAGGATGATGTCATCCCACTGCTGCAGACGACGGAGCTCGAAATCCTTTTCCGCCTCGCTGATCTGTTTCTTGTCGAACAGCTGCAGCACGCGCAGGCCTGCTGCCTTCACGTCCTCCATGGCGATGGTCTCGCGCGTGCCCGCGTAGCCCTGCGGCAGGCCGACGGCGAGGCTGATCTGGTCGAAGTTGATCAGCCGGTAGCGGCGCACGATGTCCTGCGCCATTTCGGTGGCGACGCGCGGGTCTTTCTTGATGGCGTCCTTGTTGGCCTCGGCGAAGGTGTCGAACTCGAGGAGCGCCTGGGCGCGGCCGGCATTGGCGATCTTGGCGCTCGACGCATCGAACATCAGCGACGGCGCCAGCGTGTCGTTCACCAGCGAGTAGCCGCGCTTGTAAGGGCTGGGCGGCCCATCGTCTTTCAACGCCTGCCGGTTCTTTTCCAGCAGCGAGACGTAGGTGTCCTTGGTGATCTTGTTCGACTGCAGCTTATCGAGCAGCTCCTTGCTGATGTCCTCGCGGTCGAGCTTGGGCAGCACATCACCCAGCGCGTCCTTGTCGTCGACAGCCGCGCCGCCCCTCAGCACTTTCAGCCCGGCATTGTAATCGTCGGGCTTGAGGAAGGGCCGCGCGGTTTCGAGCCAGTCGCGATTGAGGGTGCCGTCAGACGACCGGCTCATCATTTCCTTGGTCGCGCGATCGGTCACGATGGCGGCCTGCTTGGTCTCGATTCGCTCCTTGCGCGCTTCGAGCGCCAGCGCCTGCGACAGCCGCGCGCGGCTTTCACTGTTCGCCGCGTCGATCAGACGCTCGCGCTGCACCGGGTCGAGGTTCGGCAGGGCCTTGCCGCCCGCCAGCGTCACGCCCGCCTGCCCGGGATTGTCGCGAATCATCTTGAGCGCCGCGGCCTGGTCGACCTTGCCCAGCGTGTCCTTGCGCTCCTGGGCATACTTGGCGTCGCTCAGCCAGCCCTGATCGAAGGCCTGCTTGAGATTGGCTTCCATCGTGTCGAGATAGGCCTGCCGCTCGTTTGGGTTCTTGGCGTCGACCGCTTTCGTCACCAGCGCATCGTTGGTCTCGCGCAGACCGACGACCGACTTCTCGACGAGATCGGTGCGCGCCTGATGGCGCACCGTCGTCGCCATCGTGTCGGCAATCGGGTTCACCGTGCGCTGGAAGAACTTGGACGTCTTATCGTCCATGCCTTCGGTCAGCTGCGCATAGCGCTCCTTGGCATAGGTCTGGAACTTGGCCTCGCGCCCGGCGATGTCGGGGTCGCCCTGCAATTCGACGCGCTTGCGGTCGAGATCGTTCTGGAACGCCGACTGACCTTCCGTGATCTTGGTCATGCGGCCCAGTTGCTGCTCGGCCTCGCCGATGTCGGCCAGCTTCTCCGTGAAGATCAGTCCGGCCCGCTGCTGGTCGCGACCCTGCTGCTCGGCGTCGCCCTGCGGCGTGAAGCGCACGTTGCTGCCGCGACCACCGCCGACGGATGAGGGAACGAGAAGAGGAAGCGCCATCAGCCGACACCCTCGCGCGCGATGTAGTCGTCAATGCCGTCGTATTTGACCGTGGTCTTGCTGCCACCGAGCAGATCGGCCACCTTGCTCGCGCCCGTCAGCAGCTGCGCGCCGGCCTGGCCGTAGCCCGCGTAGCTCGGCGTGAACCCACGCTGCGAGGCCTGGGCCTCAAGCTCGGCGTCCTGGGCTTCCATCTCGCCTTCCCACAGGCGGCGCTGGCGCGAGAGCTCACCCGCCCCAGCGCCCGCGATCAGCACTTCCAGCGGCGAGCCTTCCTCGACAATCAGGCCATTCGCGCCGGCATTGGCGCGCACACTGCCCAACGTGCGCCGCGTGTTGAGGGCGATATCCTCGGCATCGGTCACGGCACGGTCGCGCGCGATGGCGGCCCGGCGACGACCGACGGCAAGGTTGGCCGAGTTGGAGACTTCCACCGCCTCCGAGCCGCGGCTGTTCGACGACATGGTCGAGTAGATCGACGCGCCGGCCCCCAGCACCGCAGCGCCGGTTGTCAGAGCCGTGGCCGTGGTTACACCCGACACATCACTCTCCCGTCACGACGATGTCGTTGAGCGCGGGATCGCGCCGCGACGCGAGCAGCGCGTCCTCGTCGGTGAATTGCGCCTCGGCTTCCTCGACCGTTTCTGCGGCGGTCGGGAAGATCATGGTCAGCGCCATGTCGGTTCGCGCGACGAACGCCTGCTTGCGGCCGGCACTGGCGGGCAGCACGTTGTAGCCCGTGGCGTGCAGCGGTTCGTCGCCCTCGACGTAGATCATCGCGTCGCCTTCCAGGATCAGCACCGTGGCGATCTTGATCAGGGCGCCGGTGATCAGCAGACCGGCCGGGACATAGACCGTGCGGGCATACATGCCGCCGTGCAGCAGATGCTCGGTGCGAATCGGCACCTGCGGCTGCGCCGCGCGATCGCTTTCGAGACGGCGCACCTTCTCGATGCCTTTGTCGCTCATCGACGGGACCATCATGCGGCTGCGCACGCGGTCGATGTTCGCCGTGCCGACACGCTTGAAGAACACGCGATTGGTCTCGACGTAGCCCAGGCGCGGCAGCAGCTCGAACAGCTTGCCCGCATAGGGCGCGCTCACCAGCAGGCCGGGCGAGCCGAGCTCGTGCGCCTTGTTCTCGGCCTCGCAGAGCAGCCGCAGGCCCGCCATCGTCGAGCGGTGAGCCTTGGCGACAAAGAAGCTCTCGCTCACCGCGACGGCCACGCCGTAATGCGGCAACACCGGCACAACCATGGTGATGAAGCCGACCAGCTCGCCCTCGTGCCACGCGCCCAGCAGGTGCAGCAGGCCGAGGCTTTCGAGGTTGCGGTAGGACGGCATGCGCGCATCGGGCGGCGGCAGGCCGTCGATGGCCGATTCGGCGGCATACTCGGCCAGCAGCGCGCGGAAGGTGATGGCGGCTTCGAGCTCGGCCACGGTGTTCGACATCACGTTCATGCGGCATCCCTCCGCGCGGCGTAGGGGACGCTGCCGTTCATCGTGTCTTCCCACAGGCAGGTTTCTGCGATGCGCATGATGGCGCGGCAGCGCACCGGCAGCGCCGGCACGTCGCTGCGCACGCGGGCATAGGTGACGCCGTGAAGGCCGCCCGGGAACGCGCCCCGGTTCATGCCCTCGAATGACAGACCAAGGTGCAGCAGCAGCCGGTGGCCTTCGCTCCAGTTGTAGACGGTCTCGGCATAGACCCGCTGGGCCCAGCCGCTGGCCGGGTGCAGGGCCTGCTCGATGCCCGCTCGCATGGCGGCCACGATGTCGCCCCACAGGGCAGGCGACAGATCCTGCTCGCCGATCAGCGCCCAGGCGCGTGCCCTGCCCTCTTTCTCGTCGATCAGGCCAGCCGCGGCGACCGGCACGTCGTCGACCAGCAGCGCCTGCGCCGGACCGGCCACCATGGCGGCAATGGCCGCCTCGGTGAGCACGCCCTTGAACAGGCGCTGCCCGGCCCGCACGCGGGCTTCAAGCCGTTCCACGTGGAACTGTTTCAACGGGGCGAACAGGGCGGCCATCAGCCCGTCTCCCCGACCGTGTATTCCGGGCCGATATAGGTGATCGTGAAGGGCTGCGCGCCGTCGGCCACGATGTAGGGCGCGACGGGCGTATCGCCCTCAGGGCCGCCTTCCAGGGCCAGATCGCCGGTATAGAACGGCGGCGGCATATCCATCGGCTGGGCACCCCGGCGCAGCGGCCGAAGGCCGACCACCGAGCCGTCGAACTTGACCTGCTTGAGCCCGGCCGTGCGCACCACACGCACCCGCGCCCGCACGTTGCGCGTCGACCGGCCGACCGCGTTCTTGGAAATCTTGGGGTTGGGCGGCATCGGCTGAATTTCCGAGCGATAGGCGAGGCCCACCGTCGCGACCCACACGTCGATCTCGCCCACCATGGTCGACGTGGCGAGCACGCCGCCCGCGACCGTGAAGGGGCCGACGTCGGCCCCATCGAGCAGGGCGCGCACGCTCTGGGTGTTCAAGTGCGTAAGGCCGGTGACTTCCGTGATCGACACCAGCCAGTCGCCCGAGGCCACGGGACTGGTTGGCGCGGCGCCCTCAACCCTGACCGTGATGTCGGTGGCGCTGTCGACCGACTGGATACGCAAGGTGCGCGCGACCCACGTCGGCATGTTGAGCGCGTCGCTGTTGCCGGCCTCGAGCACGCGAATGGCCTTGTTGGCATCGCCCGCCACAAACACACCGGCCGACGCCCGCCACAGCTGCGTGCCGACGCCGTCTGAAATCTTGGTGAGGGTCGCGCTTCGCGCATCGCGCACCGTGACGGCCTGGTCGAGGTTGACGGCCTCACGATCGGGCTCGGTATTGCGCAGCTGGTTGCTCAGCACTTCCAGCGTGAGAGTGCCCGCGCGGTCGACCAGCATCCAGATTTCGTCGCCGTCGGCGGTCGGCAGCGTGTTGACCGACAGCACCTTGCCGCCATTCGCCAGATGCTGCGGCATGAAGTTGATCACGTCCTGATCGGGCGCGTAGGAACCCACGATCATCACGCCATCCTCGCGCGCTATGCAGACGAGGCCATAGGGCTTGTCCGCCCAGGCGAGCGACACGCCCGGCGAATCGCGCAGATGATGCTCGCTGCGGATGCTGATCTCGCGGTAGCCCAGCGCGTCGGCGTAGACCTCGCTCTTGGCCTTGATCTCGCCCAGGCTGCGGCGCTGCGGATCGAGATAGAGCACGCTGCCCTGCGCCGTGATCGCGCGCACGTTGCCGCCGCCCGTGCTGGTTGGCACCTTGGCGATGTCGACATTGAGCGGCGTCAGCGCCGTGCTCGTGCCCGACGTGCTGACGCGCTGCACGCCCGAGCCGGTGACGACGACAAGCACGCGCTCGGAGCGCACGTCGCGGATCACCGGCACGGCATCGGCCGCCGCCACGATCTGGATGGCGCTGTCGTCGTCGGTGCCGGGCGTGAAGGTGAGAAAGCTGCCGGACTTCGACAGGTCGACGCGCGGGAAGGAATTGGAGACGTTGCTGCCAAGCGTCAGCCGCTCCTGATGGATGCAGATGCAGGCCGGATGCCCCGTCGTGTCGCTGTAGAGGCCGAGCCGCCATGCCGCCGTAGCGCCCGTACCATCGGGCGCGGTGGTGAACGTCACCGTTACCTGCGTCGTGCTGGTGAAGGCGGTGATCTTGCCCCACGCCCATGCCGCACTCGCCTTGAGACGCACGAGCCGGCCGACATCGGTCGCTGCGAACAACGCAGCCGAGGCCGTGACGGTCACAGGGCCAGTCGCAGCAGCCGCGGCGGTCAACGTCGTGGCGCTGACATTCTCCGAATAGTACGGGCCGTCTACAAAGGCGGCAGCGGCGAGCGTAAACGTCTCCGGCGGCCCCAGCACCGTGCGGCGAAGCTCCTGCATGGTGACGCTGGGATGCGTGAACCACATCACGTCGGCGCTTTGATGCCAGCGCAATTGCCGGGCCTGCGCCGCCGTCCAGGGCGTCGTCAATTCGTAGATGGCAAGGAAGGCGTCGAGCACCTGCACGCGGTTGCTGCGCCAGAACCGCATCTTGAGGTCGGAAAATTCCACCGTGTAGGCATCGCCCGCGCCGAACACGAACGACGAGGTGAACTTGGCCGTCGCCGCCGCAGCACCGGCACGCCGCGAGCCCGGCCGGCGCATCGCCGGGCCATGCACCACGGCGACCGCGTTCTTGCCACGCCGCAGGCCTGCCTCGTAGGCCGGGTTATCGAACTGGCCGAGCAGCAGCGGCGAGAGCTCGCCCGCGTTGAACTTGGTGAGGGCCTGCGTCGTCATCAGCCGGTGGACCGATTGGTGAACCACGAACCGCCGTCGATCTCCGGCGCCGGATTTTCCTTGGCGTCGATGTTGCGCGCGCCCGCCTGATCTTCCTTGGCTTCCTTGCGGAACAGCGACGCGCCCTCTTTCGAGCCCAGCACCTTCAATGCGGCCTTGCTCGCGATCTCGGAGGCCAGCGCCTCGGCAAATTCGTCGTCGAACTCCGACGGGTCGGTGATGCGGCCGATATAGATCACGTAGAGCGGCGCGCTTTCGTTCGTCAGTATCTTGCCCGCCTCGACGCGATAGACCGGGCTGTCGCCGTGCTGGGCCGGGTCGAGTTGCCAGACGCGCGCGCAGGCGGGATCGGCAGGCAGCGAGAACTGGCGGGCGAAGCCGAAGGCCGGCGCATCGGCGTCGGCGTCGAGCACCGCGCGGCGCATGGCAAAATTCCAGGGGTGCGAGCGCAGCACGCGCCCGAGGCGTTCGTCGTAGGCGCGCACCACCGCATCGGCATCGCCATACTCCTGCGGTGCCCCGCCGTCGGCATCCACGACCAGAGGATCCTGGCCGAGGAGCGCCAACGCCGAGTTGCAGATGCTGGTTTTGCTATGCGTCATGGTGCGCGCCTACTTCGATCCGTGGTCGATCAGCGCTCGACGTACCGCACGATGGCGGCGAACTTCGCCGCCTGCGATGCGCCGATGTGGGTCGCCGTCAGGCAGAGGTCGACCCACTTGTGCGGGACGGTCGCGGCGATGCCGAGAATGTCGCGCAGCGTGTTGTTGATCTCGTCGTAGTCGATCACGGCCGACTCGATCAGGAGGTCGATGCGCGCGATTGCGGCCGACACGTCGAGCGCAGAGGCGAAGCAATCGGCGTCGATTACAGCGCCGCCATTCTCGGCGGTGTCGTAGCAGCCGATCTCGACGACGCCGGAAGCACCCCAGGCGGCCGTGGCGAACACGAGCGAGTCAATGGTCCAGCCGGTCCAGAGGCGCAGCAGAGGGTAGATGTCGGCGGTGGACTGTCCCGCCGCCTTGGCGTGGTTGGCAGCGACGCGGGACATCGCGCCGCCGAACTTGTCGGTGCTCTGAATGGTGTGAGCATCGAGCTCGGTGATCATGGTGGACTTGCGAACGGTCATTTTACTTTCCCCCTAAGGGTCGCTGATTGGAGAGAGGGCGGGGAGGACAGGCCTCCCCGCGTTGATCAGGGCGTCAGACCGGCTTAGGCCTCGACGCAGGGCACCTCGGCCACGCGCACGTCCTCGGTGCGGGTGGCGCCCATGTTCTGGTCGAGCATGATGCGCTCGACGAACGATGCGCTCGGGTCCTTGCCGATGTTGACGCGCGGCTCGAGCTCGCTGAACAGGCCGACGCCGTTGGTCGCCATGGCGAAGCAGCGGCGGCGGCCCGAACCGTCGACCGGCAGCTGCTCGCTGCGCACCCAATCGAAGCCCATCCAGTGCGTGATGTTGCCATCGCGCAAGGCGGTGAGGTCCCCGATGTAATCGGAGCTCGTGGCCTTCGCTTCCGTCAGCAGATCGGAAATCTGCTTGGCCGAGTGCACCATGACGCGACGCGGGTTGGGCACGCCTTCGTCGACTTCCTCGGTGTCGAACCGCACCTTGGTCGCCCGCACCTTGTCGAAGGTCATGCCGACGCCGCCGTGCGCAATCAACTGAGCGGCGGGCAGGGCGTTGTCGGTGGTGGTGCCGTCGGCGTTGAACGAGACGCGCGTGCCGAGCGCCGCCGTGATGATGATGCTGTCCTGCTTGCGGTAGAAACCGGCCACCGCCGCGAGCTTGTGCTTGTTCTTCGGGTCGGCAACCAGCGTGCGCAGCTGGGCCTCGTCGAATGCATCGCCCCACTCGTAGGGAACGACCTGGCCCCGGATGCGCGAATGCTGGGGGCTCATCTGCGGCGTAGGTCCGGCGAAGCTGGTCTTTTCGCGCGGCGTGACCTTGCCGATGTAGTTGAACCAGAAGTACCGCGCGTCGATGGCGTCGGGTTCCGGGTCGCAATATTCGACGAGCCGCGCCTTCATCTGCTGGGCGATGAGGGTGTAGTCGCGGCGGAACTTGTCCTGAAAGCTGATCCGATCGGTATCGGTCAACATGGTTTTTCTCCGTACGAAAGGTTTTCACCGATCGGCCGGATTGCCCCTTGCAGGATCCTGAGCCTCGCCGGAGACGCCCGGCGTGGGCGACAACGCTCGCTGTGCGTTGACAACAGGCGGGCCGCAGGTCCTGCGGTTATCCGCTGATCGCCCCCACCGCGGGGCGCGGGGCAGGACATTCCTGCCTGCTTGTCCGCGCCCCTTCTCGGGGTTTATTTCGGCGCTTCGTTCGCGAGCGCTTCGAGACGCATCACGCGATCCGACCAGCCCTTGTGCTGCGGGTCGCGCTTGTTGTTGTAGGGGTGCTTCTCGTCCTTGAAGGCACCGCCATAAAGTTTGTCGAGCTCGGCCTTGGCGGCTGCCGGAGACGAGAACGCACCCGTCCCGCCCTTGCCGCCGCCACCGCCGCCGCCCTCGAAAGACGATTCGCTGATCGCCTCACCCATCGCCGCGAACAGCTTGGCGAAGATCGGGTTATCGAAAGCGAACGTGCCGTCGGCCAGCTTGACCGTCTTGAACTCGTCGAACTTCTGCCCGGAGGCTGCGAGCACGGTTTGCAAACCGACGCGACCCTGCTCGATGAAGGCGTCGTAGCCGTCGCCCTTCTCCTTGCGCAGGTTGGCCTCGGCAGTCGCCCGCCCCGTCGCCGCGGCCTCGATCCCGGCCGTGACAAGGCCGGTCTGCCATTCGGTGAGGCCGGCCACCGCCGCCTGAGACAGGCCGAGCTTGTGCGCAACCGCCGCGAACGAGGCCTGCACGGCCTTGTCGTCATCGGTGAACGGCCGATCCTTGACCTCGGGGAACTGATAGGCGTCAGGCTTCTCGGGGCGGCCGAGCTTGTTGAACACCGCATCCCATTCCTCGGGCTTGGCGTCCTTGCCGGGCAACACGATCTTGTCGGCGCCGATCATCTTCTCGGCGTTGACGTAGCCCTCCGCGAGCGCGCCGATGTCCTTGAACTTGGCGAGACCGGCATGCGCCCTCAGCGGCTCCGGCAGCGTCTCACGCCAGGCAGCGCCACCACCGGCACCACCGCCTTCGCCACCGCCAGCGCCACCGCCAGCGCCACCGCCAGCGCCACCGCCAGCGCCACCGCCTTCGCCGCCGCCAGCACCGCCGCCAGCGCCACCGCCTTCGCCATCCGGCGCGAACAGGATCCTACGCCGCCACATTGGCGCGCTCCTGGGCAGCGGCCTCGCGGGCCTCGTTCATCGGAACGACCAGCTTCTTGATCTCGGAGACCAAGCCGCTGATGTCACTCTTGCACGAGCTCGAATAGAGCTCGCCCAGGATCGCGGCAGCCAGGCACACGCCAAACTCGACCGCCGCGACACGGGCCTCAAGGTTCGACGACGGGTCGGTCAACTCGTCGACCGTCCCATTCGTCCGATCCAACTCCTCGCGCAGCTTGTTCAGCTGCCCCTGCATCGCGAGCAGCGCTTCGCCACCGTCGGCGGCCTTCGCCTTTTCCAGTTCCTCGCGCAGCTTGCTCAGCTGCCCCGACAGCGCAGACAGCGCCTCGCTGCCGTCTGCGGCTTTCACCTTTTCCAGCAGTTCCTCGCGCAGCTTGTTCAACTGCCCCTGCGTCGCGGGCAGCGCGTCAGCCTTCGCCTTCTCGTCAGCCATGTCCCTCTCCTTCTCGTCCATCGCTCTCCGCGTGCGTCTGGCGCGCGGGCGACTTCGTCGTAACTGGAGGCATCACGTGGATGGTCCAGCCCATGTCATCGAGAAGCTTCGCGGCGAAGTCGCGCGTGGCGCGCTGCCGAACGAGCTCCTGAGGGTCGATGCGCCCCTGTTCGTCGTTGATCTCCACTTCCTTGCCGAGCAGGCCGCCATCGCGCGCGATGGTCTCAGCCAGCGGCCGGTACTGCGGATGGCCCAGCAGGTCGCGAAGCTTGCTCATGCCGCCACCGCCTCGGCCGGCGCTGCACCCGCAGGCGGCTGCGCGTTGGCATCCTTGATCAGGTTGGCGACGACGGCGGCCATCGGCGCTGCGTTCTTGACGCCCGTGGTCACGTCCTTGAAGCGCTCGACCTCGGCCGCCTCGCGCTGCACGGCCAGGCGCTGCTCGCGCATGCGGTCGCGCACGTCGAGCGGGCGCAGGATCGAACTCGGGATGCCGATGCCATCGGCCTGCGCACGCATGCCCTCGTCGAGATCGAAGTTGTCCCACAGGGCCTCGTCGCCGGTCGCCTTGATGGTCGGTTCCAGCAACTCGAAGCTCTGCGAGATCGAACGCGCGACGCCCAGGCGCATGGCCTTGGCGTCGGGCGAATCGAAATTCGGCTGCAGCGGCATGGCCTGCAACTCCGGCGGAGCCTCGTCGAACACGCCGGGGATGCGCGACAAGATGTTGAACGTGCGGCTCACGATGGGGCCCAGGCGCTCGACCTGCTGGCGGCCCAGCAGCGGCGCGAGGCCGCGCTTCGATTCGGCTTCCAGCGACAGGAACTGCGTCGCCGTGAACTTCGGGTCGCGCGAGAGCTCGATCAGCTGCTTGAGGAAGGCGCGGCGCACCAGCTCGCGGCGGTCCTGAATGAGCTCAAGCCCGATGTCGACGCGCGTGTTGGTGAGCATCGGGCGCGGATACGCACCGTTCGACAGGTACTCCGGCCGCACGCGATTGATCGCGCGCGCCTTGAGCGAGATCGGCCCCATGTCCTCGTCGTCGGGCGACAGCAGCGGCGGGTCGACGGTGCGCTCGCCGGCCAACATCGTGGTCCGGTTCATGCGCTGCAGGATTTCGGTATCGCCCAGGCCCTTGTGACCGCAGCCGCGGCCGTAGATTTCGTTGACGCGCCTGGACCAGCGCGAGCAGATGTATTCGAGCTCGTGGCTGCCGCCATCGCGCACGATGCCGGGATGCGTGAGGCAGAGATAAACCGAGCGGTACGCCATGTTGCGGCGGTCGCGCTTGGAGCGATCGCGCTCCGTGCGCGGCTCGTTCACGTGCAGGAACGTCACGAGGTCGTAGGCCTGGCCGGGGCTTTCCGCCATCTTCCAGACCTGTTCGGGCACGTCGGCGCCCCACTTGTTGACGGCGGCCCGCGCCGTCAGCTCGAACTCGCGGCCTACGATGTCGATCTCGCCGTCGGCATTCTCGCCCCACGCCACGCGGCCCATGTCGCAGGCGCGGTAGAGCGGCAGCTTGGCGGCACGCGGCTCGACGTGCAGGCACGAGTTGCCCAGCGCGATCAGCTGCTTGTTGTCCTCGTCCATCGCGAGATTGAACCGTGACGACGGATGCCGGAAACAGCGCAGCATTTTCGTCGTGTGCTTCCACAGCCATGCGCCGGCGTGCGTGTCGCGGGCAAAGACCTCGTCGAACAGCCCGAGCTCGAACCAGCGCGTCGCCGGGTTCGTCGTCATGGCGTGAAGCGCCGAGCTCGCCATGTCGGCGGCATCTTCGGCGCTGTTGTCGTAGATTTCGCCGCGCGTCGCGGCACCGTCGCCACCACCGGCCCAGGGCGGCGTTCCGTCCGGGTAGATCAACTCATTGATGCGCTGCCACGTCGGCTCATGCCCCGAACGGAACGAGAGCCGCGCGTGATGCGCACCGAGGAGATCGTCGAAGGCCGGGTCCATCGCCTAGCCCATCGTGTCGAAGCTGCCGAGCAGCGACGCGCCCTGACGGCGCGACGGGTCGGTCTGGGCACCACCGGCAATCAGCGTGGCCCCACGGCCACCGATGCCAGCCTCGATCACGCGCTGCTTGCGCTCGGCTTCCTTGACGGCCGGATCGTCCTGCTTGGGCGCAGGCTCCGGCTGCATGTAGATGATTTGCGGGGGTTGAATGACCCTGCCGCCGCCGCCACCGCCGCCACCCATTACATCGCCCCGCTCCGAGGGAAGGGATTTTCAGGTGACGAGGAATTTCCGCGCGAAAGTGTTTCAACCGCAAGAGGGCAAATTTGCCCGGCTACACCATGGCTGGGGACGCTGCGCGCTCAGCCTCTCGACGTCGCCAGCGCGCGACCATTTCCTCGAGCCGGTTCTTCGGCTTGCCCGTCAGCCGTTCCAGAATCGCCCAGGGCACGCCGCCGTCGCGGTACACGATGACCTGCGGCGCGAGATCGGCCGCGCGGTCGATGACAATTTCCATGCGATGAATGTCGGCCATGGTGCTCCCCGTTAATCGCTGATGGCTTCGGTTTGTGGCTTGCCGCGGCGCGTGCCGCCGGCCTTGCGGCCCTCGAACTCACCGACGGCCTCGTCGTCGAGCGCCATGTATTCCGCGGCCTCGCAGACATGGCTGTGATGGTTCTTGGCCGGCGTGTCGGATGATCGCGAGGCAAGGCCCGCCCGCACGTTGGCGAAGTGGAACAGGCCGCCCAGGCCTTCGCGCAGCACGCGCGCGGCCGGGTCGATCAGCAGGCCCGGTTGCCCATCGACAACGCGGCTCATCGGCACGCGCAAGGCCTCGCGACGCGCCGCGATGACGTTGGTGCGCGCGGGGCGGATGTTGAGGCCGGTGCGCGCGCGCATCGCCATGATCCAGTTGGCCTGGCCTGCCTGCTTGTCCGCTCCCCACTGCGCCGAGGGATCGACGGTGCAGATGATCGCCTTGCGCGACCACGCGCCATACTGCGGCTTGCCCAGCTCCTCGTTCACGAGCTCGGCGAATCGCTCGACGCCGCAGCCGTGCTCAACCGTCACCTCGGCCTTGAAGCGCAGCTGACGCGCCATGCCGCGCTGGCCGATGGCCGCCGCCGGGTTGAGCGTCTGGTTGCCGCCGTCGAAGCCGATTCGGAGCGGCAGGTTGCTGTCGAGGGTGAACGATCGCGTGTGGAACAGATCCTTGAACTCGGGATAGACCGACGTGCCCGCCAGCGGCAGCACGTGCTCGTTATCGACCATGCGGCGCACGGTGCGCTCATCGGACTTCGCGATGATGTCGTCGTAGTAGCCGGGCCGAAGGTTGTGCAGGTTCTCCGCATTGGCCGCGCGACCGCCGGGCTGCTCGAACAACTCGACGCCGGGCTTCCACTCGCCGGCCATCTTCGCCGCATAGGCCCAGGAGCCGATCAGGAATTGATTGCTGCCCATCCAGAGCGTGGGCGACACGGCGCCATGACCGTCGATGCTGCGCGCGGGATAGCGGCCCAGGCGGGTCATCGCTTTTCTGAACACTGATTCGGGCAGCATGTCGCCCTCCTCGAGCCAGATGTCGGTGGGCGCGAGACCGCGCCAGAAATTCTCGATGTCGGCATCGGAGCGCATCTCACCGATGGCGCGCATGTGCATCGTGTAATCGACCGGCCCCATCGGCGTCACGAGGTGCAGCGTCGTGTCGACCGGCCCGTCCTTGGCTCCGCTCCACTCGATGCCCGGCGTGTTCGGCGGCCACCAATCCAACCAGAACGGCACGAACTGCGACCACAGGTTCCGGTAGGTGTCGCGGATCAGGTAAATTTCGTAGCGCCGCACGCCGTCGGGCCACACCGGCTGCTGCATGGCGTTGAGCATCGTGCCGCCCTTGAGGCCCGTCGTCTTGCCGCTGCCGACCGGCCCGGTCGCCACTCTGTTTCGCCCGCGATGCCGCTCCAGAGGATCGGTCGGGGCGAGCACCGACGCGATCAGCTTGTCGATGGTCGGCCCAGGCGATACCCATGGCCGCTGCAGAACACCGTTGAAGACTTGCGCGATGCTCATGCAGCCGCCCTCGCCCCCGTCCCCCGGGTGCGGTCTCTGTTAATTTTCGGTTTTTTCGGAGGCCGGTCGAAGGCTCCGCTACCGGGCGTGGGTGCCCGCTGGTAGACCCCCGGAGGGAGCGAGGCGGCCCAAAATCGGGGGGCCGGGTGGCGATGGGGCCCCCCTATAGGAACGCCCGCGCCCGACGCGTCCGCGCTCACTGCATATGAGCGGGATGGGAACCGGAGGGCGGGCATAGAAGCCCGATGAAACAAGGCTCTAACCGTTGCCATCGTTCGCCTCGTCCAACTTGACCGCGTCCAACTCCAAGGTTTGCCCGTCGCTAAAACCCTGATTTTCCGGCATCTGCAGCAGGCCAGCCAGGGTGACGCCAGCGGCCCGCGCTTGCTGCTGCGTGGGCTGGCCGTTGGTGAACATGGCGACGGCGATTCGCTGGACCGCCGGGGCAGCGGCCAGCGGCTGCGGCGCTGCCGTGTGCTGGTACGGGGCAGCGTAGCGCCGGGCCTGCAGCTGCAGCGCTGGCACCATGCGCACGAGCTCTAGGACCTCGGCGCGCGTCAGATCCTCGGAAAGCCCCAAGGCCTCGCACACGGTGCGGTGAGCCTCGACCAACTCGGCAACGATCGACACCACCGGACGGCCGGCGAAGTGCGCGAGGCCTTCGACGGCGCTGCCATATCGCGCGACCAGATACTCGCGGAAGGCCTGCGGCACGAGGTTTACCGCGCCAGGTGGCCGCCCGGCCGCCCTTGGCGCATTGTCGTCAGGCAGCGCCTCTATCCCCACGAACCGCCGCGCGCCCATGCCCGGCAATTCAATCTGCTGCCCGCCCTGCGCCCACTTGAGCGCGTCGAGTGCCGCCGCCATGTCGAACGCCGTGCGATGCGCCCCGCGCTTCTCCTCGCGGGTTTTTCCCCCATTTCCGGGGTTTTCGCCGCGAGCCCGCTTAGCCATGAACAGACACGCCAGACGGCTGCAGGACACCGGAAAGACACTTAAACCATTGATATATATAATAATATAGTAAGTGTCTGGTCTGTCTGGTCACTGGCGCTAGCTCCTTCGCGCGCGCTCACGCGCACGCATGCAGAAGCGGCGGTCATTCGACCAGACACGCCAGACAGTCGGAATTGCTCTTTAATTACAGTGGCTTGGCTGTCCTCCCCCTGTCCCGGGGGTGTCTGGTCTGTCTCGCGACGCCAGCGCCAAGCGGGCGAGACCATGCCACAAGCGCGGAACCTCGTCTAGGACACTAAGGGAACGGGTTGGGGGTCGGGGGCGAGCGCGCCGCATCATCTAGCGTGGCAAAAATAGTTTGCGAGGGTGCTTGACTGTTGTATCGCTGATGATACATTGCGCCATCCGGTTGTTCCGACCGGCCAACGCGCAAAGGTTGATCCGACCATGTACGCACAACTCGCAGACCTCTTTCAGAACGCACCGCCGCAGCAAGTCATTGGCTTTGTGCTGTTCGCCCTCGTGGTGATCGCTGGCCCTGTCTGCCTCGTCATCGGCGCGGCGCAGTCGATCTACAACGAGCCCAGCCGCGCCATGCGCCGCCGCCTGCGCCGCCGTCGTCGCTAGACGCTGCCCTTTGCCGCCTCGCTCACGTGAGGCGGTCTAGGCCAGCGCCATAGTGGCACTGGACACCGCCGGTTGATCCGACCGGCTTTTCAGAAGGTTGTTCCGACCATGTCTAGCACCAAGCACACGAACGCGATCACTGGCCTTGCGATCAAGGCGAACAACGTCACGGCACTCGACCAGATGATGCAGCAGCGCCGATTCGCAGAGCCGAAGTGGGCGACGTTTCAGCAGTGGAAGGGGACCGGGGCGCCAGTGCGTCCGGGCGAGGCGGGCGTCACGCTTGAGGGCGCCAGCGGTTTCAAGTGGCGCGTGTTCAACGTCGCGCAGACGCAGGGAGGAAAGGCGGAAGCGGCACGCGCCCCGGCTGCCATCGCCCCGCGCCCGCCAGTGGCGGCCGCTCGCAAGGTCGAGCCTTCGCCGCGCGCGCCGGATTTGAGCGTGCTTAAGAACGTGGCGCGCAGCGCCACGGCCGTTAAGTCAGGGACGGTGACGATTGACGCCGTCGCCCTGCGCGAGGCCTTGGAGTGGACGCGCCGCGCGGTGAGCACGGAAGAAACCCGCTACTATCTCAACGGGGTCTACTTCGCTCCGGTCGCGACCGGAGAGTTGCAGTTGGTCGCGACCGACGGCCACCGCATGCACGGCCAGTCGTTGCCGTGCAAGTGGACCGGCGGCAAGGTCGGCCCCGGCTTCATCGTGAAGCCCGAGACCATCCGCGCCCTGCTTAAGGAGATCGGCGGCAAGCCGCGCGAAGTGGCCGTCACGGTCAAGAGCGCAGCGTCGGGACCGGCCGCGCTCGCCTTCAAGGTGCACGGCGGGGCAACCGTCGTTGCCAAAGCAATCGACGGCACGTTCCCCGACTTCGCCCGCGTCATCCCGCAGGACCGGCTGCCGCCGTTCTCCCTGCAGGCGCGCGCCGTGTTCGAGGCGGCCGACCTTGCCGCCGATGGCGTGAAGCCGGGCAAGGCGACCAAGGCCAAGCGCGCGGCCACCGTGGCCGTGGCACTCGACGCCGCAGGCGTGCACCTCAAGGCGACAGCCCGGCCCTATGCCTACTTCAACCCGAAATACCTTCGGGACATGGCACGCATGGGCGACGTGCTGGACGTCGAGTTTGCCAAGGGCGGCTCTTACGACAGCCCGACGGTGATCCTCGTGCCGTCGCTGAACCGCTGGGGCGTGCTCATGCCGACGCGGGGCGACGCGCCCGCCAGCAAGCCCGCCGTGATCGAGGCCACGGCCGAGCCGGTGACGGTGGAGCCTGTCACGGTCGAGCCCGTCACCGTCGCCCCGGTCGAAACCGTCCTGGCGGAAGCCACGGCCGCAGAGATCGAGACCAGCACGGCTGAAATCACGGTGACGGTGGAGCCCGCGCCGGTCGCGCCGCCGCGCACGTGGCTGCAGCGCCTGCGCGCCATCTTCGGCCGCCGCTAGTCCGGGCAGACCAGAACCGCCGCGCGTATGTGCGGCGGTTCGCGCCTGTCCAGACAGGGGCCGCCGCGATCCTGCGCCGGTCGATCAAGCGAAGGTTGCACCGACCATGCTAGACGCTGAACGCGAGCCCGAGCGCTCGCTATTTCCCTTGGACGATGTGAAGCCCAGCACGCCAGCGCGCGCCGAGCCCCACGAGGAGCCCCGCGCGGAACCCGACGAGGAGCCCGCCGCCGCCACAAGCATTGTCCCCCGCGCCACGGTGCGCGACATGGTGCGCCGCAGGCAGACAGCGCTTGACCTGTTCGCCAGCTTCTACGGCAAGTTGGCGACGGCGGCCGAGGCCTCGACGGCTGCGCACGTGGCATTTGCCGCCATCGACCAGCGCGGCCGACAGGATCGCTACACCAGCCACGGCAAGGAGGAGGAGGCGCATTTCCTGCAAGGCCTCAAGGTGCCGACACCGGACAACTTCACCGCCAACGCCCGCAAGATGATTGACCGGCGCGTGTGGGCCGTGATCGTGGAGCTAACCGACCTCGAAAGGCTGATGGACAAGAAAGCCAAGGACGAGTTGCACGGCCATCTCAACGGTGACGACGTGCCCGAGGCGACGGAAGAAAACATCTTCGCCACGCTGCAAACCTTCATGATGGACGCGGACACGATCTTTAAGCGCGGCATCGCCAATTGCTTTTCCACCCTAGACCGGCGGTTCCGCAGTCACGATGGCTGGAAGATCGGCAGCCGGGTCATTCTAAGCCATGCCTTCAACGAGTGGGGCGGTTGGAGTTACAACCGCAACCAGCGCGACACGCTCCACGACATAGACCGCGCGTTCAACGTGCTCGACGGCCGCGAAAATCCGCACGTGGTCGGCGGCATCGTGGCCGCCGTCGAGAACAGCCGGAGCAAAATCAAAAGCGGGTTCCGGGGCTTTCAGTCGGAGCACGATAGCGACTATTTCAAAATCCGTTGCTACATGAACGGCAACGCGCACGTCTGGTTCAAGCGCGACGACCTTGTCGAGAAGGTCAACAAGCTGCTGGGCGAATACTACAACGCGGGCATCCCCCAGGACCGCGACGCCACCGACGACGGCGGGCTACACACGCCCAAGACCAGCCTAGCGAAGCGCTACGGTTTCTTTCCCACGCCCGACCGGGCAGCGGACACCGTTATTGAGGCCTTGCCGCTCTACCGTGGCCGCGATGAGGGCGACGCGCCCTTGACCGTCTTGGAGCCGAGCGCGGGAACGGGGAACCTTGCCCGCCGCGCGGCCAAGGCGGGCGCGCTGGTCGATTGCATCGAATACCAGCCGCAGCTTGCGGCCGACCTGCGCAAGGCTGGCATCTATCGCAGCGTGCGCACCGGGGATTTTCTCAACGTGCGACCCGACCCGGCCAAGCTATATGACCGTGTCGTGATGAACCCGCCATTTGACCGGGAGCGCGATATTGACCACGTGATGCACGCGCTAAAGTTTCTCAAGCCGGATGGCTGCCTTGTCGCCATCATGTCGGCCAGCACCGAGTTTAGGGAAACCCGCAAGTCGGTTGCGTTCCGCGACCTGATGGCGAAGATGGGCGCACGCTGGCGCGACCTGCCCGCCGGTTCCTTCGCTGCATCGGGCACCTACTGCAACACGGTTTACCTAAGGGTTTGGAATGACAGCCGCACACAAAACTACTGGTGAACCGCCGCCGATGCAGCCGCAGGATTTTGCCATCCTCGCGGCGTTCATCTACGGCAGCGCGTGGCATGCCCGCTTGTCGGAGGACAGCGCCCTACGCGCCGACAACCTACGGCGGTTGGTCGATGGCCGCCGCACCGTGCCGCCCGCCGTGGCCGAGTTTATCCTGCGGCGCACGGCCGACCGATGGCTACTGCGCAACTGGGCCGAGCAGCGCCCGCCGCCGGGCCTGTCGCCCGAAGTGGCGGCCGACCTCGACGCGCGCATATTGGACGCGAGATCATGGGCGCACGCCAGCCAGAGCGGAACGCCCGCCGCCGCAAACGAGGAGCCGACATGAACAATCCCCGCGTCACCGTCGCCAAGCGATTCGGCAAGGCCTTGCGCACTGCCCGCACCGACGCCGAACTGTCCCAGCACGCCCTCGCGGCTGACACCAACGTCTCGCGGCCGTCGATTGCGCGCTACGAATCGGGTGACGTATGCCCCGACCTCGACGCCGCGCTGTTACTATCCAAGCGCCTGGGCTTTTCCCTCGACGATCTTGCCTAGACCGCCCACCGCCGAGGCCCTGCTGCGCGAGCTAGCGCGGGCGCTGGCAGGCAAGGGCCGCCTGCAGTGGATGGCACACGCCGATGTGGCCGCGCGCCTGCCGCACCTGTCTGAGGCCCAGCTAGACGCGCTGATCGCCGTCGCCGTGGAGCGTGGATGGGTGGAAGCAGGCGGCCGTCCCGCGCATAGCCTGCTGCTGACGGCCGTCGGCCGGCGCGCGATAGAGGACTAGTATTTCCCCGAACCGCCGAACCTAAGCTCACCGACTTCCCGGCACAGCGCTTCGGCCTTAGTCCGCAGATCACCCATGCCCTGCGCGGTGCGCAATTCATCGAACGCCCCCGGCAATCTCTCTATCAGCCGACAGATCAGCGCAACGCACGCAAATCCGTTGTCCGAATCGGCAATGCAACGGCCGGTCGGCAGATGCGTCACCGACCAGCGGTGCCGTTTCTTGGTCTCTCCGATAGCGACGCGATCATAGATGCCGAAGGGCTCGGCCATCATGCCGTCCACAACTTTATGGACACCGCCCGAACCGCCCAAGCCAACTAGCACAAGGAATTTTCCCGGCTTCCACATGCCCCTCCTCCTACGTCAACAGGTCCGACCCGCCCGCCTCGCGCGGCAGCACCACGTCGAGCGGGATCATCGCGCATTGGATTTTGTGGCGGGCGATGCGCTGCTGCGCACCCCACGCACCGGGGATCCTGAGCAGCGTCTGCGTGTAGACGCCGTTGCGCCATTTGGTTTCGCGCAACAGCTTGTTCAATTCGGTGTGGTTGCTCGCGATGGCGATGGCGTCGATATACAGCGGCTGATAGTCGTCGGGCGCATCGTCGGGCTTGGGCAGCTTGAAGCTGCCGATCTTGATGCCGAGCGCTTCCAGCCCCGACGAGGCGAGCTCGGGCGTCAGCCCATCGTCCTCCTCCGTCGAGCGGCGGCGGTTGCAGGCGGCGGCCATGATCGTCGACAGCGGCCAGCGCTTGCCCTTGGCGTAGGGATCGACCGTCGTCGTGAGCAGCGTCTGCAGCAGGCGCGCATGGTCCGAGCCCGCCGCCTCGACCAGAGCGGCAAGGTGCGGCTTCAACGCATCGACCCACTCGTCAAACACATCGGACGGCGTGTCGGCCGCCGACGCCTCGGGGCTCAACAGATGATCGGCCATCGCCAGCATGCTGCCCCACGTATCGGCAATGCGCGCCGTGAAGCCGCGTGTCCGCAGCGCCTGCCGCCACGCTTCCAGCCGCAGCGGCCAGTGCTGCCAGCGGTCGACCAGCAGCCAGCGCAGCAGCGCGCCGGTTTCCAGCATGTCGCGCTGTGCGATCGAGGGTTCCTTGCGCTCGCCCAGCGCCATCAAATCCAGCACGCCGATGCGCATGGCAAGCTCGGGCTCGAGACGGGGGATTAAGATCGACGAGAACAGGAACGCCGCCCGCGCCACGAACTCGCGGCTGGTGCCCTCCGACGTGCCGCGCACGATGCGCGCGCCGGATGACGACAGCTTGGCGAGCTTGATGGTGGCGTCGACCCGCTGCCGGTCGTCGGGGTTGGGCTCCAACTCGTCGAACACGACGGGCGTGCTGCGGTTCTTGAGCGCCTGATAGAGGCCGGGGCCGGTCGCGTCGGCGGTCTGGACCACCGAGGCCGTGCCGCCCAGCACCGGGTTGAGCACCGCATCGTGCAGCGTCGACTTGCCCGTGCCCTGCCCGCCCGTCGCCCACACCGCCGGCCGCCACTTGAGCGCGCCGCCGATCAGCGCGCAGCCGATCCACCCCAGCTGCAGCCGCGCGTCGAGCGCGCCGCGCTTCCACGCCCAGCTCTGCAGCAGGTCATAGAACCTGTTGACCGCCGCGATGGGATCGCCGTTGCCGCGCGACGGGCGGACCTGCGTCACGCCCTGCGGATAGACATGATCGCCAATAGGCCCGATGGGCTTGAGCGATTGATCGCCGTCGGTGTCGACGACCAAGACCTCGTCGCCCAGGTGCCAGACCAAGCGGCCGTCGGCATCCGTCCAGGCACCCACGCCCCTGATCTTGTTGTCCGAATCGAACACGCCCTTGCGGGCGCACGCCGCCATGATGGAACGCGCGGCACGGTCCTTGTCCAAACCCACTTCATCCCCCTTCGAGTTGGTGCGCGGCCAAGCGCCATCGAGATAGGCTTGGTAGTCACCGAACAGCGCCGTCAGCCCATGACCGCCGAAGTCGCGATGGTGCATCTTCACGAACTGCCGGTTGGCGTCGATGAACAGGAACTCCTTGCCGTCGATGCCGAGCGGCTGGACCGGGCAATTCTTCGGCACCCGGAACCAGCCATCATCGTCGTCGTCAGGCGGCGGGCGCGGAGGATCCTTCGGCGGCGGCTCGGCCTTGGCTCGACGCCGCGGCCGGGTCTCGGCCTTGTCGAGCGCATCGCCCAAGGCCTCCGGGCCGCCGCGCGGTGGCTTGCTGCTACCGTCGGGCATCAGAATGGAATTCGGTTCGGGTCATAGTCGCGCGCGATGTCGTCGGCCCGACCCTCAGGCGATGTCCGTCCGATCTCAGCGGCGAGGATACGGATGGCGCGCTTGTGGTTCTCGCGGCTCTTGCTAAGGACCCGACCCTCCTGTTTCAGGACCACGATGCGGCTCGCCTGCTGGGCGACGGTGCCCTCTGCGACCCGTAACCGAATGCGGAGTTTGCTCACGATGGCGCGCAGAGCCGATGGCGTTTTGGCGCGGGCGATCTGTTGCAGCAGCGCCTCGTCGGCACGATTGAGGCGGGCCTGCACCGCCGCGTCGACACACGAGATCAGTCTCTCTTTCATTGCGGCCACTCCCCGGGCTCAAACCAATGCAGCGCGGGCGGGCCTTGATGACCCTTCTCCCACACGTACCAGGCGTAGTTGACGTAGGTGTCGTAACCGAGATCGACGCCGCCCGGCGGCAGCATGTTGACCCGGCCGGCGCACACGAGGACGCGGGCAAGCTGCGTCTCGCGCATCATCCGCGCGGCCCGCTGCCCCGCCGACTTGGCGTAGGAGCCCAGCATCACGACCTTGGTCGCGCCGAGATTGAGCGCGTGCTGCGCGAACGGCAGCCACCGATTGAAGGGCGGGTTGGTCACGATGTTGGGCGCGAGCAACGTCGTCGTCTGCAGGAAGTCGACGCTGCCGCGCTCGCCATAGCCCTGATACTCGATGTCGGTGCCGATCACCCCGTCGCGCCGCCGCAGCCACGGCCTGATCTCGCGGGCAAGCTGGCCGTCACCGCAGGCGCACTCCCACACGTCGCCCTCGAATCGCTCAAGCGCCAGCATCGGGCGGCTGAGCCCGACGGCCGTCGCATAGAGATCGTTCCGCGCGCGCGCGAACCCGCCGACGCGCTTGCCCTTGCCGCGCTTGATGGCGGCGGTCATGTCAGGTCCTCGGCAGTGACAGGGCCGTGGCGCTCAAGATGGAGGCCGCCCGCGAGACAGGCCCAGCGTATCCAGACGCCCTCGAAGCGGTCGACGCCGGGATGGTTCTCGCGCCAGAACTCGCGCAACGCGATCCATCCGACAAAGCCATCACCCATGGCGAAGGCGTCGAGCGCGAAGCCAGCCCTCACGACGCCGTTGACCGTGACCCTGTCGTGATGACCCGACTTGCTGAACGTGATCCTGATCGGATCGGCCGCCTGACACTGCGACTCGGCGATCAAGCGGCACGATGTGGTGCGCATGCCAGTGTAGAGCTGCAGCGTTTCGCCCGGCATGGCGTGGCGGCGCTTGCCGTTCGCGCGGATCGTGCCGCTCTTGCGGCCCGACAGGATCGGCTCGATGAACTGCTTGTTGAAGGAATAGGCAACCATCAGCGCCGAGCCTCGGCCACACCGGCCGCCGTCAGGCGCAGCCGGTTGGCCTCGCCCGTGGCCGTGCCACAGATGAGATTTGCAGCGACCAGCCGCAGCCACGTGACGGAGTGATAGGGCGTGGGCTGCGGGCCATCCTGATCGTCGCTTAGCTCCTCACCCTGCGCGAGCAGCGTGCCGGTACGGGTGATGACACCCTCACCGCCGTGGTCGTAGAGCGCGCGCAACGCGCCCTTCTGCGCCTTCGTGAGAGGCTGGGCCAAGGCTCAGCCCTCCAACACTTCGCGAACGATCGACCACAGCCGGGCGTCATCCCACTGCTTGCGGTCGAAGTCGGCATCAGGCTCGACGTTGACGCGGCAGAGCGAGCGAGCACCGCGCTCCCCGGCCGGCGACTTGGTCATGATCGTGGCGACCCGGCCGTCGCCGCCCGGCGTCGTCGAGTGGAACACGTAGGCTTCCATAGAGTAGACGCCACCCGCAGGCGTCTCGCTCTTGTGGTGCTCCGTCACGACGACCTCGGGCTGCGGCAGCCAGGGCCGGTTGCCGAACTTGGTGCGCGGCCCCTCGTGCAGGTACGGAACGTGCGTCGCGACAACGCCGTCGTCGGTTGGCAGCGACAGGCGATAGATCGTGTTGATTTGGACGCCAACCAGCACCGCACTCAGGAAGCCGAAGCGGTGATCATGGATCGACGAGGCCTCGAAGCACCGACGGCGCGGGAGGTCGGGGTGCCACACGTGCAGGCGGCGGTTGTCGTCGCCGCCAAGCGGCACCTGCACAAAGCCGAGGCCGTGAAGGCTGATCCGTTCTTTCGTGGGTTCGTATTTCGCCATGACTTTCCTCCTCATTCCTTTTCTCGCCACCAATAGTTGGGTTGCTCCGCCACCGCGTTCTGCGGTGCGCGAATCGGGCTGCGCGGATTGGACGGCGGCGGCAGCGGGTCGCCCTCGACACAGCCCTTGCCCGCCTCACGCACCCACGACTTGCCGGTCACGGCGTTGCGCACACGCGCGCCGCACCAATGATGCACGGCGTCAGCCCGCCGCTGCGCATCGGCCAACGTCGCCTCATAGCCGGGCGTCGGCTTCCACTGATTGGCAATCCGCACGTCGATCAGCCAGGGATCGCCGGAGATCATCAGTGCATCCCCGCCTTCGCGGCGGCCTTGCGGCGCGCGGTCTCACCGTTGATGGCTGCGATCAGATCGTCCTCAAGCTGGCGGCCGAAGGCTTCGAGCTCGGGCTGCGGCAGGGCGCGCACCGCCTCGTGATCCACGCCAACGAACGCGAGCGACTGATCGCCAATGAAGCTGGTCGCGGCCCACGGGTGGCCGTCCTTGAAGAAGATCAGCGCCATGGGACCGAACACGACGCCGTCGCTTTCCAGCGGAACCATCGACAGGTTCACCACCATGTAGAAGGGCGCGCACGCCACGCCCGGGACGGCACGCGCGCCACGCGACCGCGCCAGCCTCTCGGCCTCCTCGAAGGCAGGCATGACGACGGCCAGCAGATTGACGGCAGCGAGCACGATGTCGGGGAATGGCTCGTCGGACCTGATCGCGGCGATGCGGTCGAGGTAGGGCTTCACCTCCGGCGGGATGGTGCGGGCGCTCACAGCGAGACGACCTCGGTCGGCCGCCGCACTGTCACGATGGGCCGCGATGCCAGCCGCTGGAAGTGCTGGTGCGTATGCGGCAGCCGCTTCAACGCCGTGGTGTCGAGCAAGCCTTCGCGCTCCTCGTGACGGAGTGCCGCCAGATGCGACGGCCGGAACGGATCGAGACAGTGAACCCGGAAGCTGCGCGCGGCAGCGGTCTCAGGGCGCGGGGTGGTCGGGCTGCTGGGTGTCGGCGTCATGGGGCAGGTCCTTTCCTCTCAATGCAGCGTTGGCGTCCTTGAACCCGGGCGGCGGTCTGGCGATCGCGACCTCGCGGTCCTGTTCTTCCAGGCGCTCAAGCGCGCGTTCCATCAGCTTGGGGGTCTGCTCGTTCGCGCCGTCGTCGTCGGCAAACCACACGACGCGACGCGCCCAATCGGGCAGCTTGATCTGCATGAAGTTGGGCAGGCTGAGCGCCGCGGCGTAGCGCCGGTCGGGCTTCACGGCCGCGAGGCTGAGCGCATCCTCGACGCCCTCGCACACGACGACCTCGGGCCCCGCGCGCTCGTCGCTCCACGACCAGCCCTCGCGAACGACGCCCGTCGCCGGGTCGCTACGGCAGCCGCGCCACACCGGCACGAACCCGCCCTCGATCAGGCACGAGGCGAGCTTGCCGTCGAGCCCATCGCGGCCCTTGCGCAGCACATCCCACCCACCCTCAGGCAGCGGCGTCAGGTAGTAGCGATGCAGCGCCGCCAGCTTGCCGTTGGGAAACTGCACCACCGCCAGCATGGCGGGGAACTCGCGGCCGTTGGCATAGGGATGTTCCAGCGCCGGATGAAACCGGAGCGCGTTCAGCCCCCAGCCGAGCTCGAGCAATTTCGGGAAGCCCGGGATCCTCGCCGCAAGGTACTGGCCGGCGGCATTGTCGAGCGACACCCGCTCGCACGTCAGCCACATCGTCTTGTCGCTCTTGCGCCGCCGCGCCAGCTTTTCCATTTCGATGCGCCGCACCTCGGCCGCCGCCTTGCGCGCGCTGGCCTCCTCGGCGGGCGAGCGCCGATACTCGACGGCACCCGGCGCCAGCCCCAGCCAGCGCAACGCCCAGGCGCGGGCATCTTCCTTGCCCAGCTGCTGCGTCGCCATGACCAGGTCGAGCATGTCGCCATGTTCGACGCCGTTGATCGCGCCGCCGAAGTGCCGCCACTTCCCTTTCTTCGGACCCTGCAGGTAGACCGTGAGCGAATCGCCCGGCCCGCCCTCGCTGCGCCGGGCCGCGCGATAGAGCCCGCGCGCCGACGACCCGCCCGGCAGCAGCGACCGCGCCAGTCTCTCGGCCTCGTCGCGCAGACGATCCGAGAGGCGGGCGACGGCGTCGCGGCTGAGCTTGGGTGCATCCGTCATGCGGCCATCGCGGCAGCACGCGGCGCATCGGTCCACGTGAAGGGGTTGGGCTTGTCCTTCGACGGCATCGCCAGCTTGACGACCAGCTTGTAGCCCAAGGTGTCGGGATCGAGACCCTTGTCGATTGCCATCAGCAGAACCTGCGACGACGAATAGGACAGGTCCGCATAGTTGAGGGCGTAGCGCGCGCCCGGCGGCAGCCGGTCGAACACTTCCATGTCGAGCACGGAATTCCATTCGACGACTTGCTCGACGCCACCCTCGGGCTGCGCGTTGCCTGTCGCATCCGGCAGCCCATCGAGATCGTTCAGCGCGACATGCGCCAAGGCGATCAGGTCGGAGGGCCAGCCGTTGCTTTGCATCGTCGCTCCTAAGAAAAAGACCCGGCACCCACCGCTAACCAGAGGCAGCGGTGAGGCCGGGCTAGCTGTCTGACGTGTCGCTCGGCCCGCGAGCCGACGGCACACGCGGGACCGCCGCGTCGGTGGCGCGCGCTTCCGCGCGATCTAGGACGGCCGACAGGCAGGCAGGCGGCCGGGTCTCGGGGTTCTGTTCAAGCCGGTGGAGCTTCATGCGCACCGAGCGCTCGCTGCGGCCGGTCGCGCGGGCGAACTCGATGCAGCAGCGGCGGCGCGTGGTGACAGACCACAGCAGCAGCCGGGCCTCCTCGGCCGGGGTCCAGAGCTTGGCCCCCTGCATGCTCATGCCGCCCGCCGTCGCTTGGCGCGCTTGTTGAGCATGTGGCCGTACCAAACCTCGACCTTCACCTGCTTGTCGGTCTCGTAGTAGATCGCGACGAGGTTGGCCGGGTCGGGGATCGAGTAGTCGTCATGGTCGGGCGGCAGGCACCAGCGCCACACGTTCTGGTCGCTCACCCGCTTGCCCAGCCGCAACGTCATGCGGCGCGCAAACTCTGCGTTGGTTACGTCTTCGGACTTTAGCCAGGCTGCCAGCGTCAACATGTGCCGGTCGTTTCTTGAGGGGACACAACCTGTAGCGATTGCTGAATTTCACGTCAAGCGTGAATATCTGGGCAACGTGCTCGAAAACATTTCACCGGATGGGTACTCGCCCACCTTCACGCCTGACGTGATGGTGCCGCTCATGCGCGGACGCCGCCCGGCTGAACCTCAGAAGGTATTCCCCAATCGCTTGCGCGAGTGGCGGCAGGGTCGTGGGCTCAGCCTGGAGAAGCTGGGCGAGCTCACCGGCCAGAAGCATCAGAGCGTGGCCCGGCACGAAACCGGACTAAACCAGATGACGCTCGCGCAGATGGAACTCTATGCGAAGGCCTTGCAGATCAAGCCCGAGGAACTGTTGAACGACAGCGTGCGGATCAGCGGACCCATGCGCGAGCTGGTGGCGCTGCTGGAAAACCTTCCGCCAACGGAACAGGAACGTCTGCTCAGCATGACCCGCGCCTTTGCAGAGCCGAGACAACAAAGGGTTGAAGAACGAACAATCGCTGCACCGCAAAAGCAGCGTGTAAGACGCTAATCGGGGGGATGAGTGTTCACGTAACACGTGAAGAGTGTTCGCACCTTCACTGATAGTTCACGCATGGCGTGAAATTCGGTTGACATAGTTTTTCACTTGTGGCGTGAATACGCCATGATCACTGCTGAGCTAAATTCGGGCTCCTACGTTCCCGTCGATCTCATCCGCTGGACCCGCGAGGGCAGGGTGCAAGTGCGCCATTGCCGCGTGATCGACAACCACCGCGTGTTCGGCGTCTACGCGCCGGTCACCGCCTTCAAGTTGATCCATAGCGGCGGGCGCGCGGCACTCGCCAAGGCGCTGGCCGGGCTTCCCCGCGTGGAGGCCACGCCATGAGGGCCGCCAGCACAACCGACAGCTACACCACCGGCGGCATTGCGGAGATCCTGCAGGTGTCGGCCGACACGGTGCGCCGGCACTGGCCCGAGTGGCACCGGCAAAAGGGTTTCCCCCGGCCGATGCCGCTGCCGACTGAAAGCACGCGCGCCATCCTGCGCTGGGACGCGGCCAGCTTTGAAGCATGGCGCACCCTGCAGGGCGGCGGGCACGCGGCGGCCGAGGCCGTCGACACCACCGATTGGGCCGCCGTCGCACGAGCCCGGGGCAACGCCCTGCTGCGCGGCCAGGACCCGGACCTTTCAGCCTGAGGAGGACGTGATGAACCAGACAGCCCTCGCGGCAGTGGTGAACCGACCGGACATTTCGGCCGCCGTGAACGTAATCAGGGAGGCCTGCGCCGATCATGGGCTTACCGTGATCGTGGCGCTGGTCTCGCCAGTCGGCCCCAACGGCCAGTGCAGCGTGGCGCTGCTCGATCACGCCACGGCCGCACCGGCAAGCCTTGCCGCCGCCCGCGCGCTCGACGCGCAGGCAGCCCAAGGGCTTGAGCGCGGAGGGCTGAACTGATGCCCACGCCCGCCGCCGCGCGCCGCCGTGTTGTGCACTCCCTCACGCTGCAGGATCGCCTGCGCTTTCACCTCACCGCCGTCTGCGGCCTGATCGGCGCCGACGCCATAGAAGCCCGCGCATCGTGGAGCGCCGGGCGACAGCTGATCGTCGAGCAGACCGCCGTAGGCGCTGCCGAGGGCGACGTCATGCGCCTCGCCCGCATCCCCCGGCCGGAGCCCGTTCGATGAAGATCGAAACCCGTCGCCGGTTGATCCGGTTCCGCAACAACACCGGCCCGCTGTTCATGGCGCTGGGTGTGTTCCTGATCGCCATCGCCTCGCTGATCGCGCGCGGCAGGCTCTGACTGTCCGCCGCCCGCGTACCTGGGCGGCACGGCGGCGACGGCCCTCAGTCGCAACAACGGCCAGCACCGACCCCCATGTAGGTGCTGGCCGTTTCTCCCTCTCAAGGTGAACAATGCCAAAGCCACAGCCAGCAGCGACCCGTCGCAACGGGCACGATCCCAGCATTCTCAACGGCGCAGTAAGGCCCTCGCTCCTCGCCCGATTCGCCGAGCGTGGCGACACCTTCATGATCGGCGGCACCAGCGGCCCGGCGCGCAAATTCAAGGTGGTCGAGCAGACCGACCTTATGCCGTTACTGCACCGCGAAGCGCCGGCCGCCGCGATGAGCGACAAAGCGGTCGGCGGCATGCCGGGCCGGCGCTCCACGGTCTTTGACGGCGTCGACCTGGGCAAGGTGGACAAGGCCAAGCTGGTCGAATTCGGCAAGGTGGTTGAAGCCAATCTGAACGCTGCATGGGCCGCCGAGGCCGACTTGCGGCACCGGGTGGAATATCTGGAACGCTCGATGCTCGACAACTCCGACAGGCTCGATCGCCACGTTCGCACCATCACCGAGCAGGAAACCGCCATTGACGTGCTGACGCGCCGCGTCAGCCACCACAAGGCGGAGCGCGACTACCGCCGTCCGCAGTAACCCCCGTCGGGCAATCGCCCGACAGCCGCCGCCTGCGCTCCCCCAGTCACATGCGCGGGCGGCGGTCCCTCTCTCAACAACACAGAGTTTCCAAGTGCCCGGCATCGGCTCCCATCAATCCGCTCACGCGAAGTCTGTCGATTGGCTGACGCCACCGGACATCATCGAATCGCTGGGCCAGTTTGACCTCGACCCTTGCTGCCCGCCGCAGATGCCGTGGCGCACCGCCGACGTGATGCTGACGCCGCACGAGGATGGCCTTAGCCGCCCCTGGTCGGGTCGCGTGTGGTTGAACCCGCCCTATGGCCGCGATGTGGGGCCGTGGCTCGCACGCCTTGCGGAGCACGGCCACGGCGTTGCGCTGATCTTCGCGCGCACCGAAACGACGCATTTCGTCGAGCACGTGTGGCGCGCGGCCGACGCGCTTATGTTCCTGTTTGGCCGCCTTTATTTCCACTACCCCGACGGCACGCGCGCCAAGATGAACGGCGGCGCACCCTCCGTTCTCGTGGCCTACGGCGAGCCTAACGCGCAGCTGCTGGCGCGCTGCAGCCGCCAAGGCCACGTCGTTCGGATCAGATGACCACAGCCTGACGGTTGCATCAGGCCGCCAAGCCTGCGCAGCATCCGGCCCGGAGGAGATACAACGATGCGCGTCCACATCCGGTATCTGATCAGCAAGCCGAATCGCCGCGACGGCACGTGCCGCTACTACTGGCAGCCGTCCAAGAAGCTGGCGACGGCGGGCTTCGCCACCGTGCCGCTGCCGCCCGATGAAAGCCTCGCCATCGACAAGGCCAAGGCGCTCAACGCCGAGCTCGACGCTTGGTACGTGGCCGGTCGGCCGCGCCGCGTCACCTCGCAGATCGACGCCGCGCCCGATGGCAGCCGCCCGCGCGGCACCGTCTGGCACCTGATCGAGCTCTACCGCAACCCGCCGTCAACCAAGCTTGCCGAGGACCCGGAGAAGCGCGAGGGCGAGCGCGGCGTGTTCACCTTCGACTACAACGGGCTCGAGAAAAAGACCAAGCGCTCCTACGACGGCGCGCTCGATTGGATCGCCAAGTGGCTGGGCCCGCTACCGGTGCGCAAGATCACCGAGGCGATTGTGCTGGAACACCTGCGCCTGCTGTCCGAGCAGCGCCACACCAAGGGCCCCTTCAAGGGACACCGCAAGGTGGCAACGGCGCTGCTGGTCGGCCGCGTCGGCCGCCTGCTGTTCAACGCCTCGCGCACCCTGGTCGACCGCAGCCACCCCTGCTACGTCAGCAAGTCGGAGAACCCATGGGGCGACCTGCGCGCGCGCCAGCAGCGCATCGCCACGCCCGTTCTGTGGACCAAGGAAGGCCGCGACCTGATCATCGCCGCCGCCGAGAAGATGGAATGGAAGTCGGTGGCCGCCGCCATCCGCATCAATTGGTGGCTGGGCCAGCGCGAGGGCGACATCCTGAGCCTCGGCCACAACTTCAACCCGGTCGAAGTGCTGCGCCTCGTGCAGAGCAAGACGACCGGCAGCGTGCACCTGCCCGTCGGCATGGTGCCCGAGATTGGCGAGACCATCGAAGCGCTGCGGCGCGACCAGAACCTGCGCAAGCTGAGCGCGATCAAGCTGCTGATCAACGAGCGCAACGGCCTCATCTGGAAGGAGGATGCGTTTCGCAAGGCCTTCTCCGAAGTGCGCACCTGCGCCATTGAGGAAGCCCGCTGCGCCGGCCGGTCGACGGAATGGATCGACGCCCACATCGCGCCGCTCACCTTCATGCGGCTGCGCCACACCGTCGTCACGATGCTCTACCGTGCGGGCGCGACCGTGCCCGAGATCGCCGCCATCACCGGCCACACGATCACCAGCGTCAACCAGATCATCGAGCGCTATGGCGTCCGCGACGAGATCACGGCGGGCAACGCCATCCAGAAGCGGCTCGACCGCGAAGGCGCTTAGGAGGTGGTTCCCGAAGGCATCATCGAACGCATCAAGCGAGCGGCGGCCCGAGCATTGGGCGGCGACCCCGACGTGATGATGCCGCCATGGGCAGAGGAATTCGCCCTCGAAATGATCCAAGAGATTGAGGGCTGCGGCTACGTTGTCGTACCGAAGCAAGTAACAGACGACATGATCGACGCCGGCGTGGCCGAGCGCAAACTGCAGGATGGCGGCGCCGGCCACTACAGCGTGAGCGACATCTACGCCGCGATGATCAAGGCCGCCACAGACCACCCCACTTGACGCCTTCGCATGGCGCGCGCAGCTTTGCCCGCTATGCGAACCACCCTCCTCCTCGCCCTGGCGCTGCTGGCCGGTTGTGCCCAGCAGCCCGACACCAGCGCCGACACGCGCCAGCGCTTCACCGCCTTCCTCGACAGCAAGATGGGGCTCACCGAGCCCAACCTTGTGCGCGCGATGAAGCGGATGCCCGACGCCAACTATCAGCCCGACCCGGCCACGCGCATGCTGATGTGGAAGCTGGCGGCCACCTTCACGACGCCCGGGCAGTCGCCCGAATATCTGTACGTGAACGGCGGAATCGTGCCCGTCGGCGGCAAGGCCGCGACCACCGCGACGGAGTACTGCAACGTCGAATGGCTGGTCGTCGATGGCCTCGCCAAGGCCTACACGCTGCGCGGAAAAGGCTGCCCATAGACGGCAGAGTTGGACGCGTTTCTAGCGCGTCCAACTCTGATGCCCGTCTGTTCCTGTGGATGCTCCGGCTAACCCATTGAAAACAATGGTGGGCGCTGTAGGGCTCGAACCTACGACCCGCTGATTAAGAGTCAGCTGCTCTACCAACTGAGCTAAGCGCCCCCAATTGCTGGGGACATTGGCCGGAAGCGGCGCGGCTATACCAAGCAGGATACCCCTTGTCGATAGCCCCGCGGCAAAGAAATCCCCGGGATTCTTCC